>ENA-UOJH01000023-UOJH01000023.1-human-gut-metagenome-genome-assembly--contig:-C148-NODE-23-length-171220-cov-40.430789_pt1 | contig 171220 bp, 144 predicted proteins | sample MGYA00242345_ERZ723892 | MGnify/ENA metagenome assembly ERZ723892 | reverse complement strand
TCAATGTTGTGCTATAGTTCTATTTAAAGTCCAGTGAGAGGGGTGCAGTACATTGAAATTCATAGCCATAGATGGACTTAATTGCTTTTATTGCATAATCAAGCCATTCTTCATCGCTTGTCACATTCTCATTTATAACCCTGAATTTCCTATCAAGGAGACCGATTCTGTTTTTGTTCTCAATTGCCTCGCCGGAGACCGTATCGTATCTTGAAACCAGGTACGGCGCTTCGCCACAGCACACCTCCAGTCTGATATCACCAACATAATCAGTCCACGTTTTATCGCCGTCGAACGTAACCTTTTCGGTTGGACTCCAAGAATTATCAGGATTTTCTGTATTAAACCGATTTTCTCTTCCGAACCAGGCGTTATCAGCCAGGTTATTTTGCTTATTAACAATCCAAGATGGTGTGAAAACCTCTGCATTATCTTTGCTTCTTTTCGTTTGCTCAGCCTTGCTCTTTTCGATTCTTGGCCTAATAGCCCTGATTTTACCGTTTAGATGGCAAGGTTTAATCTTATCTGTTATTGAATACCCGAGACCTTTGTTTTGATAGTGATTAGTTGCCCAAATGATATTATTTTTTGTTGTGTTATCACGCAAAAGAATACCAAGGATATTAGGATATAAAGAATAGAGGCCTTTAATGTTGATTTCGTTTTCAAATGTCATTCGTCCACCTCAATTCCGTATTTTTCAAAATAAGGAGCAAGCTTTCTTCTCAATTTGATAGTAGGTTTGAATTTTCCACCTTCCCAGCGATTGACCGTGGCAAAAGAAACGCCGAACAATTTGCCGAATTCGGTTTGGGTAAGTATCAGTTTATTACGCAATTTCTTGATTGCCTCAGAGTAAGTCATACAATGCTCTCCTATTTGTTAGATTATGATATAAATATAACACTTTTCACACTAGGTTTCAATGAAGAAAGGAGAAACATTCCTCTTTTGGAAGCCATCACTTTTTCAAACGAATGAGGTCTATCCTGTCGGCTTTCAGAAAGAAAAGCCCTGGTATTTCTTCTTTTAAACTTTTGAATATCTGATCTACACTCGGCATGATTTAATCCTCCCTTAGTTAATCAATAAATCAATTGTAAAAAAGTCTTTCGACTTTTACAATCTAAACCAATAATCGCTTTGCAATTGATTCATAGAAAAATACAATTTAATATAAGTATGTCATTTTCAATAACAAGGAGAAAAGAAATGAGTCACTTGAAAATCATCGATGCGAAATACAAAGCCGGAGATGATATTGATTTCGGCACTGTAATCGGAGAATTGAAGGTGGAAGACGAAAAAGGAAATATTATCTACTATACCAATGATGAATTTGATGGTTGCCCGACATTTTTAAAGACGGATAAAAGTGTCCTTGATATGTTGTTCAATAACAACCCAGAAGATGAAGAAAAGATTCAGGATTTGCTTGATAATTCAATCAATAACGTTTTCGAATATGAGACTCTCCTTTCAGACAAGGAAAATCCATTGCTCCTAGTTTATCGTTATTTAACCTATTTAGTACGCTCTGAAAAGGATAAAACAGAACAATTCATAAAAAACACCATCGGGAAATATATTGATGAAATCACAATTCCAAAATGTGATATCGAAGAAGATATGGAAGACGAATAGATTTTATAATCATCAATAATCATCTTATCGCTTTAACAGCTAACAATGAATATACTGTTTCATTTTCAAAAGAAAGCTTCATTGATTCTCAGTTAAGCTCTTTTCTAAATTTTGATAAAAAGAATAATGATTTTTTCTTGTCATTCTTATTTTTCTGATTTTATAATGTTGTATTGTATCCTGAAAACGCAAAAAATCAGAAACAGTAATTTCACGGAAAAATGGTGATACAATAAAAACGCAGAAAGGAAGGCAGACGAAAAATGGACGACGATTTCTTTGAATGGTGGAGCTGGTATCTCACGGACGAAGAGATGAGACTCGAGGAGGAGGAAAGAAAAAAGCAACTCGATGATCTTCTCTCCCCTACCCCAAAGGACGATTACGAGGCGGCGAAGAAGAAATGGGAAGATAATTCAAACGTTGACCGATTCATCAAAGAAACAAGAGAATTTCTCGATAAATTGGACAAAGAAAAATAAGGCGAATGCCTTCGTGGCGGAACAGGTAGACCCGCATGATTCAGAATCCTGTGGGCAACACCATTACGGAAGGCCAATATCGTTTCATCATACTTGCCATTGATTATCACACTATTATTCTTTTCACCCAGCATATCGTATAGGGTGATCAGGAAACAATCGTGTTGATCATTCAGTTGAGGTTCTTTGAACTTCAACTTTTTGTATACGTTGTATGTCTTTTTAAGGCCGCTTCCGCTCCTTTCCATTAAACCAACCATCTCGAAGCAACGGCATATAGTCTTATTCCTCCTAATAGATGGTATCGAATCGAGACTGTATTCATCAGGCTTTTTTGGGAGGAGCCACCCCGCAAAATGAAGTTTTTGAGGTGTATCAATAAAATGATTTTTTTCTTTTCCTCCAAGCCTCATGCACACTTCTAGTATATTTTCGGAACGCTTTAATCGCTCATCCGACTTCAAACCATACAAAAAGGAGGAACGCGCCCTCCTTATCTCAAATCTAATCAAATAACGATTTCAATCAATCGGCCGATGGAGTCGACGACATCATCGAAGGCTATTCCTTTGGCATGCTTTTAATGGGCAAGTCCTACGCTTAAAATCGTTTCCCATCGCCTATGAAATCCATCAGATTAACATGGAGGATTCCATTTCTCTTTTGCAGCATATAGTCCGTTGTCATCACGTATTTTTTATAGTTATCTCGTATGCTCTCCAATGGTCTGTATTCTCGATCTTCCGTATCTTTGCTCTGCAGCATCTTATAGGCCACCTGCACATAGGAATAATCCATATTGCCGTCTCGGAGGATGAAATCGCATTCCAGTTTTCCGATGCGACCTACGCTTACCGCATAATCGAGGCTTCGTGCATATAGATACACGATATTCTCCAATGCTGGCCCGTAATTGATCCGGTTGTCCGTGTTCATCGCATAGTAAAAGCTCAAGTCGGCAACGTAATACTTTTGTTCCCCCGAAAGTGCTTTTTTCGATTTCATATCAAATCTTTTGCACTCATACAGAATTTTGGCATCAACCAACGTTTTTATATACCGAGTCACCGTCTGACGGCTGATGGCCATACCATTTTTGAGAAGGGCTTCGTGCAGGCTGTTGATGCTAGTCGTTGCACCGAAATTGTTAATGATGTAGTTCCTAACCAGCTCAAAGGACTGAACATCTTTGATTTTCACCCTTCGTTTGATATCTTTTTCAAAGATTTCATCGATAATCCCCCTCACATAAGTACGTTTATCCGAAAGATTGTCGATTTTGATGGCACGTGGAAATCCGCCTTCCAAAATATAGTGGTTCAATTCTATTTCGGCGTTGGCATCGATATCCCGCCCATAAAATTTCTTCATGTCCTCGTATTCGTCAAATGTCAGCGGAAACATTTCGAATTCCAAATACCTGCCGGTTAATTTCGTTACAAGTTCTCCGCTGAGCAAGTAAGAATTAGAGCCGGTTATGAAAATCGAATAGTCTCCTTCGGACCGAAATCCGTTGATTACTTCTTCAAAGCCTTCCACGTTCTGAATCTCGTCTATGAAAAGGTATTTCATCCCTTTCGCTTGCGTGGCGGATTCGATTAATGCATCTAACTGCTCGGCGCTTCGAATACTTTTGTACCCACGTTTATCGAGATCGATGTAAATGATGTTGCTTTCCGCAACGCCATCCCCTTTTAGTTCTTCCGCTATCGTTTGCATAAGGCTGGATTTTCCGCATCTGCGTATGCCGGTTATTACCTTAATGAGGTCGTCGTCATGGAAGAACGCGCGCATTTTGGACAAATACTTTTCCCGTTTGTATAGTATCATAGCCTGCCTCCTTTGCCATTATTATACACTACAGCCTCACTATTTCATAGTTATCGTGGCAATTTTTTATATTTTCTAAATATTTGCAACGACAACAAGCAAATTAAGAAATCAATTGTTGAAATAAACCTACCCGTGTCGCATAAAAAGCGAAGCCTCTTCAGGAAGTAGTCGAAAAAACACCTAGAGTAGACGGCGTTCGCGCTGACGCCGCATTTGAAGATGAAATTCATCCTGTGCGAATCGGGATTGCCGTCGTCATCGAAACCGCCAACGATGATCTTGTCCACAGTCGTCTCGAGTATCTCCCTTTGGAACTCGTCGATTCTCTTGTGCTTGAGTATGGTCTCCTTGAATTCCTTCCCCTTCCCCTTCATCTCGGATTGTTCTTGCTTCCTGTCCTGGTGGCGGTCAAGCTCACCTTTCGCCATCTCTATTTCTTTCGTTATCGAGGCGTATTTCTTCTCACAGTCCTCTTTGGAGACGATCCCACTCACCCTCGGTTCAACGATATTGTCCTTTTGCTTCTCGAGGTTTGAAATCCTCGCCTCCAGATCCGTAATTTTCTTTGCCGGGGAGCCCGAAAGGATTGTGTTTTTAATGGTGTCGTTGCAGTCTACTCCGAAAACGCAAAAAAACAAGGAAACGACGGATTTCAATAAATGCCCATGAATACGGCCTTTTTCACCTATTCTTTCCATCGTGTATACATACCATCAACCTATCCCCATTTCGATACGAGGTAGGATGGGTGTTTATTTTTGAAGTTGACCTATTTTACCATACGAGTAAAGCCCTGTTTTTTTACCGCTTTACCGCCACTAAACCATTTTTGCAAAAAAAAGAGGATTTCCCTCATTTTTAGAAAGAAGGAAATCCGTCAATTTTTATCGATTTTTGGCCTTTTTCAGCTGTTTTTACGACTTAGCAACACCACAGTCTCAACATGTGTCGTCGACATGCGATGAACATGTCTACCAATACAGGGTAGGTCATGGAAGGAACATGTCTACTGAATGCATTTTTCAACAGGTTTACTGGAAATTTCAGACAACATTCCTAGTATGAGGAAAGTATTGAGTTTTACAAGATTCCATAACGCTTAAGATGGTTAAACCTTTCATTACTATCCAACGCAATGATAACTGCAATCTAGACGACGTTTCTTGTTTCTCCCCAGCTCCAGACCATCGGAGGAACGCTCCGCCCTTTTACTTCATTCAATTCGCCTTCCAATATCCCGACTTATTAGATCCGACCCTCTCGATATAGCCTTTTTCCTTCAAAACAGAGATGATCTTATCGATGGAAGTTTTACCTAAATGACAGATAATCATCAGCTGCGGCTTAGTAATATTTGGGTTGTTCCTTATCTCAGCCAGGACTCTGGTTTGGGAATCGTTCAAGGATTTATCACCCACTTTATCACCCACTTTATCACCCACTTTATCACCCACCTCGTTGATGAAGTTGAATGGAATGGTGACGGTGATGTCGTTGTCGGAGAAATCAAACGCCCCTTCTCCGTATTCAGACGAAATAACGGGAATTCCTCTTCCCGTTTTCTCACTGATATGCAGTTGCAAGAAAATTTCAGATAGTTTCTCATTTACGGGAACGGAATGTCCGCGAAAGAAACCGGCTTTTGTCTGAAGAGGTGCAAGTCCGCCTCTTGAAAGTATCTCAATCCTATCGGAGTACACCGTGATCATCGGTTCGTTTCCGTCTACCCATTTATTATGAAGGAAGGCATTGATGACTGCTTCACGGAAGGCATCCATGTTGAAAAGCCTGACTTCCTTCCTTTCGACGATTCTATTCCTCTCATCGGCCTGGAAGATATTGATGACATCTCCATATCTAAGAACTTCATCCAGAGAATAGAGAAGGCACTGATATCCGAATTCACGGACGGAATAAAGTTTCGATGCCTTGGTCTTGCCGGTGAATATCGCCACCCTGATCGGCATTTGGGAATTGTCGGAGAGAAGCTGGGCAAGGAGGTTATATTTCCCATCTTTGTTCCTAAGATCAAGATTCTCCTCAAACGTCTCATCCCTTAGTTTCAGACCCTTGGAGCCGTAATATCCAAACAGTTGGTTAAATGTAAGCTGCTGTCTCTTGGATTCAATGGTCAATATGGAAGGCATGCCAAAAGTCAGAACGGAGAACAGCTTGGCTTCCCTTTGGGGATATTTGGAAAGCTTCTCTCTGCTTGATCCTATTCTGATATACCGGATATCCTGATATCCGGTAGGAACCGTTTGAGCCGCCGGAATCACCAAGGCAACGATTCTCTTGCCTTCTATTTTCATTTCCTCGAAATAGAAGGCAACGCTTGGAGAAAGTTGTCTGGCAAGATAATGCTGAAGTGGCTCGTTTCCGTTGACGGATTCGTTTTGATTGAACGTTGTTCCTTTGATCTCATGTGTCTTGTCGTCCACGCCGAAAAACACGTAGGAATCTTCTCTGCCTAACATGGCGGCACTATTGGACAATGCGGAAATATATGTTCCGATATCATCCGGTGAGACATGGTTTGACTTGAATTCAAACCACTCATATTCGTCCGAACAGCTCACGCAATCAAAAAATATTTCTTTCAAATCAATCATATTTATCACCCATTAATAGCATAACATAAACTAGTATTTGGTGGGTAATAAAACTGTCTGATTTCTATTTTTTCTATTCGAATGCCATTGCGGTCAGAATAAGCGCTCATTAATTGACGTCATTGCGGTCTTCATACCCCTTTGCCAATTTTCCTTGGCGCCTTTGTAGATACGTCCTGAGAGAATGAATCTACAGTGAGCATCAATAAGCAGAAGCACAGTTGACCAAGAGAAAAAGTGAAAAATAAATCCAAATTTCAGTTAGTGAAGGAACTATTTAAGAACCAAACATACCAGATACATATACCTTTAGTCGATATGTTTCTTTATACTAGGTTGATATATTTCCCCATGCTAGTAAAGATGGTTTTATATTAGTTAGTTGCATAAAAAGAAAAGGGCTTCAGCCGAACCAAATCGGTCAAAGCCCTCAATTTTTAGCCTTTTTCAGTCGTTTTTCTTACTTAGCAACACCACCGTCTCAACATGATGCGAAGTAGGGAACATATCCACACCTTGTACTGAAATGATTGAATAATCATTCTTCAATAGATTTAAATCCCTAGCTAATGTAGCAGGGTCACAAGATATGTATGCTACTTTTTCAGGACCGTTTTTTATCAAGGCTTTAATGAACTCTGGCGTTGTTCCTTTTCTTGGAGGATCTAAGACTATACAATCGAAATGCTCATCAGTTCTTTGAAGATATTCAGTAGCATCATCTAAATGAAAGTTAATGTTACTTATATGGTTGTTTTTAGCATTTATCAAAGCATCTTCATAAGAGCTGCTCTCTATTTCTACACCGACAACCCTCTTAGCTTTGTCAGCCATACAAATTCCAATTGTACCAGTTCCGCAATATGCATCTAATATAGTTTCTGTTCCGTTTAGATTAAGGCCTTCGATTGCTTTCCCATAGAGTTGATCTAAAAGAGATGGATTCGTTTGATAGAAGGATTTGGCTGATATGATAAATGTCTTTCCGAGAATCGAATCTTTTATATGGCCATCGCCATATACAACTTTATCGAGCATTCCTAGAATGACATTTGTTCTTCTCTTGTTTAAATTCAGTGTTATCGATTTAACTTCAGGACATATATCTATCAAATCTTTTACTATGTTATCGAGATTTGGAATTTCAAAACTTGTGACGACTAATGTGACTAAAGCTTCTTGGTAGTTGTATGAAGTTCTGATCAATATATGACGTAATAGTCCTACTTGTGAATCCTCATCATAAGCCTGAATATTATATTTGTTCAATATGGTTAAAAGGTTGGTTAAAACTATATCGGATAATTTGCTTTCGATTGGACAATGCTCCATTTCTACTAGCTTATGGGTGTTGATTCTATAATATCCACTGACTATTTTTTTCTCTTTAGCAGAATACTTGACAGGTCTTTGTATTTTGTTTCTAAATCCATCTTTTAAAGAACAAGGAATTGTTGGCTTTACTTCGATATCGAGATGGGTGAACTTTTTTATAAGATTTCTTATGTTTTCTTGTTTATAGATAAGCCTTTTTTCGTATCTTAAATGACCTAGATCTGATATTCCTGTCTCTGTCAATTCAAAAGGACATTTGACTCTATCAGGGCTTTTTTTAGTGACTTTGATCGTGTCACCAAAAGCAACTTTTCCTTTGACAGCTCTAAGCTGTACTTCACCTTCCTCACCAGGAAGGAGTCCTCTAGCGAAAAGAATGTTATCGTTATCTTTGCATACACCTTGCCCTAAATCATCCAATCCTGTACATTTGGCACTAACAATAGGAAGGTTTTTATATATAGTTTTTTCACCCATTTTAAATAGTCCTTTTAGTTTTTATCATCCATAGAATCACTCAGCTTATCGAAGGCTTCACCATCATCCACACTCTTGTTTTCAGCTCTTGTTCTCGAATGTGGATCCTTGACACTACCTTCGTCGTTTAAGACATCTATTCCATATAGATTCTTAAATCTTTGGCATTGATCATCACACATCTCTTTGGCATAAGAGATTAGTTGAAGAACTAATCCCTTTGTGTTTGGATTGGCCGAGAATACTTCGTCCATATATGACATGAAGATTCCTGTGACTCTCAGTACTAACTGATATAATGCGACAGTTGATAAGTCAAAGAAGAATTGATCGTTTGAATAGAAGAAGACAGGTGAGGAATGTGTGACTTCACTGGCTGTTTCGTACCATTCGGAATATTTTGAAAGTCCGGCTAAGAATTCTATTCCATCCCTGAAGTTCAATTTAAAATCATGTAATTGGTTGTGATCCCATGACATCAATTCAGCACGATATTTTTCAAATAAAGGATAGTCCTCAGATTCGATAGATGGACCTCTAATGATTTTAAAGGATCCTTCTTTTCCATTTGAATCACGAATAGAAACAGCGTATTTTTCAAATAGCTTTCCTTTCTCTTCCAGTGTTTTGTATTCTGGGGTTTGATAAAGCCATCCGTATTCGATGAACTTCTTCATATCTTTACTCTTCAATCCGTGAGACTTTAAATCAGCTTTTAAAGCTATGAATATTTCGTCTGTTCTCTCTTTGGATTGTATAGATCCTCTAAAGGCGTTATCGTAGATGATATGTTGGACATATTCATCCTGCATAGGTTTTCCATCTTTGACTAGGATTGCAAGGATGCATTCTGCTTCATGCAATGTTCTCCACGATACATATGCATCACTAGCTAAACCTTGCGATAACATTTTTAAAGTTCCATTTGATTTTGAGAAAATCCTTCCGAACAAATCGTTGATTAAAGTCTTCTGAGGATTGTTTTGTATGAAAGGAAAATTGAGATTTATAAGCTCAGTAATCAAGGCTTTTAAAGCAGTGTTGACTGGTGAATAAGGACTCAAAGAAGATATTTTAAGTTGACCTTTTCTAACTCCTCTTACCAATAGCAAGAATTTAACAGCAACTTTATTTGATAGTGACACGATCAAAGAATGGTCTTTTACTATTTCTTTTTTGTTCTTGTTATCTCTTACTGCAAACCACCATTCACCATACGAATAGTTTATTAAATCGAAGACCAATGAGTATAAGGAAGAATTCTTTGGGAGATTACCTGTCTGTTTTAAGATATCTAGTGTGTTCTTTAAAACAGCTAATGTTCCATCCCTATCAGCTTCCGGAATTCTTTCGTTGAAGTACTCTTCAAAGATCTGAGCTGGATAAGATCCTAAATTGTCTTTAACTAATTGATTTATGTTTGTTTCCATAGCTTCTTTCTCCTAACTTAATAAACTTAACATGGCTTTGTAGGCTTCGATTATACACAATCCAATATTATAACCGCCACATGGTAATGGTATATCTAGCATTTCACCTAAAGTATAGATATTTTTATGCTTAATTAGATTCATGCTTTTTGTATTGATTTCAGAGAAATCGATACCGCCTTTGGATACTTGTGAGAACTTAAAAGGATATAAACCTTGGACTTGGAATGATAGATCACTAGCTTCATTATTCAAAGTCTTACTATCTTCTTTAGATTTTTTAACTATATATTCACTCAATTGTTTTGGATATGCATAATAGATATTATTCATATTTACTTCTATCTTAGAATTGGAATGTTTAGTTAAATCCAAATGAATAGAATATGAATTCAATTCATTTGGATTTAATCTAATCGATGCATTGAAGATACATATTCCAGATAATCCATCAGGTTTGAATAATATCTCGCCTTCTTCTTTATAAATTAAATCATCCTTTTTATAAAGAGACATGATGCATTTAGCTCTTATTCCATCTAAGGCTTTAAGTCCTTTCTCTTTTACTTTTATAGGACAAATAGCGGGGGTATATTCGATATGTTTTAAATTTAATGATTTCAAAATAGACCAATCAAAAGGTGGATATGCTAATGAATTACCACCGAATGAAAGGCATACTTTATCGAATGAGTATTTCTTTATGTCATTATTCTCATCGATAGTTTTAAAAGAAATAGATTCATCTTTGTTTTCAAATACATCAATTACTTTCTCATGAATTATTTGTACTTTGTACTGTTGGATTTTATCCATCATTGAATCATATAAGGCAGATGACTTGTTCGCAAAAGGATATATGAGATTCCCTTGATTGAAATAAGGACAATTTGTTATTTTGATGAACTCATTAAAAGCATCTAATCCTATCGATCCTTCCACGATACTTTTTGCTTTGTGAAAGATTGGGTCTTCCAGGTTCGATGGGTTGAAATAGTCTGTATTGAAGAAGTTTGATCGTCCGTTTCCAGATATAAGAATTCTAGAAGCCACTTTTTTTGAGTCATCAAAAATCGAGACTTCAAAACTAGGATCTCTATTTTTTATGAATAGAGCTAAAGAGATTCCGGCTACTCCACCACCTAAGATGGCAATTCTATGTTTAGAATACTTTGACACGGGAATTGTCCACTTCTTTATCTATAGTTTTTTCGCCATGTCCTATAGCTATAGATTCTAATACTTCGTATTTGCTATCTAATCCAAGCTTCTCTTGGAACTTAGAAAAGTCTTCATTTTCTGCTAAATCTTTAGCAGCATGAATCCAACAAGATTGAAGTCCTAAGTTTGTAGCTTTGAGCAACATGTTTTCCATATCAGCACCAACATCCAAAAGATATAAGGATTCGATTTCTTTGTTTCTAAATACAAGGATTATGTGCTTTGCACCATAATATCTATCCATTCCAAATTTATTTTTTGCAATCGACAAATATTCTTTCGCATATTCATTCGTCAATCCAACAAACATTAATTCTTTTCTACCCATTCCGCTTGGAGCTAATGTACCAGCTTCTACTATTTGTTGCATGTCCTCCTTGGATACACCTTCTTCAGTGTATTCTCTAGTAGATCTTCTAGCTTTGAGAACATCATCGAAACTATCAATCATATCTATTCCTTCCTTCATCTTATATATTTTACCTTATTTTTGGGAATAAAAAGACCCGCATTGTTTTGAAATGCGGGTATATGACATGGAAACTCGAATTACTTTTTGAGTTTGAGATCCTTGATAAGGGCTTGATATCCCTCATAGTCGGTTCTCTTGAGATAGGTGAGAAGCTTGGTACGCTTTGCGACGTGAATTGTCAAAGAACGCTTTGCACAATAGTCGTGAGTGTTGGCCAAAAGGTGAGCAGTGAGATCTGCAATCTCTTTGGTCAAAAGAGCGATTTGGACTTTGGTGTTACCAGTGTCCTTCTCGTCTTTTCCGTACTTCTTGGTAAGTTCGACGATTTCTTCTTTTGCTAATGCCATAATAGTTTTCCTCCTTGGAATTTTAGCTCGACCATGCCCATGAGAAAAACCGAGGAATGATTATCTCTCGGACAGGTTGCAATAGGGTATTTTACTCCAATGTTTTTTAAATAACAAGTCAAATGATATTTTTGATTTGATCTCTGATCCTTCACCAGATAAAATACTGTTTTGTAAGAGGTGAGTCAGCAATGAAAAACATTCATGTATCGGCAGCTATAATAATGAAAGATAATAAAATCTTTGTGACACAAAGGGGATATGGGGAATTTAAAGATTGGTGGGAATTTCCAGGCGGAAAAATAGAAGAAGGTGAAACTCCTGAAGAATGTTTAAAAAGAGAGATTAAAGAAGAATTGAAAGCAGATATAAACATAGATAAATATTTATGTACTGTAGAATACGATTATCCGAATTTTCATTTGAAGATGGAGTGTTTTATCTGTTCTTTGATAGATGGCCACTTAGAATTAGTTGAGGCTGAAGATGCTAAATTCATAACCAAAGATCAGCTAGATAATATCGATTTTTTACCAGCTGATTTACTCGTTGTAAAAGAATTGAAGAAATCCATCTGAAAGATTTCTTTCAATCTGTATTTAAAGATTTGATGATACATAAAATCATTCAGTTCAGTTGTTTCTTATTAAATCACGAAGTATTTATAAAGATATTCTGGAATAGGATTGTCCATCCTCAATTCAAACTTGACAACGTTTGTTTTCTTTCCTGATTCAGTAGTGTTTATCGAATTGAAATAGTTTTGTATTTTTGTGTTTCCTAGATAGTAGAAAGAACGTTTATTTAAACCATCTTTGTTATCTGGACTTTCTCTCTGTACGAACAACATTATTTGGCCGTTGTTCTTAGCTACGCTCAACAAGTCTTTTATTTCTTGTGATTCAGTCGTTCTATCATGCCTTGAATCCCAACAAAAGATATTTTTATTTTTGAAGTAATCGGAGTAATTGATTTGTGATTCCTTATCCAAATGTTTGTTGTAGGTTACAAATATAGGGACAATATTTAGATCTTTGAAGATTCTATATCCATATATCGTGCTTTCTTGGTTCTTGGTTAGATTGATTAGACGAGAAACATCTTTTCTAGAATATCTTTCATATAGAACAAAATTATTATTTCCAGTGACATTAGAGAAATATTTCTTGTTTGAATAGATTGAATAATCAATTATTTCATTTATAAACTTATTGAAAGTTTTATTTGAAAGATGTTGTTTGAATTTATCAGATAATTGAATCTTATCATTTTTTATTGCAATAGTCGAATAAGCTAAAGATCCCTTAGCTGATAAAAATGACGTATCTAGTACTGATATCACTGACTTTCTAGTTTTTTCATCATATATTTGATTTACAGGTAATTGCTTTATGAATTCTGCTTCATTTCCACCTTCAATCAAAGTTTTGAGAAGAAGACTTTCATGAATTCTTAATCCGTTACCAAAGCTATTAGATAGATATTTAATCTCATCCCTATCTTCTTGGCTTAATATATCAAATAATCCTATTTCTTCTTTCGATAAGAAATCATAGTAAGTCTGTTTGAATAAATCTAAGAAAACTCTGCCTGTCAAATCTCCATTTTCATCATATTCAATTAAAGTTGGAATACGGCCTAACTTGTTTTTAATAGCTATATATTGCTCTTTAATTCTTCTACTATCAGAATCTCTCGCCTTATCGCTTATTTCGACTATTGTCTTCATTGTTATAGGGTCGAAGTCTATAATGCTTCCACCTGGAAGCATTATGTTTGTCGTTTTAGATGCGTCTCGACCACCACCATTAGACTGATATTCTTCTCCATTATTCTTTGAAGAGAACGAATCTGTAATCATGAAATCATTCTTATAATTTCCAATGAAGTCGATTACAGTCAAATAATCCTTGCCTTCAAATTTTCTTAGACCTCTACCCAATTGCTGGAGAAATATAATTGTAGATTGTGTAGGTCTTAAAAGAATAATTTGATTCACTGAAGGAATATCGACTCCTTCGTTGAAGATGTCGACTGTTAAAATCATATCTAAATATGGATTATTAGTATTGTCTTCTTCCAATAGTTTTATATACTTTTCCCTATCTTCATTTGAACTGCTTCCTGATAGGAAAATCGTTTTGAGCCCACGATTATTCAGCTTCTTTGATAATTCTATCCCTTCCTCAATCTTTGATACAAACATCAAAGTTTTAATTCTACTTCCAGATGCTCCGTAATATTTTCTATTGTTGATTATATTGTCTATTCTATAATCGCATGTCAGCTGATCGAATGTTGCATCATCGCTCAATTGTTTCCCATTTATAAGGATATCCGATATTCCAAAATAATAAAAAGGAACTAACATTTTTGATTCCAAAGCATTGTATAGTCTTATCTCATATAAGATATTATAATTGAAGAAATTATAAATATCGTATCCATCAGTTCTATCTGGTGTTGCAGACATTCCTAGAAGAAACTTCGGCTGAAAGTAGTTTAAAATGTTTTGATACATTCCTTCTTTTCCGATTCGATGACATTCATCGACTATAATTAAATCGAATTCATCTCTTGTGAATTCTTTCAAATGAAGATTCATCGTATTGACTGTAGAGAAAATATAATTCTTGTCTTTTATATCGTGATGCCCATTAGAGAATAAATCCGCTTTGATATCTTGACCAAGAACATTTCTATATGTTTCTATAGCTTGTTTTAAGATCGTTTCCCTATGGGTTATAAACAACATTTTCTTTAAATCAATTTTATCTTTTATGGATTTAACACCGAATGCTGATGCATATGTTTTACCAGTTCCTGTCGCAGAAATCAAAAGACCTCTTTTATCACCTTTATCTATGGATTCATTAAGTTTGGTACAGAATGCTAATTGCATCGAATTAGGCTTGAATTCTTTCTTGATTTCTTTTGAATTCGATAATCTTATTTCTTTGAAAGATTCATATTCTTCTTCATATTTGTCGATTATTGTCTTTATGCTCAATGAATGATCATTGCTCCAAAGTGTTTCGAATCTATTCAAAATCTCTTTTGCTATTTTTCCATCTTTCTTTGTGACTATAAGGCTATTCCATTCTTCGTTAGATGTTAATGCTGATCCTGTTAGGTTCGATGATCCGATTATTATTTTGTATGTGTCTTTGAATTTGAAAATATATCCTTTTGTATGGAATCCTGATGGTTCATCTTTTGTATATTTGTCATCAATCCATAATAGTTTTACATCTACATTTGGCATTTCATCCAATTCTTTTAAGGCTTTAGGCTCTGTGAAATCCAAGTAATTACTAGTTAATATCCGGCCTTTCACATTTTTGTTTTGACATTCTTTTAAAGCTATTTTTAATGGACTTATTCCTGAATCGCTGATAAAAGCTACAGAGAACATGAATTCATCGCAAGTCTTAAGGTTTTCAGCTAATACTTTAATGACTTGCTTTCTATCTAGTTTATTGTTTGAGTTATAAATGAATTCAGGTGAAAAATCAGAATCGATATCATCATTATCTTTTATATATGCGTTTATCAATGAAGAAACGAATAATTCATCAGTTTGTTCCATAAATATACCTTCTGATCTTATTTTATTGACTATATGAAAAATGACCAGATCTTGAAGCTATATTTTTGATCCTAGAATACGGTTTTTAATAAAAATCCGCTCGATTTTAATTCGAGCGGATAATGATCAAGTCAATTCTTCCATTGCCAGAGGCTGGAGTATATTTATCAACTTATCCATTACTTCAGCTTTTGTATTCATGCCTTTTATCTTCAAAGTCAGGACTACTTTTGTGCATCTAGTGTTTTCGTGCATAGCAGAACCGATATCTATATCTTTGACGATGACATTCATTTCGTCCATGGCTGCTACAGCCTTTGACAAAGTCATTTCACCTTTAGTAACAAGATAGGCTAATCTATATGACTTTTTACGTGGATTTTTATCTTCCAATAGTTTTAGAACACTTAAAACTATTAAAGCAATTAAAGCTCCTATCATCGCTACAGAAATATAGCCGACTCCACAGCACATTCCTATTGCAGCCACCACCCAAAGGGTAGCAGCTGTAGTCAATCCTTTGACGTTGATCCCATTTTGGATTATCGTTCCCGCACCTATAAAACCGATACCTGTAACTACTTGAGCAGCTACTCTTCCAGGATCTCCACTTCCAAAAGCATACTTTGAAACAATAGTGAATAAAGTAGATCCGACACCTACAAGCATATGAGTTCTTAAGCCTGCTGAATATCCATGCTTTTCTCTTTCTAGTCCTATCAGTCCAGTAAGTATTGCACTTATAACAATTACTATTAATGAATATAAGGTTATGTCCCAACCATTATTCCACATCGTCGCTATATCTTGAATGTATTTATCCATACTAGGAGAAACCTCCTTTCTATGAGTAAATTATAGTGTAAGCACTTACACAGATTCAATATTTTAATCAATAATTTTATTTGTTTTCAATTGATTTTACTTCTTTTTTCTTTAAAGAAGATATTACAAAGGACAATGCAAAAGATAAGGCTGCTGTTTCTATAAACAATATTGTAATCAACTCTACCACATAATTGCTGAATACATTTATCATAGTAATTGATGTTATAAATGCTGCTATACATAGAACTAAATTGATAGATTTGAATATGATTTCATACTTGTTGATAAAAGCCTCTACTATTTCAAATAAAGAAGGGATAGCAAAGAATACAACTTGGTACCAAATGCAATTGTATTTATTAGAATCTAGCATTACATAAAGAATTAGGACGATAATAAGACTAATATTGTTAACTGCTAGAATTCTATTTCCTTTGTCTTTCAATGCATCGAAGAAATCTTTTCCTTTTTTAAGATAAAGCCCATATTCTATTCCACCCCAAATCAACAATACTAAGATTCCTATAAGGCATATTGCAATGTTAACAAAGTTAGTTGCGAAATGAAAAGAGTCAACTGTAACGTAGTAATTCTCGACAGTTACAGTTAATGTGGCTAACGAGAAACAAAAACTAATAAAGGATAGAGCTATTCCAATTATTATGAATTCATAATTGAATAAGGCTATTATGTTATTCTTTCTATCTTTATAATGCTTTAATTCTATTAAGCTTAAAACTAATCCTATTAAGGTTGTGAAAAGTATGCAAATCAAACTGCCTGCTGTTGAATAACAGCAATACATTATAATGAAATAAAGCATGATTCCTAATCCAGTAATTCCTAAAGAAATAGATCTTAGGATAGGAAAGCTCAATGGTTTCTTTTCCTTGATTTGAATAGAAGTATTGACTGGTTCTTTGGCTTCTGTTTTATTTCTTTCACCATTTATGATTTCGTCTACGGTAACACCATAGAAATCAGATAAATCTTTTAAGCTTTGAAGAGAAGGATAACCTTCGCCACACTCCCATTTGGATACGGCCTTTACACTGACTTGTAATATATCGGCTAATTGCTGTTGAGTAATGTTCTTCTCTTTTCTTAGACTAACTAAGAAGTTTCCGGTTTTAATTTGATCCATGTTTTTATCTCCATTCGATAAGATTATAAGATTTCCACGAAAAATAGGGTATTCCATCTTTGTCCACGAAAAGTAGATAAGATATTTGTAAGGGAATTTTTAATAGTTATTACTTATTAAAAATAATGTACAATTGTTATAAATATAATATATATTAGTTTTTTAAGAATAAAAGAAATACATTGATATTTTGAATAACCAATTTTAATTTATAAATATAAATTTGACCAAAAATAAAGTTTAAATATTAAAAAATAATTTTTAAAAGAATTATTTGATTCTTTTATAGCATAAAGGTAGAGACTCATGTGTTTCTTTTAATAGATGTATGCCCAATTTTTTTCATTAGCAAAGTGTTATTTGATTGAATTTCTGTAATCTAATTAAGAATTGTTGATTGAAAACAATGGGTAAAAAATGTAGCAATACTTAATTAGTACTTTAAATTTATATTTCTAGAAACAAAAATAGAAGTAAAATAATAAAAGGAGGATTAAGCAATATGATCACTACTGATATCAATGTTATTTGTCCTGATAATTTAAAGCTTTATTTAATTCAAAATAGAGTTTTTATCCATGCTCATTATTTCTCTAAGAAAGATGTGTTAGATAGTGCCTTTTATACTTATGAAAAAGAAGATGTCTTATCGTATGCTTTGAATAGAAATGTCTCATTTGCTATTGCAAAAAAGAATTTTGAAAGCTTCCATCTTCTTACTGATAATAAGAATTTTAGCGGTGATGAATCTATAACATTAATTAAATTGAGAGAACTTAGAGATAATGCTATTACTAATGGCTATTTGCATAAGCCGGATTATATGAATCAATATGCATTAAAATCTAGACCAGTAATTATTATCGGATATACTAAAAATGATTATGATTTGATTAGTGCTTTCAAATCATTAAATATTGATATCTCTAACTCTTTTAAAGAAGTGAAAGATTTTTTAAATGTTTATCATGATAATTTCATTGAAAAAGTAATTCTCTATGGTGAATCCTGGATTGAAGTTCTTGAAGGATTGAATTGGTTATGCTCAGAAGTATCAAATGATATAAAGGGTGGAAAAGTAGATTTTGCTGATTATCATATTGTTTGTCCTAGTTCTTATTTCAGCATTGTAAAGAATACAGCTTCATTATTTAATTTACCTGTTTCTGTTCCTATTGATTGTGTGAGAAATATAAAAGAAGTTAAAGAGTTTATCAACGATGTAAAAGGTGGAATGTCTTTAGATGACTTAGCTATAAAAGCTAGTCTTATAAGAAATACGACAGCACAGTCAGCAATCATCAAAGTTTTATCTACTATCTATACATTAAAGAAAAAAAGAAATATAGATTTACCGTCGGATTTACTTGTTGAATATTTGGAGAGTTCTTTATCTTCAGCAATCGACTTTGATGATGGAATCGAAGGAATAAGTGTGGTTGATAATTTAGTTAACTTAGTTCCTTCCAAACACCTACTAGTTCTAGGATTCTCTGATGCTTTAGTTTCAGTATCAAAGGATAATGGAATGATTGCTGATGCCTATAAGAGAAGATTTACTTATGAGCAACTATCTACTGAAGAGAATAAATCCAAAGAATTGATAATAAAAGACAATCTTTCGCTTTCTCAAAATGTAAGGATGTCGAGAGCAGCTAATGATTGTTTTAAGGAATATCCAAAAGTATTTTTCTTAAAGGGATCTGATTGGATATCAGAAATAGATAACTCAATTAATGAATATGATTCTTACGGCTCTGTTATTGGAGAAGGAAGAAAGGACTTAAGTTTTTATCATTCTATTCTTCATAACAGATATGATTCTGTTAGATATGAAGATGATATGGCTGAAGCAATTTCTAAGAATGCTAAGGAAAGTGCAAATGTTTATTGCTCTTACGATAACGATTTCGATAGTGATGAAGAAACTCAAGAGTATTTTAGAAATTATTTTGAGGAGAACTCTAAAATCGAATTGTCTCATACATCCTTAGATTGCTATATGAATAATCCTTTCTCCTATTATTGTAAAAATATTTTAAAGCTGAAGGGATCATCGAACTTTACAAATATAGCAGGTCAATTGATTCATGCTCATGCAGAGGAAAGAGACTTGTTTGATTTTGACAAAACTGTCGATAATCTTCTAAATGATGCCAGACATCCAATTCCTGAGATCTTTTGTGGAATGAATAGAAATCAATTAATATATTTCTTAAAGAATGCTGATTTGAATTTTACCGGTCATGATTTAGGAATATTAAAAAAGTTTGAAAAAACATGTGGATGGGAGCAAATTAGACCTGAAGAAGGTGATGAATTTACTGCTACTATCGACATGCCTATGAATTCATCTATTAGAGTTTTCTATGATCAAGTGTATAGAAGCGATAATGATTATGTATTGGTGGATTATAAAACTTCTAGTTCAACCACCTATTATGTCAATAGAACTAACTCCCTTTTGGGTAGAATGCTTCAACTTCCTTTGTATTCGGTAGTTTTTGATAGAGTCATGAAGGCAAATGGAATGAAAACAGGAGACTTAATAGGATCTTATATATGTAGGATTCCTTACTCGGCTCCCTATGATTTGGACTATAGTGGAATAATCACTGGATATTCATTCAAAAATGAATATCTTCCTATCAAGGAAGATTTCCAAGGGGCCTTTGGAATCAATAATGTATCTAAAAATACGGATTTTATAAAAAATTTATCTGATGAAAAAGTAATGCTAACTTCGAAAAATGATATTTCTAAAGAAGGTGTTAAATACAATCTTATCTGTAAGATTCAAGATTTCATCACAAAAGATTTGACATTTGGTGCAAAATCAGATTCTTTATATCCCAATGGAAGCCCATCTACAGATGGACTGGGTATTAACGATAGAATCAGATCTGCTACTCTGACTTCTTATTTTTATTGTCTTAAATACTTGAGAGAAGGAAGACTAACTGATAAGGACAATCCAAATAGAATTAAATGGTTTCCTGTATATCCAACTTATGTTTACTACAATGGCTCTAACAAGGCCATGGCAGAAGATGATTATCCAGACATTAGTTTTACAAGACCATATCAAAAACATGAGATAGTCATTGCAGATTTTGATGAATCAACTCTATCAAGTGTGCATGGGGACTATGATGGTATGAAAATGCCTGATGGTGGTTTGATCGATGATGAAGTGAAAGATGATGCTATTGACGATGCTACTGAAGATAACAAAAAGGAGAATTGATGAAATGGGTTTGCTCAACGATAATGAATTAGCTGATTTTAATGAGTTCTTGATGAAAAAATATGGAACTTCACCCGATGGGTCTCATAACTCGAAGTTCGAAGCTATTACTACTTTCAATAAAAATATACTCCTTTCTGCTGGTGCTGGTTGTGGCAAGACCACAACTCTATCTTTAAGAGTCTTATATGGAATCTTGGTGAAGGATTTATCCGTATCAGATATGCTGATTTTGACTTTTACCAATAACGCAGCTAGAGAGATGAAAGATAGAATAAAGGATGATTTGAAAGAGTTTGCAACTAAAAAAGAAAAATATCCATTCATCAACGAGGAAGCTAGCAAAAAGCTATTAGATGAAGCTGAAAAGGTTGATTCGGCTCAGATTTCTACATTTGACTCTTTCTCAAATGCTATAGTTAGAAAATATGCTGATAGATTAGGAGTATCTCCAACATTTACTATTTTGGATCAAACAGTAAATGACTATATGTTTTATAAAGTCGAAGATGAAATAATCAATAAGGAATTCAACAATCCAAATTCAAAGATTAGATCTTTTTTTGATAGGGATGTTTCAACTAATAGTGGATTACTTAAATCTATGATTGCCTCATTGGAAAAGATGAGACAGACTGAATCTAATGCAGAAGATATATTCGATAATTGGAAAGAAAATTATTTAAGTAATCAGGAAAAAATACAAAATAATGCAACTTTATATTGCTTGAATTATTTTGCTGAATATATGATGGCTCTTGGTGCTGTATTGGATCAGTTTAGACTTGATTATGTCGATGTTCAGGCTAATGATGAGGAAAACTCAGCAACGTTCTTTGAAAGAGCAGCAGTAAAGATTAGAAAAATCGGTGAGAAATATTACTATCTTGAATGCCAGGATTACTATTCTGAAGTCCAAAAAATGATTCATGATATGGAAAACATTTCATTTCAAGGAAAGAAAAGCGGTTCTAAAGAAATCTTTAGGCCGATGGACCGTAGTTGGTGGAAGAATGAAGTTGTAAGTCAGTATGAAGGTGATGATCAAAAATTAGAATTGTTGGAAAAGCAAAAGAAGTGTATTAAAGACTCCTATGATAATATCAAGAATTCTTTGATTCAGATTTTACCTACCGAAACCTCAGTTGCATTGATGGACAAGAATGCCGAATATATAGATTATGCAATTGAATTGAATAAGAAGATTCATCAAAGAGTTCAAGAGCAAAAGAAAGAACATAACGCATATACATTCTTCGATGTCTCTTATATGTGTCTTAAGTTATTAAAAGAAAATTCTGATATTAGAGAAGAAGAAAAAAATAGAATTAAAACCATAATGGTCGATGAATATCAGGATTCTAATAATTCACAAGAAGAGCTTCTGATGTTATTAGGAACTGATGAAGAACAATTGTTGGCAATGGATGATGACAATAAAGTATTCACTGTTAATTTCGTCGAGAACAGATTTAATAGAAATATCACTTTCATGGTCGGTGATGTCAAACAATCTATTTATGGATTTAGAAATGCTAAGCCGGATTTATTTATGAGTAAATATGAAAAACCAGAAGACAATAATTTTGAATTATTGACTATGACTGATAATTATCGTAGCGATAGTCAAGTCGTGGATGAGGTCAATAGCTTCTTTACTAGCAACATGACGTCACAAGTTGGAGGTGTAGATTATGCAAATGATATAAATCAACAAATCAAAGCATCAAACAAAACACTAAACCAAATCAGCTCGACTGATTTCAATGATTTAGGCTCTTATGATTATGATTTTGAAGATAAGGAACTTCCTGCAAAAATTACTAATGGTCAACTTAAGAAACACATAATTGCATTTGATATCGCCAAGAAAATTAAGTCTTGGGTCGAAAGTAAAAAAGTGATTGTCACCGAAAAGAGGGATGGTAGTAGACGTCCTGCCGAATATAGGGATTTTGCAATCCTAGTAAGAGCAAAGAATCAAGCCAATCCATATGTCAAAGCTTTTTCTAGTTTGAATATTCCTTGCACTTTGGACATCGATCAAGATTTTAAGATGAATACAGCGACTATGGTTTTAGAAAACTTGGTCAAGCTAGAGTATTATTTGACTGAGATGAAATCCGGTAGAAAACTTACCAATGATGAATTAGATTCATACAAGCATTGTATAGCTTCAGTAGAAAGAAGCTTTTTGCTCAACGTAAAGGACATTCAGATAATTGAAGATGTTAAGAATTGTCTCTCATTGGATGAAGCTAAAAGACCTTTAGTCTTGAAAATGCTCGATGAAGTCAATGTTCCCGGCGAGTCCGAAATCAAATCGCCAAATCAAATCATCAAAGAAATCTTTTCAAAGTTTGATGTCTATTATAAGATTTCAACTTTGAACAATCCTGATGAAATACTTTCTTCTTATAATTTCTTCATCAGCGAAATCGATAATTTGTCTAGTATGGGATTCTCATATAATGAATTCATCGAATACTTCAAGGAATTGAGAGAAGGCGATTTGTCTGATACTCCACAGGAATTGAAACTTTATAAAGCCAGAGGTAATTCTATTTTGATCACCACTATTCATAAATCAAAAGGTATGGAATATCCTTTTGTCATAGTTCCTATGTCGAATAAAGGACCTAAATCTAAAGAAGAGAATGGAAGTCTTATCTTTGATGAAAAATATGGATTTATTCCTTCTTTTACTAAGGCGGATAGGGATTTTATTCGAGAGCAATGTCCAAGAGATAATTCCAAGAAGGATGCTAATGGAGAAGGAAAAATATGGAATCCAGATAAGAAAAATGAGTTCAAATTTGTTTTTCCTCAGCTTTTAGCTCACGAATTACAAAAAATGGAAGATGATTTGAGCGAGCACTTACGTTTGGTCTATGTCGCTTTGACCAGAGCTAGATTAGCTAATGTTATGGTCTTTTCAAATAGCATTACGATGAAGAGCAGACTTTACTATTCCACTAGACTTCAGCCTAAATCGTTTGAAGATTTTGGTGCTAGAGCTTCGCATAGCTTTATGAGACTTCAACATGGCGATTGTGCTCATTATTCTATGGAAGATATCATCAGCGATGTCGATAAATCTAATATCCCATATAAGCAAGAATTATTGGATTCAAATTCATTTTCTATTAGATTATGTGATCCGTTACCTGACTCGGTAACTAAGAATAAGCTCAACAATTTTGCTAGAGCTAGTAAGGCTGATTCAGTCTTTGCAGATAAGGATAATGAGAAATTTGGAACCAAGCTTCATTTAGAATTAGAAAACTTAGATTGGTCAAACTATCCTACATTGCCTAAATCAGATTTTATAAAGAATGAAAGAGAAAAGATGTTGATAGACAAGTTTATTCGATCAGACTTTATTTCTAATTTAGTTGGAAGACATCCACAGTTCTATCAAGAATTCGAGTTCATAGATCCTGTCTCGCATCATGAAGGAAGCATCGATTTAGCTATAGTAACCGATGATACATCGTATGTCATCGACTATAAAACTTCATCTACAGCTGATTTGGCATATAGAAGACAGGTGTCGATATATAGGAAGAACTTAGCTGAATTGCTGAATATAGACATTCACAAGATTGAATGTTACTTATATTCGATTATCGAAGGAAAGTTTGTTAAGGTTGATGTCGATGATGTCAAATAAAATATGATAAAAAATGTGTTCCAAATCAAGGAACACATTTTTATTATTAGACTTTTTCTATATAGTAATAAGATGATTGGTAGTCTTGGAAATTGACAGTTACCGATTTAGTTGACTTACCTGAAATATATTGCTTTTGTGTTCTTTCCAAGTCCACTTGATTATATAGATCAGGACATTCTTTTTGTATATCTGATAGACTGTTAAAATATGAAATAATGTGTGTACTGATTTCTACATTAGGAGTAGAAATCCACTGACTATCAAATGAATAATTAGTAGTCGTTGTGGTTTGAGTTTTTACGCTTAACCCGAGATTATCTTCTCCTATAGATAGGTAAGAATATACTTTATCAACTGTTGTCGTGCTCTGTCCGACAACCATCTTATCTGTAGTTATTTCTTTAGTCCAATAGTAATAATAACCGTTGTATAGAACACTATTGGAGTAGCGATCATAGGATTTATTTAATGTATAGTCTCTTTTAACATCATATGTAATAACGACATCGCTTGTAATTGAGACTGTAGTGTTAGTGTATCTAATATCGTTATTTTTTACGATTAAAACCTCGCCTTTGTTTAAGTCAACATAATTTCTTGTCAAAGAATTGTTGCAGCTGAACAATGACACTGACAAGATTAAAACTAAAAATCCTTTCTTTTTGAATCCTTTCATTTTCTTTTTCCTTCCATTAATAACACATTGTTATTTTATTTAGATTTTACTATAAATGAAAGAAAAACATTGTGAAAATTATTGAATGTGTAAAAATTAGTGCTTATAAATAAAAAACTTGATGCGTTTAAACATCAAGCATATTGATCTATTTGGCGGGGGAATGCAGGATTTTTTCGAACCTTCTTGAAGGCGTCCGTGCCCATCGTGAAGCCCGTTTTGTACCCAAAAATAAGTCGTATTCTGTAGTTATATTCTCTTCCGTTCCTATCTCGACTTTCTTGACGAAGCAGTCGAGGAGTGCGGATTTCGCCTTAGGATCTTTGATATCGTAAGCGGATAGCTCTTTCATGGCCCATCTGATTTCATCCTTCGAGAAGCTTTTGGAATTAAGAGATAGTTTGGGAAGCTCCTCGTCCAGCCGGCTTCTCTCGGATTCAAAGGAGAGCAATGTCGACTTCGTGGATTGGTTACGATTTCCATGCCTATTGCCTTGACGAAATTTCCGATTTTCTTTTCGACCTCGCTTCTTCTCTTCTTCATCGACGTTATCTCAGGGGCCCCTTTCTTCTGCTCGGAGTAGATACAATTCACGATGTATCTTCCCGTCTCGTCATCGGAAAGTAGCTTAAGAAGCACGAAAAGGACAATTGTCTCCAGGATATCCTTCTTTATCGCCCTTGCCTTGCACGTATGTCTCTTGGCCCTGTGACATTTGTAATTGGTGTAGAAGCGCCCGGAGTGGCCCGTTGCAGATTCCTCGAGATACTGCTCTCCGCAGAACGAGCAGTACACCTTTCCGGAAAGATAGTATTCTTCCTTTTCCTTCAGCTTGAAGTTCTTGTGCTTTCTCTTGGTTCTCTTCTTTTGGCAGAGATTGAAGAGCTCCTTGGAAACCAATGGCGGCATCGCATTCTCGTTTCTTGCACTCTCGCATTTCAGTACACCGATATATTTCTCGGAGGCGAGCACCTTCTCTAGGCAGCAATGGGTTATCGCTCTTCCGTCGTTTCTCGTCTTGCCTTTCCTTGCGAACTTCCCCACGATGGATTTGATGGAACAGCTTCTTTCTTCGTAAAGATGGAAAGTCTCCTGGGCTATCGGGCCTTCTTTCCCGTGCATTCTAATCCAGTTAGCAATGATGGAGAGGCGTTCATCGGGAGTGGGCTTTCTAATTTCCCATAAAGGCACTCTGCCGTCTCTTTCAGCTCTCACATATACGAAGCCGTGGTGGTTCTTGGGCTTGTCGTAATTTCTAATTACGGATAGGTGTTCCTGTCTTATGCTGACTATATTCTATCAGACATGGGTGAAATTCTGGCTTTTTCTTGGCTTTGGTCAAATCGCGGTTTATGGAGATGTTCGGGGAATGGAATTTATCTTTTCAAAAAGAAAATTGGATTAAGCTCAGTGACCTAACAAATATCTATACGGGAACAACTCCGAAAACAGAAATCAAAGAATACTGGAATGGTTTGATTCCGTGGGTGACTCCAGCCGAACTTGATAAAGACTCTTATATCATCACTGATACCGAAAGACATATCACCGAAAAAGGCCAAAAATCCAAATCATTAACTATGATGCCTATAGGAACGGTTTTGTTGAGTACACGTGCACCTATAGGCAAGGTAGCAATTTGTGGGGTGCCTATGACTTGTAATCAGGGCTTCAAGAATTTCGAGTGTTTGGAAAAGCTCCATCCAACTTATCTTTTCTATTTGCTTAAATTGAATAATGATTGGCTTCAAACACAAGGTACAGGCACTACTTTCAAAGAAATATCTAAATCAAAAGCAGGAAATATTAGAATTCCAGTGCCGACAATGAGTGACCAAAAAGGTTTCGCTCAATTTTATAATCTGGTCGACAAATCGTGATTTGTCGATGAGCTCGTAAAAACTTCTGAACTGAGTTTGTAGTTCGATTGGAGGCACTGGAAGCTGCTCATTTTCCATATCGCCTTTAGTAAAGTGTGACATAGTGCTTCCGTGTTGTTTTTTCTTCAAATCCTCAACAATCCAATTGAGTTCTTCAGAAAAGAAGATTTTGTCTAATGCGTTTTCGTAATCTTGAAGTTTCCAAATATGGTAGTGGTAAATCACTTTATCTCCATCCCAAATTCTAGGCCCAAATGAGGCAGACCATGCAAAAAGCAAATCGCCCTTTTCACAATATTTGTCAGCGGGAAGTTCTAGGTTTGAAAAGTACCAGGAGTCATTTGTGAAGAAATTTCCTACTCTTAATACTTTGTATTTACCAGAATCGAGGAGTTCCGGGGCACTGTAGGCTCTGCCGTTTATGACACGGCAAACATCGCCCAGTCTTTTGATTGGCCACTTTCTTTCATTGATCAAAATATCCCCGAACATCTCCATAAACCGCGATTTGACCAAGGAATCTAATTTGTTTAATTGATTCTCTTTGATATTAATTTGATTTTCGATTCTTGAAAGCCTCTCAACGATTTCCGCTTTTCTTGCGTTAGGATAATCTGGCAGTTGCATCTGACTATATTGAGAAATCCAGTATCGCTTATGCTGCGAAGCATCGAAATTCAATGACTTCATGCCGTAATAGCAAAATCTCAAATTTGTGTCGTTTCTAGGCACTAGGATTTTGCATGCAGATGATTTTACTTTGAAAGGAAAGTCGACCCATTTGATATCCGTAGTGAAATCATCAAAAAGAATGATCGGCTCATCTTTTGAGGCTGGATAAATTCCTTTTGTGTCATTTGTCATTCCGAGCAAAAAACTTTTTCCTGCAGTCAAAACAGGCGTTTTATATTCGTTTGAATATTGCTTATTTGAAACGATGTAAGGCCGTGGCTGTTTATAGTCCAGATATTCTTCTAATTTCTTTTTTATCATGCCATTACCTCCCTGCTAAACCGCGATTTGACCAAGAAATCCAAGTCGCTTAATTGGTTGTTTTTTTGCTCAATTGATTTTCTTATCGCATCTAATTTTTCAGCCACTTGGCATTGCTGGTTATAAGAAACGTCTGGAAACGAAAAATCAGAATAATTTTTAAAATAAATGTGAGGAATAGTGGAACCGGTGAAAGATTTTCCCAATTTCAAATGGGACAAGAAATAGAAAAGATAAGAATTTGAGATTCCTTCTTTAGGCTCCAGCATCTGCATGGTACCCAAAACAGAGGAATGCTTAGGAAGCATGCTTACACGGCCAATCCCAGCCCCATCTTTAATGATAGCAACGGCTTCCTTTTCTGATTGAAAGCAATCGCGATACCCTACAAGGCCAGATGCACCAAATACAGGAAAGGCTCCGTGTTTCTTCAAGTCAGACAATTTCAATGATGATTTTTGCTGTCTTACAACATCTTTCAGTCTCGTGTGGCTCATTTCATGCTCTCCTTAATCTGAGCCATAAGTTCTTGGAATTCCTTCTCGGACTGTTCAATGGATTCGATGATTTCTGAGGTTGGTCGATAAACCTTCTTTTCAATATGCACTTTATGGTATTTGTTCCAGCTCAGAACGTAATCGTTGTCTACAATCTCCTTCTTATCAATCAAGAAAGACTGGTCGTAAGGAGTGCGCTCTGCCTCTTTATCAAGATGATCAAATCTTGAAACAATATCTGGAATGTCGTTTTCGGATACCCGGGTTCTTTTTTGATCCAAAGAGTATCCGTCAGCTTCCATATTGTAGAGCCAAACTTTATCGGTTCCGCCGCTATTGGTTTTGGTGAACATCAAAATAGCAGTCTGGACCCCAGAGTAGGGCTGGAAAATGCCAGAAGGCATATAGATAACGGCTTGGAGTTTCTGATTCTCGACGATTTCTTTACGGAGCCTCATATAAGCTTTCTCATTGGTGTTATTGACTACACCGACAGGGACGATGGAAACACAACGGCCACCCACCTTTAAAATGCGGAGGAACAATGCAAGGAAAAGAAGTTCAGTGGATTTTGTGCCTCCACTTATCTGATTCAGCGATTTGGCCACAGTCTCCGGATTCAGGCTTCCTGAAAACGGAGGATTTGCAAGGATGAGGGAGTATTTGTCCTGCTCGGCAAAATCTTCTGAAAGAGAGTTGTTGAACCGGATATTGGCATTTTCGACCCCGTGGAGAACCATGTTCATGCTTCCAATACGCAACATATCGGTATCCGTATCGAATCCGGTGAATTCTTCGTTTTGATAATGTTTGTTGTTCTCCGAATTCATTAACTCTTTTTCATAATGACTTTGAAGATATTTTGACGATTCTGCCAAAAAGCCGGCTGTTCCCATTGCCGGATCGATGATGTTGTCTTCCAGAGTGGGTTTAGCTAATTCCACCATCATGTCAATTATGTGTCTTGGAGTTCTAAACTGACCATTGTCACCGCTCGTTGCCATCTTTGAAAGAAGGTATTCATAACAGTCGCCCATCAGGTCTCTGGTATCAAATCCCAACCCAGGATCACTCAATCCTTTGACAAGTTCATCCAAGATGTATGCGTTTGTGACTGTGAATTGCGCATCCTTCATAAATTTGGAGAATGCGGTCGTCCCAGTAGAATCCAGTCTTGTAATGAATGGGAATACATTCTTTTTCATGTTGTCGAACATCTTCTGAGGAGCAAACTCTTTGAAGTGCGACCAGCGGAGATCCTCATATGGGACGTTGATTCCAAGCTCTTCATCGATATAATTGCCTGGTTTGAAGAGGAGCTTTTCCCGCTGCTTAGCGGCCGAAGTGATTCCGTGCTTGATCTGGTCGTTGATTTTAACCTCTTGCTTGATTTGCTGGTCATCCAACATTTTGATGAAAATCAAATACGTAACCTGTTGGATGTCAATCCAAGGGTTCGTCATCTGATTAGACCACATGCGGTCCCAAAGTTTGTCTAATTTGTTCTTAATTTCACCAGTGACCATTTTATCAATCCTCTTTCTTTTCCAAATACTCGCCTAATGTCTTACCACTAGCATTCTTCCACTCCCTTTTACCATCGGCATTGCGTCCTGTAACAATGGATGCCGCGGCAGAAGGAGAAGAGATTTCACAATCTTCTTGTAGAATACCCTTGCAATCTATTTTCAATTGCCTTTCTGCTTTTGCCCAGCCGGAATCTAGATACTTTTCACTAACATCGGCGATAATCGATTCTTTTTTCAGAATAAACTTTTCATTGGAAATGATTAAAGTTCCAGAGAATTCCTTACCGCTTTTTCTCGACTTGCCATTGATGAAAAAAGTCGAACTAACCTCGTTCTCCGCTTTATTGAATTCAGCTTCTGCAGATGTGGATTTGGGATAAACGATTATCCCACTAAAAGAAGCCAAAAGTTGTTTGACCATGCCAAGGTTTACGGAAAACAGTTCTGAATTGGATACCTGGCTTCTTTCGAAGATGTCATGAAGGAGTGTCTCTTTCTCGTCGTAATCATCAACTTCGATTGCAAATTCGCGTTTAAGACCAACGACATTGAAATAACCGTTGCTTTCAAGATATCTCATACGTGTTTCATACTGACTTGTCTGAGTCTTCCCGATTTTGATCAATCCCTGAACCGCCGTAGACATCAAATAGATGATTCCCTTTGCCATATCAGTTGTCCTCCAAATCTATTTTGTTCTTATCAAAAAGTTTCTTCAGCTTTCTTTTTGCAGCGAATGTGGGTTGATGTAATCCTTGTTCCCAACGGTTAATGGTTGCAAAGGAGACACCAAGTATTTCGGCAAGTTCTGATTGACTGACGAGCATGCGTTTCCACAGTTTTTTTTATTGCATCTTTATATTCCATAGAATGATTATACAACAATATGACAAGTTCTAGTTTCTAATTTTAATAGTATAAAAAAATCACCCCATTTCTGAAGTGATTATTTTATTATTTACCTTCCAACTTTTGAGGAATTTTATTCCACTTATCAAGTTTTATGGTAACACCGAACCCATAATGGTGAATATACAAGGCTCGGATACAAATCAGATGGCGGGGGAACTAAGAATCGAACTCAGAACAACGGTTTTGGAGACCGTAGTTATACCATTTAACTATTCCCCCAAATAGGGTTTTAAAATTAGCTTTATCAAAGCCGTATTATTAAAACTCAAATTAAGGAAATAAACAAGATAAAAGATGAAAAATGATAAGGTTTTATTAAAAAAACACAGCTTTTGGCTGTGTTTAAGTCTTTGACTAGTTATTTGCCTTGGAATGACATGGCTATCTTTGAGACTATGCTCATATCAGCTTTTCCGGGATAGTTTGTCTTGAATTCCTTCATAACTGACTTTATCGATTTGTCAGGTAAGGCTTCGATGATTTTTCTGATTTCATCCTCGCTCATAAGCTGGGGCTTGAATTTGTTGACGACTTCGATTTGTTTTTTGATTGCCTCTGCTCTTTCAGGACGATTACCTTTCACATATACATCGAGCTCTTCTTCTAACTCTTTCAAAGTCTTAGTGACTACCTTTCCCATTTCAGCATCTGTGAAAGGCTTATTTTGACTCTTGCAAACGACTTGGGCATTTCTTGCAGCAGATATCAAAGCTCCGCAAGCATCCTTTGCATCCTGGTCATGAGCCTTATAAGCCTCCATGTTATAAGCCATGATTTCTTGAAATAATGATTTCTTTTCTTCAGCCATATATATGACCTCCACAAATAATTATTATACTCTTCTATCATTCAGTTGTTTATATCTTGAAAAGGCAAGAAAAAACGGCAGTTATCAGCTGCCGTTTCTCTATTTTAATTAATTAGCCTTTTTCTCTTCTACTGGGTTTTCGACTTTATCTTTCTTTTTGAATAAGAACACAGCCCATGTGATTCCAGCGGCACAAAGGACACCTACGACACAATCTAAAGCAATCAACCATTTTTCATAATCTGGCATTACACGAATGATCTTTGTCTTTGCTGAGACACCATTCATGGCATTGCTGTTTGCAACTGCATAAAGGATATTCTTTGTAGCTCTTCTAAGCAAGGTGCAATACATGTTGCTAGTCTCATAATCTTCAATCTTCCAAAGACTTGAATTGGTGCAGAGCATCAAATCAACTCCAGCATACAATGTAGGTCTTACATCTCCGATATAGTCTGTGTAGAAACTAGCTTGATCAGTGATGACCATTCCTTCGAAGTTCCATTCACCTCTTAGAATATCAGTCATCAATTCTTTAGAATGACCGACCCATCTGGTTCCTATTCTGTTCATAGCTGCCATAACTCCGTGTGGATGAGCTTCTTCGACAGTAATCTTGAAAGGCTCCAAATAAATTTCTCTTGCAGCTTGTTCATTCATGAATGTAGCCACTCCACCTCTGTTTGTCTCTTGATCATTGAAGGCGAAGTGTTTAATGTAGCAGTACAATCCTTTGGATTCAGCACCTTCTACCATGGCAGCACCGAATTGTCCACTCAAATAGCCATCTTCAGAGAAGTATTCAAAGTTTCTTCCAGAGAATTGACTACGATGGATGTTCATACTAGGTGCGTACCATCCACTGGTCTTAGTATAGATTCCATCTTCACCGACCAACTCACCCATTCTCTTTGCGATTGCTTTGTTCCAAGTTGAAGAGACGACACTTTCGACAGGATATCCGAAAGCACCTTTTCCACCGACCAATGTCGAAGAAATACCTGCGGATCCATCCTTATCGATTGTTCCAGGTTTTCCTATTGAGGCGACTGCACCAGTCTGGTAACCTCCAACACGAACAAGGTTATACATATCTTCTTTGCTCATTTGATTTAACAAGACTTCCCAATAAGGATCATCATAAGATCTTCCGTTCAAGTTGACCAAGGATAATTCACCATTTCCACTTATTAAATTGAAATCTGGCATGGTGTAATTAGATTCATTATCAGTGATTGTCGGCACTTGCAAATCACTCAGCAATTCATTGCTGGCTTGAGCTTTTCTAGATCCATCTTCAACTTCGTAAGTCTTGGGGAATGAATCCACCCAATTTGAACGAGTCAAGTATTTCACACCCTTGTCGTAGTTAGTTAAATCAGCAAATGATAATTTGTTGTTTACTGCTCCTTCAGACAATGATGTTGCATATGTTGTGCTATCGAAATCTTTTTGTTCATATGTATAAACAAATGATTGATTTCCATCATAATCCATTCCATCAGAGGTGTTCTTGCCTTTCTTAGCCAAGATGTTGTTCAAAGCATCATGAGCTGAGTCACCTAAAGCAAAGTAATAAGTTCCACTATCGACAATGTATGTTTGAGCTTTTTTATAATCATAGCTTGCCATTTCGCTCTTCTTCACACTTACTGTCAATGTTTCTGATTTATTAGGCTCGATTATACCTGTCTTTTCAAATCCGACCAATTCAATAGCTGATTTTTCGACGTTATTAGTTTTGTCGTAGTCTGTATATGGGCTTTGCATATAGATTTCTACAACATCTTTTGAGGCTAATCCACCAGTGTTCTTTACAGTAACTCTGAAGTCAAATGTATCAGCATTCTCTTTCACATTGAAATTGCTGTATTCGAAGTTTGTGTAGGACAATCCGTATCCGAATGGGAATTGAACCTCTTTTTTGTAGTCATAGTCTCCAGCATTTCCTTGATTTAGGACTTTGTCTTCATATCTAGTCTCATAATATCTGTATCCGACGTATATTCCTTCGGAATAATTCAAATACTTGCTAGTGTTACGGCTAGCTGCGTTGGTGAAGGTATAATCTCCAAAGTTTTTCATTGCAGGAGCTGATAAGGCATCGACTGCATATGTATCTACCAATCTTCCAGAAGGAACCAGGTCTCCTTTTATCATCTTAGGAATTGCATTGATACCCTTTTGTCCACCTGCTCCAACCCAAAGACAGGCATCGACACCTAAATCGTCGAGTTCATTCAATTCCATTGCATTCAATGTATTGAGAAGAACTACAACCTTTTTAAATCCCGAATCCTTAGCTAATTTGATTGTGTCAATTTCGTTTTGTGAAAGTTGGAGAGAGTGTTTTGAGCTATCTTCGACTGTCGTTAAGGCCAAATCGCTGTTTTCCATTCCGGTTCTACCGATTACGACGATTGCTAAATCGTTGTAATTGCTGAATGAACTCTTGATATCATCGGTGAAAATAGAAACAGGAGCTTCCCCAACTTTATAAACATTTGAATTGGCTGCTCTTCTATAGGATGATCCTGCACCACTGCTATACAAATCCCAGACTGTGCTGTTTACTTTGAAATCGAGATTTTCGAAAGCTTGCTTTAAAGTTGGAGTACCTAAAGTTGAAATACTACCAGCACCACTTCCACCATAAAGGAAATCTACTGAAGTTGTTCCAAACAAAGTTATGTTCTTAGCAGTTGTAGCAGGAAGTGCGTAGTTTTTATTCATTAGAAGGACACTACCTTCGGATTGAATAGTCTCAGCATATTTGCTTTCTTCTCTGATTAGTTTTCTAGAGCTTGAAAATTCTGATTTGTAGATATCTTCAACTTTTTCATCTGAATCGTTGTTGACAATCTTATAAGTGTCTTGACCTAAGTTTAAGGCGATGATAGGTTCGTATTTGAATGCATAGAAGTTGCCGATGGTGATTCCAACAGCCAAAGCAGCAGCGATTCCTGTTAAGCAAGAAGCTAATATAATTCTACCTTTTCTTTTCATTTTACTATTCTCCTATTTATTATGCTTCTGGTGTATATGTGATGGTGAATTGCATAGGCATTCCAACATTTAATTTCAATGTTAATGAATAAGTTCCGTCAGCATATGTTGTTTTTGTTGGATTCTCTTCGTCGGAGAATTTGAATGTATATACTTTATTTGCTTCATCGAATGAATAAGTTCCGTTTCTTTCTGGAACGGCGATTAAAGGACAAGAAGCCTGGGTCTTGAATGTCAAATCCTCATAACAAGTCAATGTTATATCGATGGTTGTCATTCCCATGACATCGAGATTAGAAGCAGAAAATTCGAATGGCTCAAATCCCCATCCTTCTCCATCATAAGTGAAGTTATCAGCAGATCCACTGAATTTGACTTTAGTTTTTCCTACTGCACTTCCAAGGTTGACCTCATAGGTGAAGAAGAATTCTTTTGAGTCCTCGTTATACTTGACTTTCTTTTCAGTCCAATAGGCATCATCGAATGTCAAGATATATCCTTTTCCTTCAGTGAATGTCCATTCACCCCAAATATTTTCATATTCGGTGTTTAAGGTTTTAATGTAGAATTCGTTGTCAGCCTCCAAAATTCTCAATTCGAAATCATAATTCGTATCATTGATCGAACCAGATCCGTTTAATGTTTGAATTACCTTTTCTTCAGTTTGATTGCTGGTGTTACCGCTCGTACAGGATGACAGAGTAGATGCCATGCTCACACTGAGAATCGCTAATTCTAATAACGACTTTACACGTCTTTTTAGCATTTTGTTACCTCCATTGTGCTTAGCGATTAGAGGTTACAAAAAACTGGTAAGCGTTTACAGCAAAAAAGCGTTTTTGGTCTAGTTAATTACATAAGTGGTAGTTAATTTGGAATGGTTATGGTTGTTATGAATTCATTGTTTTCGACTTTAAAATAAGCATCGCCTTTATATTTCTTAGCAAATAAAACAATGGATTTAGTGCCATATCCATGCTGTTTATCGCTTTTTTTGGTTGATTTTATGCTTCCATCCTTGTTGAATTCAATTAAATTTGGATTCATTAAATAATTGGTTTCCTTTATTATTATAAAATTATTTACCTTCTTCACTATGAAGTTTATGTATCTTTTATCCTTCGGGAGCTCTTTCACATAAGAAATCGCGTTGTCGAATAAATTCGACATTCCTATATATAAATCATTTTTGTCGATTAAATTTAAAGCTTTACCATCTACTAATGGCGAAAATGCGATATTGTTAGACTGACATCTATATGTAATATCGCTCATTATTAAATTCATAACTTCATTTCCTGTATCGATATTGGCACCATAGGCGCTGATGTTCTTTTTGATTTCGTCGTATGAACTTACAGAGATTGCACCATCATCAGCTAATTTCTTTATCTCATATTTCAAGTCGTGAAGCATGACATTCATGTAGTCGATGTTTCCTTTGAAAGAATCGTATCGTTCTTTCTCTTTTTGGTACATCAACTTCATAAATTCCTTTTCTCTTTTATCTATAGACGCTTTTTCTATCATGAACATAGCGACTATAAGCATTGTAGAGGTGAAACAATCTCCAATTGCGCTGATGACTTGTATATCGTATGAGCCATATGATCTAAAGAAATTCTGGAAGCAATATGTTGATACATAAAGCATTACGATGAGAACCAATAACAGAATTCTTGTGCTGATATTATCGTCCAAAATTGAAGCTCTACTCTTGTTGAAGAAAAATATGGTCAGATAATAAGGTGTATAGAATAGAACAGTAAAGCCAACACAAATCAAAAAGTAAATAAATAGATGGTTTACAACATCTGGATACAAAATGAATCTTACGATTTCATTAGCTAAGATCATATCTAAATGCTGGATTGCGTATCCGCCTATGATAAATAAAATTCCATCGTTGATTTTCATTTCAAAGCAATAGATGCTATGAATAAATATTAAGAATGTTAAGAATAGGTACCATGTAGATGAAAAAAAGACTGTGAATCCCCAATTGCTTACACTGATGATATATTGGAAAAAGAAACAATAAGAAATACTAGTTCCTAATATCCCTATATATGGAATTATAAATTTGAACCAGAAATTCTTTTTCTTTTGAAAATATATGAAAAAGACAGGGTATAAGCCGAGCGATAATTCTATTATGAATCTCAATTCTTCGAAGATTCCTAACCCGAGATTCTGTATCATATTTTAGAGCCGAAATACTCCATGATTTTCTTAGTTGCGTCTTTTTTAAATAGTCTAGAAATATAAAGAATACCCACCCCGTTTATGGACACTTCATTGTTATTTAACGATTTTATTAATTGCATATTCAAAATCTCTGATGAATTAATCCTGACATATTCATTTTCGGGTAGTTTGCTCATCTCTTCTTTTAAAGTACCCCAAACATCGAAAGTAGTTCCATCCATGAAATGGTATGAGATAAGATGGGAATGTATTTCGATATATGTGATACTGTTAGCAGGAACAACTTTTATCGCTGTTTTGTTTTTGAGTGTTACGAATTTATCTTCTCTAGTTTTCATGATATATGAAATCTTATCCAATGTCTTGAATAAATGATTCTTATTTATAGGCTTCACTAGATAATCCAAAGCCTCGACTTCATAACCTTTGATAGCAAAGTTGATGAGATTAGTCGTAAAAACAATTATCATTTTGTTATTTGTTGTTCTTATTTTCTTGGCTAATTCCATCCCATCCATATGTGGCATCATGATATCTAAAAAGGCCACGTCAAACTTGTCTGTATCGTTGAGGAATGACAAAGCACTTGGAAAACAAACCAAATTAAAATCTCTATCACCATTTTTGCTGTAATACTCTTCTATGGCATTCTTTAAAAGAGCCATATCTTTTTCGTCGTTCTCTACTATTCCTATCTTGGTCATTGTATTATTCTTGTTCTATCATTTTTGCCAATCCCAATATGACGGCATTGGACGGATCTTTGATTTGATTTACAGGAATTTTTAAATCGGATTGAAGTGTTTCTTTCATTCCTGCTATTTGGCTTCCTCCTCCAGTGAGAATAATTCCGGATTTTACGATATCGCCTACCATCTCTGAAGGAATGTCTTGGATAACTTCCTTGACGTTATCTTCTATTTGATCGATTAGTTGTCTTAATAGAGGATATAGTTCGGCTGTAGAGATGATTGCTGTTGATGGTAATCCTGTAGATATGTTTCTTCCTGATACTTCATAGAATTGGTTCTCTGCTTTTGGATTTACGCTTGCTATTCTAGCTTTTACTTGTTCACTAGCTCTAGGACCGATATCTAAATTCTTCTTGTTCTTAATGTATCTCTCTATGACATGGTCGAATTCTTTTCCACCGACTTTGGTTGAATGAGCTACTACGATATCTCCCATGGAGACTGCACCACAATCAGAAATTCCGCCTCCAATATCAAGTATTATCGTTCCTGTAGGTGAATTTACATCATATCCGGCCCCCAAGGCTGCTAGTTTCCCACAAGGTTGCAATATTATTTCTCTAGCTCCGATCTTTTTGAAGACATCTATCAATGCATTCTTTTCGACATTTGTCATTTGGTTCGGTGCTGATACATAGAAACTTGCACCTCTCAACATTCTCTTTTTTCCACGATTTTGAAAGACTTGATCGATGAGCTGGTATGCGGATTGAATATCGGCAACGACTCCTTCTTTCATTGGAAACTCTACCTCTATTCCATATGGAGTTCTACCTAAAGATTTGAATGCTAAATAACCGATGTTAACGATTTGATCTGTTTTAATATCTATGGATAGACAAGTTTGTTCATCGAAGATGACAGCCTTTTTGCTTTTAACATAGATTCTAGTAGATGATGTGCCTAAGTCAATTCCAATAATTTCAGCCATAATTAAAACCTCCAACCAATTACTCTTAATTATATATGTTAGAGCTTACTAGTTCAAAAGAAAAATAGTTATTCTATAAAAATAAATCCCAATGCTTATTTTCAACCCTTATTTTTAAATTGCTAATTGAATTAAGGCTTCCTTTAGATGTGCTTTACAAGATTGAAAAGTGTAAACGCATTCACAAGAAATGATTAGAAAAAAATTATTTTTTTCTTATAATTAAAAACGGATTAAATGTAAACTAGACCTAGAAAAATGGTTGAGTGGCCACCTCCATAAATAAGATATCTTGTTTGTGAAGGTGGCCACTTTTTTGAGGAGGTAAGTATGAAAAAGAAGAAAGAACCAAAAGAGAAAAAAGTCGGCTATGGCCAGATGCTCAAAGTATTTCTTCGCTCCGTTAGAGAGTATAAGAAAGATTCAATATTAGCAGCATTGTTCATTACATTTGAAACTGTATTTGAGTGTGTTATTCCTTTTGTTATGTCTATGTTGTTGACATTCATGGAGAAGAGCGAAGGGTATATTCTCAACCAGACGATGACTGAAGGCGAAGCAATGGCGACAGTCGGTTATTATTCCTTGGGATTGATAGCCTTGGCATTTTGCTCATTTGGCTGTGGTTATACGGCTGCCAAGGTCTCAGCAAAGGCTGCTGTTGGATTTGCTACAAATCTTCGTAAGGATTTGTTCTCGGCAGTATCAAAGTTTTCCTTTGCTAATATTGATAAGTTCTCGACATCTAGTCTCGTAACTAGACAAACGACAGATATCACCTACATACAACTATCCTATATGTTGATGATACGTATCGCTTTGAGAGCTCCATTGATGTTCATATTCTCGTTAGTGATGGCAATCATACAATCTCCTGAGTTGGCTTGGATATTTGCCATTACTATACCTGTTCTTGCAGTTGTATTAATGTTGTTGATCGGCAATGTCATCCCTGTATTCAATAAAGTTTTCAAAAAGCTCGATAGATTGAATGAGTCGGTCGAAGAAAATGTTCGTGGTATAAGAGTTGTGAAAACTTATGTTCGTGAAGATTATGAAAAGAAGAAATTCTCTAAAGCAAGTGAAGATATTAGGAATGGTTTAATAGTAGCAGAGAGATTGATTGGAATGACCAATCCTTCTATGTACTGTGCTATGTATATTTCTATGAGCTTAGTCTTGTTTGGTGGATATACATTGCTGGTTAGAGAGAGTGCTACAACAGCTATCACTATCGGACAAATAACATCATTGATTACATATGGTGCAATGATTTTGTCTTCTTTGATGATGCTTTCATCAGTGTTTATGATGATTTCAATGAGCACTGCTTCTATGCGTCGTGTATATGAAGTGTTAGTTGAAAAGCCTACAATTTCCAATCCTACCAATCCTGTAATGAAAGTGGAGGATGGAAGTATAGACTTCGATAATGTCTCTTTCAAGTATAAACCTGAGGCTGAGAAATTCGCACTTAAAGACATCGATTTACATATCAAGAGCGGTCAAACCGTCGGAATTATAGGATCGACTGGATCATCTAAATCGACTTTGGTAAATCTCATATCAAGATTCTATGATGTATCACAAGGCGATGTTAAAGTTGGGGGTGTAGATGTCAGAGACTACGACATCACAACATTGAGAAATGCTGTGGGTATGGTCTTACAAAAAAATGTTCTATTTAGTGGAACAATAAAGTCTAATTTGCTTTGGGGTAATAAAGATGCTTCAGATAATGAAATAAAAAAGGCTTGTGATATAGCTCAGGCTTCATCGTTTGTCGAATCATTCCCCGATAAATATGATTCTGAAATTCTCCAAGGTGGAACAAATGTCTCAGGTGGACAAAAGCAAAGATTGTGTCTCGCCAGAGCAATCATAAAGAAGCCTAAGATTTTGATTCTCGACGATTCCACTTCGGCTGTCGATACAAAGACTGATGCTTTGATTCGCCAGGGTCTTAAAGATACTTTGACTAATACTACTAAGATCATCATCGCTCAACGTGTTTCATCAGTCAAAGATGCAGATATGATTTTAGTCATGGATGACGGAAAGATTGTAGACAAGGGAACTCATGATTATCTAGTTCAAAATTGCTCTATCTACAAAGAAATTAACGATATTCAAAATCGCGTGGGAGGTGCTCAAAATGTCTGAAGAAATCTCAATGAATAAAGAAAACATCGATATCAAGGACAAACCTATTAAAAAAGGTAAGAATCCTATGATGAGATGTGTCTTGGATTATGCTAGAAACCATAAATGGGCATTCTCAATCGCTTTGATTTGTATTTTCTTTGTCGCTGTCGGAAATATTGTTGCACCTGTTGTCATACAACAAGTCACCAACATATATGGTCAATATGCAGTATTTAATGAGCTGACAGGTCACTATGTTTTATCTGTTTCACCAGATGAACTTTGGAGCAAGATTTTCCCGTGGCTAATGATTCTAGTGACATGTTATGTTATATCGGTAATAGGATCGTTCTCCTATTCACTTATTAATGCCACATATGGTCAAAAGTATATGGATGAGCTTCGTAAGAAAGTTTTCAACCATATGGAAAGTCTTCCTATTTCTTACTTCGATCGTCACGATAAAGGAGACATCATGTCTGTATATCTCAACGATATCGATACGGTAAGACAATTCTTGATTCAATCTATTCCAGAAATAATGATTTCTGGAATACTGTTCGTCTGTGTTTTGTTCGTCATGTTGTTCTCTTCTATATATTTAACTCTTATTGTTATGCTCTTTGTGGTTTGGATGTTCTTCGTGACTTATAAAGTAGGTGGAAAATCATCGAAGAACTTCGTCGCTCAACAAAGAGTTTTAGGAAAAGAAGAAGGATATGTCGAAGAGATGATGAACGGCTTGAAGGTGATCAAATCGTTCAACCATGAGGAACAAGGTGAAGCGGATTTCGATGTTATTGCTAGAAACTTGCAAGATGTTTCCACCAAGGCAAACTCATATGCAAACACTATGATGCCAATTCTTGGAAATATCGGTAATATCTTGTATGTGGTTATCGCTATTGTTGGAACATTGCTTTATATCGGACACGTTAAGAATCCTACTTTGTCTGGAAGTTATGCTGAAATCACAGTAGGAATAGTCGTTTCGTTCCTACCTATGGTCAAACAGATGACCAACAATGCTTCTCAAATGGCTAACCAGGTAAACTCTGTCGGATTGGCATATGGTGGCTGTGAAAGAGTATGTCAATTGATGGATGAAACTTCTGAAGTAGATGATGGATATGTCACTTTGGTTCGTGCTAAATACGATGAGCAAGGAAACATCGTCGAAGCTACAAGACAAAATCAGACAATCTGGGCTTGGAAACATCCTCATACTGCTGATGGTACTATTACTTATACTTTACTCGAAGGCGATATAAGAATGTTCGATGTGGACTTTGCTTATAATCCAAATAAGGTTGTTCTTCACGATATTACTTTATATGCAAAGCCCGGTCAAAAAGTGGCCTTTGTCGGTAGCACAGGAGCTGGAAAAACAACCATTACCAATTTGTTGAATAGATTCTATGACATAGCTGATGGAAAGATTAGATATGACGGAATCAATATAAATAAGATTAAGAAATCTTCATTGAGAGGATCTCTTGGAATGGTCTTGCAGGATACTAATTTGTTTACTGGAACTATCATGGATAACATCCGTTACGGAAGATTGGATGCTACTGATGAAGAATGTATTGCTGCTGCAAAGTTAGCTAATGCCGATTCATTCATCACACGTCTTCCTAACGGATATCAGACAATGCTCACTAATGATGGTGGAAACTTGTCTCAAGGTCAACGTCAACTTTTATCCATTGCTCGTGCTGCAGTAAATGATGCACCTGTCTTGATCTTGGATGAAGCTACATCCTCTATCGATACTAGAACAGAAGCCATAGTTACAAAAGGTATGGATAACTTGATGAATGGTAGAACCGTATTCGTCATAGCTCATCGTCTCTCCACAATTCAAAATTCAGATGTCATTATGGTATTGGATCACGGAAAGATTATCGAAAGAGGAACCCACGATCAATTGATTGACATGAAAGGAACTTACTATCAGTTATATACTGGTGCGTTTGAATTGGAATAAAAGGAAAAGCCAAGCTTCAGTGTAGTGCACCCGATATACTCTCGATTTTTAATTTGTAAGACATTGTGAATAATCTCACTATAAGTGCCCTCACCATTCTTGTCCTTTCTATAAAGATCATGTGTTTCTTTATCGCCATCCAGGCTTACGCCAAAAAGAATTCCGTTCTTTTGTAATATTTCAGCCACGATAGGAGAAAGCAAAGTCCCATTGCATACAAAAGTAGGTAATACCTCAACATTTAATTCATCACTCTTATCTTGGCAATACTTTGCAATTTTTAAAATCACAGGTAAATTCATGAGAGGCTCGCCTTTTCCAGAAAGATCAACAAAGTATTTTTCCCCATTTGGAAAAGTCGAGAACATCTTATCTAGAAAATCTTTTGCTTTTTCGAAAGGAATGATTCTTCCAGTCATATTTTTATTGAAGCAATAAGAACAACGAAGATTACACTTATCCGAGATATCGATTCCAAACGAATAACACTTTGGCTTAAAGATTCTCAGAATTTTATCTTCCGGTAAACTGGTGCTTAATGCAGGGGCAATTCCTTATAAATCTTCTTCGTTAAAGGAATAAGTAAAATTGACTGGATTAATATAGATATTTTTATTTAATATCGAATATTTAATCATCATTTGCCACACCCTTTTTGTAAAAATCATTTAGTAAATTCAGACTATCCAAATCGGTATAATAATCATTTTAAAAAAATCGTTATATGACCATCTTTCCCAATGTTCTACAATAACTCTTACATGAAAATCTTTGTTAAATTCTAAAATATAGTCGTATTCTCTATCTTCATAGGAATACCCTTTTATTTGAATTTTTGATTTGATTTCTAAAATCCAAAAAAAATTATCAGGTGCATATTCTTCTTTTACAGTTTTATCGATACTAAATTTTATTTTCTTTAATAGAGGTGTTACTTGGTCAGTATTAATATTAAAACCTTTCCCCTGTTCCCCTCTATCCTCATATTCAATAACCCCAACATCTCTTTCATCATCTTCTTTCGATTCATCTAAATAATTGATAAAAGCTTCAAAGCTCAAATAGGGAGTTATTTTTTGCTTGAAATAATCATCTTCAGATGAACATCCATATAAAGAATTTAAAATAAGACAACTTAATAAAATTGATAAACTTATTTTCTTTTTCATAATTTTCTTAGTGCTGTAACAGAATTCTCGCTGACATAACATTTAGTACAATCATCGACTGGTTCTGTCTTTACATACACATGATTAAAATTTGTCGACCTATCAATTAGTGTACTGATGTTATTAACTGCTAACGAAGCTTGTTGATTTAAGATGCTAGAAATAATCATTGGTCCTAATACAAGTATTGATCCCATATTTTTGTTCTCTCATTAATCTTTACAAAAATAGAATATAGTAGTTTTAATTCTTTATGTCAACCGATCTAAATCAAGAAATTTTAAAAGCTGTTGGCATAAACTATTAAGTTTTTCCCTCTTCTCCTTTTGCATTTGGATGTACTTAATCCTTTCTTTTCATAAATTTGGATCAAACTAATGTTTCTTCTTCTTTTAGAAGATAAAAAGCTTGATATGTTTTTCCGAATGCTAAAATTTTCTCATGATAAGGCTAGCCGAGGCATATCCTTTTTTCAAGGCTGTTAGTTTTTGACGTATTTTGTTCGACTCCAACCTGTTTTTTGCATTAAAAAAGAGGGTATTACCCCTCAAATCTGGAGTTTTCATACCCTCTATTTCTATCGACTACTCTTGATTTTGGCAAGGCTAGTCTTAAATCCGAACTTCTTACCTAATAGTAAGAGTTCAAATAGCATTTCAACTGGCGGAGAGAAAGAGATTTGAACTCTTGCTGGCATTTCTGCCACTATGAGCTTTCCAAGCCCACCCCTTCAACCACTTGGGTATCTCTCCAGCGCGTGTAGTATTATAATAGAAAAGATTTGATTTGAAAAGAGAAATTTGCATGGAAATTAAAATTACCGCCGAACAGGCCAACCAAAGAGTCGACAAATTTATCAAAAGATGGATAAAAGAAGCTCCTTTATCCTTCATTTATAAGCTTTTTAGGCAAAAAGATGTCAAAGTTAATGGAAAAAAGGTAGATATTAAATATATTTTGCAAGATGGCGATACCTTATTTATATATTTAAAACCAGATCTTTTAGAAAAATTTAAGAAGGATTATGTAGAAAAACCGATTTCTACTCCTTTGGATATCATCTATGAAGATAAGAATATAGTGGTTGTAAATAAACCGAGAGGATTGCTCATTCATTCTGATGGAAAGGATAGCAAATTCACTTTAGCTAATATGCTGACCTCATACCTTATACAAAAAGGTGAATTCAACCCGAACAATTCTTATGGCTTTGTTCCTGGACCTTGTCATAGATTGGATAGAAATACTACTGGTATTGTCATCTGTGCCAAGAATCTTTCTGCAATGCAGGAATTATTGGCTTTGTTTAGAGATAGAACTCAAATAAAGAAATCATATACAGCCTTGGTTTATGGAAAGTTGAATGGCTCAGGAACTATCAATATTCCTTTGCTCAAAGATGCTGATAAAGGAATGGTCAGGGCTGGCACATTGAAAGAAGGTGCTAAGACAGCGATAACTGAATATAAAAGAGTTAAGCAATTCTCCAATACTGCATTGGTGAATGTCGAATTGTTGACTGGTAGAACACATCAGATTCGTGCCCATTTCTCTTTGATTGGTCATCCGGTTGTAGGTGATGGAAAGTACGGAAACTTTGAAATAAATAAGGAATTTGAAGATCTCTATGGATTGAAGTCTCAATTCCTTCACGCAGCTACATTCAGTTTTTTGAAGATCGATGGTGTTCTATCATATCTATCTGGTATGACATTTGAAGCGCCTCTTCCCGATCACCTTCGCAAAATACTTTCTGATTTGAGTTAATTATTAGGTAAAATAAGAAACATAAAAGGAGACGGTTATCATGGTCCTATCATGGCTTATAACAATTCCATTGGTATGCTGTATAGCTATTTCCTTTTTTGTTTCCTACAACAAGATAAAAGTTTTGTTTTGGTCTTTCTTTCCTCCTTATATTTGTTTATTCTTTTTCTTTCTATTCGACAAGTTTTATTTTGATTATAAAGTTCTAAATGCAATCGGGAAAGGATTCTATGAATTTCTTAAACCTATTTTCGGTTACTCTCCAAAGAACTTAGAGGCGTTATATTTGACTTCGGGAACATTTTTGATAATGATGATTTTTCTAGTCTTGCTTTTGACATTTAGAATATCATCTCAGCACTTTGTGCATTTATCCAATCCTTTCAATAGAGGAATAGTTCATAAGTTTATCCATCTAACCTATTCCATATTGTTTATGTGCATGTCAGTCACAACTGTATTTTATTTTATAAGTGGAATGAGACCAGCTTTAACTATAGACTACGGATTTTTTGAACCGATATTCAATTACTTTGTTCCTTATAGTGAGGTGATGCCTTTATGAATACTCTTGATAGAAATAGATTATTGATGGAAGCTTCGGGAATCAATTGCTATAAGGTTGTTCAACAACTTTCAGTTTCGTTGAAGAACTCGCCTGTTTACATAGAATCTATGATCAAATTACAACAAGCTTCTTTGACTTATCTTCCTTCACTGATGTATGAATATGCTTCACTTCGTGATTTGGATTTTGCAGTTACCAATATGATGGATTACGCCTCTTTAGAGACACATGTATTTGAGTACGCTATACATTCTTTTGTCAATTGGTGGGTCAACCCTTTTGAAAAAGAGCAACCCAAGGATTGCCCTTTATCCATAGGACAACTCTTGATCGACTATAAAGGCGAGATTTTGACTATAGATGAACTAATAGTAAATAATGATATTTCAGATGAAGATAAAATTGAAATTGTTTCCAAAAGAATCGATGGGTGGCACAAAGATCAAGTCTTTAGAATGACCAATGTAGTCGATGAAGTTAAGAGTAGAGATAGAAGAGCTGGCGGATTGAGATTTATTGAGTCCTTCCTATCAGTCTTATTGTTGTTATTCAGCAATTTCTTCTCTCTTTATCTTTTTTCTAATGGATTGATGCGAGAGTTTTTGATTTCTCCAGATTGGTCTTATTTATCGACTTACGCACTTTTTATTCCTATTGTCGGAACATTGATATACGATATTTTGTTCGCTACTATCTTCTCCATAAAGTCTAGAAGAGATAGTGGGTTTGATTATGTCTTGAATTTCTCCAAAAACAAATCTGTTCAACTTTTGAATAAAATAGATAAGTTGGCAGGAGATTTGATGTCTTATCTTGTCGAACATATTAAAGACAAGATGATATTAGATAAAGATTCAATTAATAGATTTGTGTTTGAAGAATCGACCAAGATTAAAAGCATGCTGAAGATTACTAGACAAAAGAACCATCGAATATTGGATACTTTGTTCTCCTCGATAAGTTGGGTCTTTTTCTTCTTGGTAGTGTTTAGTTTTATAGTAGTCATCATCGACATGCAAAGAGGAATCGCCATATGATCAAGAGAACATTTAGAATCAACGATAGATTGTCTTATTCATCTTTAGAGCAAGTCGGTGATGAAATGTGTCTTTACCCAGATTTGTTCATCGATCAATTCAACGATTCGTCATTTACTAACTGGCTATATGAGATGGATATTGAGAAAGGCAAGAGGGCAGTCAGTATTTTTTTAGACAACAAAGATAAAGAAATTGCTCTTTTTGAAATATCATTCCTACTAAATCCTGGACATCATTTAGCATTGGGCGGTATTAGATTGAACGACTCGAATGAATTAGGAATGATGATATTGAACAATGCGCCTAGACCCATTGTCGAATTACAATCTTTACTATCTAAAGGATTGCTTCTCAGATTCTTAGAAATTAGAGGACTGGATAAAAATAGTCCGACTTTTTATAGCTCGATAAAGAGAATAACTGATGAATATAATTCTCATCCTATTGAGAGTTGGTTTGATTTAGGATATTTATTATCGAAAAAGAAATCGTTCTTTTTTGAAGGAAAAGAATATAAAACACTGAAGGAATTCTTCACCATCAATGGTGGAGATGAAAGAATCATGACTTCATATGATTTTTTGACGATGCCTTATATCAATTCATACTCTAAGGTTTCTAATTTCAGCGATGGGTTGATGAGATTGAAAAGCCTGATCGATGATGATCATAAAAAGTATTTTCAATTAGAAAAGATAATGAAATGATTGATACTAACAAATTAGTTATCAATAGAATTAGATAACGGACTTATATTTTGATATTTCTGTTGACGCTTTTTAAACTATAATTGATAGAACTTATACCATTCGCCCTGAACTTTTATATCTTTATGATATGGTCCTAAGGCATTGGTTTTATCTAAAGATATCGCTTGTATAGAAGCTGAGACTTTTATCGATGTGGACGAGAATGCTATTAATTTTTTTGGAGTCTGATGTAAAGCCAGAGACGTGGAGTGAAGATTCCTTTGTTTTCTTTAATGGAAATACTTCCTTGTATGAAGCGGAAGACATGATGTCTGATAACTTTCATTGGGGGATTGAATGGAAATATATAAATGAAATTCCGACTTTGAAGAGTCAATAAAGTATACGATGTCTAAACTTTAAATTTTATTGAAAAAAGTATATTTAAAAGATTATAATAAGGAATGGTTATTAACCCTTGTTTTGATATGAAAAAAAGGGTAGGAAGAGGAAATAAACAATGGATTTTAAAGCGCGTGCTCAGATGTGGTTGGATAGTCCTAAAGTCAGTGATGCTGACAAGGAAATCATTCGTAATTCTAGCGACGACAAGTTACGTGATATGTTTGGTGGCGATATCGCTTTTGGAACTGCCGGTCTTCGTGGAGAAATGGGTCCTGGAACCAATAGAATGAATCCTTTGGTTGTTCAAAAGGCTACTGTTGGAATGGCAAACTTCGTCATCCACCACTATGGAGAAGAAGGAAAGAAGCGTGGCGTAGCTGTATCATTTGATTCCCGTCATCATTCTCAAGAATTTGCAAAGGAAGTATGTGAGATTCTCAATGCATATGGAATCAACACATTCACTTTTGCTTGCCCACACCCTACTCCCGAGCTTTCTTATACAACTCGTGAGATGCATTGCTGTGCTGGTGTTATGGTGACTGCTTCGCATAACCCTTGTGTTTATAACGGATACAAGGTCTATGATGAAACTGGATGCCAGATGGTTTATGAGAACATCGATATGTTGATGAAGGAGATTGCCTCTCTTCCTGATTTCCTCGATGTTGAAGTCAAGCCTGAAGAAGGTACAGTTTCTGGAGTCAATACTGTTCTCGGTGAGAACTTCGATGAGAAGTTTATCGCTCGTGAAGCTAGCACTTCTTCACTTCCTGGCGAAAGACATATCAAGATTGTTTACACTCCTCAATGTGGATGTAACGTCTTCTTGGGTCCTTGGGCTTTGAGAAAGCTCGGATATACTGTCACTTCTGTTCCTGGTCAAGATCGTTGGGATGGAAATTTTGATGGTGTTCACTTCCCTAACCCTGAGTTCCCTGAATCCTTTGTAAAGGCTGAAAAACTTTTGAAGGAATTACATGCCAAGGATCCTTCTTATGTCATCGCACTTTGCAACGATCCTGATGCTGACCGTGTCGGATTCGGCTTTATCGGAAGTGATAGTGAATTCCACCTTTACACAGGAAATAGAACTGGCGGACTTCTCATCAATTATTTGATGACTATGCGTAAGAAACTCGGTACACTTCATGACAATGGTTATATCGTTTCTTCGTTCGTCACATCTAATTTCGGTGCTGATGTAGCTTCAAAGAAGTTCAACCTTAAGGTCAAGTGGGTTCCTACTGGATTCAAGTTCACCGGATACATGATTGAGCATACTCCTGATGAACCATTTGAATTTGGATATGAGGAATCTTATGGTTATATCACCCAACCCTTCGTACGTGATAAGGATTGTCTCCAATCCAATATTGCAATTGCTGATATGGTCGAGTGGTGCTATCGTAATGGAATGACTGTCGATCAATATTTTGCACAACTTGAGAAGGAATTCGGTCATTATGAAAATGTCGTCGATAACATCTATGTCAATGGATTGGTTGGACGTCAGAAGATGACCGAGCAACTCCATGAGCTTCGTGTCAATCCTTTGAAGGTAATCGGAGGAGACAAGGTCATCGCATGTGATGACTATCTCGAGAGAAAGCATTTCGACTTAGTAACTGGTGAAGTTACACCTATCACTGAGATTCCTTCTTGCGACTGTTTGAAGTATTTCTTCAAGGATGGATGGCTTGCTTGCCGTCCTTCTGGAACTGAACCTAAATGCAAGATTTATGTTGAAACAGTAACTCCAAATGAAAAATTAGGACAAGAATTGGCTCATAAGATCATCGATGATTTCAGAAGCCATCTCAAGCTCGACTAATTTCAAAAAGAATTAAAATTGCTATCAGTCCAAGACTGATAGCTTTTTTGCTTTTTTTATTTAAACAATTTCTTTAAATCTTATTGTGATGTTACTTTTATAGTGCAGGTATCTATTTCTTTATCATTGAGATAGGTTAGTCGACATTATATTCTTCAATTTTCTTTTCTTAATTTCTTTATCATTTCATAGACTGCTATTGCAGCACCATCGTGGTTATTATCGTATTTAGAGACAGTCGACGCTCTTTTCTTTACTTGGTTTTCACCATTTATCATTGCTATAGAATGGGGGTATTCAGTGAGCATTTCTACATCGTTATCAGCATCGCCTACTACTATTATTTGATCTTTTGATAAACCCAGTTTTTGTCTTGCTTGTTCCAATCCATATGTCTTTGATACATCTAACCAATATAGTTCGGAAAAGTTGCTTTCAACTCCACCCCAAAATCTAAGTCCCATATTAGGATAGTAGAAAGCAGCGTTTACTAATCTTTCATCAAATTTGTGATCTGCCATCGATAATACACAAATAAAACAATCGTCATCGATCAGTGTTCTGACATCTCCAATTCTTTCTTCCATTCCTTCTTTGTGATAAAAATTTTGCAAAGTCTGATCTTTTTTCTTTGATATTAATGCTTTTTCAGTTTCTATGAGGACATTGTCGATTTTATCGTATCCGACTTTGTTAAGAAAATCGATAATGATTTCCTTAGGAAATAATCTTTTAGATGGCACAAAAGAACTATCTGATGGATCGGATACCAAAGATCCGTTATATGAGACTATAGGTCCATTCAAACCTAAGTCTTCATAATAGGATAAGATTACTCTAACAGGTCTTCCGCTAGCAACTGTGACGTAGTTACCCATTTTTACTAATTTCTTTATAATTCTTCTAGATTTCTTTCCTACAGTATTGTCGCTTTTTAATAAAGTCCCATCCATATCAAATGCGATGAGATATTTCTTTTTATTTCTTTTGAACATAACTATCACCTTTCTAACGCTTTATTATAAATCTATCTGTCGAAATTTCTTATAGTATGTATTGTAAAACTTATCTTTGCAATTATTTAGTTGGCAACAAGTAATAAAAAAACAACTTAATAGGTAATAAGCATAATATTTGCTAGTCTTTTGTCAATCCAAATGACAAATCAATCAATCTTATTATTTCTTCATCCGATAAAGAATCATCTAAAGATACTGAAATCCATGATTTCTTATTCATATGATATGCTTTGAAGTATCCAATCGATTTTAATTTTTCTTCTATGATTTGAGGAGTGATTTTCAAATTGATAATTTCTATTTCATCCGAAGATTTCAAACCTAATTTTCTTTTGTCTATGTTCATGATAAGACCAAACCATTTTCTATTTTCTAAGTGCCTATATACACCGGAACTAGGATTTGATTTAAATGGAAATTCTGGCTTTACTTTGTATGCTTTACAAATATATGAATCGATTCGATTGGATTGATCGAATCTATAATTAGTTTCAATAGAGCAATTCTTTTTAATATCTTCTAATATATTTATTACTTCTTCTTTTATTTTATAGGCGTATTCACCAAGTTTATTGCTGAATTTATAGTTTAAATACTCTTCATTGACATCTAAATCTATAACTTTGGAATTGATGACATTGTTTGATTGAATCTCGAGGATGAGCATCATATTATCAATCAATAAATTCTTTTCGAATTTAAAAGAATCATCATATTGTTTAAATCCATAATTGAGTAGTTTTTCATTATTGAATTTAGATTTACCGAATACTATTTGTTCTATTGTTTTACTCATAATTTAAATCCATTACTAGTATAAGAGTATACAATTCAGTATAAAAAATAAACAGTTTGTCCTAATTCAATTGATAGCAGAAGAGAAAGAAATTATGGTTGAAAGCGATTACCTAGGAGGGTAATATGAAACAACAATTATTAAAAATTATTCTTTTGTCTTCTTCTTTATTGGGACTTATGTCTTGCAATGAATCAAAGCCTACTAATGGAAATTCAGCAAATTCCAATGTAGGTAATTCTCAAAACACTGGAAAGAAAGACGATCCTACCGATGTTACTTTGACTGGTGCTTATATTTCACCTGCTGTTCTTCAGTATCAAAATATGAGACCAGCAAACAATTACTATTTGACCACTTTTTCATTTGAAACTATTCAACTTTATTCAGACAACACTTATTGTTTGACTTTGGATTCATCATGTTATTCAGGACTGGTTTTACCTGATGTAGGAAACGATGCCACTGGTTCTGCTCGTGAAAGCTATGTAACTCGTTATTATGGAACCTGTACTCAAAAAACTAATGAGTTAGATGAAGATACACTGGATGTATCTTTAGCTACTCCTACAAGAATAGTAAGAAATTTCAATTCTAACTTTTATGTCGATTCAGAGAACTTTCATCCTGTTACTGGAACAGGTGCCTATTTTAATAAAGTCACCTATGAGACCAAAGAAGATTTCATGAAAGCTTTAGCCTTTAAGCCTGTTAATGTTTCAGTTTCGAAAACAGCAGCTAGCTTTGATTTCTTCCAAACTGAAGCCTTAGATGAAGGAACAAGTATTTCAACCTCTGCTGTAGGATACTCAATTACAGGTAGTTACATGAGCAGCGCATCCTTAGGCTATACGAATATGAGACCTACCTATAATTATTATGTGACAACTATGAATCAACAAGTGTTGGATCTCTTGGACTCGACTCATTATTGCTTCTCCATTTACTCGACTTCTTATTCTGGATTAGTTCTTCCTGAGGAAGGAAATGGTGTTCAAGGAAATGAAAGAGCAAATTATGTTCTTTCCTTCTATGGAACATATACCAAAACAGCCAATGAATTGGATGATTCAATGTCTGATATAAGCCTTTCTGCTCCTAGTAGAGTTACATTGAATTATGATGGTGTTTATTATGTTGATTCAGATAACTGGGACGATGCAGCTAAGACTCATACTCAATTCACGGATTATACAACTCAAGAAGTTAAACAATATGCCAGTGGTAGCGAATATTTGAATTCCTTTAATACAAAAGCCACAAGTATTGCTGTGACTGAAGGAACAGCTAATTTTGATTTTGTTGATTACACTGCTCAACTTTATTAATAAATAAGGAGATATAAAATGAAAAAAAGCAAGTTGTTTAGGGGACTTACTGGAACATTTGCTCTTTTGACTGCACTTTGTTCTTATGCAGGAATTCTCGCATTTGAAAATTCAGGACAAGTAGATATTTTCCTTGGAATATCAAAACCTAATACCCAAAGTTCTGATTATTCTTCAATTGAAGAAATGAGAAAAGCAGAGAGATTGAATGAAATTCAAACTCAAGCTGAAGGATCTGTTCTTTTATTCAACAACAATAATGCATTGCCAATTGCAGCTGGTTCTAAGATGACACTCTTAGGTAAAACTAGTGCAGACAATATATTCAAGGGTGCATCTGGAGGATCTATCACAACTGAAGAAGGCGGAGCTGTTTCATTATATCAAGCCTTGAAGAACGAAGGATATTCTATAAATGATAATGTCTATAATGCATTGAAGAACTCGACTGTGAAAAGAAGTCGTGGATTCATCGGGGAAGTCGGAAAGGACTTCTACGATGATGGAATGAAGTCTTCTTTCAGTCAATATAACGATGTGGCTTTGATCACTCTGGGTAGATTTTCAGGAGAACAGCAAGATTTTGCTAGTAAAGGCGATTCAAATCAAGACAATGGAGCAGATGAAAACGGAGATCCTATCGACAATCAAGGTGTTAGGATGCTTTCACTTCATCAAGAAGAAAGAGAAACCATCGAATTGGCTAAAGCCAGTGGATTCAAAAAGATTGTCGTTCTATTGAATACAGCTACCACGATGGAAGTTGGTGAATTAGAGTCACTAGGAGTTGATGCATGTCTTTGGATAGGCTATCCAGGATATACTGGATTTGAAGGTGTAGCTAAAGTATTGAAAGGTGAATATGATCCAAGCGGTAGAACTGTTGATACATATGCTACAAACTCATTGTCTTCACCGGCTATGAGAAACTTTGGATCCTTCAATTATTCAAATGTTACTGAACCAGGTCAAAATAAATATTTAGTCTATGCAGAAGATATTTATATCGGATATAAGTATTATGAGACTAGATACTTTGATCAAGTTCAAGGAAAGAATAATGCAAAGAATACAATTGGATCTTATGCTTCTAATGGTGCTTGGAACTATGCGGATGAAATTTCATATCCTTTCGGATATGGAATCTCATATGCTAAGTTTGAAGAAAAAATTGAAAGCATACAGTGGGATAGAGACAAACATGTGGTCGAGGCAAAAGTCAAAGTTACCAATTTGGGAAGCGACAATTATTCTGGAGAGAGTAAGGATGTTGTAGAACTATATGCTTCACTTCCTTATACCACTGGAAATGCAGAAAAATCAGCTATACAGCTTATAGGCTATGGAAAGACGAAGAACCTTAAAGCAAATGAGAGTGAGACCATAACTATAACCGCAGATGATTATTTATTTGCAACATATGATAATAAAGCTGTTAACGGAGCTGATTCAACAAAGAAAGGTTGCTATGTTTTTGATCCAGGAGATTATTATTTCAGTATTGGAAAAGATTGTCATGATGCTTTAAATAATGTTATGGCATTACAAGGCATTTCTGGATTGTTTGATCAAGATGGACAAATAGTAACCGGAAATAAGCAAAATGCAGTTAGAACTACTCTGTCTTCTTTGGATAATATAACTTACGCTAAATCTCCTGATACTGGAAATATAGTATCTAACCAATTCGACGATATGGATATAAATTATTTTATGAAAGATACAGTCAATTATTTGACTAGATCTGATTGGAATACATATCCATCTAGAATTGAAAACTTGACCGTCAACGATCAAATTAAAACTATTTTGGAAGGTCATACTTATGTTAAACCTAGCGATGCACCTGATGTGACTTCGTATAAGTATTCACAAAAATATGAGACTCCGATTACTTTGAAGGATATGCGCAATGTTCCTTATGAAGACGATGAAAAATGGGATAAATTCATCGATCAATTGACTCCGACTCAATTAGCAAAGATTTGTGGCGAAAAGTTTGGAAATGACGCTATTGAAGAACTTGGAGTTCCTCAAACCTCAGCTGCTGATGGACCAGATGGAATTCAATCAAATGTCGGATTCTCACATGTCAGTGAAGTAGTTGCGACTTCGACATTCAACGATGAACTTATCGCTTTGAGAGGAAAATTCATGGCTGAGGATGGAATGGCTGTAGGTCAAAACGGAGTGTATGGATTTGGAGCTAACATGCATAGAACACCATATGCAGGAAGAAACTATGAATACTATTCCGAAGATACTATCCTTTCATATTTGGCCGGGGCTATTCAAACTAAGGCTGCTACCGAAAAAGGCTTGACCACTTATGTAAAGCATTTCTGTGCTAACGATCAAGAGACTTGGAGAAACGGTAATTCAACTATCATGACTGAGCAAACCTATAGACAAGGACCTTTGAAAGGATTTGAAGGAAGCTTTACCAAAGGTGGATCATTGGGTACGATGACTTCAAATACTAGGGTTGGATTTAAGGTTGTTTCTATGGATCAAGCTACTATGACTCAAGTACTAAGAAACGAATGGGGATTCAAAGGTGTTGCTATGACAGATTCATCTAAAGGAAGTAGATATTATCTATATACTAATGAATCCATTGAAGCTGGAATCGATCAGTTCAATAATGATGAGACTAGAGGAACATCTGATTTGAAGAATACTTTGATAAAGGATAAAGATGGTCATCTTTGGGGTAAAGCTAGAACCATCGCTAAACATTATTTCTATACGATTTCACGTAATTTTGCTATGGCTGGTGATGATGTTGTCATCGATACAAATGCTAGCTGGTGGGAAACAGGAATTATCAGTGTCATTTCAGTTCTAGGAAGTGTTACTGCCATTTTCTTAGCTTTGGATGTTACTTTCGAAGTCTTGGATAATAGAAAGAAAAAGGAGATGTAATCAAATGAAGAATTATTTTAAGAATATTTTTTCAAAAGATTGCTCTTGGATTGAATACTTATCTTTTGGAATATCTTTGTTTATGTTGATCGTATCGATCGCTTATTTGACTATTAATCCGGGTGAATTGAAGATTGAAGACTATTCGAGAACATTTGCATTCATCATGTTTCTAATCGGAAGCTTGATAGGAATAATATCGTTCTTTGTTAGATTTAAGTACATCAATGATTATGCACCATTAGTTTCTGTCGCATTCTATTCAGTTGGATGTGGAAGACAGTTATATCTTGCTTGCTACCCCCTAGCAGACTTGATGACCGGTGTTAATTGGTTTGGAGGAAATCTTGGAATCTATTTGACTTTCTTGATATTATTTCTTATTGGAACTATAACTGAAATAGTTGTTTTATTCTTACCAGGGAATAAAAAATAGATTAGAAACATTGAAATTAAAAGTCCTAGCTCAGCGGCTAGGATTTTTAAAATGAAATAAGTAATTTGAATATTTGATTGTCGGTAGAATAGGATAATGTTCCGTTGTATCTATTGACAATGTATGAAATTGATTTAGACCCAAAGCCATGGTTCTTCCCATCTGTTTTGGTCGATATTGGAAGATTAGAAGAACTGAATTTGATTTCACCATCAAAATAATTATCAATCTCTAATAATATAATTCCATTCTTCTTGGCTAAAGTAAAATCGACAATTCTTTTATCATCAGGGAGATTCTCGACAGCTTTGATTGCATTAGACAAAGCATTTGTTATCAAAGAATATAACTCAGTCTTTTCCATAAAATTCAAAAGACTTCCATCGCACATACAAGTTAATTTGATGTTGTGTTTTTGACAAATCAGTTGATTCTCGTAAATTGCTGAGTCTACTACATCATTACCCGTTTTTATGGTTGAATCATAGAAGGAAGTAGCTTCTTTCAAAGATAATAATTCTTCATCTGTTATCTTTCCTTCTAGTTTGGATAATTGATGATTTAAATCATGGCACTTAGAATTTATGATATCTATATTTTCTCTACTTTTCTCAAACTGCTCTCTTTCTTTGTCTAATAAGTTTGACATCAAAGCCATTTCTTGTTCCTGATTCGATGAATAGAAGATTCCTTTTCTAACGATTAGAATCATCAAAGCCATAAAGCAACAAACTATTTTAATCATTCCAGACAGAATTAAACTTTGTGATTCATACGGAGTGACGAAACAATAGAAGAAATCAGTCGCTAATACAGAAAAAATCGTTAAAATTGAAATGTTGCGTTTTCCTTTTTTAGATAAACTGACATTGTCTTTCATCTTAAAAATGAAGCCGAAGATTATGTAGATTGCTATATGATAAGCATAATATATTGTCCAATCTAAATATATATTTTGACTTCCGAAGAAAGACATGGTAAAAATAGCATCATTACCTGTTAGATTTAGGATTGCTCCTAATGATTTTGCAGTGAATATTCTTGTTGCATGTGTGGCACATAATGATTGGATCCATTGGAATTTCCCTTCATCATAAGTGATGAACAAAAGCAGTGATGTTAGTCCAAACATATACAAGGAATGAACTATTCCTTGTAAGGCTCTTATGCTTGACATGGTGTTTCTTAAATATGCAAGAGGAATAGATAAAAGTATGAGTGAAAAAATAGTAATGAGATTCCAAAACCACCACTTCTTCTTATAGTGACCTTTTATATTGAATAGATAAATAGATAGAAGGACTTCAAAATCAGCTGTTAGTATTATGACAAGCTGTTTAAGGACTTCTTCTCCTAAAAGTTTGATTAAGAATTCATTCATTTTGAATTACCTTGAAGATAATTGACAAAGGCTTGTTTGAATTCTTTTTTTCGAGGCCTGGAAATCAATAATTTTTCATTACCTAGATAACAGTAAGTATCATCTATATTAGTTATGAGCTTTAGATTTACTAGATAGCATTTGTTACATAGTGAGAATAAGTTGCTATTTAATTTTTCTATCACAGATTTAAGAGTTCCTAAAGACATAAATTCCCTTTTAGAATCGGTGTGATATACGATTCTATGATGTATTGCTTCTACATAGGTGATTTCATTTATGCTTAGTCTGATTGAATTTCCTTTATATGTCACCACGATACTTTCTTCTAAATTGGATTTGTGAATTCTATTTACGGCTCTATCAAATTTTAATGCGAATTCTGAATACTGAATAGGCTTAACTAAGAAATCCAATGCTTCTACTTCATATCCTTTTATTGCGTATTGCCCTAAAGAGGTTATGAAGAACAAAATAACATTCTTATCTTTTTCTCTTATCTTCTTAGCTAAATCCATTCCATTCATTTCAGGCATCTTTATATCTAAGAAGATTAGATCAAAATCAAATGAATAAGACTCGATAAATACAATTGGATTTGAAAATGTGATTATTTCAAACGAAAAGCTTGGATTATTCATCTCATACTGTTTGATGAATGTCTTTAATTTGGAACTATCCAATTCATCATCTTCTACAATTGCTATTTTGATCATATCCGTTTAATTCATATCGATAGTATTATAGAAGAAAAAGAACTATTTAAGTCTTATAAAAATAAGTACCGGTCAAAATATTGTATTTAGGTGATGGTTATTAATAATTTACTTTATATCTGACCCAAAGAGTGCCACCATCCATCACTTTAGTTTCAATCAAAATTAAATCTACTGGATTATAGTTTGATAATCTTTTTTAATTGAATAGAGCGGTAGTCTTAGTGGATTCATCAGCACAAGGAGCAATTACTACATTGATTTCATCACACATACCTACATGGATGAAAGACTAGTTTAATATTACACCTCTACCCAACATCAAAGTCTCTATTTCAAATAAGCTTTTCAATTTATCTAATACTGATTTGTAATCTATTGGAATATGGGCATCTTCTTTTATGGAGAATCTCGGAAACAATGTGCTGGCCAAACTTATAGAGCTAACCATCTAGAATATCAACGGCGGATAAAATGTCGAAATAGGAAACAAGGTCGATTATAGAAATAAGAAGGACGTTTTAGGAAATTCAATGCTAAAACAATGAAAACTCATGGCTAATTATTTTAATAAGCAATTGATTTATTGATACTAAGCTTTGATAACTAAAAAATTTGTCTATTTTTTTTAACAAAAAGAATCTTTGATATATAATGTTATTGTATAAACAACAAAATAATAGAAACTGAAAGGATGGTGGAAAAGTATTATGCATAATATTCTTGGAAAGATAGTATTATCAGCAATTTCATTAGTATCTTTGTTTTCTTGTAAGACTGATAATTCAATTACTGATCTTGGGCCTTTTACTGTATTAGGATTAGATCCGTTCACATATGAATATACATCTGGAACTTTGGAAAAAGATAATTTTGGGAAATACTATGTAAGAGATGAATTCAATTTCAGTCACTATTTAGCAGTCACCAGGGTCGACGAATCTGTCGATGTTAAATGTTATTCTATCGTAGATCCAGAAGAAGGATCAGATTTGAAGTATGTATTAAATAAAATTTCTTTTGATGATTTTGAAGTGGGAGAGAAGGTAATATTTAAATGGAAACCGGGCATAGAAGATTATTATGCTTTTAAAACAATACCTGTATTTGAGATGTATAAGTTTTCAACTAAAATAGAATTGACTAAGTTTACTAGAGTCAAAGGAAAGATACTGAATTCTGATAAAAGCTGGTATGGAAGTTGTGATTATTTGTTTGAGGATGAAAAAGAATCTAAGTATATTAGTTATGTTGGTTGCAATAGTTCATCAGATATGACTGTTACTTGGAACTTACAGAATAGTCAATTCAGCGACAAAGAAAGCTATGACTGTTATGTAGTCGAAAAGGATAACTTAGCTTTATTCTTAATAAACAATAAGGAAGTATGGTAATCATAAAAAAGGGGCTGAGGCCCCTTTTTATTATGCTTTTGTTGTGTGTCACCATCCATCACTTTAGCTTCAATTAAATTGAAATCTACTGGATTATAGTTTGATAATCTTTTTATGCAAAATAAAGTCGAGTGTTAGTAGATTCACCAACATGTAGAGCTATTCCCACATAGACTTCATTATACATTTAAAGAATGCACTACTTTTAAGAGCTATTAAAAATGAAAGACTAATGTTATAAGGGACTTTGCAAAATCAACAACTGATGTTTGGATTTATTCATTGCCTAACAATCTTTAATTGCAAAAGGAAATTGGTAAATTTAATATTTATTAGCTTCTAACCCATTTTCCTAAAGTTTTATCGTATTTAACTTTACTATCGACTGTTGCATTTCCTGAAAGTCTAGTGTGATCAACTGTTCCAATTTTGTTGTCTGTCGATGTCAATTTGCAATACATGCTAGCTATATAAATATATTGTTGGTTATTGTCTGTGATGATCTTTGAATTTGAATCATAATTACATTCTTTTAATGTTGGCAAAGTAGTGTCGTTTGTTTTATATTCTCCATCGTTATTAAAATAATATGTTTTACTATTTGCTCTAAATATTCCATCGTCTTCATATGTTCCGACATATGAATTTGTTCCATCATTATAATAGGCTGTTTCATTTGAAACTAAAGGTCTTGAGAAACCTTTTACATGACTGTTATTTGAGCAATTGCCTATCATATAGTCATAACCATAAGTTATGACTTTAACGCTCTGTTTATTCAATTCACTAAATGGATTGTCGGAATTAACTATTGTGGAACTGCTTAATGTGCCATCAGTTGTATAACCTATTTTGCTCAAATTTATAGCTCCAGATAATTGATAGTCCATTCCACTATCATTTCCAGTTTTGAACAATAATGTTCCTTTAATTTGGATATTTGGATTGGATTTGTATTTTTGGAAAGATTGATCTTTAAAGACTCGTTGGCCGTAACCATCTCCTGATATGTTTGCTTCTGTAGCATTACCATTTTGGTCTTTACCACTCATATCAGCCAATTTAATCAAATCTGTAGTCACACACTTATAGTTTTTATCATAGTAATAATAAGACTTATCTAATACTGATATTTGGCCTGCTCTTTTGGCCTTCTTATCGTAGGATAAAAGCGTAGTTGAGTACTTGTCAACTATAAGACTAGAACCTGGTAGGAACTTTATCCTTTTATCTAATGTCAAGAACGAGTTCTTGACTTCTAAATCGAAAAACGATGAAATTGGTAAACTATACTTAGAAGTGTCTACGCTTATCGAAATGCCGCTGACTTTTATATCGAACTTAAATTCACCGATTGATACACTGCAATTGTTTATAATAATTTTGATTCTTTGAGAGATAGAATAGCGTTTATTAGCTGACGTTTCATCTATCGAATTTTCTTTATAACCGATAACATCGACATAAGAATCTTCATTATATGTACTTGGTTTATCTAACTTAATAAAATAATTACTATTGGATGAACCAATAAAATTTAATTCAAATTCCTGCTGGCCTTTTAGAATAGTTAAGTCACCAACAACAACATCCCTAAATGCCTGGGCATTTACGTATCCGTTTAGGCTACCCCAACCGTTGGTTTGATCATATTTAACTCTTGCTTTGCATATTAAATAAGGTAGCTGGTAGACTTGAAAGGGGAAGACATCATTATTTACATAACTTTGAGTCATGGTTCCACCTCTATAGTCGTGTATGACCGCTAAAGTTCTTAAAAATCCTCCGCCTTCTACATTAATTTGACCTGTTCCTACAGAGTCTATTATTAGTCCATCGGAAAATAGTTTTCCTCCATTGTTTATGGTAATATTATGTCCGTTCAAATCTAAGCACACGTATTCTTTGGTTATGACACCTTGAGTGATACCTGATGTGTTAACTCCATAATTGCCTTCGACTTGCATTTGACCATTTATTATTAAATCGTTTTGAAGCACGACGGTATATTGTCTATTTTCTTCATCTGGCTCTACATGTACTGATTCTGAACTAAATTCGTTTTTCTTACTTTCTGATCCATCATTAAAAAGAAATCTGACGCTGACCCCTTTATTGATAGTTGCTCCACCTAAGAATACTTTCTTTTCACTATCTAACCATGTAAAGTCATTGGATAAATTCAATTTTCCTATAGCAACACCAGCATTAAAGTCAATAGTGCCTGATGAAGTGTTGTTAATAGTATCACTTAGATTATACTTATTATAACTAGTATCACCATCTAATGTTTTTGAGTTAAAAACAGCATATAAAGTTGTATCAGTTATGAAAGTCTTATCTAGTGATATGAAGGAATCGGATGGTTTTCCATCTGATCTTACCTCTTTAAATCCAACAAATTCATAGTTCTTAGAATTTGGATTTTTATAGAAGCTGTTTTTAATAAAGGATGTTGGAATGGATGATCCTTTATCGATGGTGATGGAAGTCGACGTGGAGGGAAAGTCATAAACTAATTGAACATTAACCTTCTTTACTGTGATTGTATATTCCCCTCTATAATAGGTTATAACACCAAGACCTTTTTTATATGGCTCAATCTTTTTTGAGACTTTTATGTAAACATTATATCCCCTATAATCTCCTTTTCCTTTTCTCTTATAAGGAGTAGTAGAGTTTTCTTCGACGCTATCGCTAGAAAATCCAGTCTCGCACAAAGCATTCACTATTTCAAAGAATTTGTTATATTCCCTCTTATTAGTAATACTCTCTTTGCCGATTTCCACATTATTATATTTGGCTGCTTCTTCATTTCCTTCAGTTTCTTTATATCCAGTGCAAACTTGATACTTAAAACTAATCTTTACTTTCTCATCTTTGTTAGTTTTATTTATTTGAATAGTACTAGTAGTATTTAGTTTGTTGTTTATGACAAAACTGGAAAATCCTACAGTTGAAATAGAGACAGACAAGAATAAGGTGAGCAATGCTAATAAGCCTTTTTTATAACTTTTCATAGTATCTCACCTCACTCTAGAGAATAAGAAAGGCTGAATGTGACTGAATATGTCACATTCACCAATTCTTTTGCACTTACAGTACTTGAATCTAGGAAGAACTCGAATGTCAAAGGGACTTCATTTATTGATGAATCCGTGTTTAATAAGTGATATAAACTAAAATCCGATGTTGTTTTAAATGGTAAAAAGAAAGTGGCACCATGATAGATAGTCTTAGTTGATTTTATCAAATCGACTGTATTACCTATTAAGTTAGATGTATACACTGTACAAGAATCCATGACATTGATGTTGTTTTTCCAATTGGCATTGTTGAACTTGAACTCAGCTTTTAAATAAAAGTTATCGTCGAATTCAATATTCTTAACTTTAGTTTTATCCATTGTAGCTGATAGTTTCACTGACGGATTTCCTACTACTTCATAGTTGGTGCCAAACTGGGCAACATTAAACCCAGTAGAGCTATTATTGACAACAGAAAATCCTAATTTTTCTAAAGTATAAGGATCTTTGGTCTTATCAGTGATATCGGCTACACCAAGCTTCAATTTTACTGATGCCTTATTGTTTTGGGTTATATCCCAAGCGGAATAACCGATTCCTACAGCAGCAAAAGTAACAAGTACTATTGCTAGAGTAGACACTTTTATTAATCCAGAGTTATTTTTCTTTTTCATCATTTTAATAATATACAATTTATCTTATTTTAAAACAATATATTTAGATAGAAAGACCATCCTGTTTATATTATCTTAAGGTTTTTATAAGAAACCTTAAGATAAATATAAAGAAGTACTAAGAATTGATTGTATGATAACAACAAATATGAAAGGCTGAACTAAGAAGATGGAAAACATAAAAGATTTCTTTAAATCAAAACTAGGAAGGGTAACAATACGAGCGATAGTAGAAATTGTTGTAGCTACTAGTTTGATGCTAGGAATCTATTATGGATTAGGTAAAACTAAAGAAGCTATGTCTGCTGCCTTGGGATTCTCAGCCTCTATTTCTCTAGCTCTTTGTTTCTTCACGTGGCTTTTTGATTGGGGCGCATTCGATTTTATCTCATATGGGCTTATATCTTTAAAATATAGGAAGTCAGACAGCAAGCCTTATTTGGATTTGATTGATTATAGGGCTAGTAAAGTTGGAATAAGAAAATTGAATAAATATAACCATTTTCCTTACTTAATAACTGGTGTAGCCTTTTTAATATCATATGTCTTATATATTAATTTCTAAGTAAAAAATAGTCGCTAAGTGATGGCGGCTATCATACGTACCATTACCTTATAGACTTCAGTTCTATCGAAATATTAACTTTCTAATTCATCTCTATCTATTTTCTTTCATTCATTTACTTCTTCATTATCACTTAGATATTAAGAAACATAGATTATTCTAAAACGATATTTGTCGGCTGCTTTATAGAATAATTTGTTTTCGATGAAATATAGAAAACAAAAATCGATTCAGTATTTTACTGAATCGATTAATTAATTTCTTAATGGTGGGGTCAGAGAGACTTGAACTCTCACGGGAGACCCATACGCCCCTCAAACGTACGCGTATACCAATTTCGCCATGACCCCACGGCAAGAAGGGATTATATACGAGTAGTTATTTTTAATCAAGTGATTTTTTAAAAAATTCTTCTACACCTAGAAAATAACTGCTGGATCTTTTCTTTTCTTTCCACTCATCTTATTCACTATTTTGACATTTGCCATAGATAGGATAGCGTTGTATCTAACGGCAATTTTGTCATATGCTTGATAGGCATTGTCGCCCTCTACTTGCTTCTCTTTCAACTTCTTTATCAATTCATTAGCTTTGTCTGTTCTTTTTCCTTTTTCTTCAAGTAGTTTTCTGGTATAGATAAAGCCAAAGTCTAAAGTCTCTTTGGCCTTTCTTCTAGCTACTAGATCTTGTGAAGAAATATCTGGATATACTTTTTCGAATGTTTCTCTGAAATCTTTCTTATAAGGTATATTTCTTTCATCTACATAAGTCCAGGCCTCTTTCATCAAGTCGACCCTTGAAGATTCAAATGGTTCTATCTTTCTAAATTCATCCATCACTTTATTTTCTTGCTTCTTTAGACTTAGCCAAAGTATCCATCCTAATAATAGATAAAGAAGGAATAAGATCAGTAAGGAACCAACTACAATCAATATAGTCCACAAAGTATTCATAATAAACCTCGTTTTTCTTTTTGATTCGTTTTATATTATCTTATATTTAGGTGTGAAGAAAGGAAGATACCGATGAATACTAAGTATATTGGAATCTTATTGATGGCGGGAAAGTCGACTAGAATGAATGGCATTGTTAAGCAGTACTATGTATCTAAAGATGATGATGAACCAATGTATATTCATTCATTGAAAACTCTAGCCTCATTTATGGATGATGTCATATTGGTGGTTCCTCACGGTGATGAGGAAAAAGTAAAGAGTCAGTCATTTATATTCACTAAAAAATTCTATCCTGTTATAAGTGGAGGAAAAAATCGTACTGAGAGTGTTAGAAATGCTCTTAATTTTATTAAAAACATGTACTTTGATGTCGATATCAAAGTATTGATTCATGATGCAGCAAGGCCTTTTGTTCCTTCTAACATAATATTGAACATTAAAGATGCTCTAAAAAATCACGATGCAGTAACACCTGTGCTAGATATGTCAGATTCTTTGTTGAAAGAAAATGATGGAATAAAATATGTAGACAGGACTTTTATAAAAAGAGTTCAAACACCCCAAGGCTTTGACTTCAATTTGATATATGAGGCTTATGAAGAGTTGAAAGAAGAAAGTAAGACCGATGATTTTCAAATGGTCTTAAACAAATCTAAATCACCTATATTGATTAAAGGGTCTACTCTTTCCTTTAAAGTAACAAATGATGATGATTTAGTCATTTATGATTGCTTGTCTTACAAATTTAAGCAATAAAAAAGGAAATTTAAGGAAAAAATAGATTCAGACTTGTTAGAATACGCTTACAATATATACCAATATAATTATTTTTAGCTTTCTTATAGCTTTTTCATTTTTTAGTTATAAAATATCTCCGGTTTTTGAAGTTTTTTAATATACTTTCTAGGGGAGAAAATAAATGATTACTTTAAGACATTACGGTAAGAAGATTGAGAAGCTAAATTTGGAAAGCATCAATTCTCAAATCAATGCTGCTAGCAAGGTAATTGCTGAGCGCTCCGGTGAAGGTCATGAATTCATGGGTTGGATGGATTATTGTTCCAAGTTGACTAACGATGATATTCAAGACATCATCGATTCTGCCAATCTCGTGAGAAGCAAGTTCGACACATTGGTCTGTGTAGGTATCGGGGGATCCTACTTGGGCGGACGTGCTGTAATCGATGCTATAAATGGATTGTATAGCGATGACAAACTTAAAATTGTTTATCTCGGCAATACTTTAAGTCCATCCTATACTCATCAAATCTTGAAATGGCTCGAAGGAAGAAATTTTGCAGTCAATGTTATTTCCAAATCTGGAACAACCACTGAACCTGCAGTAGCTTTCCGTCTTTTGAAGGAACTCATCATCAAGAAATGGGGAACCGGCCAACTCAAGGATAGAATCTTTGCAACTACTGATAAAGCTAAAGGTGCTTTGAAGTCAGAAGCCAATGTCGAAGGATACAAGACATTCGTCATTCCTGACGATATCGGTGGACGTTTCTCAGTCATAACACCTGTAGGATTGTTCCCAATTGCATGTGCTGGAATCGACATACGTTCTTTTGTTAAAGGATTGGTCGATGGTGAAAAAGATTACGGTGACAATGATTGGCACAAGAACTTGGCTTATCAATATGGAGCCTATCGTTATTTGTTGAACCATGAGGCTGGATATCCTTATGAGATGTTCTGTACCTATGATCCTCAAACTGAGATGATTTGTGAGTGGTTGAAGCAATTGTTTGGAGAATCACTCGGTAAGGATGACAAGGGATTGATGCTCGGACATGGTGTATTCACCACTGACTTGCACTCTATGGGTCAGTTCATTCAACAAGGATCCAATGTTTTGTTTGAAACTGTAATCCATTTCAACACTGTACCTGAGAATCAAGATGTCGAAATCTCAGCTGATAAGGAGAATTTGGATAATCTTAATTATCTCGCAGGACAAAAGATGTCTTACATCAATGAGAAAGCCTTTGAAGCTGTTTTGAAGGCTCATACTGAAGGACAAGTCGACGCCAATGTTATCGATGTCAGTACACTCGATGCCTATAACCTTGGAAATCTCTTCTATTTCTTCTTCAGAGCAACTGCTTTGACTGGTTACTTGGATCATATCAATCCTTTCAACCAACCTGGAGTCGAGATTTACAAGAAGAATATGTTCGTTCTTCTCGGTAAGCCTGGATACACAGACAAGAAGTAAACCTTGAAACGATATAAAAACACCAAGTCAATGGCTTGGTGTTTTTTATATCGGTTATTTATTCGTTTGTCTTCTTGTAGTTTCTAAAGAAAGTCTTGACGTATTTGTCTACAGTTTCTTTTCCTTTGGATTCTATTAGTCTTTTATAGACTTTATCGACATCAGATCCAGCTCCTTTGGGGATTGTAATCCCTAATTTTGATTCCATCTGTTGCCAATATAAAAGAAATTCATATCTGGATATGACTGATGCTATTGCGACACTAGGCCATCTGCTCTCTCCTTTAACCTTGAATATGATTGGATTTTCAATTAAAGATTCACCGACATATTTCTTGTATAATTCTTCTCTTTCGAATTGATCGACATAGACTACTATTTCATCGCCTAGCTTATATTTTTCAATCAATTTTTGATGTGCTAGGTTATGGAGATGTGCTAAAACCCAGTGGGTAGAAAACCCTTTATCCTCGTAGGTAGATACTTTGCTCGCTGAGCAAAGTACCGTAAAATGCTTTATACTTCTTCTCAACTCTGGCCCTATTTGCATCATATAGGCATCCGTTAATTTCTTCGAATCCTTTACATGCAATTGATCTATCAACTTCATATCTGAAGGGGTGAAATAGGCTGCGGTAACAATCATAGGTCCGAAGAAATCTCCGACTCCGACTTCATCAGAACCAATTTGTATTCCGGTGTCTTCATATCCTTTACCCAAAGGCTGTGTCTTGTTATTTGGATATTCGAATGATGACGTCTCAACTTTGACATTAGGCATGAATATCGATGCTTCTAATGAAGCTTTTCCGTCAGCCCCAAAAAATGTTATGGTAAAAACATCAGGATTCTTTGTTTTGAATCCTTTCACAACTATTCCATCTTTAGTTTTATGGATGAATAAATCATAAGGATGATTTGTGTCATTTATCTCAGTAGCCTTGTAATAATCCATTATTTCCAAAGCTTTTGCCTTATTTACTTTAAATTTTGTTAGTTCCATCATTTCTAATATATCATTTTTTCTTAATGTCAATCTGATTTTTCCGTATCATACTAAGCTAAATTATAATGATAATGCTTATTTTCAATGCTTTTATACTTTTTATTTGCTATCATTTTGTGGGGATAAAAAGTATATGTATAAATATTTATTAATCGATTTTGATGGTACCATGGGTGAAACACAAGGAACCATCCTAGAAGCTTTTCATACTGCTATCAAAGAAGAAGGATTACAGATGCCAGATGATAGTGATATAAAAGCAACCATTGGATTGCCTTTAAATCCATCTTTCAAGAAGTTGTTCCCTGGAATCAATGATTCTAAAGCTGATGAACTGGTAAGTCTATACCAAAAATTTTATTTACAAAAATGTTTTTCAACTCTTAAACCTATGCCGGGTTTAGTTGAGACATTGGAGACTTTGAAAAAAGAAGGGAAGAAGATGGCTGTCGTATCTTCTCGTATGACTTATTTGATTGTACAGCTTTGCGATACTTTGCATATCAAAGATTATTTTGATTGTTTCATAGGACAAGAATTAGTCAAAAAGCCCAAGCCTTTCAAAGATATGGCTGAATTAGCTATGACTGTCTTGGGCGCTTATAAACGCGAGACCATAATGATTGGAGATAACCATTTTGATATCGCTATGGGAAACAATTGTGGCATAGATACATGCTGGGCTAGTTATGGATATGGAAAGAAAGAAACGGTCGAAGTCGATGATCCTACATATACAATAGAAAAATTTAGTGATTTGACAAAGATAGTTAAGTGAAGGTCCGTTTAAGAACATGGATAGACAAGTACAACAAGAAATAAATGAAATTATAAAAGAATTAAAAACTCATTTTCAAAGTGAGCACAACCAAAATGATGTCTCACTATATGAATTTAGTTATGATAAGAATTTAATTCTTAGAGATCATAGATATTTAAATCAAATATTAGGTTATGCAAATAAAGGAAAGAATCTTTTATTGCCAACTGTCATCGATTTAAGCGATACATTGATTAAGCTTCATAAAGCTTTGACTTTAGATATAGATGAATTATTAGGTTTAAAAAGCCTGATTTTAGCATGTGAAGATATCATGGATAAGTTTGTGAAAGAAAATGATTTTCCCGATCTTCAAAATCAGGCTTTAGACATCGAGGATATGCCTGATTTATTGAGACTGCTGGATTTGTCTTTCGGACCTGATGGTGAAGTCTTGGATTCTGCTTCATCAAAATTAGCCTCTATTAGAAGTGAATTTAGAGGCTTGGTAAGTGAAGAATCTAGATTGATTCAGAGAATCTCTAATAAATACAAATCAAGTCTTGAGATATCTCAACCAGTCATAAAAAATGGAATTCAGACATTGGCTGTAACAGCATCTAAAAAGAATCAAGTCCCAGGAATGGTTGTCGATAGGTCTAAAAGCGGTGAGACATTATTTGTAATCCCATATGAGTTGCTGGAATTTGAAAACAAGAAGGAAAAACTATTAAACGACGAGAAAGCAGAGATTGCTAGAATCTTAGACGGATTTTCTAAGATGTTTTTTCAAAGAGTAGATGCTGTAGACAAGAATTATTATATTTATAATCTTTTAGATGGCTATATAGGAAAAGTGGAATTTGGCTTAACTTATGATGGAGTTGTAGCAAATATAAAAGAAGATACTTTGTCCTTGGAAGGATTGATTCACCCCTTGATTCCATTGGATAGAGCAGTGGATAACGATTTGAAACTCGGTGATCTAGAACCGAGGGTCTTGATAATTTCTGGACCTAACGCAGGTGGAAAGTCTGTCTTGATGAAAGCTGTGGCTTTAGCTGCTATCATGAATCAAATGGGACTTATGGTTGCCTGTCATAAAGAAGCTACCATGAAGATATTCGATGAAGTTGACATATTGACTGGTGACTCGGAATCTTTGTCTGGAAACTTGTCTTCATTCTCTGGTCATTTGTTGGGATTGAAGAACATGTATGAAAATGCCTCAGGTAATTCGTTAGTTTTAGTCGATGAAATAGGTCAAGGAACTGCTCCGAGTGATGGAGAAGCCATTGGACATGCATTTATCGAACATATGTTAAATCAAGGTACATTTGGAGTGTTTACAACCCACTACGATGGACTAAAGAAATACGCTATTTCAGAAGAAAAGATTTTGTCCGGAGCTATGGAATTCTCTGAGAAAACTTTAACTCCTACATTTAAGTTCATCCCCGGTGCTGTTGGAAATTCATATGCCTTTGAGGTTGCTTCAAAGAATGGATTGCCTAATGAATTGATTGAGTCTGCAAGAATATATAGGGATTCCCAAAAGCAATTTGATGTCGAAAAACTTACAGCTGAACTCAATGCTAAGATAAAACAAACCGATGTTTTGCAAAAAAAGTTGGATGATAGATTGAACAACATTAAGCAATTGGAAGAAAAGAGGCAAAACGCTATTAAAGCTTTAGCTGATGAAAAAGAGAATATTAAGAAACGTGCTGATAGAAAAGTCGATGAATACGCGCAAGAAAGACTTGATCGATTAGATAAGTTATGGTCTGAAGGAAAGAAAGCTGATATTGGATTTAACGAAAAATCCAAAATCAAAGGTGAGATTAGAAAAGTTACTTCTTCAGCTGATCAATCAGATAATGAATTCCATAAACATATCAACAAACCTGAAGAAGTGCAACCTGGGGATATCGTTTCTTATGGTTCTATGATAGGAAGATTGGTTAGTGCTAATAAAAACAAAGCTAAATTCTATTACAATGGAATGACAATGACTGTCAATCTCTCTGACCTTGTCAAATCTTCTGCTTCTAAATTGCCTATGAGTAGAACTGTATCCAATTTAGATAATTCAATCATGAACAGAGCTAAAGGTGTTTCTACAAAACTAAATATTATTGGAATGACAGTATCTGAAGCCACTCCAGAAGTAGATAAGTTTTTAGATAATGCTGAATTATGTCATTTGTCATCTGTAATCATCATTCATGGAATGGGTACATTTGCTTTAAGAAATGGAATATGGGCTCATTTGAAAAAATTGAACTATGTGAAATCTTTTAGAGAAGGTGGAGAAGGTGAAGGTGGCCTTGGAGCTACTGTTGTCTATTTAAAGTAAAGATGAATGAAACAATTAAAAGAAAATTAGACTTGCTTCCAAATAAACCTGGATCTTATCAAATGAAGGATAAGAACGGTACAATTATTTATGTTGGAAAAGCAAAAAGCTTAGTAAAAAGAGTAAAGCAATATTTCACCAGACCTCAAGTTGGAAAAGTAATGCTGATGGTCCAGGAAATTACTGATTTGGATTGGATTGAAACACATTCGGAAAAGGAAGCTTTTCTTTTGGAAATCAATTTGATACAAAAATATTACCCAAAATATAATATTCTTTTAAAAGATGGCAGGATGTATCCGTATATCGGAGTAAAAAGAACAGAACAACCAGTTTTAAAAATATTTCATAAACAGACATCCAAAGCCTATGATTATTTTGGACCATATCCAGATTCCAATGCAGCCCATAAGGTTATGGAACTATTGAATAGAACATATCCTGTCTCAAGAGAAGAGTTCACTCCTGGGAAGCCATCCTTTTATTATTATTTAGCAAAAGCAGAAAATCCAGTTATCAATGATGATGAAATTAATAATTTCGATACCGTCAGGGATAAGATTAAAAAATTTTTAAATGGAGATACTAGTGAAGTTATTTCTTTCTATAGAAAGAAGATGGAAGAAGCAAGCGACAATCTTAATTTTGAGCAAGCTGGGGAATATAAGCAAATAATTCAAAGCATTAATGCCACTACTGAAGATCAGAAGATAATGATGAAAGACAAAGTAGATAGAGACGTTTTTGCTTTCTCAACTAGAGAAGGATATGTTTGCATGTTGTTTCTCCTCTACAGAAAAGGAATATTGCTCGGAAAGAATCTTTATATCAATGAAGTTACAGAGGATTTGAACGAAGAATTGCAAACAGCGATTTGTCAATTCTATTTAAATCATCCAAAGCCTAAAGAACTTATTGTATCTGATGAATCTTTAGGAGAGTCTTTAAAACAATTGCTGGATTTGGATATAGTAGTGCCAACACAAGGAATAAAGAAAGACATTTTGTCTTTAGCATTGGAAAACGCTAAAGCAGGATTAGATGCACATTTTATGACTGCAAGGCTTGAAGATGATACTTTAGATCTATTAAAAGATTTGCAGGAGAAACTCCATATGGATCGACTTCCACTGGAAATAGAATTGTTCGATAACGCTCATACACAAGGCCAAGATGCAGTTGGCGGGATGGTCACGTATGTAAACGGGAAAAAAGCTCCTGAACTATATAGAAGGTTTAATATTCATCAGCCGAACAAAGCAGATGATATGGCTTCTATGAGAGAAGTTATTTATAGGCGCTGCTCAAGAATTGTAAAAGATAATTTAAAAGCACCTGATTTGATAATTGTGGATGGTGGTATCACTCAGGTCGAAGCTGCGATAGATGCTATTTCAAGGTCTAATATCAAAGGTGTTAAATTGGCAGGCTTAGTAAAAAACGATAAACATGAAACAAATTCATTGATGGATGGGGATACTGGTGAATTGATTCCATTGGATAAAAAGTCACCTCTATTTTTCTTGCTGATGAGAATGCAGGATGAAGTTCATAGATATGCTATTACCACACATAGAAATAAGAGGGCTAAGTCATTATTTTCAACCTTTTTTGATGATATTCCAGGGGTTGGAGATAAGAAAAAAGAAAGATTATTGAATGCCTACCCGACAATGGATTCTTTATTAAATGCTACTGTTGGTGAAATTAGCCAGTTAACGGATGATAAAACGGCAAGACTTATTTTTGATAAAATTCAAAAATCTAAGAAAGTCGAAGAAAATTTGAACAAAAAGGCCAAAACTCTATTTAATTGATAATATTTTTAATTTGTAAAAAAAAAAAAAAACAGCTCATTACATCAGCCTTGAATATTCAACATAATGAAGTATAATTTTTAATATATAAGTATTTATATTAAATCAAAGAGCTATGAAAACTAAGAAAGTCGGAAATTATATCCTTCAATTTGTATTCGCTATTCTCGGCTTGGCTTCTTGTTTGATTTTTTATTCTTTTAAGATAAACTATTTTGATTTAGAAGCTGATAAGATAGCTTTGACTTTGTCCTTAGTCTTTCTTTCTTTTATTGTTTTGATTGAGTTTGTCTCGATGTTTATCATATACGATTCCACTTACCATACTTTTGTATCTTCTCTTTTTATTTTGCTTTGTTATTTGTTTTCACCAGATGTGATAGACATCGTCTATTATGGTGTGGAGATAGCCCCTATAATTCAATATGTAATCTCTAGTGTTCATTTTCTTCTGTTTATAGCTTCAGTATTCTTTACACTTAATTTTGTTGATTTCAGATATAAAATCTTTGTGGGCTCCTTCAATAAAATGATAGTTCTATTATTCTCGTTGGGCTGTTTTATCTTATATTGCGTTTTGAATTATTTTGGATATGGTATATTTGCGTTAGCAATTTATGCAATAGCAACAATGCTGTTTTGTATAAACAATCAAAGGAAAATCACCGATGATGATTTTATCTTTTATGTTTGTGAAAATATTGTCTTTGCATTGCTCGGAATGGAATTGTTTTTTCAAATTGCCGATATCTTAAAAGTTAAAACTTATGGCGTAGGCTTGTTCTATGCTTTTTCAATCGTCATCCTCTATATCTCAATCTATGTTTATTTTATATTTTCAAATGTTAAAAGAGCATTGAAATCCTATGAATATGAGAAAGAGCTCAAAGAATTGGAGAGCGAAGTTTTGATGAAACAAATCAATCCTCATTTTCTATTCAATTGCTTAAATGCTGTTCAGAATATATATCACGAGAATTTGGAACAAGGAGATAACTTTTTAAATCTGTTTTCAAAATATTTGAGAAATCATGTTTCCCATTTTAGGAAACCTCTTATTTCTTTTGAAGAAGAACTTGATGGAATTGATGGATTTGTAAGGCTAGAAGAAATGAAACGCTCTATTCATTATAATGTCGAATATGATGTTGAATTTATGGATTTCTATGTTCCGCCTTTTTCTCTTCAAGTGTTTATTGAAAACTCTATAAAATACGCAAGAACAGAGAGCAAAGAAGATGGCGAAATTGTCATTTCCACTAGAAGTTCTAATGAAAACATTATCGTTATCATAAAAGATAATGGTGTGGGATTTGATCCTAAAGCTATAAAGAATTCATCTTGTGGAATGATGAACGCAAAAAGAAGATTGGAATTATCTTTATCAGCTAAGGTCTTAATAAATAGTGTGATAGGAACAGGTACTACAATCACTATTTTAATACCTATTACAGAAACAAATTTGCTTTCTTTTAAGGAGGAATTGAAAGGATGAGAATAATCATAGTTGATGATGAAATGAAAGCCTTAAATACATTTCTTGAAGATATTATGTCTGAGGAACAAATGGAGTATCATTTCTTTAAAGATGATGAAGATGAAATATTAAAATATATCGATAAAAGAAGAGTCGATGCAGCTTTTTTGGACATCAATATGCCAAGTATTTACGGCATTGATTTAGCAAAGATTTTAATATCTCATTGTCCGGATATAAAGATAGCTTTTATCACTGGTTCCACCAAGGATGAAAGCAATTTGCCTGAAATAGTCAGAGATCATTGCATCGGATTCATTTATAAGCCATATGATAAAGAATCTCTAAGCCATTATTTGGAAGTGGTTAAAGCGCAAACTAATATTTTGAAAGTAGTTATGTTCGATACATTTAATTGCTTTTTAAACGATAGAATCGTCAGATTCTCTTCCAATAAATCTATGGAATTATTTGCTTTACTTCTTGTGTATAAAGGAAAAAACTTATCCATGAGCGATGCTATAACGCAATTATGGCCTGATTATGATTTGGATAAGGCTAAGATTTTATATAGAGATGCAGTTTGGAGATTGAGAAAGACCTTAAAAGATATAGGCTTTAATTGTGTATTGTTTTTTAGGGGCTCCTTAGGCCTAAGGAAAGAAAACATCCAATGTGATTTTTGGGATTATTTGGAAGGAAAGAATAATGATTTCCATGGTGAATTCTTGAAAAGTTTTGATTGGAGCATAGAATATTTAGGAATGCTAGAAGATATCAGTAATAAAAGGAATTAGAATCATAGAAAATACTTGACTTTTCTCTTGCTGTAGTCTATTATTACCAATCGTCGGAAGACATAGGAAAGTAGAGCACCCGCTCTCGCCGGATGGACATAGCCCGTCGGCCAAAAGCCTTGAAATTCACACTATAGAAATTTCATGTGGCGGGTGTTTATCACCCGCCTTTTTTCTATGTTGGTCCGTCCATATAAATAAAGGAGGATTAGGAGTGTATCCTAACCAACGTCCAAAGAAAAAGAGCAATGAATTAGTCAACGAGTTCATTCCCTACAGATTTAAAAATATCCGTGTGGTTTTTCCAGACGGAAGATCGCAGGTTTTGAGTCGTGACGAAGGCCTCCGCCAGGCAGAAGCCTTAGGACTTGATCTCTATTGTATCAGTCCTAATGGTAACCCTCCGGTGTGCAAAATTCTTAATTACTCTAAGTATTTGTTTGAGAAGAAGAAAAAAGAGAAAGAGATGAAGAAGAATCAAAAAGAGATTGAAGTTAAAGAAGTACGCTTCACTCCTCTTACAGATCTTCATGATCTCGAGACCAAAGCTAACCAAGCCATCAAATTCCTTGAAAAAGGAAATAGAGTCAAGGTTTCACTCTTTGTGAAGGGAAGAATGATCAGCAAGATGGATGCTGCTGACAATAAAATCAATACCTTCTTAGATTTGGTCAAAGAGTATGGTACTTGTGAGAACAAGCCTACACTTGAGGGTAAATATTATTTCTGCTACGTCAACCCTATTTCAAAGAAGTAGCTCGAAAGGAAAGGTTAATCAAAATGGCAAAAGCAAAGTTTAAGACAAAAAGAGCCGTCGCAAAGCGTTTCAAGATTACTGGAACCGGCAAGGTGAAGAAGTACAACCAAAATACATCCCACCTCGCTTTGAGTAAAACACACAAGCAGAAGGTCAACCTTCGTCATGCCCGTTACCTCAACAAGACTGATGGTAAGGCAATGAAGGCACTTATCAGCAAGTAATCAGGAGGATAGAGAATTATGAGAGTCAAACGTGGTTATGTTCTTCGTCGCAAGCACAATAGAGTTTTGAAGCTTGCTAAGGGTTTCCGTGGATCCCGTCACAGATTGTTCAAGACTGCTAATGAAGCAGTTCTTCACTCACTTCACTACGCCTATGTCGGACGTCGTGACAGAAAGAATGATTTCCGTAAGCTTTGGATCAGCCGTATTTCTGCTGCTGCAAAGGCAAATGGAATCAGCTATTCTCAATTGATTCATGGACTCAATCTAGCTAATATCAAGCTTAACCGTAAGATGCTTTCCGAGATTGCTATCTCCGATCCTGCTCAATTCACATTGATTGTTGAGCAAGCTAAGAAAGCTCTCGGCGAGAATGTCAAGGCTTATAACACTGAGTATTCTGCTGCTAAGATTACTATGTCTAATCCTTCTGCCGCTGTCGCTCCTACCAAGGCTGAAGCAGTTGCTGCTTTGAATGCCAAGAAGGCTGCAGCTAGCAACAAGTAATTAACTCTTTTCTTTCGTAAATGCACCTTTGGGTGCATTTTTTATTGCAAAGCAATAATACAAATAGTACAATTAATACAGAGGAGGGGGCATATGCAATTTAACAATACGGATCCGATTTATGTTCAGCTTAAGGATTATTATAAAAAAATGATCCTTATGGGTGTTTTTAAAAATGGTGAACCTCTTCCTTCAATCAGAGACGTGGCATTGGAAAACAGAGTAAATCCTAATACTGTGGCCAAAGCTTTTTCTTTGCTGAAGGATGAAGGATTTGCTGATTCGTTACCTAAGAAAGGCTATTTTGTCAAATCGGAAAATGAACTAGGAAGAAAGGATAAACTTGAGTCTTTAATCAATGATATCTTACGTCTAGGCTATTCGATAGAAGAAATTGAAGAAATCGTTAAGGAGAAAAAGAGCAAATTATGATTGAAATTAAGAATATCAGTAAAAAACTTGGGAACACTTTAGCTGTGAATCATTTCTCAATGGATTTCAAAGAAGGCATTTCAGGAATTGTTGGAGAAAACGGAGCAGGAAAATCCACCCTGTTTAGATTGATTTCAGGCATTTATGAACCAGATGAAGGCGAGATTCTTATCGATGGAAATAAATCTTTTAGCAAAAAAGCTAAAGAAAATTTGTTTTTTCTAACTGATGATCCATACTCACCTAATTATTCGACTCTAAAGTCTATGACTGAATTTTATGCTTCTTTATTTGATATGGATTTGGAAAGATGTAAAGCCTTGATTGAAAAAACAGGACTTGATCAAAAAGAGAACATCAATAATTTTTCAAAGGGTATGAGAAGGCAAGCTTTTTTATGTGTCGCATTATCTATGAAAGCTAAGTATCTTTTGTTGGATGAAGCTTTCGACGGCTTGGACCCACTTGCCATGGATTGGATCAAAGAAGAAATTATAAGAAAGTCTATGGAAGATAAGAGCTGTATCTTAATAGCTTCTCATAATATTGAGACATTGAACAAACTAGTCGATAAGTATTATGTTCTTAGAAAAGGTACATTGGCTACTACCAGCGATGAGCAATCGATGAAGAATGAGTTCATTTGTTTACAGTGCTACTTCTCCAAAGATGTTTGTGTTGATGATATAAGAAAATTAGGTGTCTATGTTTTGGACTTTAAGAAAATTGGTGCGGTCTATGAAATATCCGCAATAAAGCAAAATGACACAAAAGACAAGATTGTAAATGGATTGAATCCTACTATTTGCGAGGAGCTTCCTATATCTCCAACTGATTTAGTTGCTTTAGAGATGGAATATTCAAGAAGAAAGGAGTTTATCAATGAATAAGAGATATTTCAAATGGCAGTTTAAAAACTGGATTTCGTTGACAGTTGTAACTTGTTTAGTCATGTTGTTGATATTCCTGATTACTATCATGAATATTAATGTCGTCCCTTCCGTATCAATGAATAAAGATTATATACACTTGCCTACTAATACCCCCTATCTAGGATTGACTATTGCTGCTGGACTTATGTCCCTTGTCATTCCTGTCTTTGTTTGCAAGTATAGATTTAAAAAGAGAAGTGCGGATGTATTTGGAGAAGCTCCTTTTGATAAAGGAGAATTGTTGAGAACAAGGGCTCTAATCGGATTGATAATTCTTCTTGGGGCTTATACTCTAGTATTTATAATTGGAAGTATTGTTATTGTAATCAAACAAGTCTATTACAATTCTATGGCTGATTCTGCTTATAAATTAGGCTTGATAGATTCACCATACTATTACAATTATGGAATGGTTATTCTCTATTGGTTATTTTATTTGATTTGTTTAGGTCTAGCATATTATTTAAATGTTTATATTGCTTCCTTAGGTACGAATAATTTTAATTCAGTTGTTTATCTGCTTATTGCAACTGTTGTCTTGTCTTTTAATGTTACTCTTATTTCAAGATTTTTGAATTCTATATCTTCAAGTATTGATTCTATCTATCCTTATGCTCCTATAGGATGGTTGTATGGAATAGTTGTGGGATTTATGTGTTTTGAAAGATCGATAGTTAATAATTCATTTATGCTTACTTTTGGTATTGATATGCCGAACACAATAATGATTGTCGTGACTACAGTTGTCTTTATAGGTTTATCTATTGCTTCAATTGTTTTTGTTAACAAAGGCTATAAAGAATATCCTGAAGATTTTGGAAAAGCTAATCCTACTAAGCTTTTACCGCAACTATTTATACATATTATGTTCTTTATCTTGGCATGGAGTACAGCATCATCTTCACTGTTGAACTTACTCTTTATCAGTGTAGTATCTGCTATTTCTTCATTCATAATGTATGGCCTAAGCTATTACTTGTGTACTGCAGTCCTAACAAAAAGATTTAATTTATCTAAGTTAGATTGGATATCTTATTTTACTAATATTGGAATCTGCTTAGTGCTTGTATTAATTAAAATTGGATTTAATTATGATTCATAAATTGAATTCTTGAAAAGTAATAAGTTAGTTGCTCATTCTTAGTTATCTAATACAAAATTGAGTTGCGACTCAATGAAATCAGCATAGTATGTTTCCTTAGATAAATAGGGGATGAATAATGAGATTGACCGATATAGGTCAATCTTTTTTAATATTTATTTGCTTTTATATGAATAATAAAGGTTTTAATAGCAGAACTATTATAAATGAAAAATTAATCTAAATTTGTGAATTTAGCTTTTTCCAATTCCACGTATTGATATTTAAAGTCTTAAATAATGCGTTGTGCATGAATATGTATGAAATTACTTAAAGTATAAAAATGAAAAAATAAATAGGAATTTGGTTTACCTTTGTTGTTTGCGACGATGATTATAGAATCTCTCTTACATTAGTTTGTTATTAAAATGATTGGAAAGGTATCTTACTTTCAAAGCTAACGAAAGAAGTATGTTTGTAAGCATATGAGGAGCTATGAAGAAATACTTACTAAAAAATAAGTTTTTTTCTTAAATCACTTGCATTATTAGTTGCTAATGTGTATATTCTTAATCGTCGCGCTAACTTAGCTCAGAGGTAGAGCTCTCGGCCGTTAACCGAGTGGTCATAAGTTCGATCCTTATAGTTAGCGCCATTTAGAAAAAACACCCACCTTTGGTGGGTTTTTTTGTATCGAACTTATTCCTCACTCGGCTAACGTCCGATCCTAGAAAAGTCATAAATTCAAGCTATTCAAAGACAAAGAAAAAATTGAAAACGACAGAAGACTGTTTGTAAATAAAACAAATGTTAGGGCATGAATGGAATTGATAATTAAAAGAAACAAATAATAATCAGATAAGTGGTTTCAAAAAACAAACGATTTACATTCTAATGTAAGGTTACTTATTTTTTTGCTTTAATTTTCATTATTTCATGTATAAATTAGAGAAAATCAGTTAAATTATAATTTTTAAAAACTCGGTATTGTGATTTTTGAAATGATCATTTTCTCAACTTGCAAACTCATATATTTTGAGAGCGGAAAAAGCTCTTAAAATGCAAGACAAAAGTAATTTTTCTTTCTTGCAAATTATAGTCGAGGTCCGTGGGAACACCGGTATCCTAAAGCCTCCTACGAAGAGGAAATTTGCCTTCGGCAAATAGTTCATCTCAAAGGTCGTTAATCTATGCAGGGTAATTTAAAAATTACCCTGCTAACTTTGATTCAAAAGATATTTTTTCTCATAAATAATTAGGAGGTTGATTTATGTCATTTCTCAACTACACTTATCGTTTATATCCTACTAAAAAAGAGTGTATTAAAATAAATCAAATAATTACTCTTTATAAGAAAATTTGTGATAGGTGTTTTAAGTATGGAATCCTATATTTTGAGAAATATAAAGACTATCCGAGTTTTAAAATTTTATATGATCTTTGCAACATGAAATGCTCGAAGGAATACGATGTGATAGTCAAGAATTCAGAAATCATAAAAGCAGCTATTTATGATGTTTTAAAAATATATGATTCTTTGAAAAAAGGTAAAACAAATGATAAACATCAAGAATGGCAGAATAGAGAATATTTTACTTTTATAGCACCTTATTATGAAGAAATTCTTAGATTCGAAAAAAATAGGCTAATTTATTCAAATGTCTTAGATTCTAAAGTAAAAATTCACAGAAATATAAATGGTGTAATAAATAAGATGACTATCATTAAACAAGGCGATAAGTATTATTTAATTGTTTTAGTTAGAAAAAATGATATTAAGCCTAGTGAAATAATTAAGAAGATTATAGGTCTTGATGTAGGTGTTCATCACTTCTTAACAATGTCAAATGGCAATATTATCGATAAAGATTTGGAATATAAAAAAGATGAGCTGAGGCTAAAGAGATTAAGAAGAGTGATGAGCAAAAAAATCAAAGGAGGTTCTAATTGGAAAAAGATAGTTAATAAAATTGGAAAATTAGAGAGAAAGATAAGAAAAAGAAGAGAAGACTTTCTACATAAAATCAGTAAAAAACTAATTGAGAAATATGACTTGATTTGTACTGAAAATCTAAAGGTAGAAAAATTTATTAGAAGGGGAAAATCTTATGGAAAGATATGGTCTGACATTAGCTTTTATAAGTTAACAAAAATGTTTGAATATAAAGCTAAATTATATGGAAAAAAATACATCAAAGTATCGCAGTTTTTTCCTTCATCTCAGCTTTGCTCAAACTGTGGTTTTAGAAATTATGAACTAAAAAATCTAAGCATTAGAAATTGGAAATGTCCCGTTTGTTTAAAGGAACATGATCGAGATATAAATGCCGCAAAAAATATAGCAAATCAAGGCTTAAAAATTCTTAAAGTTTGAACTTGTTATAATTTTACTACTATACAAATGAGAAAAAATATTGTCTAATTGTAATGCTGAAAACGCTATCTAATTGGAAAGGATTATAAGAAAGGTAAACATATAAAAATGGCAATTACAGTAATTAAAGTCTTCCCCACTGAAGACCAAAAACAGTGGATATCTAGTGAAATATCTTGGTGTAGAACTGGATATAATTTGTGCATGAGTCTTATGGATGATACGTACAGAGATGAAAAGAAGTTGATGTGTATAAGTGAGTTGTTCAATTACTTTCAAGGGTTTCTCGATAGAAATCCGAATGAGTTTATTAAGAAGGCTGATATGTATGCGATATTCAATACTATTTCTTACGTTCATAACTCTTATAAAGATTTCATAAAAACTCAATCAATTAATAAGAAAGTAGATCCTCCTTATTTGCTGGTTGACTCAGAAAAATCCTATGCAACTTTCAATCGTGTCATAGATGAAAAACGTGTTATTACATTCAATCCTAAGACTAAGATGTTATTTGTACCTAAGCTTGGATATTTAAAAACGCAAAAGAATGATATAAATCTTAGCAATGTTAAGATGGTTAAGATTCTTGAAAATAATGATGGAAATTATTTTGTTGTTTTACTTTATGAAATCAGTAAGAACTCTGCAAAAGCACTATTGTTCAAACAATACTTATTTGATGAAGTATTGAAAGAACTGACAAGACAGGAAATTATGTTAATCAGCGATTCTAAAGGAATGAAGGATGCGGCAACCCAAAGAATTTTGATGTATTTAAAACTATTAAATGAGAGCGATAAAATTAAAGAAGATATTATCAAAAAGACTTTGAAAAATGGTGATGAATCAGGGGATAATGAAGTTGATGATGGTTCAAAAGTTGAAACTGACAAGTGATATTATCAATTTGTCATAGCTTCTAAAGTTGCATATAATTCATTTACTTCTTCTTGCTTTGAATCTATTGATTTTTGCAAGCTATTAAGTTTTTCGGAATTAGTATAGAATTCAGGATCATCAATCTTTGATTTTAATTCCTTTATTTCTTCTTCCTTCTTTGAGATTTTTTCCATCAAGTGTTCGATGGTGTATTCTGATACCTTCTTAGGCTTCTCTACTTCAATTGTTTTATCTTGGACCTTTACCGTTTTGGTTTGAACGGGGTTGTTGATCATTGACTTTTCTTGCTCCATGATTAGTTTTAATCCCGTGTCACGGAATTCGGAATATGATCCGACATGGAAATAAGGATGAGTGTTGTGAAAATAAAGAATCTTATCAGCAATAACATCGATGAAGTCACGATCGTGGCTGATTATAATAAGCGTACCCTTGTAATTGCTCAAGGCATCTTCCAATTCGCTTTTAGTCATTAAGTCTAGATGGTTGGTAGGTTCATCCAATATTAGAATATCGTAGTTCATTAAGCAAAGCTTTGCTAAAATGACACGCATTTGTTCCCCACCAGACAAAGAGTCAACAGTCTTTTTGTTGTCGTCATCATATGTGAAAGAGAACTTTCCTAAATGATCATAGATTTGTTGATCTTCCATTGTTGGAAATAAGTCTTTGAAATAATCAAAAATTGTTCTAGGGTCTTGAACATTCATAAAATCTTGTTGGAGATAACCGATATTGAGTCTTGTCATAAATTCAATATCACCGCTCTTAGGCTTTATCTTGCCCATTAAAGTTTTGATGAATGTAGTTTTGCCAGCTCCGTTAGCCCCCATTACTACTAGGTGATCTTGTCCTCTTAAAGTGAAATTAATATCACTAATAAGAGTATTGCCGTCGGAGTATCCTATAGATACATCTTTAAATCTAATAAGCTCTCTTTTTTCTCTAGTTTCACCCTTGAAATCTATATGAACCTTGTTCTTTTGAATAGTAGGCTTATCTATTGCATTCGCCTCTAATCTAGCCAATTTCTTTTCACGGTCATGAGCACGAGAAACGAATCTAGGCTTTGGCATATAGAAAGTGATAAAACGCTGGATTTTAGCCATTTCTTCTTGTTGATGGTTATAGGCTTTTAGTTGTATTTCATATCTGTGCTTTTTTTCTAAAGCGTATTTATCATAATTTCCATAATAAACACTTAGAGTTTTGTTTTCTAACTCTAGTATTTTATTAGCTATATTGTTGATGAAAGCTTTATCGTGTGAGACAAATAAAAGAGCGCCTTGATATGATTTTAAATAGTCTTCAAGCCATTCTATTGTGACAATGTCCAAATGATTGGTAGGTTCATCTAAGATTAGAATTTCAGGATTTAATAACAAAAGCTTAGAAAAAGCCATTCTTGATTTTTCACCACCGGAAAAGGTGCTTATTTTTCTATCCCAAACATTCTCTTGGAAGCCGAACATATTTAGAATTGTCTTAATCTTATATTCGTAATCGTATCCACCTGATCTTTCTAGTTCCGCTTCTTTTTTTGCATATAAATCTTGAAGCTGTATATTTGAAGGATCTAGCGACATTTTTGTACAAATATCGTTTATTTCATCTTGTATTCTTTTAGCCTTATCAAAGACTTCACTTGCTTCTTCATATAAAGTTTGGTCTTTTCCAGAAATCACAGCCTGTGATAGATAGCCTATAGATAAATTCTTCTTTTTTATTATCAATCCTTCATCTGTAGGCAAATCACCCATAATCATCTTAAGAATTGTTGATTTTCCACCACCATTTGGTCCTATTAAAGCTATTCGTTCCCCGCTTTTTACTTCGAAAGTGACAGGATTAAATAATCTTTCCGCATCATAAACCTTACAGGCATTTTGAACCTGTAGCAAAATTTCTGATTCCATATAAAACACCTCAAATTATATTAGTCTATTCTCTTTTCTACTAATGGAAGCATATCTGGATAAATAGGAGATGTCTCAAACGAATGAGCTAATTTTCTTTGAGCATTTTCCAGATTAGGTCTATCAGAGTGAATTACCATAATTGTTTCACCTTTGTGGACTTTGTCCCCAATCTTTTTCTTTAGAGTAATACCGGCGGCGTGATCGATGACATCTCCTTCTTTTTCACGACCACCACCTATTTGGCAAGACACTAATCCAATCGTTTTTGCATCCATTGATTTTACGAAACCATCAGATACAGCTTTGACATCTACGTTGTAAGTTGCTTTAGGAAACAAACTTGTATCTTTAACAAATCTAACATCTCCACCCTGTGCTTCTACCATTCTGCAGAAACAATCAAAGGCCATTCCATTTTGAATGACTTCTTCAAGTCTTTTTCTTGCTGTTTCCATATTGCTAGCAACATGGGCCATAATCAATAAAGTGGAACCTGAGGAATAGCAAATTTCCATAAGATCTTTTGGTCCATTTCCATGTAGAGTATTGATAGCTTCTATTACTTCGTTGCTATTTCCTACTTCCATTCCTAAAGGCTGGTTCATATTGGTTATTTCAGCACATGTCTTCTTACCGGCTCTTTTTCCTATTTCTACCATTAATTTTGCTAATTTTGTAGCTTCATCAATGTTTCTCATAAAAGCTCCACTACCATATTTGACATCGAGAAGTTGAACATCTGAACCATCAGCAAGCTTTTTACTCATTATAGAAGAAGCGATTAAGGGAATGGCTTGAACTGTAGCTGTTACATCTCTCAAAGCATAAAGTTTTTTATCTGCCAAGCATATTTCATTGGATTGTCCAATGATAGCCAATCCGATTCTTGTCACTTGATCTATAAATTTTTCAGTGGATAATTGCACTTGAAATCCGGGGATTGATTCAAGCTTATCCAAAGTTCCACCTGTATGGCCTAAGCCACGACCACTCATCTTTGCAAATTTAACACCACAAGCGGCAAGCATAGGGCCTAAAACTAATGATACATTATCTCCAACACCACCTGTAGAGTGTTTATCTACCTTTATTCCTTTTATTGGAGATAGATCAATAATCTTTCCAGAATGAAGCATCGCATTAGTTAAGTCGAATGTTTCTTCATCAGACATTCCGTTAATGCAAATAGCCATCAACAAAGCGGAGGCCTGGTAGTCGGGAATATCTCCATCTGTATATCCTTTTACAAAATACTCTATTTCAGCTTTGGTTAATACTTCTTTGTTTCTTTTCTTATCGATAATGTCATACATCCACATATTCAAGTCCCCCTAGATGTTTATATTATACAAAAAGTATAGATAGAATGGTAATTATTAGAATTATTGTCCCTCAAATAAATTGATAACTAAATCATTTAACTTTGCATAGTTAGTAAGACTTATTTTCTTTGAAATATACTTATCCATAGGCTTCAATTCTTTATATGAAATCGGATGTACATTTAGCCTTTGATTTGATAATAATATCGAAATTTTATCGCCGTTGAAAATCAGTGCGTAATCACATGAAAAAGTATTGTTGATGAAATCTAATAGTTTAGTTATGTTGATATTACTTACTAGATAATTTTTTTGAATTTCATCTTCGTAATAAACACAATTTTTTTCGATTGATTTCGTATCGCATTTCAAATTATTTCCAATATATGGACTGATTTCTAAGTCAGAGTTTTCCTTTCTAATCTCAATTCTTTTACTGAAAGACCAAGATTTGTTTTCAAAGATACATACAGTACCATTAAAAATTTCGTTTTGATCTAGAGTATTGCTTTGAGTTCTTGGCTTAGTTCTCAAGCCTTTCCTTATGTCTAATAAAGCTGTGGTACCATTATTGAAGGAAAAAATAGCATCTTCATTCAATTGATCTATGACAGAGACATCTATTTCATTGGTGACTAAATAATTTCTATCAATTGGAAAATTAGTGTTTGTCGGTTCAACCTTAAATGTTTCATTAAATAATTGATTGTTCAAGCATCTAATCCATTGCTTGGGAAAGAATGTTGGAATAATCAAAATAACAAAGCAAATGATGGTTAAAGAAAGGAAAATATATAGAAAGATTTTTGCTAATGGCGAAGCATTCTTATTAAAAGCAACAACCGATAGGGAAACGGATATCATTGCAAATAATAATGTGAATACTAAAAAAGGAATTCTTAGTTTTGATCCCATTTTTCCTTTTCTCATTTTATTTATTTGTTTTTCACTTAATGGCAAATTTTCTTTTTTCATATACTTTTCCTCTTCTTATTAAAAAAAGGGCGGAAAACCGCCCTTTGCCTGAAATTGCTCGGATTATTCGATAGAAAGGGTCAACCAGCGATCGTTGTTATCGCCAGAGTTGTTATCGTAGATACGTACATAGATGGTGTGTTCGTTCTCATCACCAGTATATTTGATAAAAGACTCAGGTTGAATGTAAACATAGGCTTGGTCGCCAGACTCTGACAATACTTCAAGAGCATTCTCGGGTAAAATCATATTTTTTGCTTTTCCGACCAAGGTATAACCGTGGTTAGAATCTGCGGGAACAGGAACAACTTTTCCACTAGAGCGGACAAACTTGATGAGTCCCTTGTGAATAATTCCCTTCCAGAAATATTCCTTTACACCATAAATACCAGAAACCTGTGATTTGAATTGGTGAGCAGCATCGATCTTGTTGTTTCCTTCAACGATATAAAGATCCTCTGTGCCTACCCAATTTGATTTAGGCTCATCAACAACAACCTTCTCAACTTTCTTCTCTACTTTCTTCTCTACCTTGGGTTCTTCTTTAACAACAACTTTCTTTAAAGCTTTTCCATTTCTTCTCTTTGCCATATATATATTTTCCTCTTTTCTATTTAACGACGCTAATTATTATATAACAACATTTTTAAAAATCACTTTATTGTTGTATTATTGAAAGGGCTTTGGTACGGAGGTTCTATTATGGAAGAAAAGGATTATAAAGATTTACTTTCTTGCTTGAATGAAGAACAATTTACTAAATTTATTAATTCATTGAATGACGATCCCATAAAAGGAGCTTGCTATAATCCTAAAAATATTTCTTTTGAAATAATTAAGGAAAATATTTTTGGTGCGTTAAATGAAGAATATGGATTTTTATCTTATCCTTTCGGCACTCTTGTTGGAAATGACCCTTTATATTTTGGCGGAGCGTTTTATCCTTTAGATCATTCTTCTTTTGCAGTGAGTAGGAATTTATCTTTGTTTCTCAAAGACAAGAATGATTTAAAAATATTAGATTTATGTGCTGCACCAGGTGGAAAGTCAATAGCCTTATCTTCCTTGATAAAACCGAGTATTTTAGTGTGTAATGATATATCTTTTAAAAGAGCTGAAGTTTTAAAACTCAATGTAGAAAGATCTGGAATAGAAAATGTTGTTGTTACCAGTCAGGATCCACATGCTTTCTTGAAAGATTTTGAAGGATATTTTGATTGCGTAATTTTAGATGCTCCTTGTTCAGGTTCTGGTATGACAAGGAAAAAAGAAAAGATGGAAGATGATTGGTCTTGGGAAAAAGTCGAGAAATTAGTTCCTATACAGAAGGATTTAATTGAATTGGCTTATAAATTAGTCAAAAAGAATGGTTTAATTTCATATTCAACTTGTTCTTATGCAAAGCAGGAAGATGAACAAATCGTTTGTTATTTGATGGAAAATCATGAAGTAGAATTGTTAAATATTCCTGATGATGGATCCTTGAAAGGAATTGAAGGAATTGGAAGACGCTATATTCCGGGGCTTTATAAGGGCGAAGGCCAATATCAATGTATTCTAAAGAAACTTGGCGACTCCAAAGAAAATGATTTTCAACCGATTGAATATAAAAGAACAATCAAAGGCTTTGATAATTTTTGCGCTGTTAAATATAAGGGAATTGATAGATTATTTTCTAATATGGATAAAAGATTTTTATCTTTAAATCCTTTAAAGATTGGTTATGCAGTCGATGATTTGACTCCTTATGCAAAATGCCCTTATGATTGGGACCTTTGTCATGCAAATGGAATATTTGGATGCCTAGATTTGAATCTAGATAATGCAAAGAAATACATTAGAGGTGAAGATTTGCTTCTGTCGACTGATATTTTTGAAGACAAGATTATTATTGCTTCATACAAAAAAATGCCTCTGGGTTTCCTCAAAGGCAAAAAAGGTAGATTTAGAAATTATCTTCCAAAAGGGTTAAGAATCCATTGATCAAATCTTAGTTTGATTCAATGTATATGTCTCATAATTCTCAATACCGGATTGCTTAATTGTCGTATCATCGCTAAGAGTGATGAATGAAATCATTTGTTTTTCATTGATTTCAATTTCAACTATATCCTGATCCAAGAAAATTCTTAAAGAAGTGACTTGGTCTTTGACTGGGATTTTGGCGACATTGATTCTGACATGACCTTCTTTAGGCAGATCGGATATATTTCTTCTATCAACATGAAGAATGCCATCAGTTCTATAAATACCCAAACCACCGACAGCGATAGATGAACTATCTCTTAAGTTGGCAGTTATCAACAAAGGAAAATGTGTCTGCCTAATTTTTTCATCGTTAGATTTATATATCATTCTTTGAGTGATTATTGGATGAATATAAGTTTCTATCGATCCATCACTGCTGCATGTCACACGTCTAGGCAAAGTTATCATTCCCATAGACCCTTTAATATCATGAGTCATTTTTGTTGAACACATTATGTATGGTAAGTTTCTAGTATCGTAGGCGACTTTAGGAGCTCTGACATCAAATCCGTAATCTAAAGGAATAAGGGAATTTACTTCAATTTTAAATTTGCATTTTTCAAAATCGATAGTACCACGTCCAACAAAGACTTTGAACTCAGGTAATTGTTCTCTTTCCATTTTTATCTTGGGAAAATTGGATTCTAATGTAACCAAATAATTGTCTTCTGACTTGAAGAATTTTATTGTTCTAATCTCTTCATCTTCTTTTTCTAAAAGTTGTTTTCCGACATATTGATAGGAATAAGAACCATCTTTTTCTTTAATAGCTTTAATGAACCCTAAGGCCTGTTTCTTTGATTTGATATCTTTGGCTAGGAAAGTGATGAATCTAGTGCTATCGTCAATCTTATATGCTTCAGGGTCTTTGATAGATCCACTTTCAAATCCCATTTCGACAAAATTTGAATCAGAGAATAATGTCTCTTTCTTTTTTACATTATCAAATTCTGAGCTAGTAGTATCAAATGAATGACAAGCCATCAAGTTGGTCTTTATCGGTGTGTTATGAACATATGAATTAACATCGTCCATATCGCGAGTTGTATAATTGATTCCCATGTAATAGAGAACCATACCAGACTCATCTTCGAGACAGCTTCCTTCATATGCGCCATCGAAATCATTAGTCTTAGTCGAATAAATGGCTATTGGTTTGGATTTCCAAAAGATTAAGTCATCGCTCTCAGCATGACCCACAAATCTATGTGAGGAATAAAGTCCGAAAGGAAAATGCTCGAAAAAGATATGATACTTTCCTCTACTATATAAAGATCCAAATGATCTGTACATAGTGTTTTCTCTCGGTGAAGCGTGAGCTTTAGGTCTTACAGTTTTTCTCAAGTTGTTCATACCTTCATTATAATCTAAAGCAATATAGATTGATTAAGTTTTTTAATTGTTTCGCAAAAGAAGCGCATAAAGTGAAAACCTTGCAAAGAAATTTGTTTCAAATCGCTATCAAACCTTGCTTTTATATCGATTAAGGATTATTATTAACAAGCTTTATAGAAATTGACAGCTTTTTAGCTGCATGTAAGGAGGATATCCGATGTCTAGAAGAGATCAACTTAACCTTTCAAAAGGACCATCTACCGGAAATATGCGTAGCCACTCACTTCGTGCTACTCGTCGTGTCTGGAATGTGAACCTTCACTGGGTAACAATCCCTGTTGATGGAAAGCCTACTCGTGTACGTATTTCAACTCGTACACTTCGTACTATTCGCAAGTCCCAAAAGTTGAACAACAAGCCTGTCGAGACTGCTGAGTCAACCAATAACTAATTATTGTTTGTCAAATAACAATGCTGTTAGAAAATTCGAGTTTGAGATCCGAATGCTCTAACAGTTTTTTTATACTTATTTAATGCCTTTGTGTTTTTCGATATATAGGTCTGGGAAACTAGAGATCGTTTCAATATCCTGTTCTTCTTTTGGCTTTCGAAGGTTTTAGCATTAATGTGTTCCACTTCTTCTTATCATTGCAATATTTCCTGTACGGATAGCTTCTACAAATGGAATAATAGAACGAGGAGCGAGGTTTAGAGTTTTTCTTTAAGATTCCACGCCGAAAAGATATATGGCATTCCACCTATGAATTGGTATTTCCTAACATCTCTAACTATTGATTTTTATTCTATTATGATTTGATTTCTCACAATTTTTTCAATTTTCTTGGTTTGCTGTAGCATAAAATCTACTAATTGATTAGGCGTTCCTCCTGTTAAAATCCATTGAAAGTGAAGACATAAAAAAACTGTTAGAACCTTCAAATTTTAAATTTGAATATCTAACAGCCTTCTTTATTTCTTCTTTTTAGATGTTAATTAATGAGTACAAGAATAGAATTGATTCCAAACAATAATTGGAATAAAGCTGTTGCTATGAATGCTCCCCAAATATAAGTGGCTAGCCAATTGATTTTTGGTCTAACATAAATTGTGGCTCCATCCACTTCCGTCTTCTCCAACTTGTACCAATCATTTAATTTTGGATTGATCAATGGAATTGCAGAAATGATTGCAAGAGCAAATCCAATCCAAGCTATTACAGAATTCATATCGAATATTCCCGTCGTGTCTTTTAGTTCTTCGGTAGGAAGGAATGGCATGAAAACCCCGATTGCAATTACTGAGAATATAAATATGACGTTTAATGTAATCGGCAGTTTGACTGACTTCTTATAACTGATAAAACCGGTTAAATACATACAAATTGCATTTATTATGCAAAAAGCAAATTCAAAGTAATAAACTGATTTAACTAGCTCGATTCTTTGAGTTGTAAATACACCGACAAAATAGAAAGCAAATCCTGCCAATGTAAACAAGGAAGCTAAAGCAAGTATCGCAATTTGAATTACTCCATTTTTGCTATCGTTCAGCTCAGCTGGAAATGTATTTAACATTGATGTTCTAGGTGTGTTAAGAATTTTCTTTATGGTTTTGTTTGAATATAGCAAATAGGTAATGATGAAAATAATTGATAATGCATTGAAGACTATTGCTGTTATTGCACTTTGAGAAGATGTCATTTTATTACTCCTCCAACAACTGAATTATAATGCTACTCAATTATTAATATCTTTTATACCGAGAATTGACTCCTTTGCTTTGATTAAATCCTCGGATTTGCAAAGGTATGATCCAGAAACTAGCATGTCGACTCCACTTTCGACAGCCAATGGTCCAGTTATTCCATTAATTCCACCATCGACCTCGATTAGAGTATTAAGCTTGTTATTATCGATGAAATCTCTGAGGATTTTAATCTTGTCTAATCCTTCTTTTAAGAAAGCTTGACCGGATGCCCCTGGATGGACTGTCATGACCATTACTATATCGAAAAGATGTAGATGAGGTAAAACTTCCTTTACATCAGTTTCAGGATTGATGACAATTCCAATTTGTTTATCCTTTTTAAATGGTTTGATATCTTCAACAAAAGAAACAATGTTTTCAATTGCTTCGTAATGAACGAGAACACTATCAGCCCCCATTTCATAAAATTTAATGGCATGGGGCAAAGGATTAGTAACCATCAGGTGCACATTAGCTTTGAAACCTTCTGGTACTAATTGCTTATAAAGACTTTCTCCGAAAGATATATTGCTTACAAAATGACCATCCATGACATCGTAATGGAGATATGTGATTCCGTTATCTTTCATCCTTTTTAATTCGGAGCTGATATTCTTAAAATCAAAAGACAAAATACTAGGCAATATTTCTAAGTGTTTCATTTTGTTTTCCTTCCCCATTCTTTGTGGCTAGACTTCTTCTCAAAACCATTATCTGAACTAGCTTCTTCCAATAATTTTAAATAATTGTTGTATGAATCTAAAGATAAGTTATCATCATTTACAGCCTGCTGAACAGCACAGCCTTTGATGTTATTATGCAGGCATCCTTTGAATTTGCATTCTTGTGAATAATCAAAGAATCCAGGAAAATCTAAAGCCAATTGGTCTTTAGACAAAGTCAATGAAAAATCAGAGAACCCCGGAGTATCACCCAAATATCCACCCAAAAAAGGAAGAAAGGCAACTTCTTTAGTCTTATGCTCACCTCTTCCTAAGACAACCTCATTCCCTATAGCACGATTGAAATTTTGGTCTAATCGATTTATAAGCGAAGATTTTCCTACACCTGTTTGACCCATGAATATAGAGACTTTACCTTTAACTTTTTTTCTTATTTTCTCATCTTCATCGGGATTGTTCTTTGAAGTTTTAAATATGGAATACCCTAACTTTTCATAATATTTAAGAAAGATATTTATTTTGCTTTTTTCGTCACTTGATGCAATATCCCACTTTGAAATTATAATAAAAGATGGCACATTTCCTTGGCTACAACTAGTTAAATATTTATCGAGCAAGAAAGTAGAAAAACTTGGCTCTTTTGCAGACACTATAACACCCGCCATATCTATATTTGCTACTCTTGGTCGCATCATTAAGTTTTTTCTTGGCGATATATCAAATATTTGGTTGTTATCATCTAAAGATACGATATCTCCGATGATGATATTACCTTTCCTTATATCGAGATTCTTCCTTCTTGGAGCAATTATATTGTTACCATCACTGAGGTGTACTTGATAACCCAAAGAAGTAGACAAGAGTACTTTTCCTTTTTTTTCCATATTTAATCCTTTTTGAATATAGATTTGATTTTGTCCCAAATTGTCTTCTTTTTTATCATCTGCTCTGGATGTTCGATTATCTTTTGTATATCAGCACGCATATCGTATACGCTTTGATAACGTTTTAATGGGGATTTTTGTGTTGCTTTATAAATTACATCGCATATAGAATCAGGAACATTAGAATTAAATTTCTTTATGTTTGGAAATTTTTCATTGATTTGTTTCAAGCAGACATCAACAGGATTATCAGCTTCGAATGGCACGTTTCCAGTCACTAATTCAAAAAATGTCACCCCTAAAGCATAAATGTCGCTTTGTGGTGTTGCGATATGACCGCCAGCTACTTCTGGTGCAAGATAATGAACTGATCCGACAACTGCTTGAGTTCTTGTCACATGATTTGAGGCATTCATAAAAGTGGCGATTCCAAAATCACCTAATTTGATTGTTCCATCGGGAGTTAAGAAAACATTTTGTGGTTTGATATCTCTGTGTATGACATTGTTTTGATGTGCGTAAAGAACTGCTGAGCAAAGTTGATTCATTGCATCCAATGCTTCTTGTGATGATAATCTACCTCTTTGATCAAGAACATCTCTCAAAGTCTTTCCTTTGATGAAATCTGTGATCATATATGGTCTTCCATTTTGAGTTCCGACAGTTATAACTCTTACAATGTTAGGATGGCTTAGTGAAGCTGTCGCTCTAGCTTCTCTATTGAATCTTTCAATATTTGTGGGATTTTTCAATGTATCTTCTTTTAATATTTTAATGGCAACATCTTTCCCTGTGACAATATCTTTTGCTTTGTAGACAATGCTCATGCCGCCTTCACCAATTTGGTTTTCGACATGATATCTCGATGCGATATATTTATCTTCGAAAGGCATTTTATTTTCTCTCCATCAAGGCGACAGAAACATTATCTAAACCACCTAAATCATTAGCTCTGTTTATCAATGTGATAGCTTTATTTTCCACTGTAGCATCTCTTTTCAATATTAATGAAATTTGACTTTCAGGAACCATATTTGTCAATCCGTCAGAGCATAGCATCAAGTCTTCAAAATCAGTCTTATATACTTTGATATCGCATTTTAGTTTGTCTTTAATTCCTAAAGCATTGGTAATTATATTTTTGTTTGGATGATGAAGCATTTGAGCTTTGGTAATTTTTCCTTTTTCATAAAGAATTTCTACAAAAGATTGATCTACTGTTAAAGGTTTTATAGTTTTTCTCTTCGCTGTGGTTTCATAGCAACGTGAATCTCCGACATTTGCTATGATCATCTCTTCTTTGAGGACTAAAGCGACTACTGCAGTAGTACCCATGCCTTCATATGTTGTATCGGATTGAGACATGTCAAAAATTTCTAGATTTGCATCACTGAGGCATTTCTTTAGAAGAACTTTTCCTTTCCAAGTACTTATTTCATTTGAAATATTTCCAAATTCTCTTTCGAGAGTATCTATTGCGATTCTACTTGCTACTTCGCCTTTTCTATGGCCTCCCATTCCATCGCATACAGCTAACAAAGTAAAATGAGGTCTTTCAATAATCGCTACAGAATCTTCATTTGACTGTCTAACACGTCCTACTGATGTCAAACAATATGACTTTGCTACTGTTTCTTTCATGCTTTCCTCCTATTTAATGACTTTTTCGTGTCTTGCTCTCAATTGCCCACATGCCGCATCGATATCGGTTCCAAATTCTTTTCTGACGGTTGTTTTTATACCGTGTCTCATCAAAATTGTTTGGAATGTTTTCACTGTTTGCCAATCGCTTCTTTCATATGGTTTTTCTTTAACCGGATTATATGGAATCAAATTGACAAATCCAAAAGTAGGTTTGATCAAATTAGCTAATTCGAGTGCACATTCAGGTGAATCGTTGATGCCTTTCAAAAGAATATACTCGTAAGTGACCAATCTTCCACCGGAATCTTTTGTGTATTGTTGAATAGCGGGTATCAATTTTTCCAAAGGAAATGCTCTGTTGATAGGCATTATTTTCTGTCTTATTTCGTTGTTTGGTGCGTGCAATGAAATGGCTAAATTAACTTGCAAGCCTTCTTTTCCAAACTTCAAAATTCCAGGGATAACACCACAAGTAGAAACCGTTATATGTCTTGCTCCTATTGCAAGTGCGTATGGACTATTCATGATTTTTACAAAATCCATTACATTTTGATAATTGTCCATAGGCTCACCTATTCCCATAACGACAATATGTGTTACATGGGATGTAGGATCTTTTGCTCGTAAAGCTTCATCCATATTTAAAACTTGAGCAACCATTTCTCCTGCGGTTAAGCCACGGGATTTCTTTATTAATCCCGATGCACAGAATTCGCATCCCATATTGCATCCGACTTCACTGGTCACACAAACTGAATCACCATATTCGTAGCGCATTAAAACTGTTTCAATATCGGATCCATCAAACAATCTCGATAAAGTCTTTACAGTTCCATCTTTTGAATCTTCTTCAATGATCACTTTTGGTCTATAGATGTTGAAAGTTTGCTTTAAGACTTCTCTAAAATCTTTTGAAACATCAGTCATCTCATCAAAAGAATGTACTCTTTTTTCATAAAGCCATTTATAAAGTTGACGTGCACGAAATTTCTTTTGACCCATCTCAACCATCTTTTGTTCTAAATCTTCTAGTTTGTAATCGTAAATAGATGGTTTATCTTGTTTTGCCCCAATTTTTGGAAAAACTTGCTTATGCAAAAGATAGGAAGTCTTTTCTTCCTCTGTTGCTTCTTCACTTGCGATTATATTTCTTTTTTCAACTTCTGCCATTATTGTTATTTAACCCTTACTAAAATTGCGTAATACAGCCCATCTGATGCATACTTATTATTTTCATCAATGATAGGTAGAATTGTCTTTTGAGCGACTAATTTGTATTTGTTAACATTTTTTGAATCATTGATAAACTTTTCAATAATATCAGGTCCTTCTTGTCTCAAACATGAAGGAACGATATATTCTACTAACCCACCCACTCTAGGAAAATAACTTGCCTCGGTCAACATATTTAATTGATTTTTATTCAAATATTGAAGTTGGTCTATTGAAAATAGAGCTGAAACATCCGGTCTTCTTCTCATTTGCCCTAAATGTGTTGATTTCGGGGTGACTACAGAGATATCAAAACTATCGAATGTTTGATCGACTTTGATCATTTCAAGCGATGATTTGTATGCTTGTACATTGGTCAATCCCAATCTCTTGTACATTCCTTTAGCTCTAGCTAAGTTCTTTTCATCTTCAATAGGAACAATCACGCTTCCATCTAGATTTGATAATCTATCAGCTAAGGATGAGGAAGTCGTTCCTGTTTTTGCACCGATGTGTATAGCTTTATAATATTGCATTAAAGGAAGAGCATCCAATGCTTTTGAATAAGACAAGTCTTGTGCGAATAGCTTTCCATCGACCACTTCTTCGACACTAGAAGCTCTCGAGAGCTTTCTCATCATTAAAGAACCGCCATGTTCATATCCAGTGTTGATACTGGAGATGCATTCAAATCTATCATCATCTTTGTATTCGTCAATGCTTGATTTTCTTGTATTTACAGATAAGAAAATATTTGGCGAAGTTAAATTTGATTTTAGAATCTCTAATGCTTTGTCATTTCCAAATGATTTTACATATTGTTCAATAACCCAAGAAGGTGTATTGAAAACAAAGGAATTATAAACAAACGGATTCTCTTTGTACTTATCAGGAATTACAAATCTAATTTTAGATTCGTCGATGAGTTTTTTTATGCTTTCATCATTCAATGATATCCCACGTTCCTTGAATGTCTCCACGATTTCATTCAATATGTTTGTTCTTTCTTCTTCGCTCTTCGCTCTTCTCATTTCAAATAAAGCAATTGACAAAAGCATGGATGAATCATCATTCATCGCATATTCAGGGAAGATAGTATCGATTTCTAACTTCAATATGTATTGATGCTTTAAGACACCATGAACATCGATAAACAATGCTTTTTTATCATCTTTCGATAAATTATAAAACTGTTCTGTTTTTTCGATTGCGACATGAAATTCTGCTTTGTCGTAAGCAACCTTTTTTAGGGCGTAAAGTACAGGAGTACGATCTTTCATATATTTTTAGTCTCCAATAAAAGTTCCCAATGGAACACAACATAAAAATATATCATAAAATGATATATATTTGACTAAAAAAATAGAAATGATGAGGAAAGTAGTATCAATAGCTGCAAGTATTATCGATTATTTTTGCTTTTGTGACTATCTAGGACTTTGAAGTAGACATTGACAAGAGCTCTTACTTTATCATTTTCTAGGTAATCTAAGCAAAATTTTCTAAACAAATAATCCTTTTCGATTTTTGCTGATAATTCTTTTTCCTCTCCTTTTCTTTTCTCAGGATAATCAAGCCCAATGAGTTCCTCAGGGGTGCAATTCATAAAATCACAAAGCTTTTGAAGCTCATTAATATCTGGAGAACAAATCTTTCTTCTCCATCTCAATATAGAAGTGGTCTTGTAATTTAAAGCTTTGGCCAATTCAGTGTTGGTGATTTTGTTCTTAATCATATAGTTGTCAATGTATTCACATATGTGTAGTTTTGTTCCTTTTACCATTTTCATATCTCCATTTTGAATTTCATTCGTTTTTATCAATTAAAATTTTATTTTAAAATCAATTACTAATAAAGCAATTTTTTTGGTTTATAATTCGGTAATTTGTAAAGAAGCGAAGAAAAACAGGAAAGAAAATGATAACTTTGAGAAAAACTAAGTAAAAACTTTTGCTTTTTATAAAATTTTGTGTAAACGCTTTTATCAACTTTCTATTGCAATAATAAATCATATTAAATATATTTTCACTGTTGAAAAACTGTTGGATAGAGGCGCGATTTGTTAAAAGTAATCGAGATAGGAGGCATCCGTTATGCTCGATGAAAGGAGCAGTCGCCGAAACCTTGAACTTTGCGAATTCAAGGATTGGGCCATGGAAATAAGATTCCAATGGACTCTTTGCTTTCAAAGCATTGGAGCTATCGATGTTTCCTTTTATTGAGATTAGTAAAGGCTGCATCGATGGGATGCAGTCTTTTTTCAATAAAAGGAGCATTTTTATGGATAGGTTAAGAAAGAAAATTTTAGCCTTTTTTAGCATGTTTTTTGTTCTTTTTGGTCTTCTGACTAGTTGTGCGACCAATGAAGACAAATTTACTTTAGTTGTTGGTATGGAAGCTGCTTATCCTCCATTTAATTGGACAGAGAATCAAAAGACAGATGAGAATGTCCAAATAAAAGGAAAGAATAATGAATATGCAGCTGGATACGATATTAAGGTTGCCAAATTCATCGCAGAGGACAATAATTGGAATTTGGAAATAGTAGCTATGGAATGGGATTCTTTGATTCCTTCTCTTCAATCGGGTACTATCAATGCAATTTGTGCTGGTATGAGTAATACAGAAGAAAGAAGACAGTCTATAGATTTCTCGGATCCTTATTATGATTCGACTTTGTATTTAGTCACAAGGAAGAATGATACTAGATTTGACTCTCAAACCAACTTTGATTTTCAAAACGATTTGAATGGTGTCAAACTAGTTACACAATCTGGAACATTTGAAGATGATATAGCTCAAGATTGGGCAAATGATTTTGGAGCTAAATATATAAGTGGAACAAACGATTATCCTGGTGCCTTTCTTCAGGTTTCTCAAGGTTTGGCTGATGCGGTTATTTGTGAATATCCTGTCGCTCAATCAACAGTCAATGCTACACCTTCATTGATGATGGCTCCATTCGATAATAGTCTGTTGGATCAAAAGTATGTCGAACAAACTAGAATCTCAATCGGAATTAAAAAGGGGAGTGAAAACTCTGAATTGAAAGATAAGATCAATGCTTCACTGGCAAAACTTTCTACAGACCAAAGAAATAATTGGATGAATGCAGCAGTTGCTGCACAAGAGAGTGAAAATGATGAAGTTCCATCTATGTGGTCACAAATATCACAACTTTTAAATAATTATGGTGTGACTTTTGGATATGGTATTTTAAACACTTTGCTATTAGCAATTGTAGGAACTATTGTCGGATTGATTATTGGTATCCTAGTAAGTCAGGTTAGAAATTGGAAATCATCAAAGAGAGACAATGCTTTTGTTCGTGGCTTGAAATGGTTATGTAGAGCTATATCTGCGATTTATGTGACAGTATTTAGAGGAACACCTATGATGGTTCAAGCTATGATTTTATTCTCTGCATCATCTATTTGGACTGGACTTGTAGTACCCGGTGGAGCTGGAAACGTCCTCAATGGTTATATGCTTTGCGGCATGATCATTATTTGTATCAATACAGGAGCTTATATGACAGAAAATGTCAGATCAGGTATGAATGGTGTGGATAAAGGTCAAAGTGAAGCTGCGGCAAGTTTAGGTATAGGAAATCAAAGAACATTGTGGAGTATTACATTACCTCAAGCCTTGAGGAATTCATTGCCTAGTATTGGAAATGAATTTATCGTTAATATCAAGGATTCATCAGTTTTAAATGTTATAGGTTTGACTGAGTTATATAGATCAGTTTCTATAGCGACAAAGACTAATTATTTCACTGTGGCCGGTTATGTAATCATCGCCGCAATTTATTTAATATTGACAGTACTATTCTCCATAATTCTTCAATTGGTAGATAATAAACTAAACATTCCAGATAAGGTTAATTGGTTTGGAATTCGTCGAACTACAATTGACGCAATAAGAAATTTCTTTAAACGTTTAGGAAAGAATGAAGAAAAAGTGCAAGTAGTTGAAACACAAAAGGAAATAATACATGTTGGAGAAAAGCCTTTGGTAGATATTGAAACTTTGAAGCAAGCTCAAAGAGAGGAGGCAAAAAATGACCTCAACTAATGAAATGCCAATTTTAGCAGTAAGGAATTTATCGAAAAGATTTGATGATTTGCAAGTTCTTAACAATGTGTCATTAGATGTTTATCCCAAGGATGTTATTGCTGTTTTAGGTCAATCCGGAGGAGGTAAATCAACTTTTCTTAGATGTTTGAATCTGTTGGAAGAACCGGATGATGGAAGTATTTATTTTCACGGCTATGACTTGGTACATGATAAGTTAAAACTTAATAAGCTAAGAGCAAAGATGGGAATGGTTTTCCAATCGTTCAATTTGTTCAACAATATGAATGTTCTCGAAAATGTTATGTACGCACAAATTAATGTATTGCATAGAACACGTGAAGAAGCTTTGAAAAGAGCACAGCAGGCTTTGGACGAAGTCGGATTATTGGATCATGCTGACTATAGAGTGAACAACTTGTCTGGTGGACAGAAGCAAAGAGTTGCTATCGCAAGATCCTTGGTCATGGATCCAGACATTATGCTATTTGACGAACCTACTTCTGCTTTGGACCCTTTGATGGTTGGAGAAGTTTTAAAAGTAATGCAAAGACTTGCCAAGAACGGAATGACTATGATTGTCGTGACCCACGAAATGTCATTTGCAAAGAATGTTTCAAATAGAATAGTCTTCTTCGATGGCGGAAAAATAGTTGAAGAAAGCTCAAATCCTATAGAGTTCTTTAGTTCACCTAAAACTGAACAAGCCAGAAAATTTTTAGGTGCTGAAAAATAAATAAAATTGTATAAAAGGAATTGTGTTGGAAACAAAAATGATGCTAGATTATGCCTAGCATCATTTTTATAATCAAATAAGTTGTTTATTTGATTATATGATTTATTTCATTTATTATTGAGTTGGTGTCGAGTTTATTTTTAATTAATTCTTGCTCAGTATTATATCCATCGATAAATTTCTTTTCTATTCCGTGTACTGAAACTTTGACATCGCTCATTGAATAGAATCTAGCTATTTTTTCACCATATCCACCATCGATTTGGCTGTCTTCTAATGTTATGACGTATTGATGATCTTTTTTCAAAGATTCCAACAAGCTTTGATCTAATCCAGTCAAGAAGATTGGGTTGATAATTGTTAAATCGATTCCTTTTTCTTTGAAATGGTCATAAACTTTCAAAGCGATTTCCATCATATTTCCTACAGCGATAATTGCTACTTTAGCTCCTTGATGAACCACTTTTGATTTGTTTTCGATTGAATAGTCTGTTGTATCTTTAATTCCAGTTGATACTAGCTTTGCTGGAACTCTTATCGCCAAAGGATGTTTCTTGTGATAAACAGCATATTCCAACATGGCCAAGTATTCTTCTTTTGAATATGGGGCTAGGTAAATCATATTTGGAATATTTATTATGAAAGGTATATCGAATGTTCCTAAATGTGTGACATCGCTATTTCCAAATATCGAAGAGCCAAAAACTAAGAATGTTACCTGATTGTCATTGATACAAACATCTTGTGAAATCTGATCATAAGTTCTTTGCATGAAAGAAGCACAAGTCGGATATATGGCAATTCCACCTCTTTTTACTATTCCACTAGCCATAGCTGTTGCGTTTTCTTCTGCTATATCGTCATCTACAAACTGGCTTCCTAGTTCTTTTCTTCTATCAGGAAAGGCGTTTATTACTGATGGAACTGCAGAATTTAGAATAACGATTCTTTTATCTTCTGATACTTTCTTTGAAAGATAATCATATGTCAGTTCTCCGTAGCTTTGCTTTGGCAAATCGATTGATATTTTTCCAGTGTTTATATCAAAAGGGAAAGACCAGTGGAATCTCTCTTTATTTTCTTCTGCATATTTATATCCATAACCTTTGATGGTATGTATATGAACTACGATTGGATGATCGATGTCTTTTACTTTCTTAAAAGCGTCAATCAAAGATTCGATGTCGTTTCCTTTTTCGACATAAATATAATCCCAACCCAATGACTTGAAATAATTATTCTCACAAGTGCCATTGGACTCTCTGAGATCCTTTAAATTCTTATATAGTCCACCATGATTTTCGGCTATAGACATTTCGTTATCATTCACAATCACGATGAAATTAGAACCCATCTCACCGGCGTAATCAAATCCTTCGAATGCTTCTCCACCACTTAAGGAACCATCACCAATAATTGCGACGATATTTTCCTTGCCACCTAATTGATTCCTAGCTTTTACAAGACCACTCGCTAGAGAAATCGATGTAGAAGTATGACCTATAGTGAACAAGTCGTGCTCGCTTTCTAAAGGAGAAGAAAAACCTGTTACTTTGTCATAATCCTCTTCATTGATAAACGAAGATTTTCTACCTGTCAATATCTTATGTGTGTATGATTGATGAGAAACATCGAAAACAAACTTATCGATAGGGGAATTAAAGACATAATGTAACGCAATAGTCATTTCTACATCGCCTAAATTAGGCCCTACATGTCCACCATGTATAGATAATTTCTTTAAAAGAACTTTTCTTATTTCTTTTGCTAATGTATTAAGTTCATCAATATTTAAATTCTTAATATCTTTTGGCGAATTTATATTTTCTAGATACATTTAAAAAATCCTCACTATTTTTTGATTTTACACTATTCATAATGAAAAATGTACAAACAAAAAAGCAATGCCTACGCATTGCTATGGTTTTCATGGTGGCGGGAGAAGGAATCGAACCTCCGACCTCCAGGTTATGGGCCTGGCAAGCTACCTCTGCTCTACCCCGCGATAAATATTGCTATCTTGAATAGCTGCACTATAATATCACATAAATTCTTAAAAAGAAAGGATTTTTTATGAAAGGATTAATAATTATCAATTCTTTCACCTCTTCTCCCGCTATTTCCTATAAAGCATGGAGATTGATGAGTGAATTTAGGATTAAAGGAATAGAATGTGATGTAGTCAAAACAGTCGATTTACCTGTTATATATAAAAATGGAACAGAAACGATTCCTGATATCGATGAATGGGGATTTTGTGTATATTTAGATAAGGATAAATACTTAATTGATGCCATAGAGAAAAGAATGCCAGTATTCAACTCGGGAAAATCTACTTTTTTATGTGATGATAAGATGGTTACTTTCCAAGCATTAAGAAATTCAGGTATTAGAACTCCGTTGACTATTCCAGCACCTCTTTGTTATTCTCAATCACCAGATCAAGGATCTATTGATTTGTTTTTGGATATAGTCGAAAAGGAACTTGGATACCCTATGATTTGTAAAGAATCATACGGGTCTTTAGGTAAACAAGTATATCTAATTAAAAATAGAGAAGAACTAGAACTAAAGAATAAAGAATTGATTAATGTAACGCATCTCTTTCAAAAGTTTTATAGTGAATCTCAAGGACGTGATTATAGAGTTCTGACTATCGGTGGTAAAGTTGTCGCAAGTATGGAAAGAATCAATGACCACGACTTCAGATCAAATATAGCTGAAGGTGGTGTTGGTAAACCTGTCACATTATCACCTGAATTTATTGAAATGGCAGAAAAAGTTTCTAATATTCTTGGATTAGATTATGGTGGTATAGATTTAATTAAGGCTAATGATGGTAAACCAGTATTTATAGAGGCGAATTCCAATTGCTTTTTCTCAGAAATAGAGAAAGTAACTAAAATAAATATCACTAAAATATTGGTAGAACATATAATCTCTAGATTGAAGGATATGAATTTGATTTAATAAAAAATAATAGGAAAAAATAAATATGGAAATTGAATTAGACAAGATAAAAGTATTGGCTTTTGATTGTGATGGAACTTTGATGAATACAGTTCCAGATTATTTATATGCGATGAATTTAGCTATGGAGCATTATTCATTGCCTACAATAAAAGAGAAGGAAGCTTATTCTTTTTTAGGTAATGGAACCGACTATTTTTTAACCTGTGCTATGAGAGGTCAAAAGATGGATCAATTTAAAGAAATTAAAGAATATTATTTATCGAAGTATTCTAATCATTTCTTTGTGAATACTATCATTTATCCTTATATAGAGGAATTTCTTTTAAAAGCCAAGAAAAAAGGATATAAATTGGCCGTTTGTTCTAATAAACCTGAATTTGTATTGAAGAAGCTAATAAAAGCCGCTTTCCCATCTATTGATTTTGATTTTGTCGGTGGTCAAGTCGGACCTATAAGAAAGCCAAATCCGTTATTATTGAATCAAGTTGCTGATACTTTAAAATGCTCTAAAAATGAAATTGCATACTTCGGTGATACAGAAGTTGATGCTGAATTTGCAAAAAATGCTTTCGTTAACAACTTATTTATAGTAACATATGGTTTTAGAGATAAAAAGTATTTGATGGAAGTTACAAATCCAATCGAATTTTTCGATGATGTGCCATCAATAGAAAAGTACTTTAAACTCTAATCTAAAGAAAGAAGGGCCTTATGTTACTTTTAATCGGAGCTTCAGCATCTGGAAAAACAGAGACTGCTAAATATTTGATGGAACATTTTAACATCAAGAAAATAATAACTTGCACTACAAGAGCACCTAGAGCAAATGAAGTCAATGATGTAGATTATCATTTCTTGAGTGTTGAAGAGTTCCAAAGAAGAAAAGATGCCGGTTTATTTTTAGAGACTGCAAATTATGCTGGAAACTGGTATGGTACTTTAAAAGCAGATGTCGGAGAAAACAAAGTTGCCTGTGTAGATCCTATTGGTGCTCATTCTTATAGAGACTATATGGGAAAAGATTTATTCTGTGTCTACCTTGATGCTTCAGAAGAGATGAGAAAGAAAAGAATGATAGAGAAACGAAAAGATAATCTCTTGAATGTGGAAGCCAGATTGACTAAAGATAAAGTATTATTTGATCAGTCAGTTAAAGACTTGGCTGATGTGGTGTTGGATACTGATCCCATGACAGTCGAACAATGTGCCGTTGCAGTATTTGATGCTTATCTGAAGTGGAAAAATAATAGAAATAACTAATAAAAAACTCGATCAACTGATCGAGTTTTTAGTTTAGTCTTTTACCCAAGTGTAACGAGTCATAGGCTCATTTGCGAGCTTGTTATATAACTCATCATAAGCCTCGATGTTGTAGATGTCATCTAAAGGCTTGAATCTATCGCCTTTAAAATTGAAGATATAACCTAAGTTATCATAGGCTTCCAATTCATTTCTAAGAGCTTCAGCTTTAGCTTTGGAAGATACGGTTACAGCATCAGCTAATGTCAAACCTGTCTTTAGAATATTTAGTTGGTTATTTTGTCTTACGATTCCATCGTTATACAAAGAGAAATTGAATCTTGTCAAATCCCATAATCTCGTTTTATCCAAGGCACATTGGAAGTAAGGCTCGTTTACAGTGTAGACGACACGCATCCAAGGATACCTTCCTCTTAACATACAAGGGAGAAATCCTGTTTCCCAATCGAAAGCGTGGACGATATCGAATCTAATAGACTTCTTTTCTTGGTCTTCAATGAATTGTCTCACTGCAAATGAAAATGCAGTGAATCTATAAGGGTCATCTAAGTATCCATACATTTTATCGCGGCCGAAATAGTAAGGAATATCTAATAAATAATAAGTAACTCCATTGAAATAAGCCTGTAAAACATTGCATTCAGCTTGGCTATAAGGGGTTGATAATTGGAATGAGTATATGTATTTGAGTTGCCCTTTGAATTCATCCATGTATTGCTTATAACCAGGGATCACTACTGCGACAAAATGATTTTCGGGTTGTTTTGCAATCTTTGTCGCTAAATTTGTGACTTTTGCAGCTAAGTCTCCATTTGGAGCAAAAGGGGTGGCTTCACTTGAGACAAATAAGATTGGAAGTGAATGTTTTATATCTTTTTCTTTGTTTTCTAACATATGTTTTCCTCCGTGTTATTTAACTGAATCGTGTTCGACATCTTCTACTTTAGTCTTATCGTTTTCGCCTATTCTATCTACGACCATAGGAGTCTCCTTTGGCAGTATCGAGAATGAACGAGTGATTTCAAGCAATGATTGATAAACTGTATTGATTGCTTCACATTGTGTTTCGAGCAATCTATCATCTAGTTTATCTTTCAAGGGTCGTAAGAAATTGAATTTTGTCTCTGCTAGAAATATTGACAAAGTGTTGTTGTTAGACGTTATGAGGATACCACTTTTTGTTAAAGCATGTATCTTAGTTAACTCATTTACCATGTTTTCTTCTAACAAATTAGCAAATTCTTGATTTTTCAAATCGGTGCAGGCTATGAAAGGAACATTCTTTGGATTACTCGACAATCCATAAGTGGAAATTTTTTTGCCGTTATGAACTTTGTAAGGAGTGATTCCATAAGATCTAAATTGAACATAGCCAATGGATTTTGGTTGTGATAATTGAGTAACAAAGATCACACCGTTTTTTCTTTTTCCATCTTCTACATATTCGATTTGTTGGACGTCATAACTCATGACATCTGATGCCATGGTGATGAAATATTTCTTATTGACGTTTTTCAGTGCTATTTGCTTATAGAGCTCTTGGTCATTGGAGGTATCGGTAGAATCAATTTTTATTGAATCCAATCCTATCTCTTCTTTTACCATTGCTTTTAAATTTCTAGATTCAATTTCATTGGATTTCTTTTCATTCTTTTTCAAGAAGAATCTAGAGAATATTATTGCAGCAAAAATTGCTAACAGAATAACTCCGATTAAAATTAACCATCTTCCCAACATTCCTTCTATTTTAAAATCGAAGGATAGTGCTTTAGATGTATCAAAATATGGGAAATTTTTCAAAGCTTCAAATGCAGGTGAAATTTTGTCTCCATATCCTTTTCCTAGAATTGCTAAAACAATCCAAATGATATAAAGGACTACCACCACTAATCCACAACCGATTCCGCCCCAAATAGAGCTCTTGTAAAGCTTTTGTCTTAATTCTATAAGTTCTATTGTAGAATGGGCTGTCTTTTTATCTTTTTTAGCCATTTTCTAATCCTTTCAACAATATTAACGCGAACTTCAATACCAACAAATTATATACTTTATTGACTAATTGCTTAACATTAATATTAATATTAAACTTAAAAAACCACAAACTATATTTATTACTTAGAGTTTATACTAAATAGAAATGAATCAGAGTAATAGAAAATTCCCTCAAGTAAAAGAACTTAGCAAAAGAAAGAAAGCGAAGAAATATAGGAGGGTAAACCCAAAAACTAGAAGTGAAAGAAAGGTGGAAGTTAAGCACCTCATTTTGAATAAGCCGGAAAAGAAGTTGACTGAAGATGATCTCACCGGAATGATGAAAATAAGGTATCTTCTCGGTAAGATTTTTGAGACTGTTCAATATTTGGAATATAACTTGTCTTTGCTTTTAAGATATTCAATGATTTATAGAGAAATGAAGAAGAATTCGACTTCTTTAAATGAAATTAAAATTAAAAGTATTTCTTCTAGAGTTGATAAACAATTAAAGGATGCTAAAGTCGATTTTCAAACTTTTGGTAATTTAATCTCTACTTTGAGTGAAAATAATGTTTTGGAGAAGAAAGATCTGGATGAATTAGAAGATCTTCTTCAAACCAGAAATACATTAGCCCATCAATATTTTAAAAAGAACAAATTTGAAGAGCAAGAAAACAATAAAGCCTTCCTAGATGGTCAATCTAACTACTTACTCCATATACAAAACAGAGTTAAGAATTTGAACGATCGAATTTGCTCTCAACTCAACTTTTTGGCTTTGCAAATAGCAAAGATTAAATAATTATCTTTCTTTCTTATTGTTTGAAGTTTAAAATAATAAGGCATTTTTAGGAGGCTTTTATGTCTGTTACTAAGAAAATCAAGATTTTTGATACTGCAGCTGGAAAAGTGGTCGATTTAGTGGTTCAAAAGAAAGATGAGTTTTCGATGTATTACTGTGGACCTACAGTTTATAACTATGTTCATTTAGGAAACATGAGACCAGTTGTAGTCTTTGATGTCTTCAGTAGACTTTTAAAAGAGGTCGGATATTCTATAAAGGTTGTTTCTAACTATACTGATATAGATGACAAGATTATCAACGAAGCTTTAAAAGAAGGAAAGACTGAAAAAGAGTTGACTGATTTCTATATCAAAGCTTATGAAGATTGTTTAGATAAATTGAATCTTATGCCATTGTTTGATCACCCAAGAGTTTCTAATTGGATGACTAGAATCGGTGATTTCATAAAAGTCTTAATGAATAAAGGATTCGCTTATCAAGTCAGAGGCGATGTTTACTTTAGAGTAGGAAATGTTACCGATTATGGCTCTCTTTCAAAAACAGTCTTAGAAAACAACCAAGCTGGAAGTAGAATTGATGTAAACACTAATAAAGAAAATCCAGGTGATTTCGCTTTGTGGAAAGTGACTGATGATCAAGGAATTAAGTTCGATTCTCCTTTTGGAAAAGGAAGACCTGGATGGCATACTGAATGTGTAGTGATGATAAAGTCTGTGTTCAATCAACCCATGGTCGATGTTCATGGCGGTGGATTCGACTTGAAATTCCCTCACCACGAAAACGAAAGAGCTCAATCTATTGCATATGATGGAACTCCATTAGCTAAGTATTGGATGCATGTCGGATTTTTGACAGCGGCTGGCGGTGTTAAGATGTCGAAGAGCCTAGGAAATGTTGTTCTGGCTAAAGACTTTTTGGCTAAATATTCAGGAAATGTCATGAGATTGTTCTTCTATCAATCTCATTATCGTGCTCCTATCGCTTTTTCTGAGGAAGCAATACAGAAAGCTTTGAATGATGAAGCAAAATATAGAAGTACAATACAAAAATTGAATTATAGATTGCAAAGATATTATCCTAATTATCAAACTACATTGGATGATGATATCGTAAATAAATTTGTCGATTGTTTAAGCGATGATTTAAATATTGCAAATGCAATTACAGTGTTGGAAGGTGAAATCAAAGGTGCTTTAAGTTTATTGAGAAGACCGATTCCAGATGAAGCACAATTGTCTAAAGTGTTTGGTACTCTTTTAAAGCTGTATGATTTGTTGGGATTGAAATTTGATCTTCCAAAATTGACCGATGAAGATTTGGAGCTCTTGAAGAAGTACGATAAAGCTAGGGAACAAAAAGATTTTGCTACATCAGATATCCTTCGCAAGGAATTGATGGATAAAAATCTTCTATAAGGATTTTTCATGAAATATTGTTCTTTTAATGTAAATAGCATCCGCGCTATCCAAGAGAAGATGGATTTAAATGAAGTCTTTTCAAAGCTAGCTTTGGATGTGATTGGAATCGAAGAGACCAAGATGTCCACCGATGATCCTGATAAATTTCCTTTGAAGATGGATGGTTATCATTTCTATGAGACAATTTCTAAAGTAAAGAAAGGTTATTCGGGAGTTGCCGTCTTTTCTAAAAAAGAGCCATTAAGCGTTCATTATGGTTTAATCGATGGTAAATACGATGAAGAAGGTAGAGCGATAACTTTAGAATTTGAGGATTTGTATTTTGTTTGTCTATATGTTCCAAATTCTGGCGAGGGGTTAAAACGCTTGCCTTTTAGAATGGAATTCCAAAAAGATTTAGAAAGATATTTGGCCTTTCTTCAAGCAAAGAAACCTGTTGTTCTAACAGGTGATTTAAATGTTGCAAAAGAAGATATAGATATAAAGAACCCATCATCTAATCATCAAAATGCAGGTTTTACTGATGAGGAAAGAGAGGCGATGAGACATCTTCTTTCTTCTTGCGATATGGTCGATACCTTCAGATTGCTTCATCCAGATGAAGTGAAATATTCATGGTGGTCTTATAGATTTAAGGCTAGAGAAAGAAATGCTGGATGGAGAATAGACTATTTCTTAGTTTCTTCTTGCTTAAAAGATAAAGTAAAGGAATCTGAGATTTTAAATGATGTGATGGGTAGCGATCATTGCCCAGTCACTTTGGAGTTATTATGAAAATTGAATTTGATAAAAAAGCGGAAGATTTATTTGAAAAGATTTGTCTTAGAAGAGACGATTCTTTGACCGCCTCTGATTTCTACAACGCATTTCTTCAAGAAAATTATGCTGACTTGACTTCATTAGATTTAAAAACTATGTCAAAAGAGAATGGAATATCTCTTTCACAAGCCTATTTTTCTTCCTTACTTCAGGATATAGGTGCCACAATTTCTGACTTAGGTACTTCTTTGAGGAATAATAGATTGGAAATTGTGCATGAATTGGATTCTAAGACATATTCATGCAATGCTTATTTAAAGAATGTTAATCCTTTAAAAGCTAAACAAGGCAGTTTATCTTTGATAAAAAACACTTTCTTGCCATATGAAGGCTTTATTTATAAGGATGTTGAAGCTTCTAAAGAAGACTATTATTCTGAAATTAATCATCTAGGTTTTTTCTCTCAAGCTTTTGATTATTTGGAGTTGGTCGATAAAGAAAGAATTTGGATGAGTATCACTCCTTATGAGATTGAGACGATGAAATCTTCTATCGCTAAGGCAAAAGGTAAAGTTGTGACCTTCGGATTGGGATTGGGTTATTTCGCCTATATGTGTCTTCAAAAAGAAGATGTTGATGAAGTAACTGTTATTGATAATAATGAGACGATTATCAATCTTTTCAACAAGAATATTTATCCTTTCTTCAATCATAAAAATAAGTTTAATATTATTAAAGCTGATGCTTATTCATTCTTGAAATCTAAAGATATTCAAAAATATGATTATTTGTTCATCGATCTTTATCATGACGAAAATGACGGACTTCCTTTCTATTTGAATATGAAGAAAGAAATTCCATCTTCCTTAAATTATGATTTTTGGATTGAGAATTCATTTATTGTGTATATCAGAAGAATAATGATTGCTTTGATTGAAGAATGCTTGGATGGCTCTAAGGATTCGGATTATTTAAATCCAAAATCAATCGAGGACAAATTGTTCAGTGGAATTTATGATTTGACTAAAGATGTTGAATTGAAAGACAGTGACAGTTTGCTCGAATTCTTGTCCGATGATAACATCAGAAATATTGCTAAAAAGTGGTCTTTAGCCCTGTAAGCCTTTCCAGAAAAATGCTATAAAACCTCAATTTTATTCGATTTTCATTGCTTACATCTTATGAAAATGGTTGACACTCATTTTCATAGCTTTATAATATTTTAGAATATTATCGTTCATTCTAGCTTTATAAAGGAGGATTTTCAAAATTTATGGAAAACGACAACATGAATGGTGGAAACAACAGCGGTATAAAGGAGAGAGTAACTATCTATGTAGTTGCCCAAGCAGCTGATGTTTCTTTGGCTACTGTTTCTCGTGTCATCAATCATCGCCCTAATGTCACAAAAGAAACAAGAGAGAAGGTAGAGGCAGCAATTGCTAGATTGGGTTATAGACCTAGTGCTTTGGCTCAAGGTTTGGCAAGATCCAAGACCACTAACATCGGTATCTTGATGCCTGACAACTTCTATGTTTATACTTCTAACATGCTCAATGGTATGGTCAAGGTTGCAAAGACCTATGGCTATCAGACAGACTTGTTCGTCACAGGACCTAACCAAAGCGATGCTATGAAGACAATTGAGAAATTGATTTCTTCTCATGTCGATGGAGCAGTCATCTACGATGATCAATTATCTACTGATGAAATCATGACTATTCAAAACTACAAGATTCCTTTAATCATCATCGGACACGAGATGAAAGGAAATGCTCTCGGATCGATAGTTATGGATTATAAGACTGCTTTGATTTCTTACTTGACAAAGCATTTTAATGAGAATACTGCAGAAGATATCGTCTTCTTGAAGAGTGAAGGAGATGGAATCTTGATGGAAGATCTTAGAGAGTCTGTAGCAAATTTCTGCAAAGACAAAAACATGAAGTTCTCCACACTTGATATCATAGATTCTTATAGCAGATTGTATGAAGAAAAGATGGGAGAGTTCATCGAACAAAACGGAAAGAAGGGACACTTCTTCATCGCTGCCCGTGACTCATTGGCAGCTGCTATCTGTAATTACTGCACAGATAACGGAATTTCCGTACCTGAAGATAATGAAGTAATGAGTATCATCGGAACAAAGTATTCTTCCATATGTCGTCCTCAAATCTCTTCAATGGATTTGGATATGGCTTGGGTTGGTCAAATCGCTATGCGTATGGTCACTAAACTTTTGGGAGATGGATTGGCTGAGGAAAATAAAGTTTGGAGATTCTCAACCAAAGTTATCGAACGTAATTCCACAAAGTAGAATTCCTCTAAATAATTGTTGTATAAATAGTTAATAGTCGCTTGTTTCTTTTTCCTCTTTATGCTAGAATTTTTGTGTTCTGAAAGGAACAGGCACTAAATCGTAAGATCTAGGGCGAGCCCAGCGTGGCTCGCCCTTTCATTTAGGAAGGAGGAATATGAAAAAAACAGCACTACAAAAAGTAGAAGAAATAGCTAAGAAAATAGCTGATGAGTTAGGCTATCAACTCTATGGTGTCAGAGCCTATATGGAAGATGGTACTGAGTTTTTGGAAGTCTCTGTCGATAAGGATTATGCGATAACACTAGATCAAATTACCGTGTATTCCGATGCTCTCTCCCTAAAACTCGATGAAGTTGAGGAACTTGATTCCCCTTACACTTTGGATGTCACAAGCCCCGGAGCCGAAAGAGATTTTCCTAAGGAAGATTTGGGAAAAGTAATAGGATATTATATCGGTGTCAAGGCTGACAATATGAAAGAAAAAGAAGTGTTTGGAACTTTGGAAAGTTACGATGGAACGACTGTGGAGCTTAAAACTTTCATCAAAGGAAGAAAGAAAGTTTATAAGATTCCTTATTCAGACATTAAAAATTGTCGTTTCGTCATCAAGGCCTGAACCTTGAACTAATTATTTAAAGGAAAAAATTTAAAGGATTTGTATTATGGCAAGAACAAAGAAAAATGTTGAGACTGGTGATGGTACTTTTGATGTAAAAGCCTTCGCTAATGCTATGGTCGAATTGCATGACCAAGAGTCTCTTCCTATCGACAAAGTCAAGGAATTGTTGACTGAGTCCATGCTCAAGTCTTATAAGGACTGGTGGTGTATCAAGAATGGATTCAAGAACAACAAAGAGTTGAATAACTCTGCTGATTTGAAAGCCACCATTTATATCGATTGGGAAGGCGGAAAGTATCATATTTGTGATGCTTGGGAAATCGTTCCTACCGATGATGATATCGAAGACGATTTCTATCAAGTATCTTTGGAAAAAGCTCAAGAAAATGGAGTTCCTCAATTCAAGAAGGATATGGCTACTGCCAAATTGAAGGATGCCGCCAAAGTACGTGATACAGCAAAAACTTGGGAAAAGAAAGCTGATTTAGCTATCGACGAAAATGAAAAAGCCGCTTGTCTTAAAGCTAGAGACGACGAAATTGCTAAGGCTGAATCTATGGAAAAAGAAGCACATGATTTAGTCGATATCAAAGTCGGTGGTCTCTCCGAAGTCGAAATCGACAATAGAGAACTCGGTGTTCTTTATACACGCCGTGTCTACTCTGATTTCAGACAACGTATGAAGAAAGAGGCTATGGAAGCTTTGGACGAAAGTGTGAAGCAGATGATCGGCCACAATATCACCGGTGTCGTTCAATCAGTCGAAGGCGAAGCTGGTAGATTGAGAGTTGTAGCAGACTTTGGAAAAGCTTCTGGCGTTTTAGAAAAAATGGATTTGCTTGAATCCGATAATTTCCAAGAAGGACAACCTATCAAAGCCTTCTTGATTGGAACTATCAATAGAGAAGACGGCAAGCCTTCATTGCGTGTTTCACGTACAAGTGAAGGATACGTCAAGGCCTTATTCCAAAACGAAGTCCCCGAAGTAGCTGACGGTACAGTTGTCATCAAGAAGATTGCCCGTATGGCTGGAGTCAGAACAAAGATGATGGTCATGTCTACTCTTCCTAATGTATCTGCCACTGGAGCTTTAGTCGGTCAAAATGCTAATCGTTCAAGAAATATCTTGGCAGAGTTAGGAAGAGAAACAGTCGATTTCTCCGAATACACTCAAGATAAGGTTTTAAACATTCTCAATGCTTTGAAACCAGCTGATATCGTAGGATTAAAATTCCCACCTGCAAACAATCCTTTAGATAACATCTATGCTATTTGCGCTAACGGAAATAAGAAAGTTGCAATCGGAAAAATGGGATGCAACGTAAGGCTTGCTGGAAAACTTATCGGCCATGATTTGAGAATTATGGAAGTCGATGAAGCTTTGGCAATGAATATTTCATATACTCCTGTCGCAACATTGATTGCAGAAGCAAATGCAAGACTCAAGAGATTAGAAGAAGCTAAGACTTCTAAGGAAGAAAATGAAGTTAATAGTTCTGCTACTATTCATGAGCCTGTCGTTGAAGCACCTGTCGAAGCTCCTGTTGAAGAACAAATCGATAATACACAAGCTGCCGAAGCCCCTGTTGCTGTTCCTGAAGAGGCCAAGGCTGCTGTAGATGCTTTGAAGCAAGCAGAAGAAGATGAGAAGGCAAAGGCTGTAGATGAACAAAATGTCAAACTCGGACTTCAATCTCAAAGAGAAGAGGAGCAAGGTATTTTGCCTGAAGAATACGCTATCGAAACTTCTAAGACTGTTGCACCTGATGAAGCTCATGTCGAAATCACTGGTCATGCTCGTAAGAGTATTGAAGATATCGAACATCAAATCGAGCGTGATCGTGAGAAGAGCAAGAACAAAGGCAACCGTAAGCCCTGGACCTACAATAAGCCTAAGGCTGAAAAGAAGAAGGAAGAGCCTAAGAAAGAAACTCAGCCTGTTGAACAATCTAAAGTTCACATGGATATTTACACCGAGGATGAGCTTAAACAATTGGACAACGATCAATACGACGATGATAACAATGATTTCGATGACAGCGAAGAATACGATGACTATTATGACTCCATGTATGATGATGACGAGAAGAGAAGATAGTTTAATTAATAAGAATTAGTAAAAAACAATTTAATATTTTATATTGCGTTTGTTTATTAAAAGGGGGTAAGGCATGAGTAAACAATCAAGAATGAAGAAAAAGAAAGAAGGTTATGTGCCTCGTGCGGCTCAAGAGCAGCACTTCAGTAAACCCAAAGGCAGTGGTGAAATCAAGAATGGAATCTTCGTCTACGAAGGTGATATCACGGTTGACCAGCTTGCCAAGAAGTTAGGATTGAATCCTTCTGAAATTGTAAAATCCTTCTTTTTGAAGGGAAAACTTCTCAATATTAATTCTGTTTTGGATGATGAATTGATTGCTGAGATTTGTATCGAACACGGAATTGATTTCCAAAGAAAAGAAATAGTAGATCCCTCCGACTTTAGCAAAGAAAACATTCAAGATGATCCTTCAACTTTAGTTGAAAGACCTCCTGTCATTGTCGTTATGGGACATGTCGATCATGGTAAGACAACTTTGATCGATAGAATTCGTCATTCTAGAGTCGCTGAAGGAGAAGCCGGTGGTATCACACAAGAAATTGGTGCTTACCAAAAGGAAGTAAAAGGAAAGAAAATCACTATCTTGGATACTCCGGGTCACGAAGCTTTTACGGCTATGCGTGCTAGAGGTGCCAAGATTGGTGATGTTGCTATTTTGGTTGTAGCAGCTGATGATGGTGTCATGCCTCAAACAAAAGAGGCAGTAGATCACGCAAGAGCAGCTAATCTTCCTATTGTTGTTGCTGTCAACAAGTGTGATAAGCCCGGTGCTAATGCTGAAAAAGTTATGAGTGAGCTTGCAGGTATTAATTTAACACCTGAAGAATGGGGCGGTGATACTGTTTGTTGCAAGATTTCAGCAAAGAGTGGAAAGGGAATCGATGAACTGTTGGACAATGTCTTAACAGTGGCTGAATTGTTGGAACTCAAGGCAAATCCTAACAGATTGGCTGAAGGTTCAGTCATCGATGCTCAAATGGATAAAAGAGAAGGTGCCAAGGCAACATTGCTTGTTCGTAACGGAACTTTGCACATCGGTGATTTCTTAGTCGTCGGAAATGCTTATTGCAAAGTTAGAAGAATGATTAATGAATATGGAAAGCCAGTTAAAGAAGCCGGCCCTTCTACTCCTGTTGCTGTCTTGGGATTCTCTGAGGTTCCTACAGCAGGTGATATATTCAGAGCATTTTCAACTGATAAAGAAGCAAGAGATATTGCAAGTCAACGTCAGCAAAAGGCGTTGAGCAAGAATAGATCTCAAGGTTTTTCATTGGATACTGCTTTTGCCCAAATGAATAAGGATGAAGGTGAATCAACAATTAATTTGATTGTGAAGAGCGATACTCAAGGTACTTCTGAAGCTTTGAAGGATGCTTTGAGTAAGTTATCAGTTCCTTCTGTAAATTTGAAGCTTATACGCTGTGCTTCTGGAGAAGTCAGTGAAGGTGATGTAGTCTTAGCTGAAGCATCTCATGCTTCAATCATTACTTTCAACGTTCACGCTTCGACATTAGCTTCGGCTTTGGCCAAAGAGAAGAACATTGAAATAAGGCATTACGATGTTATTTATCATTTGACAGAAGACATAACCAAAGCTATGAAAGGCTTGCTCAAACCTGTCTTTGTGGAAAAAGTCTATGGACATGGTGAGGTCCGTGCTATCTTCAAATCATCTAAAGCAGGTTTAATCGCTGGTGTCTATGTGACTGATGGAGTCTTGAAATCAAATTCACAAGTTAGAATCTTTAGAAAAGAAGAATTGGTAGAAACATCAAAATTGACTTCTTTGAAGCATGTTAAAGATGATATCAAGGAAGCTAAAACTAAGACTGAATGTGGATTGACAATAGCAAGCAACTTTAAGATTGAAGAAGAAGATACTATTGAGTGCTTCGGCATGGAAGAGGAGAGACAAGATGGCTGATAAAAAAGGACGCATTGCACAGCTCGTTTTTAAAGATATTTCTGATATTATTCTCAATGATGAGTTCAAGTGTGATTTGACTTCCTTGGCCTGTATCAATGAGGTTAAAATGAATATCGACAATACAGTGGCAACTGTATTTGTTACACACTTGGATCCTAATAAAGTTGATGATTTGATGAAGTTCCTCGATGATAATCGCGGAAGAATTCGCTCTGCTTTAGCTAAGAGACTAGATATTTATAAAGTACCTCAAATCGTTTTCAAGAAGGACGATCTCTTCGATAAAGGGCAGAGAATAGATATGATCTTGGAAGAGGCTCAAAAGCCTGAGATGACTTTGAAGGATTTAGATAAGCCAAAGAAGCTTAGAAAGACGACTAAGAAAAAAACTACTAAGAAAGCTGTAGCAAGAAAAACTAAATAGCATATTAAGCCGCTCATTGCGGCTTTTTCTATAAAAGCACTTTTATATGAAAGCGTTCATATTTCCTATCATTTTAATTTTTATCAAATATAATAATGCCGAGTTTAAGGCGGATGCTACTTTTGTAGTGTAAACCCTTTCTCAGCTGATAATTATGTAGTAAAATTAAATTTAACACACAGGAGGAGTGTATATGGCAGAAGAAAAGATGATTAAAGGAACTGTCCTTTCTACTTCAGGTAGCAAGACTTTGGTCTTGGTCGATGGCAAGATGTATTATGTTCTTCGCAATCGTAAGAATGACTATGTTGGTCAAACATTGGAGTTCAGCGAAAAAGATTCACTTCCAATGCCTTCTTACATGTTTGCTATCGCTGCTATGGCAGAACCTGATTTGGATTCAACATTGGATCAAATCAAGAATCGCTGGTACGGTAGATAGTATTTAATTTCATTTTAGAAAAGTGGCAGTTGCCACTTTTTTGTTTGTTCTTTTTCATTTTAGATAACCAATTTAGTAATTAGCTAATTTAAATATAATATATATAAATTCGATGTTTGGAGGATTTGATATGAGCCATGGATTATTGCTTATAGACAAGGAAGAAGGCGTTACATCTCGCGATGTCGATAATGAGATAAAAAAGAAATTTCATGTTAAATCCGTAGGACATTTAGGAACTTTAGATCCTTTTGCAACTGGATTATTAGTTATAGGATTAGGTGAAGGAACAAAAATGTTTTCCTATCTTAATGATGATAGGAAGACTTATATTGCGACATTGAAATTGGGTGAGAAAACTGATACAGGCGATAAGACTGGAAAACTAATCGAAAGAATGAGTTTTAATAATCTTTCTAACGAAAAAATAATTGATGTATTAAATTCATTTAAAGGAATACAACTACAAATTCCACCTTCTTATTCAGCAAAACATATCGATGGCAAAAGGGCATACGATTTAGTTAGAGAAGGAAAGGAAGTAGTTTTAAAGCCTCAAAAAATTGAAATTTATTCTATTGAGTTGATAGAGTCTGAAAATGATATAGTTGTTTTTAAATGCGATGTATCAAAAGGTACATATATACGAACATTGGGAGAAGATATAGCTAAAAGACTTGGAACTGTCGGCCATTTGACTGGATTGAGAAGAGTTACAGTCGGTGATTTTGATGTTTCAAAAGCAAAGAAGATTGATGAAGTCAATGAGAATGATATCATTCCTGTGTATAAATCTATCAAAGAATCTAGTTTGTTTTTCGTCGATGAATCTAATGAAAAAATAATATTAAACGGAAATAAGTTTAAGAATGATAGTATTAAATCTAATTATTTCTTTAGCTTTAATAAAATAGGTAAACTCGTTAATTTCTATGAAAAAGATGGAGAAGAGTTTAAATGTCTTAGAGGATTTGGAATTAGCTATAAGAATGTCCCTGTATATAGACTTTCGACTTTAAATGAAATAAAAAATGATGGAAACGGAATTGCCTTAGCCATCGGTGAATTTGATTGTCTGCATAAAGGCCATTTAAATGTATTAGAAAAATTAAAAAAATCAAAGCTCAAGAAATATGTTTTGACTTTCAGCGATGATTTTAAAACAAGAATAAGAGGATTAAATCCTGATTTTATCATGTCTACAAACAATAAGGTTGATGATATAAAAAAGCTAGGATTCATCGATGGAATTATTGTTTTGGACTATGATGAAAACTTGGTTAAATTAAATCCAAATGAATTTATAGATAATATAATTAAACCTATCAATACAAAAGAAATATACATAGGGACAGATTTTACTTTTGGATACAAAGGTATTGGCAAACCCACTGATTTCATCAGTCATGGTTTTAAAGTCGACATAGTCGACTTAATAACAGATAATAATTACAAGATTTCTACCACCTTGTGCAAAAGCAAATTGAAAGATGGATTGCTTGAAGATTATGTTGATCTTTGTTCTCATTATTATTCTTTTGAAAGCACAGTATTGCATGGATTTAAAGAAGGTAGAAAGATTGGATTTCCTACCTTGAATATGTCTCCGTTAAATGGACAAATCATCCCTAAGAATGGTGTATATAAAACTTATACAATTGTTGATGGAATTATGTATCATTCTATGACTAATATAGGAGTTCATCCGACAATTAATAAATTAGATAAACCTATTATAGAAACAACAATATTAGATAATTTTAACAAAGATGTTTATGGACAAAAAATTAGAATTATATTTGAAAGAGCAATAAGAGAAGAAACAAAGTTTGATAGTATATTTGAATTAAAAAATCAATTAAAAATAGATGAAGATATTTGCTCTGAAGGAATATTAGATTTAAATATTAGCGATTATCCTTTATTATAATTGCTGTTATTTATTCTATATATGTCATTATAACCGTGGATGTATTCATCGAAGGAAAAATCATCAATAGTCATTTCTTTAATCGTTTGATATCTACTCACTATTCTAGTTGCAACAAATAATAATGATTTTCTATTTTTAATCAGTTTATTTGCATTTTTCATGAATGATTTGTATTGATCCTTAGCTTCACTTAAATCATCTTTAAAGCCGGTTATTTCTTGATGATAAAAAGATAACATGCTTCTTTTCATATAATATTTTCTTTCTTCATCCGAAGCATCTTTTCTTTTTTCTAAAAACCTAACTCTAGTAAAATGATCATTCCATTCATACTCGAATAAAATATTTGATACTGCGATATCGAAATGAGCATTTTCTATTTCATATTTGTATCTGTTGTAATGATCAAAATACAAATCAACGTCTGGGTTTCCATAACGCATTCTTTTATATTTACTAGCCTTTTTATATAACTCATTATGCTTGTCCATTATTGGAATTATGTTTTTCATATATTCAGGTGCTGATATTATTCTATATTTTAAATAAAGTCTCTTTTTACAAATCAATTCATAATAACTGATTAGTTCATTTTCAGTTTTACCTTTATATCCATTCAAATATCCAAAGACGCATATATTAGTATCCCAAAAACAACCATCCATATATAAGACTTCCTCATCTTTATAAATGTGATTGATTGGATTCTGGTTATTTTCGTATATTCCAAATGAAATGACCTTTAATGAACTCATGTATTAATTTTCCTTGTTTTAATTATAGTAATCAGTGAACAAATATCAAAGATTTAGTTAAATGTTAGAAATGAAAAAATCCATACAGTTAAGTATGGATTTATTAATTTCTAACTGGTTGGAACAGTGAGATTTGAACTCACGACCCCTACCACCCCAAGGTAGTGCGCTACCAAGCTGCGCTATGTCCCAAGTGCAAGAGAGATTATACTACTATCTTTTTATAAAGCAAGCGTAAATTTACTTATTTTTTAAAAGAAAAGCCTTGGTTTGAGCCTGCAATTATTCTCAGTTTCCTATACTAAAATTTTTAATACCTTAATTGTTGATGAACTTACTTTTTTAATATAAAGTAGTGGTAAAATAAAAGCCTGAAAGTCCTATTTTCATAAGGAGAATCATTTTAATGAATAAAGTTATTGTTATAGCTGATTCCACAGCTGATTTAAGTCCTGAATTAGTAGAGAAGTATAAAGTAAGAGTTGTACCTCTTCATGTCACTTTTCCAAAGGAAGGAGTAGATTATTTAGATGGAGTAACTATCACACCTCAACAACTATATGATAAAGTCAAAGAATTATGCGAAACACCTAAGAGTGGTGCAATCAATATTCAAGAATTCATTGATTACTTCAAGCCTTATATCGATGATGGATGCGACATTATATTTACAGGTATTGGATCCGGATTGTCTTCGACAATCAACAATGCGACTGTTGCATCAAGGGAATTTCCTGAAGGAAGAATTGAAATCGTCGATTCTCAAAATTTATCCACAGGTACAGGTCTTTTAGTTTTGAAGATGTGTGAACTTAGAGATAAAGGTTTGGATGTTCATGAGATTGCAGAAGAAGTTAGAAAGTTTGTTCCTTTAGTGAATTCAAAATTCTGCATCAATACATTGGATTATCTCTATAAAGGTGGAAGATGTAATTCGTTGACTAGATGGGCTTCATCTGTCTTTCAACTTCATCCAGTAATCGTCGTAAAGGACAATGGTATGTCTGTAGGGAAGGTTTTGATAGGAAAGTACGCAAAGGCTGTCGATGTTCAAATTCAAAAGTTCGTTAAAGATTTGCCAAATATGGATACATCTCATGTCTTCGTTACAGATTCAGATTGCATGAATGGTGAAGACAAACAAATTATTGATGCTTTATCTAAATACATTCCTCTTGAAAACATACATCATACTCATGCTGGATGTGTTGTCTGTACGCATTGTGGACCTAAAACAATCGGAATTCTTTATATTCTAAAGACTGCTGAAAAGTAAAAAAATAGAACCTGTCCGACAGGTTCTATTTTATTTCTATTGAAAAGTTTTCTAGCTTTAAATAGATGATTGTTTTTATCAAAAGGTCAACTGCTCTTTCTTGGCTTATCTCACGCATATATAATCCATCTATCACTTTCAATGGATTTTTCGAGTTCTCATCTTGATAGAAATAAGCTTGAAGAAAGCCGTGTTTTTTAATCATCACTTCACGCATTACCCACTTGTTTTTGTTATAAAAGTATTGGATGAATTTTAGAAAAGCATCCCTAGGTGAGGAAACTTCAAATTTATCTTCACCTATATTTATTGAAAGAAGTTCTTCCTTCGAAAAGTCTATTCCAGGATTGAACTTTTTCTCGGCTAATGAAAATTGACTTATCATTGTTTGTCGATTACTTCACCAGGAATTTTTAATGATTGAATTGCCTTGGTGGTGATTGAATAAACAGGTGAAGGATTTAAGTTTCTTACTTGTTCACGTGTGGATTCAAGATTGAGGTAATCTCTAAGTGCGGTGCTCATTTCAGGGCAGGTAGGACGAATAGCGATAACGTTGTCAGGTATGACAACTTTTTGTCCAGGCTTGATTCTGAGAATAGAGACTCTATAATCAGCACTACCCTTAGTCTTTCTGTTGGTGATCAAGACATCGTAGTCTTGAGCGATATAATGCTTTACTTCACGATTTGAGCGAACATCCAATTCTCCACTAGGATAGGCAAATTCTTCTCCAGTGACATCTTGAGAAGAAAGATGCACATAGCTTCCCTCGTCTTCCTTGTTACGAGGAGGGGTCATTGTAGATTTTCCTTTGAATGGTTTTCCTACCACGAATCCGATGAAAGGTAGCGATCCATCTTCGTTAACTTGCATGCCGGTGGTCTTGGCATACTCCAATAAGGCTTCAGTGCCTTTGGCTTCGATTTTCATATCCATCTCTTTGTTTTCCTCTTCCATAATATTTTAATCCCCTTTCTTGAATCTTTCATAGAGATAATTCATAAATTCTGTTAATTTTCTTTCAAATTCATTGAAAGCGGTCGCAATTGACATCGAATAGTTAAGACAATCACGGCCAAGTTCTTCTTGTTTCGACAACTCCATCATAGGTAACCTTAAGTTTCCTAAGCTTCCCTTCGTCAACAGAAAGGAATTTTTACCACAACCCAGAAGGTTTAGCTCCTCTACACCTATCCTACTTTGCAAATAGAATTTCAGATAGTTAGAATCTAGCTTCTTCTTATTGGGTCTCACGACCATGAAAGATCCAGTAGCTATAATTCTTTGAGGATTACCATTATATACGAAACACAGTGGTAATTTGTTAATTTCTTTTGAAAATGGGTATCCTGAGTTTACATTTCCACGGCTTTTGATAAGAATATCTCCATTTTTCAAAATATATTTATCCAGTTCTTCCTTTTCTTCCTCTGACAATGCAATAGTTGAACTCTCTTTTGAAATGCTAGTATTGCCATATGTCAAGTCATTAATTCTCAATACGCTATATCCATCAGTTCCTTTGGACAGATGATTTGAGATGAAATCATCAGTTAGCATATCCGTACCTCTGAATATATCATCAGTGACATCCTTGAGCAAAATTTCTTCTTTTTCTGACTCATCTGCAATCATCGTAGATGGATTCATCGCTTGAGATAGAAAAGACTTACTTTTTCCTGTGGCTTGTGATAGGATTTCATCGACAGGTAGGTAAATGTTCTTACGTCCTTTTTGTACGAACTGTCTAGCATCAACTTGAATCAAAGAATCCTTAGATCTTCTTCCATTCTTGAATATGACCATCACTGGAGCAGTTGAATTCAAACTAGTCGATCCTTTAGGAAGCCTAATTATTGAAGCAATCAGGTTTTCTTTTATGATTGTTTCAACAATTTGTTTGTTTTTGGATGATGTCAAGGATTTTGAATTTGTGAACCAAATTCCTACGCCATCTTTATTCAAAGCAGAAATCATCTTTAAGGCGTAAACCCAATCGAGAGTATCGCATTGTTCAAGCTCTTTGGAATACTTGGAATTAGAAATTAATTCTTTATACTCCTTAAGTTTTTTAGTTTTGCTCCCCCATGGAATATCACCGATTACAACATCATAAGGTCCTTTTTCAAGCTTTGTAGTAAGCAAGTCTTCACATTGATAATTTTTGATGTCTTCATTATTTGCTAGGGCGTTGATTCTTGAAATAATGATTTTAGCTGGATCTGAATCGATTCCGTAGAACTCCATGTTCTCGTTCGACTTCTTATTGAGATACAGAAAGCTAGAAGTCAATCCATATCCACATCTTGCGTCAAGAACTTTGAAATTCTTCTTACCCGGTGAAAAAGCCCTGATAGCTTTGTCGATTAAGTCTAGCTGTTGTTGTGTAGCAGGTTGAATTTCATCGCTTTGACTCGATCCTACATAAATCATTTCTCGAGTCAATGATTCTAAGCCTTTTTGAGATAAGCCTAAGAAATCCTTAATTGCTTTTTCTGATGGCCTTAAGAACTGTTGCCCCTTTGCAAATGAAGTACATCTTTTGAGGATGATTCTATCATCTTTAGGAATTGAATACTTACTTCCTAATTCATCTAAAGAAATCTTCATCGCATCAACTAAATCGCTAAGGTTGTTTATTCCACTTTTTAATTCTCCGTTTGAATAATTCAATTGGATTCTTCTCATTAAGCTGAGATTAGCGATTTCCTGCCAACTAATCGGGTAATTCATAGCTAAGTTCTTAGCTACTTCCCTGACCTTATTTAAAAGGACAGGAGTAGAATTTGGCATAGCCGCGAGCATGATGGACATGTCGTTGAGACTATAGCTTTCATTTTCAGCATCGTATAGTCGCATACTCCCTCCTTTCGTGTGAGTATTATATTTGGTATTTTCTAAATGTCAATGAAAAGTTAACTCTAACTTTTTTATTTCTTTCTTATATTGCCTTCATATCTTATAATAACCTTAAATAAGGAGAACTGTTATGGATTTTACTGCATATATTGGAATAGTATTTAATTATTTGGATTATTTGAAACTAAAAGTTGCACCTGATGATAATGAACCTTATTTTGATGTATTCCTTAATGATTTGAATTATAAAGAACTAGATCAATTCAAATATAATTTGGAATTTTTAGAATTTACCCGTATGGAGCTCTCTCTTAAAGACGGTAATGATAATGAAGATGAACTAAATTACGATTACCTATATGATAAAACAATCCTATTATTGAATAGTTTCTTAAAGAAAAATGGTGACGAGGAATTAACTGAATATGTTCATTCTTTATTAAAACATGATCAAGACCTTTCTTTGTTTAAACAAATGACTGCTTTTTATTTTGCTTATCAGTCCTATAACATGTTGTATTGGTGTTTTTCACAAATTGGAATTTTGGAAATGGATTTAGATACAGCGTTTGCCGATAAATGGTCTTTAGATGAAGGATCGAATTGTGAAACATACGTAAGTTGTTTTCTAAATGAACCAATATTTAGTTTTGAAGGATATGATTTTGCTAGTGCATTTATTTCTTCATTTGGAGATGATATATCAAAAAAGATGTTCAATAGGGTTCCTTTAATTTTATGGAATCTATTATTCCCTCACAAAAATTTCTACATGCCCAGTGACGATGATGGATACATTTATTTTGATTTGGAAGCAGGAGATAGATTTGATAGAATTTCAAAAGATGAATTAATGTGTTTCATCGTAATGATTGCTTCGGGTAGGGAAGTTAGTTTTGATTATGAAGGAAATAATTATTCTTTCTACAATCGAACAAATAAACCAGGCTCAGTTTTCACTTTATGCAAGAATGGTACCAAAATAGTCAGCGATAAAAATTTGAATAAGCTTTTTATGAATCCATATATTGATGGTATGTATTTATATGAAATATTTGATGATATAACCAATGTAGTTATTTCAGAAAGAAGGAAAATTGAATATGAAAAGTGAGGAAGCAAAAGATTTAGCTAAAAGATTTCATAGATTGAGTCAATCCAAGACTGACTGGGTCAAAGAACATTCCGATTCGATGGTCGAGTCTGATGGAAGAGCTCATGTAAAAGTTGATCTTAGAAAGACAGTAGCGTTAAATCTATATTCTGGTGGAACAAGAATCCATCCAGATATTTTAGAATTCATAGAAGATGAGGCGATTTATACTGAAGTAGAAAAGCCATTATCTATTGATTTCTATGTTGAAGAGAAAGATGCTAAGTTTGATAAGTTACTGGCTAAAGAAGTAAAGAATCATTATTTGTTTAAGTTTTCAGAAACTAAGAAGCAAAAAAGTGATGTGGTCAAGAAGAGCTGGAATTTATTGCTAGCAGGTATTTTCTTTGTAATTGTATATATTTTGATGAGTTATTTTTCTAGAAACAGTGATAATATGTCGAGAAATGCTTCGCTATGGCTCTCGATTTTCTCGGAAGTTATCGATATTGTTTATTGGGTTTTCATTTGGGAGGCCGTTGATAAATTCTTCTTTGAGCAAAGAGAAGTTCAAAGGCAATTGTTCCGTCTTACTCAATTAGCCACTGCTGACATAAATTTTATCGCCAAAGGTAAATGGGAAGAGGAAAAGAAGAAATTCCATTCCATTGAAGAAGATAATAAGGAAGAAGCTGAAATCGACTAAAAAACTCGGAGTTGAGTGCTCCGAGTTTTTAATTATCTTTTACGCTGATTAAATCCAGTGAGAAGAATCTCAGCAAGCCTAGATCCTTTGAGGTTATCGACTTCATATATCAAAGTATCTAAATCGTTATAGTTTTCACCTATGGCCATAAATATAACTTTTAAGTCAGCTACTATTCCATAGTAGAGACCGAATAGATTGAATCCAATCTTGTCCATAGGAAATCTTCTTCTAAGGAATACGGCTGCATATAATCTAGCTAACCATTCAGCATAATCTCCGTCTTTGGTTAGAGTCGGGTTGCTGGCTTTGAAATAGTTAGTTACTGCTGTAGCTCTGAATTCAATGATGTCGTTTCCGTTAAATGTACCTCTATATAGATTTTGTAGTTGTGTTGAATAACGAGACCAGTTTTTCAAAGCTTCTTGCTCATAAGGTCTTATTGCTGCCATGAAATTGTTACCTAATTCAAGCATTGTTTCTCCAGGTACATCTTTCATTCTGACCCAGGATTGAACAATTTCTCTATCTGGTTCTCTATAGGAACTTTGTGTTTCTTCTTTGTTCTTTTGTTCTGCTATTTCTTCTTCAGCCAATTGATACCAGTATCCTGGAGTATGATCACTAGCCTTTTCTATTTTCTTAACGACAACTTCAGAGTCTTCATCCTTTTTGACATCTCTCTTACCTTTGGCTAAGGCTAGTATTCCTTCATGTTCTGATACTTTTTGAAAGACCATCCTAGGGAATGATTCCTTTAAATCCTCATAAACTATGATATTGGAATAAAAATCATTATCTTTAAATGTTTCTTTTTCTTCATTAGTCTTTACTATGCATCCACCGATGAATAAAATTCCACCGATGACCATGTTGTTTTCAATAAGACTTCTAATTAAAAGAATTCTATCTTCCTTATTCAATGAGACAAGTTTGTCAGTTATGAGGACAAATTTGAATTCTTTTCCATTTAATTTGGAAGAGACATCAGCTGATAAATCGGCATCGATAACATCGATATCGTTTTGAAGGCTTTTTAAATCCGAATTATCGTTGTTATCTACGATTGTGATTTCATGATGCTTAGCCTCGATTAATTTATCGAAGCAATCAATTCTTCCTATCGAAAGAATTGAACCTTCTTTGTCATACGCATTTATAGTCTTTGTTATAGTTTCTATAACAGGAGAAAAAGCATTTTCGTTGTTATCCATAAATATCTTTTACCTTCTTTGTGTGTATATATTTTAATATAGGTTTTAAAAGCTAAAAATCAAAACGATTTGCATAGTTTCGGTTTTTGAGATTATAGTTTCTTTCTCAATTCAGCGATATTTCTGCTTCTTTTATCTTTTTCAAAGAATTTCTTCATTTCATTCAGAGCTTTCTCGTATTTTCCATTTTCCCAAGGATAATAAAAATGCATCTTTTCCATTCCTTCAGGCATATATTCTATACGTGGCCAAAGATCTGGCCTATCGTACGGATATGTTGCATCTTTATTGAGACCTACTGGATGTAATCTCAAATATTCTGGAACATGTGTTGGATGTTGTTCGATGGCTTCCATCGCGTTTTCAATAGCTAGACACGTGGATTTAGATTTTGGTGACAACGCTAAATCGATGACTGTAAATCCCAATGGAATAACAGCTTCTGGCATCCCTACTTCTCTTGCTACTTGGCATGCGTTATAGCATCTATCCACAGCTTGAGGATTGCCTAATGCGACATCTTCATAAGCTGTCACCATCAATCTTCTAATCAGTCCCTCTAAATCTCCTCCTTGAAGCAATTTAGCCATATAGAACAATGCGGCATCAACCTCACTTCCTCTGATGGATTTTTGAAGTCCTGAAACAGTATCGTAATGCTCATCATCATCCTTGTCTGATAGAAAATTTGGAACCTTTCTTACCTTTTTTACATCTTCATCTGTTATTAGATGATTGCCGCTGTAATTCAAAGATAATGTTTCTAAAAGATTGTAGGCGAATCTTAAATCCCCTCCACTTAAATCTCCTATTAATTTCAATGCATTGTCGTCGAATTGTCTGGATGAATCTAATCCATCCGGTGATTTGATAGCACGCTTTAATCCTTCGACAATATCTTCGGATTCTAAAGGCTTTGTTTCAAGAATATGGACTCTACTCCTCAAAGCCGGGTTTAAAGATATGAATGGGTTTGCTGTTGTTGTTCCACAAAGGAAGAAGTCACCATCTTCCAAGAATGGAAGCAATAAATCTTGTTTGTCTTTAGGAAGTCTATGAATTTCATCGATAATTACTAGAGTAGGAAAGTTAGATTTGGCTTTTTCGAATCCCTTCATCATTTCTGCTTTTGTAGTCGTCACAGCATTCATTATCTGGAATTCTATCCCTAAATCATGTGCTAATGCTTGGGCTATAGTAGTTTTTCCAGTTCCGGATGGACCATAAAGAATCATAGAAACTAGTTTGTTGTTTTTAATACAGTTTGTTAAAAATCCATCATCCCCAATTAATACTTTTTGGCCTAATACATCTTTAAGATGATTTGGCCTCATCCTATAAGCTAATGGTCTATCCATAGAAACCCTCCAATCTAGTGAGGTATTTACCTCCACATGTCTTATAATTTTATCATTGCTTTGGAGGTGAATAATGAGAATTGTTATACAAGAAGCAAAAAATGCTTCGGTAACTAGTGAAGGAACTCTTTGTGGCACTATAGGAAGTGGTGAAGTCTTGCTCGTAGGATTTGAACCTACCGATGATGAAAAAGTAGTTGATCTCATGATTCAAAAACTTTTGAAACTTAGAATATTTGAAGATGAAAATGGAATGACTAATCTTTCCCTTGCTCAAAAAGGTGGCAGTATTTTAGCTGTAAGTCAATTCACCTTATATGCTGATATGAGACATGGGAATAGACCGTCTTTTACATCTTGCATGAAACCGGATGAAGCTAGAGTGTTATTTGATTATTTTAAAAAAGTATTGAAAGAACAATACTCTGATTGTGGTTTTGGAGTTTTTCAAACAGCTATGGAAGTTACTTTGACAAATGTTGGTCCGTTTACTATTCTCTTGGATTCGGATGAACTAGGAATTAAAGGAGATAAGATTATATGAAAGTATTATTAGGATTCTCAGGTGGAGTCGATTCATCTATCGCCGCATATTTATTAATGCAGCAAGGATATGACGTCACTGGTTGTTTTATGCGTAATTGGGATTCTATAGCTAATAATGACATCAAAGGAAATCCTACATTAGGTGGCAGCAAATGTTCTCAGGAAATAGATTATGATTATGCTGTTAAGGCAGCTAAAGTTTTGAATCTACCACTCATAAGACATGATTTCATAGATTCCTATTGGAATGAAGTATTTACTGCTTTCATCAACGCTTATAAACAAGGTGTTACACCTAATCCTGATGTTTTTTGCAATAGATTTGTCAAGTTTGGAAAATTCTTAGAATTTGCAAGAGAGAATGGCTATGACATGATTGCCATGGGACATTACGCTAGGAAGGTTAATGTCAATGGAGTTGATTGTTTAGCTAAGCCTGTCGATTTAAATAAAGATCAGACGTATTTTCTTTCGATGATAACTCCTGAGCAAATTCATTCTTGTCTGTTTCCAATGTGTGATATCACTAAGGTAGAAGCAAGAGAGATTGCAAAGAAATTAAACCTTCCAAATGCCACTAAACATGGCTCTACTGGTGTATGTTTCATCGGTGAGAGAAACTTTAAACCTTTCTTAGAAAATTATATTCAATCAAAGGAAGGTGACATCGTCGATGTTGTATCAAAAAGAGTGATTGGAAAACATGAAGGTGTTTCTTTCTATACGGTTGGGCAGCACAAAGGTTTAGGTGTTGGAGGTGTACAAGGTCTAGATGATGCACCATTCTTTGTCGTTGGTAAAGATATGAAAACAAATTGTTTGTATGTAGCACAAGAAGCTGGCAATAGAATTCGCTATTCCGTATCTTGCAATTTACTTTCATTTAATTGGATTGGCCCATCAAATTGGACTGATTTTAAAAATTGCAATTGCAAATTTAGATATAGGCAAAAAGATTTGCCTGTCCATTTGGAAGTGAATGATGATGGGACTCAAGCTGTGTTGACTTATCCTTCTTATGAATATATCGCTCCAGGACAAATAGCTTGTCTTTATTCTGATGATGGAATTTGTCTTGGTGGTGGAATTATCGACAAAATTCAAAGAGAAGATAAAAAACTTAGGTTTTAAAATTTGATTTAGTTATTTTTACATTTATTTTCTTTATATATAAAGAGTTATTGAGGAGGTTCAAGATGAAAAAGAAAAATATATTATTCACAATGGGTTTGATCGGCGGACTTTCTTTTATGCTGAGTTCTTGTTTATTTCAACATAAAACTTATGAGCCTGGTGATACATCAAAAATAAATAATATAGTCAGCGTTGAAGAAAGTGGACCGGGGAAAGCATTGAAAACCCAGGGTGGAACCACACTTCCTTCTAAAGGAAATCCAAATATATTGGTCGTACCTGTTCAATTTAAAGGTGAGCCTGAATTCTCTAATAATAATCTCTACAATATTAAGGAAACATTTTTTGGATCTAGCGATGATTTAGTTTGGGAATCTGTATCTAGTTTTTATGAAAAATCTTCATATGGTAAACTCAACATTGGTGGAATGGTTACTGATGTAGTTACAACTCAATATTCATATAGTTACTATAAGAAGATAATCAATTCATCTGATAGTAGTTCTAATAGTGGTATAACTTCAGTCATGACCAACATAATTGATACTGTCTATAGTTCATTAGCAGATACTTATGGCAGGCAATATCTAATGAGTAATTTCGATTCTAACAACGACAATATTTTAGATGGCGTATGGATGGTTTATAACATTGAAGAAGATGAAACTGGTAAAAACGATTTGTTATGGGCATTTACAAGTTGGAATACTACTTCTAGTGCTCCAATCAGTGTTTATTGTTGGGCTTCATATGGTTTTATGCAAAAAGATGCTAGACTCAAAAAGAAGGATGCCCATACGTTTATTCATGAAACTGGTCACATGCTAGGATTGGAAGACTATTATGACACAGGGTATAGTCTTTCTCCTTTTGGTGGATTAGGAATGATGGACTACAACATATTGGATTTGGATGTATATTCAAAATGGGCTTTAGGATGGATTGATCCTAAGACAATCACTAATTCAACTAAGTTAACTAACAAAGGCTTGACTGTGACTTTAAAGCCGTTTGAAAGTAGTGGTGATTCTTTGGTTGTCGGTCTTCCAAATAATAATGGTTGGTATGGAGAGGAATACATAATTCTAGAGTACTATACCCCTACAGGATTGAATGAGCGTGATTCTCAATACGAATATGGATCTTATACTCCGTTGTCGGGTTCTTCTTATCCTAAAGGATTTACTCAATCAGGCATTATTGCATATCATGTAGATTCTCGATATGGAATCTTTACTGCTTCATCTAAAGGATATTCTTTGTCGAGTTATGTATTGACTGAAAATGCACTTATGAATCCAAAAATTAATCCTAGGACTCAGTTCATCAACTCCTTGTATACCAACGAATCCGACGACATTGGAAAACATGATTGTTATTTGATTTCAATTTATGATGCTTCAAATGGTTATGGTAACCTAGGTGGTAAAACTAGCATCTTAGTTGGGCAAAGTGTAACACCTGCTAACAACAATTATTTGTATCAAGAAGGTGATACATTGAAACCTGATACTTTGACTAAATATCAGCCTGTTCATCAAGATGGAAAGCAATTTGGAGTTGAGTTATCGTTCGGTGTTCAGGATCCTGAATCAGCTTCAGTATCGATTACTTTAGCTTAGTACCACTTGGGTTTCCCAATTTCGTCTTCTTTAAATCCGTGGAAGTCATCCGCAACTGTTTCAAACTTGTCGATGGCTTCTTTTTCTTTTCCTTCTTTTATTAACTCTATTGTGGTAGACATCAATTTGAAGGCGTTATAAAGTTCAAAAGCAAGCCAAAACTCATCAGTTGGATGTCCTTGGGTGTATGAATCGATTATAGATTTGGCGAATTCAATATTTTCAAATCTTGTTATCACTCCTATGTTTTTGAAGTCATAGAAAGGATCGAAAGATGATATATCGCATGTATCGACGAAAAAGATTCTATCTGTAGGGCCGACCCACAGGATTTTTTCATCGAAATTGCCGTGTATATAAGTAATTGGTCTTGCAGTCATTACTTCTTTCATATGATTTAAAACAAAGTTGATCATATCTTGTTCATGTTTTAAATATAGACTTAAGTTGACATAATCGGAAAGGATATTCTTGAAAAGAACATCGTAATCTCCACTATCTGTCGGAACCAACGGTGATAGTGTATGTACAGAAGCTAAAAGATTTCCAGCTTTTCTTCCTAGTTCCTTAACTCTATCTAATGAGCAATTCTTATCTGTAATTATTTCATTCAATGGAATTCCTTTTGAATAAGAGGTCAACAATACTGCGGTATCATCTTCTTTTGTGACGAAATAAGGAATAGGAACTCCAGGCTCATTCAAACTCTTCAAATCGATTAATTCATCATACATCATTTTGAATCTATCATATCTAGAGATAGGACCGACTCTTTCAAATAGAAGGGTTCCGTTCTTCAAGACTAAAAGATATTTTTTATCGTTTGATTTTCCTGTGGTTATAGGTTCGATTTTTACAATATTTTTTAGAATACTTTCTATATCCATAATAAACAGCGGACCCCGTTTCTTTTGTTTAAATTATTATATATAATATCTCGAATTTTTATTTAAATAAGTTTTATTGTTCTTTTTGGAGGTTTTTATGAATATTGGTTTTATCTCTCTTGGATGTGCTAAAAATCAGGTCGACTCTGAAGAAATTATTTCTTATCTTAAAAGAAATGGTGCTAATATGACACCTAACCCTGAATTAGCTGATGTTATTTGTATAAATACTTGTGCTTTTATTGAAGCGGCTAAAAAGGAAGCCATCGATACAATTCTTGAGATGTCTAAATATAAGAAGCCTATAGTCGTAATGGGCTGTCTCGCCCAAAGATATGGCAAGGAATTGGCAGAAGAATTGCCGGAAGTAAAACTATGGATTCCTTTTGGAAGTTATGATACCTTCGGTGGGCAATTCAAAAAAGCATTTCCTGAATTTATGGCTGAAGGAAAAATTGATCCCAACGATCGTGTTCTTCTTTCCCCTAAGTATGAAGCTTATCTTAGAATTGCAGAAGGTTGCAATGATTTCTGCACTTTCTGCGCTATTCCTTATATTCGTGGTAGATATCGCTCAGTTCCTTTTGAAACACTTCAAAAGCAGCTCGGCATCTTGGAACATGAGGATGTTAAGTCTTTGACAGTGATAGCTCAGGATACATCTATGTATGGTAGAGATATAGGAACGGATTTAACAACATTAGTCAAAGAAATCTTAACTCATAAGAATTTTGAATTTGTCAAATTGATGTATCTATATCCTGATGAAATTCCATCTTCACTCATCGATTTCTATGCTTCTGAACAACATTTAACTCCTTATTTTGATTTGCCTTTACAACACTCAGCAAACAAAATTTTGAAGAGAATGAATAGACGCGGAACAAGAGAAAGTTATATAAAATTGCTCAACGAAGTCAAAGCTAAAGTTCCCAATATTGTTTTGCGTACTACTATGATGGTAGGATTTCCGGGTGAAACCGATGAAGACTTCAACGATTTGCTGGATTTCATTAAAGAAATGAGATTTGATCATCTCGGTGCCTTTATTTACAACCGTGAGGAAGGAACACCTGCTTATAGATTTAAAGATCAAGTTCCTGCAAATATCAAACGCAAACGTTATAACGAATTGATGAAGACTCAAGCTAAGATTTCATATGAGTTGAACAAAGCAAGAATAGGAAAGAAATACAAGGTTTTGATTTCAGACTATGATCCTAAAAATTTTGCTTATAATGGAATCAGCGAGCTTTACGCTCCAGATGACATCGATGGAAGAATGTATATCTTCTCTGAGGAACCTTTGAATCGTGGAGATTTAGTCGAAGTTGAGATTGTCAATGCATCAATCTATGATTTGGACGCTAAAGTTGTTGGAATAATTAAGAGAGCTGATTAGTCTTTTTGTGGGTTTCTTTTATGAGAAATCCACTCTTTATTTTATAATTGAATTAGATAGTGAGGCGTTTATGGATTAGAGATGTTCATTATTGTAATTCTTTTATATATTTATGTTGGATTAGCTAGTTTTGAGAAGAGGAAATATTAATGATTTTTGGGAAAAATATAAATAAATACTACAGCAAGTACTGGTACTTGTTTGTTTTAGGTTTTTTCTTTTTGATAGTTGTAGATATTTTTCAATTATTCATTCCAATGATAATCGGTCAAATGATTACGGCATTAGGTGATGACATTGATAGTTTTATTTCGATGGAACTGAGTTTCTTAAACGGTTGGTTTAAGTTTGACTTAGGTTATGTATTGTTAGTCATTGGAATTATAACTATCGTTATGTTTGTTGGACGAATCGGATGGAGAATGAGTCTTAATACGATATCGAGAAATGTCGAATGCGATATGAGAAGTGAGATGTTTGCTCATGTAGAAGAACTATCAGTATCCTGGTTTTCCAAAGAAAAAGTCGGCGGTTTGATGGCTTATTTCACCAATGATTTGGAAGATATAAAAATGTGTTTTCAACAAGGACTTATCTATTTGGCTGATATTATTTTTTTAGGATCAGGTGCTTTGTTATTTATGTTTACGACTCACTGGGCATTGGCTTTAGTATGTATGATACCTGTCGTGGCCATGGGTGTTTCGATGTATTTAATTATGAAAGGCGAGACAGGTTTATGGAATGATGTGTCTCAATCCTTTCAAGACTTGTCGGATATGACACAAGAATCCATATCTGGTTTATCTGTAATTAAAGCCTTCGTCAGAGAAGGAAGAGAGATGAAACGTTTCTCTGACTTAAATGGAAAGAATAAATTAGCTAGTATAAAGTATTATCGATTCTCTCAAAAATTTGGTAACTGTTGGATAAATATTTTAATTTATTCGACTGTATCAGTGATTCTGTTGGTCGGTGGCTATTTTGCTTTTGCTCCTTCCCTTCAAATTCCTGGCATTCCCGCTAATGCTATGTCGACCCCTTCACAAGCTGCTGGAACATTAGCTTCGTTTTTGGGCTATTTTGATTCCTTGATTTGGCCTTTACAAGCCATCACAATGCTTATCGAATTGATGAGTAAAGGAAAAGCTGCTTTGAATAGAGTCGATAGACTTTATGATGCACCTATAGATATTGTCGATTCAAAAGAATTATCTTCAGGAAGTAAAGTTAAAGGATTGTTAGAGTTTAATAATTTCAGTTTTTCATATCCTGATGAACCTGAAAAGAAGGTTCTTTCAGGTATTTCTTTTAGTATCAAACCTGGTGAATCTTTAGGAATTGTTGGAAGAACTGGTGCTGGAAAAAGTGCCTTAGTAAGTTCTTTATTAAAACTTTATAACATTCCTAGAGGAATGATTTCAATCGATGGAAAAGATATAAATGATTGGTACGGGAAAGATTTAAGAGATTCGATAGGCTTTGTTTCTCAAGAAGCTTTCTTGTTTTCGGATACTATAAAAGGAAATATTATATATGGTAAATCTGATGCTACCATGGATGAAATCAGAACAGCGACTAAGTTCGCTGATGTCGATAGTAATATCATGGAAATGCCTGATAAATACGAAACTATAGTCGGAGAAAGGGGAAAGACGGTTTCGGGTGGACAAAGACAAAGAATTTCTATGGCTAGAGCTGTATTAAGAAATCCTTCTGTTTTAATTTTAGATGATTCAGTATCAGCTGTAGATGCTTTGACTGAGAAAGAAATATTAGCAAATATTAAGTCTCAAACTGATAGAACTACAATAGTGATATCTTCGCGATTATCAGCTATAGAAAACTTGGACCATATATTAGTTTTAGACATGGGACAAATGGTTGGATTTGGAACTCATGATGAGCTGTTGAAATCCTGTTCTGTTTATCAAAAACTATATGAGCTTCAAATGCTGGAAAAGGAGATTCGATAATTATGGATGACCAAGAACTTTTAAACGATAAAGAGCAAGTTGTCGATAATGACGATGGCCTTAAAGAAATGCAAAAAGCCTTAAAGGCTCAAGCTGATTTTGAAAATGCATTGGATAGTGGGTCTTTGAGAATGAAAGATTTTGCTGTCTTAAAAGAATTCTTTAAATATCTAAAGCCTTATCTAGGAAAATTCTTATTTGGTTTATCGTTGGATATTATCATTACTTTTTTCTTTGTGATAATGCCCAAAATCTATGGCGAGCTAATCAATTATTTCAATGGTGAAAGTACCATTGTTCAATTGGTTGATGGTAAGTTGAATTATGGCGTAATAGCAGGATTTGCTGCTGTATATATCTTCATTGCTGCAATTGCAGTTATCTGCATGTATTACAATGGTTTGATTTTGTATGTGACAGGTCAATATGTTGTGCACGATATTAGAAGAGATTTGTTCGAGCATGTCGAATCGTTATCGATGGCTCAGATCAATGCCATGCCTGCTGGTAAATTTGTTACTCGTATCACTAATGATTGCAGGGGTTTGTCGAACTTCTTTACGGAACTTATAGTTATGTTCTTCAGAGATATTTTAAATATCATAATGATTTTGATCATATCTACATTGTTGAGTTGGCAGTTATCATTGATCTTCATTTGTTTCTTGCCGATCATTTTCTTTTTGTCCTATATTTTTAGAAAATATTCTAAGAAATATTTTAGACAACAATGGAGACTTAGATCGGATATTAATGGATTCCTATCAGAGAATTTCTCCGGAATTAGAACTGTCAAAATCTTCGATAAAGAGAAGACTATGGTAAAAAGATTTGACGAGAAGAACGAAGAACTTAGACATGTTTATAAAAAGCAAATGTACATTATGTCATTTTATAGACCTTTGATATTTTTGCTCCAAATGGTGGCAGTCATCCTGGTTCTATATTTTGGAATTGTTTTACTTCAAAATGGCGCTAATCTTACTGTAAGTGGTGTATTTAAATCTGGTGACTTATATACTTTCTATAGCTATACAAACCAATTCTTTGGACCTGTTCAGGATATGGCTGAATTGATAAATTCAGTTCAATCCGTCTTAACATCCGCTGAAAGGGTCTCTGCCTTGATGAACGTTAAACCATCTGTTTCAGACTCCATGGGAGCAAAGAAAGTTGAAGAATTCTTTCCTAACAATCCTAAAGGGGAGTATGTCGAATACTTCGAATCAGATTATAAAGAAAAGAGTTTATTAAAACCTGAAAGTTTGAAGGATAAGGAATTCGTCAATCGGAGTGTTGAATCTAGAAAAAAGAATTACACAAGGATGAAAGGAGATATCACTTTCGATCATGTTTGGTTTGCGTATGTGGGTAAAGAGTGGGTTTTAAAGGATGTTTCATTCCATATAAATGCCGGTGAAACAGCTGCATTTGTTGGATCTACTGGAGCAGGTAAATCGACTATCATCGGATTAATAGTCAGGAATATGATTCCTCAAAAAGGACATATCTATCTAGATGGAATTGATATCAATGCCTTAAGAATTGAAGATATTAGGAGGAATGTATCTCAGATGCTTCAAGAAGTATTCTTGTTCTCCGGTACAATAGCAGACAATATAGATTTGTTTGATGAAAATCCAAATATTGATAAGCTGAATAATGCAATCGAGATGGTCGGTGCAAGAAAATTCATTGACTCTTTGGATGATGGAATAAATTCTGAAGTTAGAGAAAGAGGTGTTAATTTCTCGATAGGTCAAAGGCAATTGATTTCTTTCGCTAGAGCAATCTATGCTGATCCGTCATTTATGGTACTGGATGAAGCTACTGCTAATATCGATACAGAAACTGAAAATATTATTCAAGATTCGTTGAAGAGAATGAGAACATTAGGTACTATGGTGATAGTGGCTCATAGGCTCTCCACAATTCAAGATGCAGATCACATTTATGTCATAGATCATGGTGTTGTTGTAGAAGATGGAAATCATGATTCTCTATTGAAAAAACACGGGCTTTATTATTCCATGTATAGGCTTCAAAATCTGGAGAAGGATTTAAATCATCAAAATTAGATATTCAAAAAAACAAATAAGAAAAATAAAACCGCAGTCTTTTATGGCTGCGGCTTTATTTTATTATTCTTCATATGCTTCAATTATTTGTCTTTGTAAAGCCTCTGGAACCTGTTTGTAAGAATCAAACTCTAGGTTGAAGAATCCTGTTCCTTTAGTCATCGATTTCAATTCGTTTGCGTATTCCAATAGCTCTGCTTCAGGCACTAAGGCTTGAATTTCTAGATAGCCTGTCTGGGATTCGGCTGTGTTTAAAATTCTTCCTCTTCTCTTCGATAAATCGCCTAATATAGTTCCTAGGAATTCATCGTTAATATGAATTTCTATCTTGTCATAAGGCTCCAAAATAATAGGATTTGCTTTATCATAAGCTGCTCTAAAGGCTAAGATTGCGGCACTCTTGAAGGCCATTTCATTGCTATCTACAGAATGCTGTTTACCATCTAATAATGTAGCCTTTACATTGATTACAGGTGCATGTATTAAGGAGCCTTTTTCCATTGCTTCAAGAAAGCCTTTCTCTACAGCTGGGAAATAGCCTTTATCGATATGTCCACCGAATACTTCGCTTGCAAATGAGGTTTCCTTAGCCGGCTCAAATCTCATTTGAACCACACCGTAATATCCACTACCGCCGGTTTGTTTAACATATCTTCCCTCAGCTTCACTAGCCTTGGTTATTGTTTCACGATACGCTATTTTAATCGGCTCTTCGTGGAATTTTATAGCATATTCTTCAGTCAATCTTGATAAGACATATAGCAAATGTGTCTTTGATAGTCCTCCTATCAATACTTGTCCTGTCGTTTCATCTTTCTTGAATCCAATAGTTGGATCTTCCAACATCAATTTTTGAACTGATACAAATAATTTATCGGAATCTTTCTTTGTATCTGCAATTATCGCTTTGTAATAAGTGGGAGTCGGATATTTAGGGGCATCGAATTCTATAGGATTGTCAATTGAAGATAGTGTGTACCCAAGTTTGATATCTTCTAATCTAGTTGTAGCACCCAAATCTCCTGCACCGATTTCATCGACAGGAATTAGTTTTTCTCCTACGACACGGAATAAAGAATTAATTTTATATTCTTTGTTATTATTTAGACAGAACAATTTATCATTTAAATGAATTATTCCTGATTGAACTTTGAAAGTCGATATGACACCTTGATAGGAGTTGTATGAGTTGGAGAATATTTGTAATGAAGGATTTCCGTCTAATGTCGTTTTGACTTCTATAGGCATTTCTTCTTTATCTTTTGCTTCAATAGGTTTTAGGTCTGTTGGTGAAGGAAGATAATCTATGAGCATCTCAGATAAAGTGTTCATTCCTATGTTCTTTAAAGAAGAACCTACCAAGATAGGATATAACTCTCCTTTTAATACACCTTCTCTTAATCCAAATTTAATTTCTTCTTTGGTCAAAGGCTCACCGGAGAAGAATTTTTCCAATAACTCATCGTTGATTCCAGCTACATCTTCGCACAACCTGTTGTGAAGCTCGAAAATAATCTTTTTCTTGTCATCATAGATGATGTCGTCTTCACAAATTTTCTTCAGCTCGTTATATTTCCTAGCTTTTAGTTCTACTACATTGATATATCCATCAAAGTTTTCTTCCTTACCTACAGGATAAGAGAAAGGAACACATTTCTTTGCATCGAGTTTATCTTTTATCTCTTCAAATAAGTTGTTGAAGTTTACTTCTTCCTTATCCATCTTGTTTAAAAAGATGAACATAGGAATTCCTCTTCTCTTCAAAAGCTTGAAAGCTTTGATTGTTCCGTTTTGAACACCTTTGGATGCATCTATTACAAGAATTGCACCTTTGACTAATTTAGTAAGACCAATGGTCTCAAAAATAAAATCGTCATTTCCTGGTAAATCGATAAGATTGATTCTATATCCATTTCTTTCTATAGGCACTATCGCAGACTTTAAAGAAGTCTGTTTTTCTTTTTCTTTAGGAAGGAAATCGGAAAGAGTGTTCTTCTTTTCAATACTTCCCTTGGCAGATATTAGGCCGTTGATATAAGCCATCGATTCTATCAAGGAAGTTTTTCCACTTCCTTGATGACCTACCACCATCACATTTCTAATATTTTCGGGTTTATATTCCATAGGTTTTCTCCTTTATTATGTGAAACCGCTTACACTTAATTTAGTATATTTCTTTTATAAATAAAAGACTTTTTGTTTAAAAACTAATTAGAATCATTAAAATTTTTGCTATGTCGAGGTCGATAAGAAAAGTTTTTTTAAAAAAATGAAAATAATACTTGCAAAGTTAATTCAACTATGGTTTAATTACTACCGCTGTCAAGATGGATCTGTGGTGTAGTGGTCCAACATGTCTCCCTGTCACGGAGAAGATCGAGGGTTCGAATCCCTCCAGATCCGCCAGTTATGCAGACGTAGTTCAGTGGTAGAACCTCAGCCTTCCAAGCTGATTATGCGAGTTCGATTCTCGTCGTCTGCTCCACTGAGTTATAGATAATCCAGGTTCAACCTGGATTTTTTTGTTTCTTTGGAAGTTATTTTGATTCATTTAAATAGTAAGCGTTAAAGATATCCTCCTTTAAAATTCGAACTTCTGAACTGATAATCTATCTCGGAGGTGAATTATGACGAAAAACAACGAGTATCTAGAGTCCTTCAAAATTGAGATGGTCAGGAAATATATGACTTCCGAAAGCAAGAAGGACATATGTCAGAAGTATGGTATTAGCAAATCGACTTTCTGGGGCTGGAAGTGCAAATATGGTGACTTGATTTCCAAAGAGCTTGCCACCGACGCAAAGCCCGAGAGAAGAGGAAACTTTGTCGATATAGTAGCACCAGCCAAAGACGAGGTGAACAAGCCCAAGATCCGCTACGAGGGGACAGCGGTAGTCACTATGGAGGTGAAGGGGTATACGCTACACTTCTCCGTGGAGTTCCTCCCTAAGGTGTTGGAGCTATTGGGGCTATGATTGACCTCAGCAGGGTTAAACACATATATCTGATGCCAGGGCCCACGGATCTCAGGAGAGGAAGCAGAGGTATTCAGCCTCGTGCAGACGGCTAGAGCGAACGGAGTGGACCCTGAGAAATATCTAGCGAAGTGTATCGAGCTTGCTGCTGGCATCAAGCCCAACGACAGGAAAGAATGGGACAGGTTTTTACCTTGGAACTTTCGAAGGAGTTCGATCTTGAGTACTGAACTCAGTTTTTGACGTATTCCGTGTTGAATTGTTGGCAGGCGCGGCCTGCCTTTTTCATTATTTGCGGTTCGCGAGTTCGAATCGTCAAGAGTGGATATCTTTAACGCTTACAATGCATTCATGCATCTTTTAACACCTATATTATCAATTCTTGGCTTTCTTTTATTTGGAAGAAATAGGAAAATGAACATATGCTGGAGTTTATTGCCTGTAAGTAGTGTGTTCATTTATGGTATCTACTATTTGATTCAATTATTCATTCATGACTCGTTTGGAAAATCAGAATATGATTGGTATGGTTTTACTACTTCTCCTATTCCCTGGCCGGTTTTTCTTTTGGTCATGATAGGTGCTGGTTATTTAGTTTCGCTGGGTCTTTTCTATGCATTTGGCTCCCATCTAAGGAAAGAGAAGACCAAAGTTTAATTAAAATATGTGACAATGCTATATGATATTAGTGTAAAGGACTTAGACAATGGAAATCAAAGATAAAGAAAATGGACTTATAAAGAGACTTACTAATAAAACTTTCAAATTTGATAAGAGGTTTATGGATGGATACTATTCAGCCAATTATTTTATTAAGACTAGAAAAATCGTATTAGAACATTTGCAAGGCCATATAGCGAAGATGCAATTCTTCCAAAGAAGTGATGATGTCATGGCTTGTGGATTGGATGAGTGCATTGCTCTATTGCAAGAATTTTCTTCTAACCCAGAGGATTTGGAAATAGAAGCTTTGAATGATGGCGATATTGTTAAATCTGGCGAACCGGTATTGAAAATCAAAGGTAGATATGAAGATTTTGGATTCTTAGAAAGCGCCATAGACGGAATTCTTTCTAGAAGGTCATCGGTTGCTACTAATTGCTACAGAGTTTTGAAGGTTACAAATGGCAAACCGGTGTTAAATATGGGCGATAGACAGGATGATCCTTATACGCAAAGTGGAGATGGATATGCTTCATATGTCGCTGGAATGAGATTGTTTTCTACCGATGCTCAGGGTGCCTGGGTAGGAATCTTGGGCGGTGGAACAATGCCTCATGCCTTGATAGAACTTTGTGATGGGGACGTCAATAAAGCTGCCGACTATTTTTATGAGACATTTTCTGGTAAACCTATTACAGTACTCATAGATTATAGAAACAACGCTGTATGGGATAGTGTTGCATTGGCAAGACATTTGGGAGATAAATTAGGAGCTGTGAGAGTCGATACTTCCAAAGCTTTAATCGACCATTACTTCGATGATAAGATGGATGAATATGAAGGTAAAGATATTCATGGTGTCAATATATATCAAATAAAAGCTTTGAGAGAAGAACTAGACAAAGCTGGTTATCCTTTTGTTAAAATCGTTGTTTCATCTGGCTTTGATGAAAAGAAAATAAAGTTCTTTGAAGATAATGGTGCACCTGTTGATATATATGGTGTAGGAACCTCTTTGTTAAAGATATTTGTCGGTTATACAGGTGATTTAGTTGAGTTAGACGGAAAACCTCAAGCTAAGGAAGGAAGGTCAGATATTCCTTCTTCAAGACTTGAAAAAGTTAAACTTAATAAAAGAGTTTAATATTCGTATAAGACCTAAAATCTAGCTTAACTGCTAGATTTTTTTATATATTGATTTTTTTTGCTCTTTATATGGTTTAACAAAAAGAAATCTAAAAATTAGCACTTACTAGTTGACATTGCTAAAACTCAAGCTATAATTTCACTTAGCAGTTGGGTGAAAAGAGTGCTAAAGCTGCGGGAAGGAGGTTTAAGATGAAACAAGATAGATTGGACCAAATCCTTAAATTTATCGTGGAAGATTTCATCAGGACTTCCCAACCTGTTGGAAGTCAAAATCTTATCAAGGATCACAACTTATCTTATAGCTCTGCCACTATCAGAAACGATATGGCAAAGTTGGAGAAGGAAGGCTTGATTGAAAAGAGACACACTTCCGGAGGTAGGGTTCCTTCCACTAAGGGACTTCAGTACTACATCGATCATCTCAAGGATGACGAGGTGGAAAATTCAACTGCCGTTGATGGATTCGACAAAGAGTTTGCAATGGTATTCAGAAACAAAGCTCAGTCATTCGAAGATATGATTTCAAAGAGCTGTGAGGTGTTGAGTCAAGTCACATCTCTAGCGGCTGTGTCGTTAGGAAATCGAGCTTCAAACGAAAACTTGACTTCAGTTACCTTGACTCCTTTGTCTCCGTCGGTCGCTACTGTTATTCTTCTAACAGATAGAGGTCATGTTGAAAATAAAACGTTTCCTGTAAAAAAGGATACGGATATGAATTCTTTGACCACTGGTATCAAGATATTGAACTCTAGATTGACCGGTACTCCCATCAGCGAGATTGAAGAGAGGGTAAAGGCTATTGAGCCGATACTCAAAGCTCAGATAGGTAAGGATACTCAAGTTGTGATAGAGGCTTTCGTAGAAGCGTTTGTCTCCTTTGCAAAGAAAAGATATCATTCCTATGGAGTAACTAAGCTCTTGTCTAATCCGACCTATGAGAACGATAAGAATAGCGTTATGGAAGCCTTGAAGGTTTTGGAAGGAAAAGTTGGATTGGATGAAGGGGTGTTGTCGGAAAAGGAAGATGACGGGACAAACGTCAGGTTGGCTCAAGGTGCCAATGTCGCTGTGGTCAGTCAAAAAGTTGATCTTCCCGGTCTTCCTAAGACGGAAGTAGCTGTCGTCGGACCTAAGGGCATGGATTATAAAAAAGTCATGGCTGCTCTTAAATGTTTATCCGACAACATTCAAAAGTACTTCAATACCGATGATGAGAGTTCTATTGAACCATCAGTCGAGAATGATTTACACAAACAAAAGGTGAAAAAGAAGGGAGGCTAATCCATGGAAGAAAGAAACAAGGAAGAAGAATCACCATTGGGCGAAGTAAAAGAAGGAACCCAAAAGGTTGAAGGTAAACCTGAAAAAAATGGTGAAAAGACTTCTAAAGAAGATGCTGATAAGAAAAATGTCGAAATGTTGAAAGAACAGCTCTCTCAGCTTAGAGATGAAAAAGATAAATGGATGAACAAGTACTATCAAGAGTTGGCTGATGTCCAGAATCTTAGAAAAGAGATTCAAAGAGACAATCAAAGCCTTCTCGAATATCGTGCCATGCCATTCATAGAAAAGTTGGTTCCGTTCATGAATTCCATGGATATGGCATTCAAGAGCGAGCCTAAGGATCCTGCTGTAAAGAGTTGGATTGATGGAATCCATATGTCTTACAAGCAATTGTGGCAGGTCATGGCTGAAGAAGGTCTCACAGAGATTGATCCAAAGGTAGGAGATGAATTTGATCCAGCATGGATGCAATCGATGCAGACTGTCGATGGTGAGAAGGATGATGCTGTTGCTCAGGTCTTCATGAAAGGATACAAGCTTAAGAATAGACTTGTTTCTCCCGCTATGGTCGTTGTTACCAAGAAGGTAGAGAAGAAACCTGAGGATGAGAAGAAAGACGATACGAAGTAATAGAGAGAAATTAATCCAGGAGGATATATCAATATGGCAAATGAAGTAATTTTGGGAATCGATTTGGGAACAACTAACTCTGTTGTTTCCTATATGCAAGATGATGGAACAGTTAAGGTTATTCCTACACCTGATGGACCTTCTACATGTCCTTCAGTAGTCTGTTTCAAGAATGATGGAGAAGTGGTAGTCGGAAATGCTGCAAAGCGTCAAATGATTACCAATCCTGATTCAGTCTATTCTATCAAGAGACATATGGGTGATCGTAATTATAAGGTTCACATCAATTGCATCAACAAGGATTTCACACCTGAGGAAATCTCAGCTAAGATTCTTGCCTACATCAAGTCCTATGCTGAGGCAAATATCGGACATCCTGTAAAGAAGGCTGTCATCACTTGCCCTGCATATTTCGATGATGCTCAACGTGAAGCTACAAAGAATGCTGGAACCATCGCTGGTTTGGAAGTTGTTCGTGTCTTTGCTGAACCTACTGCATCCGCTTTGGCTTATGGTTACTCTGACAAAAAGAAGAGCGGTAAGGTCATGGTCTTCGATTTGGGTGGTGGAACATTGGATGTTTCCATCCTCGATATAGGAGATGGAACCTTCCAAGTCGTTTCTACTTCTGGTGACGTACACCTCGGTGGTGATGACTGGGATAAAGGTATCATGGAATGGGTCTTCAGTGGTATCAAGGATAGCTTCAATTTGGACCTTCACAGCAACAAGATTGCTGTGCAACGTATCAAAGATGCATCCGAGCAAGCTAAAATTGCTTTGACTAGCCAAACTTCCACTGAAATCACTTTGCCTTACCTTGCAATGGGAGCAGATGGAAATCCTGTCAACTTTTCTGCTACTTTGACTCGTGCAAAGTTCCAAGAAATCACAAGAAGTTTGATCGATCGTTGCATACCTCCTATGGAGAATGCTTTGAGAGATGCTAAACTTAACAAATCAGATATCGATGATGTATTGATGATCGGTGGATCTACTCGTATGCCTGCTGTCTTGGATTTGGTAAAGAATTATATGGGTAAAGCTAACCAATCCATGAATCCTGATACTGCTGTTTCTGTCGGTGCTGCTATCAATGGTGGAGTCATTCGTGGAACAGTCAAGGATGTTGTCCTTCTCGATGTTACTCCTTTGACTTTGGGTATTGAGACTCTCGGTGGAGTTTTGACACCTCTCATCACTAGAAACACCACAATTCCAACATCCAAGTCTCAAATATTCTCAACTGCTGCTGATAATCAACCTGGTGTTGAAGTCATGGTCTACCAAGGCGAGCGTCCTATGGCTGCTGATAACAAGTTCTTGGGTCGCTTCTCACTTGAAGGAATACGTCCTGCACGTCGTGGAGAACCTCGTATTCAAGTTACATTCTCATTGGATGTCAACGGTATCTTGACAGTCACTGCTAAGGATCTCGACACCAATAAGGAACAACATATCACCATTTCCAACTCTTCAGGTTTGACCAAGGAAGAAATCGATAGAATGGTCGAGGAAGCCAAGGAGAACGAAGCTAACGATAAGAAACGTAAGGAAGATGCTGATACTCGTAACCAAGCCGAGACTTTGATCAACCAAATCGATGATGAAGTTAACAAGGCTGGTGATAAGCTTCAACCTGCTCAAAAAGAATCTATCCTCAAGATTCGTAACGATATTAAGACTGCTCTCGATAAGAACGATCTCGATACAGTGCGTCAAAGAATAGCTGAACTTCAACAGGCTGCTTATCAGGCACAACAGTTTGCTGGTCAAAATGCTGCTGGTGCAAACCCTGAGCAAAATACTGCTGGCTCCACTGAAGCTAAAAACAATAATTCTGACACCGACGGACATGTCTATGATGCAAAGCCTGGTGACAACAACGGAAATAAGTAATCTAGATTAGTATTTGTAGTTAGGCAGGCTATATGCCTGCCTGTTGTTTGTTAAAGAAAGGATGGATGATATGGCTCAAGAAGAAGATTATTATGCGATATTGGGAATCGATAAATCCGCAAGCCAGGATGATATTCAAAAAGCATATAGATCCATGGCAAAAAAATGGCATCCAGATGTCAATCACGATCCAAATGCCACTGAGATGTTTGAAAAAATAACCAAAGCTTATGATGTTTTGAAAGATCCACAGAAACGTGCTGCATATGATCAATTTGGATCTGCTGCAGTCGATGAGAATGGGCAAGCTGGATTCAATGCTGGCGGCTTTAATGGGTTTAATCAAGGTGGCGTTGATGGTTTTGATGTGGATGATTTATTCAATCAGTTCTTTGGCGGTGGAAGAAGAAGGACTCGTCAGGACTCGAGAAGTAGTGGACCTGTAAGGGGAGAAGACAAATTTATTCGTATGAAGGTGTCCTTTATGGATGCAGTCAATGGTAGAGATGTCGAAATGCCTTATACATATGATTCTGTTTGTCCTACCTGTCAAGGAAAGAAAGCAGTCAATCCATCCGATGTAGGTGCATGTCGTACTTGTGGTGGCTCAGGTGTGGTCGTTCAAGCTCAAAGAACAATGTTTGGAACTTTCCAAACACAGACCACGTGTCCTGACTGTAACGGAAGTGGAGTAAAGATTAAGAATCCATGTACGGATTGCCATGGTACTGGATATAAGACTGTCAAGACAAACTTGAAGATTACTGTTCCCGCCGGTATTGCTCAGGGACAACAGTTGCGTGTTCCTAATAAAGGTGGACGTGGATTGAACGGTGGACCTAATGGTGACTTGTTCATTGAAATTGTCATCGGTGAGGACAAGCAATTCCGTCGTGAAGGTAACGACATCCATATAGATTTGGATGTTCCTTTGGTAGTGGCAGTTCTCGGTGCTGATGTCGATATTCCTACGGTTTATGGAACCACATCGATTCATATCGATAACGGGACACAGCCTGGAACAATACTTAGAGTTCGTGGACAAGGTGTCAAAGGCTTGTCTGGAACAGGTGATGAGTATGTGCATTTGAATATTGTTGTTCCTAAGAAGATCACCGATAAAGAACGTGAGCTTTATGAGCAAATTGCTCAGCAAGCAGACGTCAAAGTATCTTCTAAGAAGACAGGAATATTTAAAAACATATTCAAAAAGAAGTGAAAGTAGAAAAATAGCCCGCAAAAGCGAGCTATTTTAGTTTGTAAACCATTGTTAATCGGCCACAACCTTATACGATTATGGAAAGTGGTTAACAAAAATACTATAATATATTACGAAAAAGGATTGGAATAATATTTAATACATGGATAGTAGCCATTTAAGTCGAATTATTTATTTTGCTGATGATAATTTTGGTACTAATAATGTTGGAGCTCTTGTCGGTTTTATAGTGGGATTAGTTTTATTGTGTTTGTTGTCTTTTTTTACTACATTATGCGAGGTCGCATATCGAGAATCTTCACCTACAAAACTTAGATATGCCTATAGAAAGTCTGCGGGAAGATTAGCTTTTAAATTAGTAGAAAAGAAAGACATGGTTGTAATGTGCAACCGTCTTTTGGATGTGCTATGCACCATTGCAATTGTTATCGTAGCTATTTACTTAGGTCTTTTGACTATCGGAAGTAATTGGTTAGTTATTTTGATGGCTGTATTGGTAGCTTTCTTTGTCGCAATTGTTTTAGGCGAGGTCATACCTTCAACAATTGCACAACAAAGGCCTGAGAGATGTGCCGTCATTATGAGTTACCCGATGGCCATCATCTTTTATTTGTTTTATCCATTGACATTTATATTTTATGAATTTACTAAATTATTGAAGAAATGGTTCCATATTCAAGAAACTGCCGATGTCTCAGAAAAAGAGTTGAAAGTATTAGCGAGTGACGCTTATAGAGAAGGTAGCATTGAAAAGGAAGAACATGATTTGGTTCTCAATTCATTGAATTTTGATGACAAGACAATCGAAAGAATCATGGTTCCTGTCAGAAACTTCTCTGCAGTTAATACAGAGATGACCATAGATAAAATCTGTAAATTGTTTGAAGAGACTAATTATTCGAGATTACCGGTGTTTGATGAGAAGACAAAGAAATTTATCGGAATTCTTCACCAAAAGGATTTCTATGAATTGATGATAAGCAATAAAGGACAAGGAGAAATATCGTCGATTATAAAGCCTGCCTTGTTCATGGATTATAAGACAAATTGTTCAAAGGCATTGAAGAGATTTCAAGCTTTGAGACAGCATATAGCGTTTGTTAGGAAAGATGGAATTGTAATTGGTCTTATCACTATTGAAGATTTGCTGGAAGAGTTGGTCGGTGATATTGAAGATGAGTACGATGCTGAGGATTTAGAAAAGGAAGCTGCTGAGAAGCTTCAAGCTAGAAGCGATAAGGCAGATGCCCAAGAAGTCGATAGAAGAAGAGAAGAATTTAAAGATTCAGTCATCCTGACTGGACCTGAAGATGAAGGGGATAGCGACGAATCACCTATTGATGATTCTGTGAACGATGATTCAAATGACGCTTAAACAAAAAGTAATAAACATCTTAAAAATAAAAGAAAAAGATATATCAGTTTTGGCTAAGGAAATGAATATTCCTGAAGCTGAGCTTTTATCACTTTTAGAAAGGACTGACCTTACTCCTCAATTCATAGAAAGCCTAAGTCATTACCTTAGGCTATCATCAAAAGATTTGATGAAGGATGATTCTAAGTCCATTCCTTTAGGTGTAGATGACTTTAAGTATGACAAACAAATTCGTAAAGAATGGTTCAGGAATTCTTTTAATTCGATATTGTTTGTCGTCTATTTGTCTATCTCAATAGTTTTGTGTTTCCTTCTTTTTGCTTTTATTCCAAACGAAATCAATCAAAGTTTTATCATAGGAATTATTTGTACTTGTTTGATGGCTTTAATAACAATCTTATATCCTTTGGTCTGCCAAATCTCTTTTATTAAAAGGTACAACACGATTAAAAATGGATTTAGGATAGCTGTTTATCCAAATGAGATCTCTTATTATAAAAAAGGAATAAATGGTTATGATTTCGATTCTTCTTTTTCTTTGAATGATACATTGATATTTAGTGAGACGATGAATATTTTTTATATGACTAATCAAAAATTTCAAAGTCAATTCATTTATAAGAATGATTTATCTAATGGTGAAATAGAAATGATAAGAGATTTGATAAGGAAGAATTCTATGATCAATATGACCAGAGAATCAATTCCTTTCGAACAATTCAACATGATGAAGACATATGAGAAAGCAAAGAAACAAAGAAAGGGTTACATCATTGTTTCCTTGGTAGTTAGTTTCGTATTGTCTTTCCTTGTCGGATTAAGTGCCTGGTTCTTACTCAGTAATTTATCTATAAACTTATATCAACTTTGCTCTGTATTGATTGGTCTTGGTTATTTTGTATTGGTTTTACCATTGAGTTTTATCTGATTTCAGTCTCTACTATAATTATATTGTTTTGGAGGTTTAATAATGGATATCAAGGATTATAGAATCGTGTATTTAGGAACACCAGAAATCTCAGCTTCTTTGTTGGAAGCTATGATTAAAAATGGGTTTAATATTGTCGGAGTTATTACGCAACCAGACGCTCCTAAAAAAAGAGGCGGCAAAGCCAGTCCTTCACCGGTTGGTGAAGTCGCACTAAAGCATAATTTACCTTTGCATAGACCTTTAAAATTAAATAAAGACTATTCTATTTTAGATGAATGGAAACCCGATCTTTTGTTGACTTATGCTTATGGTCAGATTCTTTCTACTAAAGTTTTAAGTTATTCAAAACTTGTGCCTTTGAATGTACATGCCTCATTGCTTCCTAAATTAAGAGGCGCATCTCCTATTCAAACCTGTCTTATCGAAGGAGACAAAAAGACAGGTGTATGTTTGATGGAGATGGTCAAAGCTATGGATGCAGGAAGGGTGTTTGCTTGTGAAGTCATTGAAATCCCTGAGGATATGAATTTCACCTCTCTCGAAGAGAAGGTATCTGATGTCGCTATAAATCTCGTTTTGAATAAGCTTCCATTGTTTTTTGAAGGAAAATTAGAAGGCATTCCTCAAGATGAGAGTCAAGCCACTTTTTGTCATTATATAACCAAGGATGATATGGAATTGGATTTGGATTATTCAATTGATAAGTTTATTAATATCGTCCGTGCTTTCTCTATTAAGCCTGGTGCTTTTATTAGAACAATGAATGGAGATGAACCTTTAAAAATCTTATCTTGTTTACCATATGATGACAAAAGTGTTAAAAAAGGTGAATTAAAAGCAGTGGATAAGAAACATTTAGTACTAGGATTGAACAATGGTCAGGTTTTGATAACAAGTATTCAAAAGCCTGGAAAGAAACCCTGCGACGGTTCTTCTTTCATCAACGGAATGGGTAGTGAACATGTTATATTAATCAAGCCTAAAACGGAGGACATAAAAAATGATTGAAATAGTTGTTAAGGGCTTTGGCTCTATCAAGGTTGTGATGGATTACAAAGATGCACCTAATACCTGTGCTAACTTTGTGGAATTGGCGAGAAAAGGTTTCTATAACGGATTGACTTTCCATAGAATTATCAAGCACTTTATGATTCAAGGTGGTGATCCATTAGGAACAGGAGTCGGTGGACCTGGATATGGAATTAAAGGTGAGTTCTTGGCAAATGGAGTCGACAACAGACTTTCTCATAAAAGAGGTGTTATTTCAATGGCTAGAGCTCAAGATCCTGATTCAGCAGGAAGCCAGTTCTTTATCTGTGATGTTGATGATGGATTCTTGGATGGACAATATGCAGCTTTTGGACATATTGAAGTAAATGATGTGGATTCATTCAAGACTTTGGATAAAATTGCTGCTGTTAGAACTCATAAGCCTTACTCAGATATGCCTTATGAACCAGTCGTCATTGAAAAGATGGTAGTCTCTGAAGATGAACCATCTAATCCTGTCGAAAAAATTGAAGACTAACATTTAAGGAACTGTTGTCTTGATTAAAGTTTTTCAGTGCGAAGATGAAGGTTACGGTCGAATCTTCGTAAACGACGCCATAAAAAAAGATTATCCAAATCTCGATAGAGATATGGATTACTTTCATATCGACGCAAATTTGGATTCTCTTCAAACTTTAGTGGATGAAGCGTTGACGATGTCTTTTACGGGTGAAGATAAAGTCATTTTGTTGACCGGATGTGACTTTTTGTCTCAACCTAAGAAGAGAGGTGGGCCTAATAAAGATGATATCCAGGCTTTCATAAAATATTTGAAAAATCCTAGTGATATCACTTCTATTTACATATTAGTAGATGGCAAAGTGCAAAGAGGTGAATTACTTAATAGTTTGAAAAAGGTTTCCACTTTTTTGGATATAACATCTCCTTCAGATAGTGAATATATAGGATACGCTCAAAAAATAGCAGCTCAGCAGAACAAAACGATAGATAGAGAAGCCTGCATATTGGTGAAAGATAGAGTTGGAAATGATTTTAGATCATATATAAACAATGTCAAACTTCTATTGGAGTACTCATCCAATGTTTCAACTAAAGATGTGAATGTCTTGGTGAAAGAACCTCTTCAAGATAATACTTTTGATTTATGCGACTTGTTGTTGAAAGGAGATGTGAAGTCTGCACTGGCTTTATATAGAGATTTGATAAAAGGTGGAAGACTTCCTTTGACTTTGTTACCCATGCTTCTTAGTCAGCTTAGATTTTTGTTTGAAGTCAGTTATCTTAAAGCGATGAGAATGGATAAATACTCCACGGCTCAACAATTGAATTGCAAACCTGGAAGAGTTGGATTTGCCATGGATAAGCTTTCAAAAGTATCATCCCTATCGCTGTTAAAATCAATGGCGGATTTATCTAAAATTGAAAAAGAAATTAAGTTTGAATTAGATGATGCGGATATGAAAATGGAGTTATACATACTTAATTTCACGAAGTATTTGGTAAGGTGAAGACCTTACCATTTTTCTTTACAACTTCTTTACATTCCTTTACAAGATTATGGTTTCAATGAAAATGTCATGGGAGGATAATATACTAGGTTTTAAAGAAAACCATTAAAAGGGGTTAAAAATGAACAAGAATAGATTGATTGCTTGTTTGGTTTTGGTTTGTTCATTTGGATGTTTGGCTAGCTGCAGTGTTGATACTAAGAAGGATGACTTCAAAATTGATTCAAATATCAAGGTTTACACCAGACCAACAACTTCTGGAACTAGAGAATGTTTCTTCGAGAAAATCGGTTATGCAAATGGAAAAAATGGGGGACTTGTTTCCAAAGCTAACGAAGTGGCTGAAAATGGTGATATGCTTTCCGCAATTGCCAACGATACTTATGGAATCGGATATGTTTCTTTGGATTCGTTGAAGAATAACACTAGTGTCAAAGGATTGAAGTTTGAGGGTGTTGAGGCTACTTCAGAGAATGCTTTGAATGGAACTTACAAGTTGAAGCGTTACTTCAATATTGTAGCTGATACCGGAAGCAATGCTGATTCCGATTTGAATGATTTGGCTAAGGCATATTGGGATTTCACATTTTCAAAACAAGGATTAGCAATCGCCAGCCAAAATGGTGGTATTGTTAATGCAGATGTTTTGAAGAATGCTGCTTCATTTAAGACTTCGGATTATACCATCTTCACCAAGGATGTTTCTTCTAAGACTATCGGAATTGCTGGATCTACTTCAGTAAAGAACATTTCCACTGCTACTGAGAATGCATTTATCGCTCTTTGGACAGATTCCACCAAGGCTCCTAAGTTTGATATTTCAAAGCAAACTGGATCTGGAACTGCTGTTCCTAATCTCCAAAGCAAGACTGCTCAAATCGGATATTTGTCTCGTGAATTGGATGATGCTGAGTTGACAACTTTGGGTGGAATCACTGGCTCTAAACATGATCACATCTGCACTGATGCAGTAGTCGCCATCGTCAATATTAAGAACACTTCTGTTTCTAACATCACTGGAACACAATTGGCTAGAGTCTATCTCGATTCCAAAGATAGTCAATGGGCTGATTTGTTCAAAGATGGTGTCTCACAAATTACCAAGTGGAATTAACTTGCTTAATTCGTGTTTTGTTATTAAATAATTGGTAGTTAAGCCGGAAAAATATCTCCGGCTTTTGTCGGTTTTAAGGAGGAGGGTCAATGGATCAATCAAACGATAGTTTGGCATTGTCAATTGAACAAAAAACTAAGAAGGGCTGTGAAAGAAAAATGCTCACAGACAAAATTGTCAAAGGTATTTTCTTTTTCTTAGCTTCTCTTTGTATCATTATTGTTTTAGTGACTTTAGGTTATCTCATCTGCTCCGGTATTCAACCATTCTTTAAGGAATATCCTGATGGAGAAAAATTAGATGCAGGTTATTTCTTCACTGGAATCAAATGGGAAGCTGGTAATTATGGTGTTTTTTGGATCTTTGTCAACACACTTTATTTAACTCTTTTGTCTATGGTTATTTCAATTCCTCTAAGTGTTTTGACTGCATTATGTATTACAAGAATTGCGCCGAAGCCAATCGGCGAGTTGCTAAATGCTGTGGTCAAAGTCTTAGCAGGTATTCCTTCTGTTATCATCGGTGTTTTCGGTGTGGGTTTTATTTGCCCGATGGTTAGAGATTTTGGTAATTTCTTCGGAATACAAACAGCTGGTGGAAAATCTGGATTGTCAGCCATTATAGTTTTGGCTTTGATGTCTCTTCCAACTATTACATCGATGTCTGTCACAGCTTTAAAAGCAGTTGATAAAAAGATGATCTTAGCTAGTTTGGCCTTAGGTGCTTCTCCTACTCAAACTAACTTTAAGATTGTATTGACAGACGCTCAAAGCGGAATATTTGCTGGAATCATTTTGGGAATCGGTAGATCTTTAGGAGAAGCGACAGCCATTCAAATGGTCACCGGTGCAATCTCTGGACCAGAATTCAATATCTTCGAGAACACAGCTACTATAACGACTGTCATGTTAAAAGGAATAGGAGAAGCCACAATAGGTTCTTTAAACTATGAAGCTCGTTTTTCTGCAGGTCTTATATTGATGTTGATTATCATTATCACTAACGTTGGATTGAACGCTATTAGAGATGCTATTTATAGAAAGATAAATGGAATAGTAAAGCCTAGTAGAAAAGCTAAGAGAAAGGAGGCAAAAGCATGAATACCAATTTTGATATTAATGTCGAGATTGAAAGACTATACAAGCTTTGTGCCTCTAAATTAATCGATAATAATACTCTTTTAGCAGACATGAAGAAAATAAAGAAAGACAAGGATGTCACTACTATTTATAAGTATGGATTTAATTCTCTTCAAGATGCTGTCTTTTTAGCAAAGGTTATTTTGAGAAAAAAGAAGCTCCCCAAAGTTGAATCTATGGTGTTTAACTCAGATGAATCCTCTGATGTTACATCTTTGGAAGTTGATTCTTATCAACAAAAGTATATAGAGAATGCTTCTAAGAAAAACAAAAACAGAATTAAGATTGGATCTGGATTTAAGCTTGGATTTACTTGGCTGTTCACCGGTGTGACTTTCATGGCTGTTTTGGCTATTATTATCTTTGTGTTCCACAAAGGTTGGTCAACCTTGAGTTGGAATTTCTTCTCCGGGGATTATAAATCTCAACAAGTCTCTGCTATGACTAAAGATGGGTATTATAACGATGGAACAACTCAATATTCGTATGATCCTAAAAGCAATGAATTTTATTCTTCTAGATGGGGAATTGCTGTAAAAGATTCTAAATCGAACGATGGTCAAGCTTCGGTCGAGATAACTTATCTCGATTCTAATTCGCCTCTTGTTACTGAAATGGTCGATATGAATGAGAATATAGCTCCTTTTGTTGTAGGATGGAACTTAGCTGGGTTTACTATCTTTACAGATGATTCCCAAATCATTTCAGTCGGTGTCAAGGCAGAGAAGCCTAAAGATGAGACTTATGCTCAATACTACATGGAAGTCATGGATAAAACTACAATGATTACTCTTTCGAACATCACATATGGTGGTGATGGAATTAGAGGATCGTTTGTAGCTACTATTTATATGATTCTTTTGACTTTGCTGTTTGCTCTACCTTTAGGAATAGGAGGAGCTATTTATTTAGCTGTCTATTCAAAGCCTAATAAGTTTACTTCGATGGTTAGATCCGCAATCGATTTGTTATCAGGTATTCCTTCTATTATATTTGGATTGATTGGAGCTATGGTTTTCATTCCAATCACTTCTGGTGGTGGTCATCAAGGTTCATTATTATCTGGTGCTTTGACATTAGCTATCATGGTCTTGCCTATCATTATTAAGAATACGGAAGAGGCAATAAAAGTAATTCCTAAATCCTTGTCTGAAGCTAGTTTGTCGTTGGGAGCATCCCAATCTCAAACAGTCTTCAAGGTAATTCTTCCAAATGCTATGAGTGGAATCTTGACTGGTACAATCTTAGCTACTGGAAGAATAATTGGAGAATCGGCTTCGTTGATGTTTGCTGTGGGTATCACTATTCAAGACAACATTCAAATATTGAGTCCTGCCACAACATTGGCCACACATATTTGGTATATCATGGCTGGTGAGAATCCAAACTATGATGCAGCATGCTCAATCTCTATAGTAATATTGTTTATGGTGTTGATATTGAACGTACTACTGTCGATCGTATCTCATTATTTGAATAGATATCAAGCCAATGCTTCTGAGACATGGTTTACTAAGATTATTCATAAGATTAAGAAGAAGAGACAATCTAAAAAGGAGGCTATCTAAAATGACTGAAGAAGAGAAAAAGAGAGCTGAAAAACTCGCCAAGATGCATGAAGCTGATAGTAGAACGGATTTGGAAATGGGGCATCCAATCGAAGTCGGAAAAGATCCATTGATAGGTGCACCAGCTGTTGCCGCACAAGAGGAAAAAGATCTTCAAAACTCTCAAAGACTTGTCTTCGATATACATAATCTTAAGCTTAGCTATGGTGATTTTGAAGCTTTGCATGGAATCGATATGAAGATTGAAAAAAATAAAGTCACGGCTTTTATCGGACCATCTGGATGCGGTAAATCAACTTTCCTTCGTTGTTTGAATAGAATGAATGATTTGACTGATGGATGCAAAATAACCGGTGAAATTCTTTATCATGGTGAAGACATAAGAAAGATGAATGAGATTTTGTTGAGAACCAAAGTAGGAATGGTTTTCCAACAACCTAATCCATTTCCTATGTCTATTTGGGATAACATTACCTATGGACCTAGATGCCAAGGTATTCATGACAAGAAATTTTTGAATCAATTAGTTGAGACTTCTTTGAGAGAAGCTGCTTTATGGGACGAAGTAAAAGATAAGTTAAAGAAATCCGGCTTAGCTTTGTCTGGTGGTCAGCAGCAAAGGCTGTGTATTGCTAGATGTATTGCTATGAAGCCTGAAGTCATATTGATGGATGAACCTACCTCTGCTTTGGATCCTATCGCTACAAAAAAAGTTGAGGAACTAGTGAATAAACTTAAAGAAAAATATACAATAGTAATAGTCACTCACAATATGCAGCAAGCCACCCGTGTTTCTGACTATACTGCCTTCTTCATGGTCGGAAACTTGATAGAGTTTGCTCCTACCCAACAATTCTTCTCACATCCTAAAGAGAAGAAGAGTGAAGATTATATTACGGGAAGATTCTCTTAATCTAAAGGAGGAAAAGCAAAATGACATTTGATCAAGAAATGATTGCAATCAATGAAGAAATTGAAAAAATGTTTTCTTTGACTCGTGAATATTTGAGACGCTCTTTAGTTTATTATCTTTCTGATGAATCGATAGTTTTTGATACAAAGATCGACGATCATTTAGTAAATGATTGTGAAAGAAATGTTGAGGCTTGGTGTCTTTCAATTTTGCTTAGAGAAAAAGTATATGCTACTGACCTTAGAAGAGTTACTGGATGTCTTAAACTTGTAACTGATATAGAAAGAATCGGTGATCATGCTAGGGATATAAAGGAAGATGCAGATAAGATTAAAGTCTTGGGTGAAAAAGGACAGGATAAAGACTTGATTCAAGAATTTGTCGATTATGTTTTGAAGATGTATGATGATTCAGTTAAAGCTTTCGTTAGATTTGACTTTAAACTAGCAGAAGAAATTGCTGCTCAAGACAATGAAGTCGATTCTAAAGTCGATGCAATCTTGGATCAACTCATCAAAGAAAATAGTGAGAAAAAGGTAAGTGGTGCTTATGTTGTCTATCAAACCCTGATTATTAAATACTTGGAAAGAATTGTGGATCATGCTGTTAACATTGCTGAATGGGTAGTGTTCATTAAGAATGGATTCCATAAGGATAGCGTAATTATTTAGGAGAGTCTTTTATGAGTGGTTATTACAACTCTTTAAATAAATCGAAATATATAATCTATAGTGTCGAAGATGATGTAAATATTTCTCGAATAATAAATTTGACTATGGTGAAGGAAGGATATTCCATTCATTCTTTCTTGAATGGTCAAAGTTTCTTGGATGCTTTCAAAGAAACAAAACCGAATTTGATTCTAATGGATTTAATGCTTCCTGACTATACTGGTGAGGATTTGATAACCAAGATTAGACAAAGCGAAGGTGGTGATGATGTCGATATCATTATAGTCTCTGCTAAAAACATGCTCGCTGATAAAATTGAAGGCTTGGATAGAGGAGCTGATGATTATATCGAAAAACCATTCGATATTTTGGAATTGATTGCCCGTATCAATGCACATTATAGAAGGACGACAAAACAAAGTGTTTTGTCATATGGTGAACTTGTTTTGGATGTCAACCAACATAGAGTCACTTTTAATGGAAACGAGGTGAATTTAACTGCTTCAGAATTCACCATATTAAAAACTTTGATGGAAAATATTGGCGATGTCATCTCAAGAGAACAATTGATTTCCATTCTTTGGGGTGATAACAAGGCTTTGGAGACTAGAACTATCGATATGCACATAAAAGAGCTTAGAAAGAAGTTAAATGATTCAAAAGGTCTTTTGATTCAAACGGTTTATGGTATAGGATATAAGTTGGGAATAATAGAGGATGAAAATTAAGGATTATATTAAACTTTCTATAGTAGGAATATCAGTCAGTTATGTTTTTTATCTAGCTGGCTCTATAGCTTCATTTTGTGTCTCACATAATTCTTCTATAGATAGAATAAATAATTCTTTGATTCTTTTAAAAGATAATCAAGATTTAGTAATAGACACTGATAGTAAGATTTTAAAGACTGTTGACTCAGCTTTTCTCAATAATTTGGGATACGATAAATTGTCCCTTACCACTTATATCGATTATAATCCCAATCGATATGAAGGCTATATGAAGTTTGAGTCTAACAAATATGGTTATATAAAAATGGATGTTCCTAATGATGAAAAAATCAGTTTTTATTTTTTATCCATAGGATTACCTATTGTAACTATAACGGATGCATGCCTCATTGCCTTTGTCTGCGTTGAGAATAAAAAAATAATGAATAGGCTAGGCTCTTCTTTAAACAAGCTTGGAAATTCTTATGGTCATTTAGAAAATCCATATCTATATGATGGTGATTTGGATTTGATGATTTCAACAATAGATGAAGCGTCAAACAAGATCATTAATATGGATAATGATATCAAAGAAACTTATGAACGTACTATCGCATTGCTAGATTCCATGCCTAACGGACTTATTCTATTGGATTCAAAAAGAAACATTTTATTGAGGAATAAAGCAATTGAGAAGTTTTATTATTCCATAAAAGAGCAAGGAAAAGATAATATTTTATTGGACTTAAAATCTAAGATTGAAGATTGCCTTAATCAAAAACAATCAATATCTTTCGATTGGAATGTTCAAAACATTATTTATTCTATTTCTATAGAAGCACTAGGTGAAAAAGGTACAGCTATTTTAGTTTATGACGTAACTAATCAAAGACGAATTGAAGACACAAAACGTGATTTTATGGTCTACGCATCTCATCAGATGAAAACTCCTTTGACTTCTGTTATCGGCTATCTAGAGATGATAATAGATGGCGTTGTTACTGATGAAAAAGAAGTAAGAGAGATGACTAATGATGCCTTGACTTCAGCTAAGACTTTAAATGGAATGCTCAAGGATATGCTTTCCTTAGCAAAGATGGAAAGCAATGTTCCACTGAACAGAGAAAAGATAGATTTGGCTGAAATGACTAGTGTTGTGTGCAATTCGTTTAAAGAACAGTGTTTAGTTAAGAAGATTAATATTATAAAAGATCTTCAAACCTTGTATGTTGAAATGGAAAGAAGAGATTGTGAGAGGCTTCTAGCAAATCTCATTGAGAATGGCATTAAATACAATAAAGAATATGGGAGTGTAGTCATCATTATCGATCCTTACAAGAATCAATTGATTGTAAAAGATAGTGGTGTTGGGATTCCACAAAATGATCTTTCTAGGATTTTTGAAAGGTTTTATAGGGGTTCGGATGCAAGGGTAGAAGGCAGCGGATTAGGCTTGGCTATGGTTAAGCATATCTGCCAACGATATGGATATAAGATTAATGTAGATTCCAAGATTGATATTGGGACGACATTTACGATAAGTTTTTAGTATTGGTCAGGCTCTTTACTTATCGATGCTGGAATTAGCTCTGCTACTTTTAACGCATCTTGGGTTTTCAGCTTTACTTGTGCACCGACTTTGCCTCCAGAGAAGAAAATGTAATCATAAGATAATGCAGAATCGTCAATATAATGTTTCATATGTTTCTTAAGACCTATCGGCGAACATCCACCATGTACATAACCGGTTGTAGGAAGCAAATCCTTCAAAGGTAACATTTGGACTTCCTTTTCACCACAGGCTTTTGCTGCTGATTTTAAATCCAGTTCTTTTGCAACTGGAATTAAAAATGCATAGAATGAATGACTTTTTCCCTGACAAATCAATGTTTTAAAAACAGTGTCAACAGGTTCATTTAGTATCTTTGCTATTTCTTCTCCTGTCAATTTTGGATTTGCTTCATAGAAGAAAGGCGTATATTCAGTTTTCTCTTGATCTAAGATACGCATGACATTTGTCTTATTTATTTTCATATTCATAAAACCTTCTAGATTCCTTAAAATTATAGACTTTATTTTATGATAATGCTGATTTTATGTACTTTTATTTCTCTAATGTACATTATTTCTAGTAAAATATTAAGAGTTTTAAAATTGAAAGGATAATTACTCTATGGCATATGAATTGATTTTTGATAGCTGTAATGATTTAGGACCTTCTTATGATAAAGATAACGGAGTTACCATAATTCCTTTAGCTTTTGAAATGGAAGGCAAAAGATATCTTCGTTATCAGGATGATAGAGAACTTTCTGTAGATCAATTCTATAAGAATCAATCGGATAAGATTTATGGTAAGACTGCTCAGGTCACACCTATTGATTTTATCAATCATTCAACTCCATTTTTAAAGGAAGGAAAAGATGTCTTCATTTGTCCTTTCTCTTCTGGATTATCCGGAACTTATCAATCTGCTTTGGTTGCAAAATCTCAACTAGAAGCTGATTTCCCCGATAGAAAGATTGTCGTATTCGATGGAAGAACTGTAGCTCCTTCTTATTCTTTGATGATTGAGGAAGCCGTTAGACTTTATAGACAAGGATTGTCTATGGAAGATTTGGAAGCTACTTTGAAGGAAGAGAGAAATCATATTTATACTTGGTTTGCTGTCAACGATTTGGGGGCTTTGGTTCATGGTGGCAGGGTCAGCAAGGTCTCTGGATTCTTTGCTGGTGCTTTGAATATCAAACCTGTTCTCGATGTTGACTTAGAAGGAAAGCTTCAAGTTGTAAGCAAGGCTCATGGTACTAGAAAAGCTTTAGAGACTTTATCTAACAAAGTTAAGGAAACTATCACAGAAGATGGTTTGAAGAAGAAAATATACGTCTCTTATGGATTGGAGAAAAACTTAGCAGATATCTTGATTGAATCTTTGAAAAAGAATGTATCCGAAGACTTAGATATAGTAGTTGGAAGAATAAGCCCTATTATTGGAGTTCATACTGGACCTTCCATTATTGCTTTGTCTTGGATTGGTGTAGATCAAAACAAAACAAAATAAAGTGCTTTTATTATAATAATTATTGTCAATCAACTTGTTTTTTATTATATTAATAGAGAATGAGACCTTGTGTCTTACCTTAAATCAGGAGACTTAGTTTTCTAATGGAAAAAATAAGAGTGGTCGCCCTAGGTGGCCTTAATGAAAATGGCAAAAATTGCTATTGTATTGAAGTAGACGGAGATATATTTGTTATCGATTGTGGATTGAAGTATCCTTCAGTCAACAATCCCGGAATTGATTTCTTAATTCCTAATTTTGATTACTTAAGAAAGAATCAGGATAGAGTTAAAGCTGTGATCATTACTCATGGACACGACGATCAATATGGTGCATTGCCGTATCTTTTGAACTTGATCAATGTTCCTGTCTATGCTTCAAGCACAACTATAAATATGATTAGAATGGACTACGGAAAGAAATTCCGTCGTTTCCAAACATATCATTTTATATCAGTATATCCTTCTTCAACTGTTGTCATAGCTGGTCATACTTTCGACTTCTTTGCGACAACTCATAGCATTTCTAATTCGTTTGGATTCGCTCTTCGTACAGAAGTCGGAAACATCGTATTCACTTCAGATTTTATATCTGATTATAACCATGTCAGAGGATTCTCTTTCGATCTTCCTAGACTTTGCAAGATTGCTGAGGCTAATCCAACATTGCTTTTGATGAGTGAGTCTTTGAAAGCTTTGACACCTGGCTCTGCCTCTCCTAAACATAGATTGACTCCTCATATTCAAGATATGGTTGGGAATATGAAAGGCCAGTTGTTCATAGCTCTTTACACTCAAAACTTCTACAACATTCAAGAAGTTATCGATTTAGCTGTCAAGAATGATAAGAAGATTTGTTTCGCTAATCAAACATTGGCTTCTTTCAAAAAGTCATTCAATGCTTGTGGTGATTTGGTAATACCCGACAGCAATTACTTTGAATTGAGAGATATAGCTTCGGTACCAGTTAATGAAAGAATTATTCTTTTGACTGAATCCGGATTGAAGTTATTCTCCGATATCAAGGAATTATGTTATGGCGGAATTCCTGGCTTGAAGATTTCAAATTCAGATGCATTTGTCATGGCCTGTCCTTCAGTTCCTGAAACTGAAATTCAGCACACTGAGGCTTTGGATACAGTGTATGCTACAGGTGCCAACGTAAAGAATTTGACAAGACGTGATATAGCTTCTATGCACGCTCAGGAAGAGGATCTCAAGATGATGTTGACACTATTACGCCCTAAATTTTATTTCCCTGTAAAAGGTGAATTCCGTCAAGTAATGGGCAATGCTAAGATGGCAGTCAATATGGAGATAGGTCTTAATCACAGCAATATCTTTGCTTATGATAATGGCATGTTCCTCAAGTTTGACGAGAATGGAAAATTTATACCTGCACCAGAGAAGGTCAACGTTTCTGATGTCGTAGTTGATGGTTCTACTGTCGGAGAAGTAAAAGGTAATGTTTTGGATGAAAGAGCTACTATGAGCAGCGACGGTGTCGTATTGATGGGATGCTTGATTTCATTGAAAGACAAAAAGTTGTTATCTAATCCTGATATCCAAATGCGCGGATTTATTTATCTGAAAGATGCATCGGATGTTGTAAGTGAAGTATCCAGATACTTTATCTCTACTCTCGACACTTTGGTTAAAGACACCCATGGATTATCGATTGAAGTAATGGCCAAGAAACTATCCGATAAGATGACTAGATTTATCAAAAAGATGACCGATAAAGAACCTTTGGTAATCTGTGAATTGAGAAATGCCGATGAAGCAGATAGATCATGTGCTCAAAGAAGTTTGGCTCGCCAAAATAGAGCAGCTAATGCTTCATCTACTAGAATCCATTCTTCCAAGGATCAAACAGCTGATATTAAGCCCAAGCTTCCTAACTTCACTTTGCCTTCTCCTAGAAAACCTATAGATGATTCTTCTAATGGTCAGTCAAACTAATTCAGCTGTTGTTTAAAAGTGAATATTAAAAGCCTTAAGCCGATGAGCTTAAGGCTTTTTGTTTAAATAACAATTACTTGACTAAATCTACGCCATGAGATGTGCCAATTCTAGTGGCACCGGCTTTGATCATATCTTCCATGTCTTGCTTGGTTCTTATACCACCAGCGGCTTTGACTCCAAAATCGGGTCCGACAGTCTTTCTCATCAGTTCGACATCGTGGACAGTGGCTCCACCTTTTGAAAAACCGGTGGAGGTCTTTACAAAGTCTGCACCAGCTTTTACAGTCAATTCAGAAGCTTTGATCTTTTCCTCGTCAGTCAATAAGCAACATTCGATGATTACTTTGAGAACATGGTTTCCGATTGCGTTTTTTACAGCTCTGATTTCATTTTCTACATAGTCATAATCTTTGTCTTTCAATTTTCCGACATTTATTACCATATCGATTTCGGTAGCACCCTCTAGGATACTTGATTTTGCCTCAAATGCTTTCACGCTGGGAAGTGTGGCACCTAATGGAAATCCTACGACTACTGCAACACCGACATTTGTTCCTTCCAATAGTTTGCTAGCTAATGATGCATAGCAAGGATTGACGCAAACAGATTTAAAGCCATACTCTTTTGCTTCAGCACAAAGCTTTTCGATGTCTTCTTTGGTAGCTTCAGCTTTAAGAATTGTCGAATCGATATAATCTTTTAATTCCATGGAATAATCCTCTTTCAGCTAAATATTATCATATATTGTCGATTGGATATATCGGTTAGATGAATTACATAGGTAAAAAATCGTACCACGATTAAAAAAGGGCTTTCAAATATTAATAAAACTTGCTAATATTCTTTAATTGTTGTAATATACAACACGCTTATTTGAAAGGATAATTTTTAGTCTATGGCAAACATCAAGTCTGAACAAAAGGATATTCTCACTAACGAAAAGAACCGTCTTCGTAATAAATCTTACAAGTCACAGGTCCGTACTGCTATGAAGAAAGTTCGTGTAGATGTCGAGAAGAAGGTTGAGAGAGCTACTCTCGATGCTGATTTCCAACATGCTATCTCACTCATCGATCGTTCTGTTCGTATGGGAATTCAAAAGCCTAACACCGGCAATCGTCAAAAGGGACAGATGTGGAAACTTTATAATTCCGTCGTCCTCCCTGTTGCTGAGGCTAAGTAATAGTATTTGTTCTCATTTATAGAGAAGGCTTTTGTCTTCTCTATTTTTGTGTTTATTTTTTTCTGATTAGGTTTCTTTTTGTATTTTCTTTTAATGTATTGGACTTAGTTGTAAAGTTTAAAGGCGTTTGTTTGGAGGATTTATGAATAAAATATATAATTTCATAAAGAAGAATTCTTCTTGGTTAATAACTGCTTTTGGTATTCTTTGCTTGGTTTGTTATTGTGCACACTTTATCTTATCTTTGGTGCAAGGTGTCGATGATACGACGAATGTATTCCAAGTTTTAGGGTTTTTGTTGAGTGGAATATTTGTCTATTTAGTCGGAGTATTCATGATGATTTTCGGCAGAGCTAGAAATAATGCTAGAATGCAAAAATTAATCGTATTTCTATCTGGAATATATTTAGCTGTATCCAATTTTGTCTCCGGAGTCAGTGGAATGTTTATGATAGTCGATAGTGGTGTTACTTTGATCATCTCTTACGTCTTGTCATTTATAGTTTCTTTGGCTTGGGTATTTATACTTTGCGAAGGATCATATGGATACCTTCAAAACAATTTCGAAAGACGAATAGGTGTCATTGCTAATTTGTTCTCCGTGGTTTTAATTTTAAATTTAGTCTCTGTAGTACTGAGTTTTATAATGGCAGGTGCTGACGGTGCATTAATTTCTATATTTATAGCTTCTCTACCTAGCTTGACATCTTTCTTTTATTTGGCTTGCCTCTATTGTTCTTATATCGATATTTACTATATTGGATATAACAATCCTCGTCCAAAGAAAAATAAAGAAAAGAAAGAAAAGATTGATTTAGATATTCATAGTTATTAAAAAACACATCGAAATGATGTGTTTTTTTACTTTTCGTGAATAGGACAGTCGCCTTCTTCTTTTATTATCTTTCCTTCGTGAAGTCTATATAATGAATCGACATTTTTCAGTTCTTCTAAAGCATGGCTGACAATTATTATCGTCATATTTCTTTTAGTATGCATGCCTTCTATTAAATTTAAGAATTCTTTTCTTCCATCTTCGTCCATACCGGTGGTAGGTTCATCAAGAATCAATAGGTCTGGATCTGATATTAGGGCTTTTGCAAGCCTCACTCTTTGCTGCTGACCTCCTGATAATTCACTGATTGATGAATTTGCGTATTTGTCGATGCCCATAGTTGTCAGCATGTCTTTAATTTTATGCTTGTCTTCCTTTGTGATGAAGGAGAACGGCTTAAATTTAAGACCTAGTGATACGACTTCGGTTACAGTTGCTGGAAAAATAAAGTCTGAATTACCTGTCAATTGACTGACAAATGATTTCTTCTTGAATGTATCTGTTACTTTTCCGGCTTGTGGTTTGTTAATTCCTAGAATAATTTTTAATAATGTCGATTTACCTGCACCATTAAGACCTATCAATCCGACAAATTGACCATCATTTATATGTAAATTAATATTATTCAATATAGTTTTATCCGTATATGCGAATGTTATATCTTTTAAATCTATCATTTTATTCTCCACCAGAAAATGAAATTCATTTTCAAATCTATAATTAGTATATCATTATTTTTGGTGAAACCTATATAATTTAATTTGTATTTAAATAACTTGAAATTAAAATTATTCAGGGAAGAAAAAGACATGATCCTATTAAAAAATATAGTTAAAGATTATGGTCAAGGTAGTGAGGTCTTTCACGCTTTAAATGGTGTTTCTTTGTCGTTTGGTGAGAAAGGTTTTGTCGCTATTTTAGGTCATTCTGGTTGTGGTAAGACTACTTTACTCAATATTTTAGGAGGATTGGATAGACCTACTAGTGGAAATATGATAGTCGATGGGAAGGACACTTCGTCTTTTTCGACTAATGATTTCGATAGCTATAGAAACTTTAAGATAGGATTTATTTTTCAAGAGTATAATTTGCTCCCTGAGATGAGTGCGTTGAACAATGTTAAAATAGCTTTAGATATAAGAAGAGTAGGAAAAGAATCTGCCGATAAACTTGCTAGAACCGCATTGAAGAAAGTTGGTCTTGAGAATAAAGCTGACAATAAGCCTCATCAAATGTCAGGCGGTCAATGTCAGAGAGTGTCTATTGCTAGAGCGATAGTGGAAAATCCATCAATAATATTAGCTGATGAGCCTACAGGTGCATTGGATTCAAAATCCGGTAGGGATGTCATGGAGATATTGAAGTCTATCTCCATGGATAGACTTGTTATCATGGTAACTCATAATGAGGAACTAGCTAAGCAATATACCGATAGAATCATAAGATTATCAGATGGTAAAGTCATATCAGATACAGATTCAATCGAAGGCAATAATTTAGAAAATCCTATAAGCGATGAAAAGAAAAAGAAAGTTGGATTGGGTTTTGTCGGTGCTATAAAAACTGGTGTAAGACATACAGTGAATAGATTGGGTCGATCTATGAGTGTGGCTTTGACAACAACATTTGGAATCATGGCTTTGGGATTTTCTTTAGCTTTGGCAAACGGCTTTAGCTTTTATGTAAATAGAGTCAATCAAGTAACTGGATCTAATGCACCTATAGTGATCAATGCTTATTCTACTTCTTCTGCCGGTTCTTCTTGGTCTAACTATAACCAAACAGAAGAATATCCCAGCGATGATTCTATCTATCCTACTTATTCACCCACTGGAACTGATACTTATAAATATAACAACTTTACTGATAAGTTTTATAACTACCTGCAAGAGTTGAAGAATGATGGTATTTTGACTGATTACAAAATGAAGAGGAGCGAAGATGATTCTTTGAAAGTCATAACATCCTATCCAAGTAGCTTGAATATTGAGAATTCAGGTGTCGATGGAGATAGTGGTTATAAAACAGTAAATGTATCTATGCGCTCTACTATGTCTAGTGGAACTGGTGGAAATTCAGCAGTAGCCAATACAGTATTTCATCCTTTGATAAATAATTATGAAGAGAATTATGATCTTTTAGCTGGAAAACTACCTACATCTAAAGATGAACTTGTAATGATTGTAGATTATAGAAATGCCGTTAGTTTTAAAACTTTACAAGAATTAGGATTTTATAATCCTTCTGATACCCAGGAAGATGTCTATGATGCAACTTTAACTACTCATGTAAAACCTGTCACCTTCGATAAAATTCTCGGTAAGGAATATAAAATATTCAGTATTGACGATTGTTATGTGAAAGCTTCTGATTTCCATGGCGATGTTAAAAATACAGCTTTTCCTTCTTCGGAAAATGTAGAAGATGATGATGGTAAAACAAAGACTATCAATAGATACTATCCAAAGACTACTATGCAACTAGCTAATGAAAATCCTAACGAATCAGATAAGACTGGTGTAACAGCTAAGATAGTTGGAATAATAAGACCTAAGAAGACGATAAAGAAAGGTATTATGAATTCGGGAATAGGATTTGTTCAGGATAGCAATACTGATGAAAAGAATGGATTATTAGAAACGATTAGATCATTTAACCAATCCTTTTCGATGCTGGATGATTTCAAAAATGCCTTTGTTAGAAAGACTCCATACAAATATGATTCTATATCCGGTAATTATATAAAGCAGGATAAGATATCATCCATCGATATGGCAAAAGAGATATCTAATGAATTCTTTGATGGCAACAAGTTAAAGGAAGAAATTACTTATTCAAAATTACAGGAAATATTGGAAAAATATTTCACTGCCTATATTACTTATTCGAGCAACTTCAATCCATCTAATTCATATGATGTCAATAACTATACAGATGGATATTTGTATGGGCTTAAAGCTTATAAGATTTTAAGGAAATATTTCACTACTGCAAATTCTTTAGGCTTAGATTTCACTACTGATGAACTCAAAGGAATCACTTTAACAGATACTACTGCAATTGAATCCTTCATTAGAGGATTGGTCAGCGACTTCCTTGAAGAGGATGTTGAATCTTATTACAATAAAGTCTTGGCTCTAGGTCAATTAGCTTATGTTCAGGCGAATGTTTCAACAATTGTCTTACTTCCAAATTCTATATCAGAAGCTAAAGTTGTCATTGAAAAACTCAATGAGTTTAACGATTATTCCAAGTATGACAATACGATAGAAGGCGGAGATCCATATCACGCAAAGGACAAGAGTGAAGTCATAGCTTTTTCTGATACTACATGGGATATGACTCAAGATATCGGTCAAGCTATCGATATGACTAACATCATATTGGATGTATTTGCTGTTATCACATTAATAGGGTCGGGTATTGTATGTATTAGTGTTACCAACATGTCTGTTCTTGAAAGAAAGAAGGAAATCGGACTTTTAAGATCCTTAGGTGCTTCGCAAAAGGACATAGGTTGGGTGTTTGAATCTGAAAGCTTTATAGTTGGATTAGTAGGTGGGTTGCTGGGGTGTTTCTTGACCTATATATTAACTTTTCCTATAAACGCATTGGTAAATACATTCTATCCTAGCTATAACGTAGGAAATATTGCCGATATGGCCTGGTGGCATCCGATAGTTTTAGTTTTATTAGCCGTTGTTTTAACGACGATTTCTGCTTTGATTCCTTCCTTGAAAGCAGCCAAGAAGAAACCTGTGGAATGCTTGAGAAGTGACCAATAACAATGTATGATATGAATTCATAAGGAATGGCAAATATGGATTTAAATATTACTCCAGGTAGAAGCTTGAATCTTCTTTATATAATCTTGGATAGTATTTTTGTTATATTCTATGTTTGTTTCTTGTTTTATAAGAAAAGAAAAGATGCTGCAATTATGTACTGCACCCCTCTCACTGGACCAAGGAGCAATAGCAATGATGGATGGATT
>ENA-UOJH01000022-UOJH01000022.1-human-gut-metagenome-genome-assembly--contig:-C148-NODE-22-length-173218-cov-9.689535_pt1 | contig 173218 bp, 141 predicted proteins | sample MGYA00242345_ERZ723892 | MGnify/ENA metagenome assembly ERZ723892 | reverse complement strand
GGTAACCGCCCCCTACGGAGAGCGACAGAGCAATCTGCCGCTCTCTTTTTTTATATATATCCCTATAATTGCTCAAATTTTGCGTAAAATTTGAAAATTTCTTATCTTTGTATCAATAATTGATGAGCACACACAATCACTTAATTATGACAAATTTAGACCAAGAAATCAGGGTGCAAATGTTTTCGGCAAATGCCGAGGCTTTAGTTGATGTGCCTTTTGGTGGCAGTTTACGAGCAGGATTTCCAAGTCCTGCCCAAGATTACACTTCTGAAGCCATTAACTTGGGAAAAATTCTCGTTCGTGATAACGAAACCACCTTTTATGCCCGTGTAGAAGGCAATTCCATGTGCGAAGCAGGAATTTGCGATGGAGATCTCGTGGTAATTGATAAAAGTATTGAGGCTTCTGAAGGCGACATAGTTGCTGCTTTTATCGATGGGGAGTTCACATTAAAGCGTTTTCATGTAGATACCAACGAAGGTTGCGCATGGCTGATGCCTGCCAATGCTGATTTCAAACCGATAAAAGTTACTGAAGAAAATAATTTTATGGTTTGGGGTGTGATGACTTTCTGTATTCGCCGTTTTCACGAATAAAATTTTCTTCTCAACAAATTATGCAACTGTACGGACTTGCCGACTGTAATAATTTTTACTGTTCCTGCGAGAGGGTGTTTCACCCCGATCTTGTAGGCAAGCCAGTTGTGGTTTTGTCGAACAATGACGGGTGTGTGATTGCACGCAGCGAAGAGGCTAAGCGCTTGGGAATAAGCATGGGAGCGGCTTTTTACCAAGTGAAAGAGCAATTAGAGCAAGCCAAAGTCGCAGTGTTTTCTTCCAACTATAATTTGTATGGCGATATGAGCCGCAGAGTTCACACTATGCTTGGCAGATACACTCCAAATGTGGATATTTACAGCATTGATGAAGCATTTATCGATTTAAGTGATTTAGGCGGTTCTGAATACATCACGAATTATGGTAAACGCATTGTGCGTGAGGTGACTAAAGGAACTGGAATTCCCATTTCGCTTGGCGTTGCTCCCACTAAAACACTTGCGAAAATGTGCAGCAAGTTTGCAAAGCATTACCCTGGTTATGGGGGTTGCTGCCTGATAGATTCAGAGGAAAAACGAGAAAAAGCCCTAAAACTTTTCCCTATTGAAGATGTGTGGGGAATAGGTCGGCGTTCAGTTGATAAACTCAAATATTACGGTGTGAAAACTGCCTGGGATTTGACACAGAAAACTGAAAGTTGGGTGCAACGAATGCTCACTATTACTGGTGTGAGAACATGGAGAGAATTGCGTGGTGAAAGTTGTATATGTATTGATGAACTGCCTCATAAACAAAGCATTTGCACGAGCCGTAGTTTTCCAGATGGAGGACTGACTAACCGTGTTGATGTGGAAGAGGCACTTGCAAATTTCGCAGCACGATGCAGTTCGAAAATGCGAAGAGAAAACACGGTTTGTAAAGCCATTTCAATATTTGCTTACACCAATAGATTTCGACCAGATTTACCCACCGATTACATTTATCAAACATATTATCCACTTGTGCCCACTTCCGATTTAAACGAAATCGTAGGCTATGCGGTGGGTATGCTTCGCTCGGCATGGAAGGGCGATGGTAAATTCAATTATAAAAAAGCCGGTGTGCTGGTGTGGAACATAGTGGATTCGTCGCCTATTCAAGGCAATCTTTTCGACACTTTTGACCGTGAAAAACAAGCCCAACTCAGTCGGGCGATAGATGAGATTAACCTTAAAAACGGACATAATGCCATTCGTATGGCGGTGCAAGGCTACAGTAAAAAATGGCATTTGAAATGCGAATACATTAGCAAGCAATACACCACAAATATTGATGACATTATTAAACTAAAACTCAATAAGTAATTGAATTAGCGGATTTTATCTTTTCTTCTTTGATTTCTTGGTTGAAGTGATTTTTGCTGATTTCTTGTAATTGCTCAGTCCTAATTTAATGTTTTCAACAATGGCTTTAGATGAGTAGGTAGCACCAGTTGCACCATCAGGTTTGAGATTGATGGCCTCATCCACGGTTTTCCCAATGTATTGAGGAAAAACCTTCTTTTGTGCCATTTTATAGTATCTTGGCGATTCCTTACTGGTTTCGGCTTCAATTTTTGTGATTCTCCCTTTTTCTACTGTGATTTTGAGAGGAGTTGGTCCACTATATCCCTTCACATGCTTCGCAAGTTCACCAGTATAAATCACACCTCCTTTTGCAAATGCCATTGTTGCTGTGGCGAGTAGAATTGCCACCCCAATATATTTAATACAGTTTGTTTTCATATTCTCTATTCTTTATGAAGCAAAGTTAGTCATTAATTTTGGTATCTCAATTCACCATTCATTTAATATGGGTTAAATTTTAGATTTTTTGAGGTTGAAAAGTTGATGATTTGTTTTTATAATCGTGGCGTTTTCATTACCTTTGTTAATTAGAATTAAAACAGCGTGTGTTTACTGCTGTTTTTTAAAATTAAGATTTCGAGAATTGATGAAAGAAGATATACAAAAGTGTATTGAGGTGCTGAAAAAGGGTGGGTTGATTCTTTACCCTACCGACACTATATGGGGTATCGGTTGTGATGCCACTAATGCTAAGGCTGTGCAAAAAGTGTATGAACTTAAAAAACGTGCAGATAACAAGGCTTTGATTGTACTGCTCGACAGCGAGGAACACCTCGATCACTATGTGGTTGATGTGCCAGAAATGGCTTCCGAACTTATTCATGTGGCAGTTAAACCGCTGACCATTGTGTATGAAGGCGCATTTAATGTGGCTCCTAATCTGTTGGGCGACAATGATAGCCTTGGTATTCGTGTGTCGAATGAGAAATTTTCGCATGAACTTTGTGAGAAGTTTGGTCGTCCGATTGTGTCAACTAGCGCCAATGTGAGCGGGGAGCCTTCGCCAAAGATTTTTTCAGAGGTCACAAAGGAGATAGTTGACGGTGTGGATTATGTGGTGAAATATCGTCAAGACGACAACAAGCCAGCCGACGCCTCTAACATCATTTTGCTTGGTAGCGATGGTACTTTCAAAATTCTCCGATAGTGGCATTATCTATAAAACACTACAATTTTGATTAGCGAAAAAACACAACGAATTAAATATGTGTTGGCTGACTTTTTCTCAGCCAATATGGCATGGTTCACCTACAACTGTTTGCGTTTCCATCTTGGTGGCGTGAGGGGTTACAGCACATTAGGTGATTTCATGTCGAGTTCTACCATCATTATCGGGCAAATTGCTTTTCCCTTGATGATGATGGGCGTTTATTGCCTGTCGGGTTACTACAACGAAGTGTTTCGCAAATCACGCCTTAGCGAATTGATGACAACTTTTAAAACTGCCGTCATCAATACGTTGTTAGCATTCTTTATAGCATTGATCAACGACATGATGAATGGTAATCGCAGCTTCAACTATGAGATTATCCTTGTGCTACTGGCTTTACTATTTTTTCTAACCTATTTTCTCAGGTTGGCTATTACGGCGCACACATCTTCTAATATTAAAAACAGGAGATGGCGATTCAACACGTTGGTTGTTGGCGCTGGTGCGGCAGCGTATGCCTTCGTAGAAAAACTCAACAAAATGCGCCAGTCCACAGGCTATCATGTGGTGGGCTATGTGGATGTGCCGGGCGAAAATCGCGTAAAAGATATACATTTGCCAGTATATACATTCGACGATATTGCTAAGGTATGCGAGGAAGAAGAAGTGAAAGAACTGATAGTGGTGCCAACCAACCAAGATAATAAGGTGGTGTTGGGCACAATCAACCGTCTGTTTGCCTATGACTTGCCCATAAAAGTGACGCCAGAGCGATTTAATACGCTGTCGCGCACACGCCTCGATGATTTCTCTGGCGACCCATTGGTTGATGTGTCGAATGGCAACATTGACGCTGGCACCAAGAATATGAAGCGAATGCTTGATGTGCTTTTTTCACTGATTGCTTTGATAATGTTGCTTCCAGTTTATCTGTTTGTGGCGGTGCTGATTAAATTCGATTCAAAAGGTCCGATTTTCTTTTTTCAAGAGCGTTTGGGCATACATAATAAGCCATTTCGTATTATTAAATTCCGCACGATGGTTGATGGTGCAGAAAAAGAAGGTAAACCACAATTGTCGAGCGATAGTGACCCTCGTGTTACGAAATTGGGTCGCATTCTGCGCAAGTATCGTATTGATGAACTACCACAGTTTTGGAATGTACTGAAAGGCGATATGGCGATGGTAGGCCCACGCCCAGAGCGTATGTTTTATGCTAAACAGATACTTGAGCGTGAGCCATCTTACTCTCTGATTCACAAGGTGCGTCCGGGTATAACTTCGCTTGGACAGGTGAAATTCGGATACGCGAAAAATGTTGATGAAATGATAGAACGCTTGCGTTACGATTTGCTCTATCTCGACAACATGTCGATTATCAACGATTTTAAAATCATTGCCTACACAGTAAGAATTGTATTTAAGGGAAGAGGATTGTAATGGAACAATATAACGAAGATACTATTGTGGAAAAAGCCAGTCGCAACAGCGAAGGTTGGTATATGAAACTTCTTCGATGGAGGGAAGACCATATACCAGAGAAAAGTTTTGTTGTGATATTGGCTATTATTATTGGTGTGGCTTCTGGTCTTGCAGCCGTGCTTCTCAAATTTTTGATTGGCACAATCTCTGGACTGGTGAATAGTGTTACGGAGGCTTCGCAAGCCAACTATTACTATTTGGTGTTCCCAATTATCGGTATTTTCTTGACTGGCATTTATGTGCGTTATGTGGTGCGTGACAATATTTCACATGGTGTAACTCGTGTGCTATATGCCATCGCTCAAAAGAAGAGCCGATTAAAATTCTATAACATGTATGCCTCGTTGGCATCCTCATCCGTTACTATTGGTTGTGGTGGTTCGGTCGGAGCCGAGGGTCCTATTGTATTTACTGGGGCGGCTATTGGTTCAAACCTTGGTCAAGCCTTCCGCCTCTCGCCTCACATGCTGATGATGCTCGTTGGTTGTGGTGCGGCTGCAGGTATTTCCGGCATCTTTAAGGCACCAATTGCTGGTGTGCTGTTTACGGTGGAGGTGCTGATGCTTGATTTGACTGCAGGCTCGGTTATGCCACTGATTATGGCATCGGTGGCTGGTGCGACTGTGGCTTATGTTTTCACGGGCTATAATGTGGAATTCTTCTTCACACAGAGTGAAATGTTTTATACCTCACGTATTCCTTATGTGGTGCTGCTTGGGGTGTTCTGTGGGTTGGTTTCGGTTTATTTCACCAAGATGATTGAAGTGATGGAGCGCATGTTTGGGCGCATTTCACGTCCTCGCTATCGTTTCTTTTTAGGTTCAATACTCTTGAGTGTGCTTATCTTCGTGTTTCCTCCACTGTTTGGTGAAGGTTACGAATCCATCAACTATTTGCTGAATGGGCATGTAGAGCAAATCTTCAACAATAGCCTTTTCTACGGAATGCGTAGCAGTGTGGGTGCAACGCTCTTGCTGGTTGGGGCACTTTGCTTCATGAAAGTGTTTGCCACCAGTGCCACTAATGGTGGTGGCGGTGTGGGTGGAACGTTTGCTCCATCATTGTATGTGGGGTGTATGGCTGGTTTCCTTTTCGCCTATGCAGTCAATTCGCTGGGTATTGTTGACCCTACAATGCCACTCTCCACTAAGAATTTTGCTCTTGTGGGCATGGCTGGTGTGATGGCTGGCGTAATGCACGCACCTTTGATGGCGATCTTCCTTACGGCTGAAATGACTGGTGGCTATTCGCTGTTTTTGCCCTTGCTGATTGTGGCTGCCATTTCTTACGGCACATCACGCATATTCTCAAACTATAGCATCTACACCAAGCGTTTGGCACTTCAGGGCGAATTGCTCACTCACCAAAAAGACAAGACCGTGCTTACCCTTTTGAAGATGGACAGCGTGATAGAAACCGATTTTATTCCTGTTCACCCCGATATGAGTTTGAAGGAAATGGTAGATGTGATTTCGAAGAGTAAACGTAACCTGTTTCCTGTTACCGACGACGATGGTCAACTGCTTGGTATTGTGCTTCTTGATGACATTCGCAACATCATGTTCCGTCCCGACTTGTATAGGCGTATGCATGTGAAGCGTTTTATGTCGATGCCCCCAGCAAAGGTGGAACTTGGCACGCCTATGGACCAAGTGATGAAGATGTTTGATAATACAGGCGCATGGAATCTGCCGGTGGTGGAAGAAGGGCGTTATGTGGGATTTGTGTCAAAGTCAAAAATATTTAATTCATATCGTCAGGTGCTGAAGCACTACAGTTACGATTGATGTTGATTGTTTAGTATAAAATAACTTGAGCATATTTTTGAAGATGGAAAAGAAAGATTTAAAGATAGTGTTTTTCGGAACTCCTGATTTTGCTGTGGAGAGTCTGAAACGCCTTGTGGAAGGTGGATATAACGTGGTGGGTGTAGTCACTATGCCTGACAAGCCAGCAGGTCGTGGTCATCATCTCCTCCAGAGTGATGTGAAGAAATATGCCGTTGAAAAAGGTTTGCATTTGATGCAGCCAGTGAAATTGAAAGATGAAGAATTTGTGAACGAACTTCGCAGTTTGAACGCGGACTTGTTTATTGTCATCGCATTCCGAATGCTTCCTGAAGTGGTGTGGACCATGCCTCCCCTTGGCATATTCAATCTTCACGCCTCTTTGCTCCCAAAATATCGTGGCGCAGCGCCAATCAACTGGGCTGTAATGAACGGCGAAACTGAAACTGGTGTAACCACATTCTTCCTGAAACACGAGATTGACACAGGCGACGTGATTCAACAAAAATCACTTCCCATTGGCCGTAAAGACAATGTTGAGACAATTCACGACGGACTGATGATGATGGGTGCTGGTATGGTGATTGAAACTGTTGACGCAATTATTGCTGGCACAGTGAAGCCTATTCCTCAATCGGAAATGCTTACTGCCGGGGAAAAGCCAACTCCTGCGCCAAAAATCTTCAAGGACACATGTCGCATTGATTGGAATTGGTGTGCAGAAAAGGTGTATAACCATGTGCGTGGCTTATCGCCATATCCAGCCGCGTGGACCGAGATTGTTGATGCAGCAGGCAAGGTTTATGCTGTGAAAATATTTGAAACAGGCGAACCTGAAGCACCATCTGCAAACCTTGTGCCTGGCACCCTGACAACTGACGGTAAACGCCTTTGGGTGGCATGTGCAGATGCGAAAATCGAGATATTGTCGCTTCAAATTGCTGGTAAACGCAGGATGCCGACTTCCGACTTCCTTCGTGGCTTTAACATTGAAGGTTGCCATTGTTGATAATTTTCCCAATATGATATATGAAAAATCGGTTTCGAGTTATCGAAACCGATTTTTTTGCATTTTGACAATAGTTATTACTCGTTTTTTGTCTCAACTTATACCTATCATATCGCCATTTTTGAGTAATTTTGTAAGTTAATAATTTGGTAAATTATGTACATACAAAATAAGACTGATTATGGATATATTAGAGTTGCGTCGGCAGTTCCATCTGTTAATGTTGCCGATGTCGACTTTAATGTGAAAAGTATATTGAGCAGCATTGAGCAAGCCAAGCAGTGCGATGCGCAGATGTTGGCACTGCCCGAACTTTGTGTTACTGCTTACACTTGTGCAGATCTGTTTGGAAACGAACAGTTGCTCGACGCTGCAGAAGAAGGAATTCAGCAAATTCAGCAATCCACTATCAATTCCGATATCGTAGTGTTTATTGGCGCGCCACTTCGCTGTGATGGGCATCTTTATAATTGCGCAGTGTGTATTCAGGGTGGCAAGATTCTCGGTGCTGTGCCAAAAACTTATTTACCGAATTATAAAGAATTTTACGAAAAGCGTTGGTTCACGAGTTATAATGTGACTAAGACTGCAACAGAAATCACTATTAATGGCGAAGTTGTGCCTTTTGGTGCCAACCTCATTTTCAATGCTGGTAAGGTGAAAGTGGGTGTTGATCTTTGTGAAGATTTGTGGGTTCCCATTCCACCAAGTTCGATTTATGCAATCAATGGCGCAAATGTGATTGTGAATTTGTCGGCTTCAAATGAACTTATTGGCAAGCACCAATATTTGCGTGATTTGATCAAGCATCAATCCGACAGTTGCACCACTGCATATATTTATTCGTCGGCTGGTTTTGGCGAATCATCTACCGATTTAGTGTTTGCCGGCAATGCCATTATTGCTGAAAACGGATCAATTCTCAGTGAATGTAAGCGTTTTGAACTCGATCCACAAATCACTTTTGCGGATGTGGATATTGAGGCGTTGAATAACGAGCGTCGCATCAATGGCAGTTATAACGACAACATGCTACAGTTCAGCCGTCCTATGCGTCTTATTCCGCTCACATGGCCCAAAACGCTCAATTACGACGAAACGCCACTTTCCAGAACTCTCAAAACACTTCCTTTTGTGCCTTACGAAGACCATCGTAATTCACGATGCGAAGAGATAGTGAATATTCAAACTGAGGGTTTGATGCGTCGCCTGCAATTTACGCATATCAATAGTTTGGTTGTGGGCATTTCTGGTGGTTTGGACTCCACTTTGGCTCTCCTTGTGGCTGTCAGAGCTTTCGACCGACTTGGCTACGACCGAAAGAATATTTACGGCGTGACAATGCCGGGCTTCGGTACTACAGGCAGAACATATAACAATGCCCTTTCTATGATGAATGCTTTGGGTGTGACTGTGAAGGAAATTCCAATCGCTGATGCTGTGAAGCAGCATTTCAAAGATATTCAGCATGATATTTGTGTTCACGATGTCACTTACGAAAATGGTCAAGCACGCGAAAGAACGCAGATATTGATGGATTTGTCGAACAAATTCAATGCGTTGGTGCTCGGTACAGGCGACCTTTCTGAGTTGGCATTGGGCTGGGCTACCTATAATGGCGACCACATGTCGATGTACAATGTGAATGCAAGTATTCCTAAAACTCTCGCAAAGCACCTCGTGATGTGGTTTGCAACATCTGTGGGCACATCCACTCCTCAGGGCGTTTTGATTCACGAAACATTGCTCGATGTGCTCAACACGCCTATTAGTCCAGAACTGACACCGGCAGCATCAGATGGCGAAATCCAGCAAAAAACAGAAAATCTGATTGGTCCTTACGAACTGCATGATTTTTTCCTGTATTATATGCTGCGTTATGGCTACACTCCACGCAAGATTTTCATGCTTGCCAAGACTGCTTTTGGTGATGAATACGACAATAAAACGGTGAAGAAATGGCTCACAAAGTTTATGTGGCGCTTCTTCTCACAACAATTCAAGCGTTCATGTCTTCCTGATGGTCCAAAAGTGGGCACTGTTAGTCTCTCGCCTCGTGGCGATTGGAGAATGTCAAGCGACACCGCTTCTGCCATTTGGATCAAGGAATGTGAAACATTGCCAGAATAACTGACTATAAAAAATGCGTCCAGTCATTAGACACACATATAACGTGGTGCGTAGTATCATCGTCTTCTTCCTGGTGACGGTGGTTACGCTCTATGCGTTGTTATATATCTTGCTGTGCATCCCTTCCATTCAGCAAATGATTAAAGCAGAGGGGGAGAAGGAATTGAGCAAGTTCTTGAAAACCAATGTTCAAATTGGTGAACTTTCCATCAAGCCTTTCAATCAAGTTGTGCTTTATGATGTGGTTATTCCCGACCAAAAGGGAGGTGACTTAATTCAAATTGATGTGCTTGGTGCTGGTTTGAATATGCAGAAACTGCTTGCCGATAAGCGAATAGAGGTGAATTATGCTGAACTGCTTGGACTTCATGGCTATATCACAAAGGCAGACAAGGATAGTCCTACAAATCTTCAATTCATTATCGATGCATTCAAACCAAAGAAAAAGAAGGAACCAACCAAGTTTGATTTGGCAATACGCAACATTGTGATTCGCAATACCGACCTGCGTTACGACTTGCTGAGTGAACCGAGAAAGCAGAACAAATTTGATGCGAACCATGTTGGTATCATCAACCTTTGTGCTGATGTGGATATTCCACGACTTAAAAACGATGATTTTTTGATTGATGTTAAAAGATTGTCGTTTGGTGAAACTTCGGGCTTTGTGGTGAAACAGATTTCCACAAAATTGGCAATCACAGCCCATAGCACTGTGATTTCTGATTTAAAATTGGAATTGCCGCATACAGATTTGGCGTTAAATCAGCAAGTGTTCACTTACGATTCGCTCAAGCATATCGGTAATGCTGTGAAAACGGCTCCACTGAATATTTCACTGAAGGATGCAAAGATTAATTTAATCGACTTCAAGACGTTTGTGCCAGCATTCTATCATTTCGACGAGGATTTCAAATTGTCGTGCAGAATTAATGGCGATTTGGATAATCTTAAAGTATCGCAGTTCAAACTCAATAACAATAGCGGAGACTTTAGCCTCGATATTAATGGCGTGGTTACCAATCTTAAAGACAAGGACAAACTATCGTTTAATGTGCCTCGTGTGAAATTGAGTGTCACGGGGAAAGAAATCAACAAGATTACTAACTATTTGGTGAAACTTAAGCCAAATGTGAATAGCATTATCAATAATCTTGGTGATTTCAAACTCGACGCAGCTGTGTCGGGTAGCGTTAAGCACATCAATTTTAATGGCAAATTCAGTTCTGCTGTTGGCGATATGGTTTTGAAAACCACATTCAACATGGCGAATGATAAGTTTGACATCGATGCAGATTTCAACACGCCTCAATTTAATGTTGGCAAACTGATTTCAAAGAGCGATTTGATTGGCTCGTTGTCTGCTGACGCGCATGTGAGGGCAAGAATCCACAAGAAAAAGATTGAGGATTTAGCCGTGAAGGGCGATATTAAATACATTGATTTCAAAGGTTACCGTTTCCAGAATATAGTGTCGGATATCGTGGGCGGTGCCAACAATTTCAAAGGCACTTTATCGGTTAACGACCCTAATGGCATGATTCATGCCACAGGCAATGTGCTGCTTAGTGGCGCGAAGTCAAAGTTTGAGGTTGATATGTCGGCTGCCAATGTGAATTTGGCAAAAATGAAGTTGTATAATGGCAATTTGAGTGAATTTTCATTTAACCTGCACGCTTCCATTGATGGCAACTCGCTCGACAATATCAATGGTTTTGCCACTTTAGACAACATTTCACTTACCGATGCAAAGGGCAAGTCGATGTCGTTTAACTCTATTTCGTTAACAGCCGACAACGTATCGAGTCCGCAAGTGGTGCGATTTGATTCCGATATTGTGAATGGTCAACTTTACGGTAAATTCGACTTCAAGACACTGGTTCCAGCCTTTAAGAATTTGGTTTCGCAGGTTCTTCCAAATCTTGTGGATCCAAACACGGTGAAACCGTTGAAAAAATCGAACAACGACTTCAAATTTAATCTCACTGTTCATCCGAGTGAGAAACTTGAGGAACTTTTGAAGTTGCCAGTGAAATTGCTCTATAAAGCAACTGTTGATGGTAATGTGAATATGAGCGAAAAGGATATTTTCGTGAATGTGAGCATTCCCTATATTCAGCAGGGCAAAAAACTGATTGAAGGAACGTCGCTTACTGCATATTACGACAGCACTTCAAATGCTTTCGTGACCAATGTGAAGACGCTATTCCCTTCAAAGGATAGTAAAATTGCTATTGACTTAAACGCTTTGGCTGCCAACGGACGCATCGACACGGATTTGGGTTGGAAATTCAACCGTGATAGAGATTTCCACGGCAATATTTTAACATCGGTGGTGTTGTCGAAAAACGAAGATAAGTCGATAGCCGTACATACCGACATCAATCCCTCGCAAGTGGTAGTGAACGATACGGTTTGGTATGTGAAGCAAGGCGCATTTGATTATGCAAATGGCACTGTGACCATCGATGGCATTCATGTATTCAGGGAAGGGCAGTTTATCGACATTGAAGGTGCAGCTTCAAAAAATCCTGACGATGAAGTGAAACTGGAACTAAAAAACATCGACCTTGATTATATTTTTGAAACGCTGCATATCAATAATGTGGATTTTGGCGGTAAAGCCACTGGTGTGTTCTATGCAAGTGAAGTGTTTACTAAGTCACCAAAACTGCTGACACCTAATCTGCATGTCGATAATTTGCGTTACAACAAGGCAGATATGGGTGATGCTGATATTGAGAGTCATTGGAACAACGAGGATAAGGGCATAGCAATTAATGCTACCTTGTCGCAAAAGAATGGCCATCAATCATTCATCAACGGAGCCATTTTCCCGATGGCAGATTCGCTGTATCTCGACTTCAATGTGACTAAGGCAAATGTGAAATTTATGAAGCCGTTTATGTCGGCGTTCACGAGCGACATTGATGGATACGCGTCTGGTCATGCCGTGCTGTTTGGTAATTTCAAGACCATTGACCTGTATGGCGACATTTATGCAGAGGATTTGAAATTGAAATTGGATTTCTCTAATGTATATTACTACTGTACTGATTCAATTCACATGACGCCTGGCTTGATTCAATTCAGCGATGTGAAAATCAAAGACAGAGACGGACACAGTGGCAAACTTTCTGGTTGGGTAAAGCATGAGCAATTCCATAATGCGTCGTTCAACTTTGTAGTGACCGATGCAAAAGACTTGCTATGCTACGATACCAATGCCTCAAACAATCCTATTTGGTATGGCACTATTTACGGCAATGGCTCCGCATTTGTGGAGGGTGAGCCGGGATTTGTCAATATTAAAGTAAATATGGAGTCGGCACCACGAAGCAAATTCACATTTGTGATGTCGGATAATCAGGTGGCTAATGAGTATAAATTCATTACCTATCGTGACAGAAACAAACTTTATGGACCAAAAGATACGGTTCCCGAAATCGACACTATTCCCGAAATTGTGAAGCAGTTCACTCAAAAAATCAAGAAGGCAGATTCGTCCGACCCAACAAAATATCTGATTGACTTGCAAGGCGACATCACGCCAGATTTGCAAATGTATTTGGTGATGGACCCTGTGGGTGGTGATAAGATTAAAGCCACTGGTAGGGGCAATTTGCAAATGAAGTACGACAACACGGATGAGAAGTTGGAAATGTATGGCAAATATTCTTTGGAAAAAGGCACCTACAACTTCACACTTCAAGATATCATTGTAAAAGATTTTACGATTAAGGACGGTAGCACGATTTCATTCCAAGGCGACCCATATAATGCTTCTCTCGATATTCAAGCCATCTATTCGCTGAATGCCAACATTCGCGACCTTGACGAGAGTTTTGCTGATGATAGGGAACTGAATCGAACCAGTGTGCCTGTTCATGCGCTGCTGAAAGCAAATGGCGTGATTAGTCACCCCGACATCTCATTCGACTTGGAATTCCCAACGCTTACTTCTGAGGCGTATAGAAAAATCAAGAGTATTGTCAGCACCGACGATATGATGAACCGACAAATCATATATCTGCTTGCGCTGAATAGATTCTATACCCCAGAGTATATGAATGGCACAAATAAGAACAATGAATGGACTTCAATTGCGTCGTCCACCATTTCTTCACAGTTGAGTAGTTTGTTGGGGCAACTGAATGAGAATTGGACTATCGCACCTAATTTCCGCTCTAACAAGGGCGACTTCACCGACACGGAATTTGACTTGGCGTTGTCGAGCCAGTTGTTGAACAACCGATTGCGCTTTAATGGTAATTTCGGTTATCGCGACAACACCTATAACACTAAAAACTCCAACTTCATTGGTGATTTCGACTTGGAATATCTCTTGAACGCGAAGGGTTCATGGTTGCTTAAAGCATATAATCACTTCAACGACCAAAACCTCTATTCAAGAAATGCGATGACCACACAAGGGGTGGGAATCGTGTTCAAGCACGACTTTGATAACTTGTTTGATTTCCTGCATAGGAAGAAACAAAAAAGAAACTTACAACAGGATTCGGTATCGGCAAAACCCATTGTCGGTTCTGATTCTGTGACTGTGAAATGATTCGTAGGTATTTTGTCATATTGATTATGCTGCTAAGTTTTGGTTCCACTTTTCTTAAAGCTGAGCCAAGAATTAATCTAAAGAATAAGATTCAGCAGATTAAACTGAAAATGGCTGAGCCCTTCGACACAACTCGCGACAGCACCTATTGGAAACGCGCTTTACAGCATGGAAAAGTTGATATGAACGACGCCACTATCATTTATCCATCGTTTCTTGATTTCTGCGTGAAGGTGTATCGTTGGGGTGACCATACATTTAACGGCTACGACTCCACCTATGTGGTGAGCACAGGCAAGAACTGGAAATTGATGCTCAAAAACAACAACTGGCTAAGTTCGTGCATCGGCCATATTTCGGAAGACAAAATGCCGGTGGGCATGTATTCTAATATGACCTCGTCGTTTGGTGCCCAATTGTCGTTTATGGCTGTGAGTGTGAGTTATATGATGAACATCAACGACTTGATTTCGGGTAATAAGGTGAAGAATAAAAAATTTGATTTTTCATTCACATGCTCCCGACTCTATTTAAGTCTCTACAACTATAAGGGTGATTATCCATACTATATTCATAGATTTGGTGATATCCCTCATCAAGACATTAGAGGCTATAAATTCAAGGGAGTGTCAAGCACATTGAAAGGTACGAATTTATACTATATATTCAACAACAGGCATTATTCCCAAGCGGCGGCATATTGTTTCTCGAAATATCAACGAAAAAGTTCGGGCTCATTTATTGCAGGGATTCATATTTTCAATGAAGATGTGACCATGAACTTTAACGACTTGAGAGAGCATTTCCCCAACGAAAAAATATGTGATGATTTGTCATATAAATATAAAGGTTATAGCGCACTTTTCGGATATGGCTACAACTGGGTGTTAGGTCGAAATTGGCTCTTCAACATCACAGCCGTGCCGGGGTTTGGCTATCGCCGTTCAACACCGGGTTCGCCTGATGGTGAATTTGATTTCTGGTCGTGCGATTATCGTGCGAAAATGGGATTGGTGCTGAATAGGAAAAGGTTTTTTTATGGGTTGCATCTTTTCACAGAGGGGCATTGGTATTTAACTAAGCACAATAGCGTGTTTAATGCCAACCACGACTTGAATGCAATCGTAGGTTTTAGATTTTAAATTTTCAAAAAGATATGAGTACAATTATTCTTGGAATTGAATCATCTTGTGACGACACTTCTGCTGCAATCATCGTTGATGGCATATTGAAATCTAATGTGATTGCCAGTCAGAAAGTTCATGAAAATTATGGTGGAGTGGTTCCTGAATTGGCTTCACGCGCGCACCAGCAAAATATTGTGCCTGTGGTGAGCGAAGCCATTCGCCAAGCGGGAATTAATAAATCCGACATCAATGCCATAGCGTTCACCCGCGGACCAGGTTTGCCAGGTTCGCTCCATGTGGGCACATCGTTCTCTAAAGGATTGGCATTGGGCTTGGATATTCCATTGGTGGATGTGAACCACTTGCACGGTCATGTGCTTTCGCATTTTATTAAAGACGACGAAAACACCGAGGTGCCAGAGTTCCCATTCCTTTGTTTGCTGATTTCGGGTGGCAATTCACAAATTGTGAAAGTCACTTCTTATTCAGAAATGGATATTTTGGGCCAAACCATCGATGATGCCGCTGGTGAGGCTTTTGACAAGTGCGCAAAGTCTATGGGCTTGCCTTATCCGGGCGGTCCTATCATTGATAGAATGGCTCACGAAGGCGATGCCACTAAATTCAAATTTTCAAAGCCACACATTCCTGGCTATAACTACAGTTTCAGTGGTTTGAAAACCTCGTTCCTCTACACCCTTCGTGATGAAATGAAGTTGAACCCTAACTTTATCGAGGAAAACAAGAACGACTTGGCTGCTTCGCTTCAAAAGACCATCATCGATACTTTGATGGATAAATTCTCGAAAGCGATTAAGGACACTGGCATTAAAACCATCGCCATTGCAGGTGGTGTTTCGGCAAACTCAGGTATTCGCGATGCCGTTCAGAAGTACGCTGACCGACGCCATATCAAGGCGTTTATTCCTAAGCGCTCTTATACCACCGACAATGCTGCAATGATTGCCGTGGCTGGTTATTATAAATATTTGGATAAGAAGTTCTGTGATATTACAGAACCTCCTTTTGCAAGAGTAACTATCTAAAAAGATTCAGCAAAATGAAGTATTCAATTATCGCCATTGGTGACGAACTTTTGATTGGGCAGGTTACCGACACTAATTCTGGATGGATTGCCCGTGAAATGTCGGTTTATGGTTGGGAATTGCAGAAAGTGCAAGTGGTTCCCGATAATGCCGATGCGATTAAAAAGGCAATAGATATTGCTTTTGAGGAAAGCGATGTGGTGTTGGCTACTGGTGGACTTGGTCCCACAAAAGACGACATTACCAAAACCACCCTTTGTGACTATTTCGGGGGCGAAATGATTTTTGACGATGCCACTTTGGCGAATGTGCTCGAAGTGGTGGAAAAGCGTCATCTCAAGCTCAACGAATACACCCGAAATCAAGCCTATGTGCCAAGCAGTTGCGAAGTGGTGCAAAACGAAGTGGGAACAGCACCTATCCTGTGGTTTGAAAAGGGCGAAAAGGTGTTGGTGTCGATGCCTGGTGTTCCGTTTGAAATGCAACACATGATGAAGAAGGTGCTGATTCCGAAACTTGTTAAGAAAACTCACGACAATATGCACCTTCAGTATCGCACCTTTATCGTGATTGATATTATCGAATCACTGCTTGCTATGCAGCTCGATGGTTTTGAGAAGGAATTGCCTGAATACATGCACCTTGCATATTTGCCCACACCCGGCTTAATTCGCCTGCGATTGACTGGCGCATGTGAAGATGAAAGTATTCTTTCGGCTAATATGGATAAGTTCTCGGCAAAGTTGCATGAACTTGTTGGCGACAAGATTATTTGCGATGAAGATATGCCTCTTGCCCAAATTCTCGGCAAAAAACTTTTAGAGAAAGGTATGACTGTAGCCTCTGCAGAAAGTTGCACTGGTGGTAATATTGCACATGAAATTACCCGAATTGCTGGTAGTAGCAGTTATTTTAAAGGTTCTGTGGTTTCGTATGCCAACGAGGTGAAAATCAATGTGCTGAATGTTTCGTCAACAGATATTGATGTGCATGGTGTGGTGAGCGAACCTGTGGTGCAGCAGATGGTGAGTGGTGTGTGCAAAGTCATGAACACCGATTGCGCTATTTCCACAAGTGGCATAGCTGGCCCTGGTGGTGCAGAACCAGGGAAACCTGTTGGCACTGTATGGATTGCAGCAAAAGCAGCCGACAATGTGGTGAGCCAATGTTTCCATTTCCCCGGTGATAGAGAACGCGTAATCAACAGGGCTACGAACGAAGGTATAAAACTGTTGTTGAAACTACTTAACGGTTAAGTGTATGCAAGATATTAATAATGGCATTATTAAGGTGGTTCGCTCGCTTGCTGTAAAGAAATACAGAGATGATGAACGACTCTTTGTGGCAGAAGGCACCAAATGTGTGCGCGACACTTGGGATTATTTTAAATGCAAATGGCTGATTTGCACCCGTGCATGGCATGACAGGTTGGCAAACGCCACGATGCACGACAAAATTGTGCTGGCTAATAACCAGCAGATGGCCAAAATGTCGCAGTTCTCTAATCCAAGTGATGTGATTGCCGTGTATGAAATGCCAGAAAAAGAGATTGATGAAAAAGAGGTGAGAGATGGTCTGAACATTGTGCTTGATAATGTTCAAGACCCAGGAAACCTCGGTACAATCATTCGTTTGGCTGATTGGTATGGCATCAAGAATATTTTCGCAAGTATTGGCACTGTGGATGTGTATAACCACAAAGTGGTGCAAGCCACAATGGGTGCTATTTCACGCGTGAAAGTGCACTATTGCGATGTTCCTAATTTGCTTGAAGAATACAATGATTTGCCAGTGTGGGGCACATTCCTCGATGGTGATAATATCTATCAAAGCGAATTGGAGAACAAGGGCTTTGTGGTGTTTGGTAACGAGGGTCAAGGTATTGGTCAGAAAGTGTCTAAATTGGTGAATAAACGCTTGCTTATTCCATCGTGGAACAGTGGCGAAACGAGTGAATCGCTTAATGTGGGCGTGGCTACTGCAGTTGTAATCAGCGAATTCCGTCGTTCGGTTTTAAAAAATAAGTAATTATGGCTAAACAGGTTAAATCGGCATTCTTTTGCAAAAATTGTGGTGCAGAATCATCGAAATGGGTGGGGAAATGCCCCTCCTGCGGTGAATGGAACACCTATGTTGAAGAAATCATAACCCCTAAAGGAAAAAATGAAGTTCTCGGTACTGGGGTTGGCAAAAAGGTGCTGACACCTGTGAAAATCAGCCAAATTAAATCGGAAGAATATCCCCGAATCAAATTGCCAAGCAACGAACTGAACCGTGTGCTTGGTGGTGGTTTGGTACCTGGTTCCATTATACTTTTGGGTGGTGAGCCCGGCATTGGCAAATCCACCTTGGTTTTGCAAAATGTGCTTCGAATTCGTTCAAGAAAAGTGCTTTACGTTTCGGGCGAGGAAAGTGCACAGCAATTAAGAATGAGGGCTGATAGAATAGCTGGCGGAAAAATGGATTGCGAGTGTTTCCTCCTTTGTGAAACTTCGCTTGAAAACATTTTCACATGCCTGAAAAATGACAAGCCTGATTTGCTGATTGTAGATTCTATTCAGACCATAGCGAGCGACTTGCTTGAGTCGGCGGCCGGCAGTGTGAGTCAAGTGAGAGAATGTGCTGCTGCATTCTTGAGATATGCCAAAGAAACCAACACACCAGTGATTTTGATTGGTCACATCAATAAAGAGGGAAGTATTGCAGGCCCAAAGGTGCTTGAGCACATTGTCGATGCCGTGATTCAGTTTGAGGGCGACCGACATTATCTGTATCGCATTCTTCGTGGCATTAAAAACCGCTTTGGCAATACAAGTGAAATCGGTATCTACGAAATGAAAGAAGATGGTCTGAAGGAAGTGACCAATCCAAGTATGATGCTGCTCAATGAGAGTGATGAGGCTCTTTCGGGCTCGGCTATCGGTGTTACAGTTGATGGTGCACGCCCATTTTTGATTGATACGCAAGCGCTTGTCAGCACTGCTGCATACGGTACGGCACAGCGTTCGGTCACAGGTTTTGACCCACGACGAATGAATATGCTGTTGGCTGTATTGGAAAAGAGAGTTGGTTTTAAACTCGCCCAAAAAGATGTGTTCTTGAATATTGCTGGTGGATTGAAAGTCAACGATCCTGCTTTAGACTTGGCGGTGGTTTGCGCCATATTATCAAGCAATTTCGACACGCCTATTGAGAAAGATGTTTGTTTTGCTGGCGAGGTTGGACTTTCTGGCGAAATTCGTCAAATCACACGAATTGACCAGCGCATTTCTGAAGCTCAAAAAATGGGCTTTAAAACCATTCTCGTGCCTAAAAGCAATATGAAAGGAGTGGCTAAAAACGATAAAATCCGTATCTTGGAAGTGGGTAGGGTAGAAGAAGCCTTCAAGTTTATTTTTGGCTGATGTTAATGACTGTTAAATGCTCGTTTGCGTTTAAACTTTTATTGGTTTCGTTAGTCATAAAAGTGAAAATAAAACAAATACAACTGTAAAGCTTCAAACATACTAACTTTTTTCAGTAAAATCTATAATCCATCTGCTGTTAAGCATTCTGGGATTTGACAAAAAATAAACACCAAGCACAAATAAGTTCTTGGTGTTTATTTTATTTTTTGCTGTTTAGGTTCGCTTCATCTTCTTCTGTCCACAACGGATTTTCATCGTCCCAATCATCAAATCCAAAATATGCTTCCTCGGTGAATTCTTTCATTTCGCGACCATCTTTCTTCGTTGGTCGTCCCAGACCCTTCTGTCGCTTTACAAATCCACTGATTCTTGCCATTTCCAATAATTCGTATTGGTCAGGAGTGGTGATATTTTTCAGATAGTTCGGAACGAGTTTTGCGCCCACTCGGTTGTTGAGCAATGCCAAAACTTCAAAAGTGAAGGTGATGGGTGGCTTTTTAACGGAAATCTTTTCACCCACCTTCACAACTCGTGAAGGTTTCACATTCATTCCGTCGATAGTCACGCGCCCCAATTTGCAGGCATCGGTGGCAATGGTTCGGGTTTTGAAAACTCGTGTAGCCCACAACCACTTGTCGATTCTTACTTCACTCATTACTTGTTGTTGAAATTTGTCATTGCAAAACTCAATCCTGAAAGGCAAAACGCTTTGATTGCCTCGATAGCAACTTCGGTGCGCTCTGGCAATATCTGCAAATCTTCATCTGATGGATGACCGAGCACGTAGTCAACTTGCATACCTTTTGGGAAATCCGATCCTACACCAAACCGGAGTCGGGTATAGTTGGACGACTGCACGCATTGGGCGATGCTTTTCAAACCATTGTGTCCACCGTCGGCACCCTTTCCTCTAAGACGAATTGTGCCGAATGGCAACGCTATGTCGTCGACGATGATGAGCACATTTTCCAGGCTGATGTTTTCTTTCAGCATCCAATAGCGAACAGCCTCACCACTCAAATTCATATAGGTGGAAGGCTTGAGTAAAACGAGTTGCTTGTTTTTCAATCTCATTTGAGCCACATCACCGTAACGCTGAGTAGTGAAAGAAATATTGGATGCCTTAGCGAAGGCATCCAATATTGTAAATCCTATGTTGTGGCGGGTTCCTTGGTACTCTGCACCAATGTTACCCAATCCAACAATTAGATACTTCATCTAAGGCGGTTTGATTATTCTGCGTCTTCAGTTTGAGCCTTAGCTGCTGAACCACGAGTAGCACGAACACCAGCAATCACGAGGTCCTTAGCGCTTACGAGTTCAAAGTTGTCGAACTGGAGTTTGCCAACCTTGATTGATTGACCGATGTTGAGGTCGGTAACATCGAGAACCAAATGTTCAGGAATGTTGTTGTAGAGGCCTTTAACCTTAACCTTCTTAAGGTTGAGATACAACTTACCACCAGCCTTAACACCGACTGCGTGACCATCAAGCTTAATAGGAACTTCCATAACAACTGGCTTGTTGTCGTAAACTTGGAGAAGGTCGATGTGGAGAATTTCGTCAGTGAGTGGGTGGAATTGAATATCCTTGAGAACAGCCTTGCAAGCAGTACCGTTAATGTTCAATTCGATTACGTAAATCTCTGGAGTGTAGATGAGTTTTCTTACATCTGCCTTTGTAACGGTGAGGTCGGTAGTGATAACACCCTTACCTTCGTTAGTGGTTAAAACTGCTTTTTGACCAGCTTCAAGCTTTTCGTTGCAAATCCATTCACCAGCTTCGTTCTTAGCGAATTGGATGAGCTTACCACCGTTGAGTACTACAGGAATTTTGTTTTCCTTACGGATAGCCTTAGCGGCTTTCTTGCCAAGGTCAGTTCTTGGCTCTGCGTTTAATTGAAAAGTTTTCATTTTAAAAAATTGTGTTACTAAAAATTAAGATGCTTCTTAATTTCCCATCACACGGGACTTAAAAGCGGTGCAAAATTACTGCTTTTTTTTGAAATATGCAAAATATCAGGTCATTATCTTCTGCAAAACTCAATGAATCTACAATACTTACATTCTGCTTTCTTATCATTTTCGCATTGCGTGAATGGCACTTTTTTATCAAAGAAATCATTAATCACAACTGCCATTTCTGCAAGAAATTCATTGTAGAGGCCAGAGTTCTCATCACTGAATAGGTTTGTGATCATATTTTTATCGTGGGTGATGCCCGATGTGCCCATATCCTTAATTTTGTAGATGATGGGTTGAAGCCCCACGCTCACATCAAAGTTGGTAATATTAGCGTCGTTTTTCAGCGCATAGCAGTAGAGGAATAGCTGCATAATAGCCAAATAATGTCCACTATCTTTATTCGAAACCACATCACCGATGTTTTTGAATTTCACATTGTCTTTGCCGGTTTTGTAGTCGATAATTCGCAGTTCACCCTTATCGTTGATTCGGTCGATACGGTCAACTTTATAAGTGAAATTAAATGTGTTGTCGCCTATAGTCAAACTCACCTCGTGCGGAATTTCACACTCGTAAATTGCCAAGAAATCCTCATCATTTTCCAGCAGTCCCATATCGTATTCAAGCACCTGTTCTGCATAATAGTGAAGTGCTTTCATTGTGATAGCCGTTTCGCCGATAAGTTCCTCGTCAAGGTTTTCTTTGTGTAAATATGTCTTGTTGACTTGCCTTATCAGTTCACGCTCCAGTTTTTTATCTTTGAAATCTTTTATTTGCTTTTTCGTCACAATGTTCTTTTTGCCTTCTTCTGGGTAGTAGAACGCTTGGAGCGTGTCGTGAACGATTGTACCGAATGTGGAATAGTCCATGAATTGAGATTCCTCATTTTCATCGTCTAAGCCTTCGATATGGTTGAGGTAGAATTTCAGCGGACACTTGATAAGCGTCTTGATTGAACTTGCCGATAGTTTTTTTCTCGAATCATCATCGGCTGTGTATCTCTTGATTTTTTTGAGAATTTCGTCGCTCTTTTCCACTGATATGGTCAAAGGCGATTCTGGCCTAACCTGTAAATTGATGTTATGGAAGTGCATGCGGCACCCATACACTTTTTCAAGTTGGCTGATAAATCGTGAATATTCACTGCTACCAATTCCTGTAGAACTTGTGTCATAAATCAGGAATAGGTTTTTTGCCCTTGTGATTAATCTGTAGAAGTAATATGCGCTCATCGATTCCTGCTCGTCGATTGTTGACATCAAATAGTAGCGGCGCATATTGGGTGGAATGAACGAACTTTTAAAGAACTTTCGTGGGAACACTCGTTCGTTCATCGACAAGATGATTAGATTGTCGAAGTCGAGATTTCGCGTTTCAAGCATACCCATAATTTGCAAGCCCGATAGTGGCTCTCCCTCAAATGGCACGGTATATAGCGAAGCCAACTTGTCGAACAGGTAAAAGACCGACGATTCGCACATCGGTATTCCGTAGCCTTGGATTAATGCCTTCGTTTCGTTTAATATGTCGATATATTGTAGTGCGAAAGTGCTTTGAAGCGAGAGTTGAGTGGTGCCGTCCTCTTCCACATGGTTTGCGTAATGGCTGTTGATGTCGTTACACAGGCTGATTAATCTGTTGATAAACTGTATAACTTCATTCTTATCCTTCGTGTCGCTGATGGTGGTGAAGATGGTGCCTAATTTCGTTTGGCACAAATATTCTTCGCCGACGTAAAAATCGTTGCTGAGGTTGATGTGATTGTTGATTTCGGTCACATCTTTAGGATAGAGCGACTTGATGATGGGGTGCGACAAAATCTCCTTTACAAATTCCTTTAAGAATTTGAAATGTTCCTCACCACCTGGTCGGTACGCATTTTTGTGTACCTTAGATATGTTGCGGATAAGCGATGATATGTCGCTGTTGCGAAGCGACAAGCCCAGTGTGGCATTGATATTTTTGATGTTGGCAGGGACGGAATTTGTGAGGTTTGTGAACAATCCTTCATCGGGAAGTACGATTGCCGTGTCGATTCCGTTGTTGCGGTCTTTCACTTCGCCGTCTTGAATGAGTTTTTCCACCAAAGTGAAAGCATATTTCGTTTGCCCGATATGCGAGGGAATGCCCACTACATTGATATTCTTGGGAAAATCGCTGATGTTTTCGAGTTTGAACGATGATTTATATCTATTGGATAGCAGCGCAAGATGCCTATGCCCTTTGTTAGCAGAATTTTTGAGCGCTGGCGATGCCTCGTCCCAATGAAATTCGGCTATTCCTTTTTTCTTGAATGAGTCGAAAATCATCATTTCGCTGGTTGAGAGCAAGTTGAAGCCTACGAATACGTATTTCTCAAATGGGAAGTCCTCAATCGCATAGTCTTTTAATTTGAGCACAAATTCACGAAGCATTTTGCCTGTGTATGTCAAATTCTTCTGCTCCAGCAGTTCATTGTATTTCTGATAAAGAGGATAGAGAATTTTCCAGAGGCTGGTGAACTTTTCTGTCACTTGCTTTTCCTGTTGTGGATTCAGGTTTTTCCAGAACGTCTCACCGTCGGAATCCTCAAGTTTCATGTTTAAATATCTTCTGAGTTCATCTTTAAGCTCATCAGGAAGATAATCGGTGGAAATTTCTTTCCAGTCAGATATGTTGCTGAACAGTTGCTTTGCATCGACCATATATTGGTCAACGTCGTTGAAGTCTGTCACTAATATGTTGCCCCAATGTATGAATTTGTCGAACTCGTAATCCTTGTTCTTGGTCACTTCGCAATATGCCAAGTATAAGTTGAAAATAAGTTCGGTGGGTGTGGCTAATGTGTAATCAGAATTGTCGTCAACAAAATCCGAAATTGTGGTCACGTTGGGGTGCATACAGTTTTTGCTGCTGCATTCCTCGAAATATTTCAAAAAGAATTGCCCACTTCGTCTGTTTGGAAACACAAAGCAAAAATCGTCAACATTGTCAAACGATGCTGAGTAATGCTGTGCAATTTGCTTCAAAAATGGAGTGCGTGTGTTGTCGTGTTCAGGTTTGTTCATGATGTGGGGAGTTTTAAACTTTGATTAAAATTGTTATCTTGATTGCCATATCAAACAGCACGAGTTTAATATTGCCATTCATTTTAATATCTTTTTCGGCAGTATCAAATTCGTTGATGAGTTTTTCTACATTATATTCGTTGATATAGGGCGCAAACTTGATGCTGAACGTTTTTTCTTCAGCTGTTTGATAGTTCAGTTCGGGGTGATGCAGATTGTAAATGAAGTTTTCTCGCACCATGCGTGAGGCATAGTTCAGAAATCTTCTTGCTTTTTCTCGCTTATAGTCGGCGATATGCTCACTCCACACTTTCAGTTCCTTCAGATTTCGAATATATGCCATTCGCATCAGTTGCATAAAGTCTTGGTGAAACTGTTTGGTTTCACTATCAAGCTCCATATTGCGCTCGGCTTGCGCTATATCGCCATCGGCGGCCACGGCAGCCAATCTTGCCGATTCGGGGTCGGCATTGAATCGGCGGCAGATGTATGAAGTGATGTCGGCTGTAGATGGACGCTTTAACTCGATGCGCTGTGTGCGTGAGAAAATGGTCTTTAATATCGACTTTTCATCATCGCTTACGAGAATGAATTTGGTGTCGTCGCTTGGCTCTTCAATGAGTTTGAGCAACTTGTTGGCGCATGATTCGTGCATCTTTTCTGGAAGCCACATAATCAGCACCTTGTATTTCGATGTGTAGGCAGCCAGGCTCAAATCGCGAATGATTCGGTCGCTTTCCGATTGGTAAATGATGGGTTGGGCATTCTCTTTCGACAAATATTTCGTCCATTTTTGGAAATCCTCAACCTCGTTCTCATTCAGAAATTCCTTCCACTCGTTGATGAAGTCGTTGCTGGTTGGATTCTCACCAATCTTCACAATCGGGTATGAATAGTAGGTGTCGGCGTGGTTGAATGACTGATGCTGTAGGCAAGAGGGGCATGTGCCGCAGGGTTCGCCATCGATGCGGTTGGTGCATTGAAGATACTGTGCAGCAGCTCTCGCTAACGACAGTTTTGGGATTCCCGGCAACCCGTGAATGAGTAGGGCGTGTGGGAATTTATCGCTGTCAATCATTTGGCGGATTCTCTCCTTTGCTGAATTGTTGCCTATAATATCACTAAATTTCATATTCCGTCGTTCGTTATTTTACTATTCAGGATTGATGTGTTTGTTTATTCTGTAAAGTTACAAAAATTATCCCACCCAATAAATGAGTTTCTGCACATAGTTCATAAAAAAGGTCAATGCCCATGGTTGAGCATTGACCGAAATGTATTTTGTGAAACGATTATTCGTCGTCTTTACTTGCTTCCAAGTATTCCTTGTGGAGTTTTTCTTGGATATCGGTTGGAACGAGTTCGTAGCTTGCAAACTTCATGGTGAATGAAGCGCGACCACCAGTGATAGAACTCAATGCGGTAGAGTAACTTGCCATTTCCTTCAATGGAACCTTGGCGTTAATCTTTTGCAGACCGTTGGCTTCTTCCATACCCATGATAATAGCGCGGCGGCCTTGGAGGTCACTCATCACGTCACCCATGCAGTCGGCTGGCATCAGCACTTCTGCATCGTAAACTGGTTCAAGCACTTTAGGACTTGCTGCGTTGAATGCTTCGCTGAATGCGTGGCGAGCTGCCAGACGGAATGAAATTTCATTACTATCCACTGGGTGCATCTTACCGTCGTAGATACAAACGCGAACGTCGCGAGCGTAAGAACCGGTCACAGGACCTTGTTCCATGCGGTCCATAATACCCTTCACGATTGCAGGGATAAAGCGAGCGTCGATAGCACCACCAACGATACAGTTGTAGATCACAATCTTGCCACCCCATTCGAGAGCGATTTCCTGTTTGTCTTTCACACTCATCTTGAATTCCTGGTTGCCGAACTTGTAAGTTCCAGGTTCTTCCATTCCTTCTCTGTAGGGTTCAACGATCAGGTGAACTTCACCGAATTGACCTGAACCACCAGATTGTTTTTTGTGACGATAGTCGGCGCGAGCCATCTTAGTGATGGTTTCACGATAAGGAATCTTTGGTTCGAGATATTCAATCTGTACCTTTTCGTTGTTTTCGATACGCCATTTCAAAGTGCGGAGGTGGAATTCACCTTGACCAGAAACGATAGTTTGCTTCAATTCCTTAGATTGCTCAATCTTCCAAGTTGGGTCTTCTTCGTGCATACGGTTAAGAATGGCACCCAATTTTTCAATTTCGCTTTCGTTTACAGGACGGATAGCACGTTGATATTTTGGAGCTGGATATTTGATGAAATCAAATCTGTATTCCACACCCTTGTCGTTAAGTGTGTTGCCTGTTCTTACATCTTTCAGTTTCACTGCGGCACCAATATCACCTGCTTCGAGGGCTTCTACTGGAGTCTTTATTTGACCGCAAACCACAGAAATCTGTGCGAGGCGTTCCTTTGAACCACGGTCCACGTTGTTCAAGTCCATACCAGCCTTGAGTGTGCCCGACATTACCTTGAAATAAGAAACTTCACCAATGTGTGGCTCAACAGTGGTCTTGAAGAAGAACACGCTGAGTGGGCCATTTGCATCAGGCTTGATTTCTACGCCTTCGGTATTCACTGGCGCTTTAACTTCGTTAACGAATGGCACAACGTTGCCAAGGAATTCCATCATGCGGCGAACACCCATATCTTTCAGTGCGCTTACGCAGAACACTGGGCAAATGCTACGGTCGGTAAGACCCTTGCGGATACCTTCACGCATTTCGTCTTCGCTGAGTGCGCCTTGCTCGAAGAATTTGTCCATAAGGGTTTCGTCGTTTTCTGCTGCCATTTCCACCAATGCTTGGTTCATTTCTGCTGCGCGGTCTTGATATTCAGGAGCGATGTCGGTGATTGTTGGAGCGCCACCTTCAGGACCCCAAGTGAGTTGCTTCATGATGAGCACGTCAACGATAGAGTTGAAGTCAGGACCTGTAGCCACTGGGAATTGGATAGGAACCACCTTGTTGCCGAAAGCCTCTTTAAGTTGGTTGATCAGATTGTCGTAGTCAACGTTTTCTGCGTCCATCTTGTTGAGGGCGAAAATCACAGGCTTGTTGATTTTTGCGGCTGTTCTGTAGATATTTTGAGTGCCAACCTCAACGCCATATTGGCTGTTTACAACGATAACGCCGGCATCAGTAATGTTAAGTGCTGTCACAGCATTTCCCACGAAGTCGTCCATGCCTGGGCAGTCAATAACATTCAATTTCTTGTTATTGAACTCAGCATAAAATACTGTTGAGAAAACAGAATAGCCATATTCTTTTTCCACAGGGAAATAGTCGCAAACGGTATTGTTGTTGGCAATAGAGCCGCGACGGTTGATTACTCCACACTCGTAAAGCATAGACTCGGCGAGTGTGGTTTTTCCAGAGCCTTTGCTACCAAGAAGTGAGATGTTTTTAATCTCATTAGTTTTATAAACCTTCATGTATTAGTGAATTAAATTTGTTAATGTATTACTTAGTTTTGGTCAACATTGAAAGATATTCATCAAAAATGCCTCTTCCAATGTTTTCAGTTACAAATATAGTGTTTTTCTAATAATAATCTAAATATTTTGCCAAAGAAATCACTCAAGAAGCAATCTAATGCGTCAATCTTTTACTATCTTTGTGATATATGGCAGGTTTATACATACATATTCCATTTTGTGAATCGAAGTGCATCTATTGCGATTTTTATTCTATGGCGAATAATAATCACTTGATTGATAAATATATAGACGCGTTGCTCGTTGAGGCTGCTCTGCGAAAAAATGAATTAAACTCTGAAACCATCACCACTGTTTACCTCGGTGGTGGCACTCCGTCGCTTCTCTCAATCACGCAATTATCAAAATTAGTGAATGGATTGAAAAAAGTGTTTGATTTTTCCGATTTAGAGGAATTTACGATTGAAGTGAACCCCGATGATGTTATGGCTGATTACATCCAGCAGGCAAAATCGCTTGGCATAAATCGTATAAGTATGGGTGTTCAGAGTTTTAGTGATGAGGATTTGCGCTTTATCAATCGTCGCCATACAGCAAAGCAGGCTACCGATGCTATTCATATAATAAAGAAAGCAGGAATCGATAATATCAGTATCGACCTGATATATGGTATACCTGGGCAGAATATTGAAATATGGAAAAATAATGTAGATACTACCATTTCGCTATCGGTGCAGCATATTTCTGCCTATACATTAATGTATGAGGAAGGCACTCGGCTCTCGGTGATGCGTTCGCTGGGTAAAATTACGGAGGTGGACGATGATGTTGTGGCAGCTATGTATGATTATTTGGTGGCGCAACTCAAATCAAACGGCTATACACATTATGAGATATCCAACTTCGCTTTGCCTGGTTTTCACTCGCGCCACAACTCCAGTTATTGGAATCTCACCCCATATTTGGGATTAGGTGTGGCGGCTCACAGTTTTGATGGTACAGTACGGCGATTTAATCCCTCAAATCTTAAAAAGTATCTTGATACACTGGGCGAAGGAAAACTATGCGTTGAGGTGGAGAATATCACCCAAGCGGAAAAATATGACGAGTATGTGATGCTCCGATTAAGGACTGCCGACGGAATCGACGCTGATGAGTTGACGCATCGCTTTGGTGAAGAATATTATCAATTCTTTATCGAAAAAACTAAACCGCTGGTCAGCGAAGGCTCTTTAATTAATGAGAATGGACGATACTATATTCCAGAAAACCACATCATGATTTCCGACAACATCACTTGCGATTTGCTGTGGGATGATTAAACCCAAATCGGCCGATTTGGGTTAAAACCGCTATTCGTGGTGATATGGCTCGTGGTTGATGATGGTGTAGGCGCGATATAATTGCTCTGTAAAAATCAGGCGAATCATTTCGTGATTGAATGTCATTTTTGAGAAAGATATTTTATCGTTTGCTCGGTCGTACACCTCTTGTGAAAATCCGTATGGTCCTCCAATCACAAATACCACTTTCTTGGCTCCGCTTAACATTCGTTTTTGAATGTAACTTGAATATTGAATTGATGTGTATTCTTTGCCGTGCTCATCAAGCAGCACCACAAAATCTGATTTGTCTAGCAGCGAGAGAATTTTTGCCCCTTCAGTTCGCTTTTGTTGGTCCTCTGAAATGTTTTTGGTGTTTTTAATGTCGTCGATATATTTGATTTCAAAAGGCACATAGTGCTTGAGGCGCTTGATGTATTCATCAATGCCTTGTTTCAAATAGCCGATTGAGGTTTTCCCGATTACTGCGAGTTCGATTTTCATTTTCTCGAATTATGATTTGAGCATTTTTTCAATGGTGAAATCCTTGAAATCAGGAATAATCAGTTTTGCATCACCGAGCACGTTGGCAGGATTGGTTGTGGATAGCGCAATCACATGTCCACCCGAAGCGAGAGCGGCTTTGAGTCCATTGATGGAATCCTCAAAAATATAGCAGTTTTTGATGTCAATGTCCAATAGTTTTGCACCGAGCAAGAAGCAGTCGGGTGCAGGTTTTGCATTTTTCACCATTTCGCCCACAATCACGGCTTTGAAATAGCCACGAAATTCGGGGTGCTGCTCATACACGGCATTCATCTTTTCTTGGTCGCTACTGGTAACAATGCACATAGGAATACCAGCATCGTAAAGAGTTTTTACCCATTCAATAGCGTATGGGAAATAGCGATACTGCATGGTTTTTTGAAAATCATTAAGAATTTCAATAATTTTAGCATGGTTTTCTTTTGGGAAATAACTGTTGAGAATGTCTTCCAGACAGCAACCTTTGATCACTTTGCTGAAATCTTTCACGCCTGTCGGGAATTTTTCTTCAATTTGATCCCAAAATTCGGTATAAATACCCTCGGTATCAAGAATTACACCATCTAAATCAAAAAGTACACCTATATTATTGTTTTGCATATTTACAATATTCATTGTCGTTTATAGTGCAAAATTACGCTATTTTCATTATTAATCACTAATTTTGCACAAAATTAAATGTGTTATGATTGAAGAACTACAAATAAGAGTATCACCAAAAGTGGCGTATTACAATGAGGAAATCGTTCATTTCATTGCGAGTGAGCGTCACATTAGCCACACCCGAATCAAAGGCGTAAGAATCCTTAAACGCTCAATCGACGCGCGCAAGCAGCGTGTGATGGTGAATCTTAAAGTGCGTGCTTATATTGATGAGCCTGTCAACAATTCACATTTAATACCACCTATTGAATATAAGAAAGTGGATGGCACTCGTCAGGCTATTGTGGTGGGTGCAGGCCCTGGTGGTTTGTTTGCCGCTCTTCGTTTGATACAATTGGGTATTAAGCCTATTTTGCTCGAACGAGGGAAAAATGTTGTTGACCGTCGTGTGGATATTGCTAAAATATCTCGTGAGGGCATTATCGACCCTAACAGTAACTACAGTTTCGGTGAAGGTGGTGCAGGTGCATATAGCGATGGTAAGTTATACACCCGAAGTAAAAAGCGTGGCTCCGTGGATAGGATTTTGGGCATCTTGCACCAGCATGGAGCATCAGAAAATATTCTGATTGATGCGCACCCTCACATCGGTAGCGATAAATTGCCTTTGATTATAGAGAAAATTCGTCACACAATTTTGGATTGTGGTGGTGAAGTTCATTTTGGCACATTGGTTACTAAACTCACGCTTAAAGATGGCGAAGTGGTGGGCGTGGAATGTGCCGATGGTTCACAATATAGCGGGCAAGTGATTTTGGCTACAGGCCACTCTGCGCGTGATGTGTATGCTATGCTGAAAGAGGAAAATATTCAACTTGAGGCAAAAGGCATAGCCATAGGTGTGCGACTTGAGCACCCACAACATTTAATCGACCAAATCCAATACCACTCAAAGCAGGGTAGAGGCGAATATTTGCCAGCTGCGGAATATAGCTTTGTCACGCAAGTTGATGGCAGAGGTGTGTATTCGTTCTGCATGTGCCCTGGTGGCGTGGTCGTGCCAGCGGCAAGCAGTCCAGGACAACTGGTGGTAAATGGTATGTCGCCTTCAAATCGTGGCACATATTGGTCAAATTCGGGTATGGTTGTGGAAATACATCCCGAAGACTTGCCTGAAAAATATCAGCAATATCAAGAATTAGCAATGATGCACTATCAGGAAGATTTGGAGCGTACATGTTTTGAGCAAGCCAAATGTTCGCAAGTAGCAGGTGCACAGCGCATGAAAGATTTTGTGGAAGGAAAACCATCGAAACTAATTCCACCGTCATCATTCCCCGCAGGGTTGCAGCCCTCACGCCTTGACCAGTGGTTGCCTAAGTTCATCGGCGACAGATTGCGCAAAGCGTTCAAGGTGTTCGGTAATGCGGCAAAGGGATTTTTGACCAATGAGGCAATCGTGATTGGTGTGGAAACTCGCACATCTTCGCCAGTGCGCATTCCAAGAGATAGAGAAACCCTCTCACATATTACTGTGAAAGGGCTGTATCCATGTGGCGAAGGTGCTGGCTATGCAGGAGGCATCGTGTCGAGTGCTATCGATGGCGAACGATGCGCCGAAGCCTTAGCCACAACCTTTAACGATTAAGACATGCGATTTTTGTAATCTTCGTAGGTGAACTCACGAAGAATCTCAATGCGTCCGTCTAAGTGCTTTAAGGCGATAGAGGGATGCTGAATGCCGTTGAACATATTGGTTTTCACTGTGGTGTAGTGGTTCATATCCAAGAAAGTGAGGCGGTCGCCCTCTTTAAGTTCCTTTTCAAAACTCCAATCACCCACAAAGTCGCCACTCAAGCACGAGTTGCCGCCAATCCTGTATGTAGGATAATTGCTGTCAACCTTTTCCATCGCCTGCTTGATTGCAGGCTTGTATGGCATTTCCAAGCAGTCGGGCATGTGACAGGCAAACGATACGTCAACGATGGCAGTTTTAATGCCATTGTTTTCCACCACATCAACCACGGTGGCTTCCAAATCGCCAGTCTGCCAGCAGAATGCACTGCCTGGCTCTAAGATGATGTCGAGATTAGGGTGCTTTGCCTTGAAATTTTGTAAAAGTTTGATGAGGTGATCCACATCGTAGTCTGCTCGTGTCATGAGGTGACCCCCACCCATATTCAGCCATTTCAGTTTTGGCAAATATTCACCGAATTGTTCTTCCACAGCATCAAGCACTTTGCTCAAATCGTAGGAAGTGGACTCGCAAAGGGCGTGAAAATGAAATCCTTCAATGCCTTCGGGCAATTCATTGATTTCCTCTTTTGTGATGCCAAATCTTGAACCGGGGCAGCAGGGATTGTAAATGTCGGTTTCAATGACCGAGCACATGGGGTTGATTCTCAATCCGCAACTAATGTTTTTACCAGAGTTTTCAATCATCGGTTTATGCTTCAAGTATTGTGCAATGGAATTGAATGTGATGTGCGAACACCCTTCAATAAATTGCTTGATGGTGGTGTCGGTGTAAACAGGGCAATAGGCGTGGGCTTTGCATTTCATCTCATCGTTTGCCAACAGCATTTCATTGACTGAACTTGCAGTGGTTTCGATGCCGTATTCTCGGAAAATGGGGAATGTTTTCCAGAGCGCATTTGCCTTAAATGCCATGATAATTTTCACACCTGCTTCATTCATCACTCGTGTGATTAAATCAAGATTTTTGCGAAGTTTTTCCTCGTAAACGATATAATATGGGGTGTTCATTTTATTGGATTTTAAATTTTGCGTAACCTAAAAGTAAATTTTTAACTCCTGAATTTTCAAAATCAACGATTATCTTGTGGTCGGAAGATGTGTCGATTTGTTTAATAGTGCCATAGCCAAATCGCTGGTGCAAAATTGGTTGTCCAACATGCAATTCTGCAACAGTATGGGTGGTGTAACCACCTTGTGAACTTGCTACCGATGGTGTGTGCGCCTGTTTCGCCACAGTCTGATTGATAGGCGTGAGTTTTGTGGGCATAGCACTTACTTTTGCTTTCGTTTCGTTCGGGCTTGACGAAGCAAAAGTATTGACAAAATGTCCACTTGGTCGGCTTGATGGTCGGTCCTGCTCCATAAATGAAGGTCTGCCGATTTTCTCCACGTATTTGCTGTCGATTTCTTCAATGAACGGGCTTGGATTTGCTGGTGTCAATTTGCCATTTATCGTGTGCTGCGACGCGTGGGTGATGATGCAGTTTTCCTTCGCTCTGGTAATAGCCACATACATCAATCGCCTTTCTTCTTCTATTCCTGCCAATGAGTCTTTGCTCTTGGTAGATGGAAAGAAATCGTTTTCAGCGCCGAAAATAACCACATTCGAGAATTCCAAACCTTTTGCAGCATGAACGGTCATAAGCGTTACAGCGTTTGCGTGATCTGTGTCCTTGTCTTGATCGGTGGCGAGTGATACATCTGTCATAAAGTCGCACAGCGAAGTGTTGCCGCCTTCCATTTCCAGTTGGTTTTTAACAAACATTTCAGCACTTGCCACCAATTCCTCCAAGTTCTGCACACGGCTCACATTTTCAGGAGTGTTGTCGTTGGCAAGCACTTCAATCAATCCCGATTGACCAATGATTTCTTTCACCATTTCGTGCGCATTGGCTGTTTCTGAATTGCGTTCTATCAATGTGCTGATTAAAGATTTAAATTCACTCAGTTTTGATAGTGTGCCTTTATTCAATTTCACTCCGCACAGTCCAGTTTTTGTCAATACGCCCCAAATACTGAGGTTAAACTCGTTGGCCGCTGCTTGGAGCTTGTTGATGGTGGTTTGCCCAATACTGCGTTTTGGATAATTGATCACTCGCCTTAGCGCCTCGTCGTCGTTGGGATTCAGCACTAAGCGGAAATATGCCACAGCATCTTTCACTTCCTTTCTTTGATAGAACGCCGTGCCACCGTAAATGCGGTAGGGAATAGGCATTCGCGTGTTGCCGTGGGTGTCTTTTGCGCCGCCCGAAGAAAATGCACGCTCCAAAATGCGTGATTGTGCATTGGTGCGGTAGAGCACAGCAAAGTCGTTCCAACTGTACGACATTCGCTGTTTCAGACCAAGTATGGTGTTGGCTATGTAAAAAGCCTCATCATAATCGCTTTGAAATTGCTTAATCTTAATTTTTGAACCTACTGGATTCTCTGAGAAAAGCGATTTCTTGATTTGTGAGGTATTTTTTTCAATCAGAGAGTTTGCCGCAAGTGTGATATTCTGTGTCGAACGGTAGTTCTGCTCAAGTCGGAATATCTTCAGTTTTGGGTATCTTTTAGTGAGCGAAAGAATATTATTGATATTCGCGCCACGGAACGAGTAGATGCTTTGTGCGTCGTCACCCACAGCGAATATGAATTGGTGATTTTTCGCTAATTGATACACGATATTGTCTTGCGCAAAGTTCGTGTCTTGATACTCGTCGATAAGCACCGTTTTGAAAAACTCTTGATATTGCTTCAGCACATCGGGGTGGTCGCGGAAAAGAATGTTTGTGTAAAAAAGCAAATCGTCAAAATCCATTGCGCCAGCTATGCGGCAGCGTTCCCAATATTGGAGATATATTTCCGCCATTTGGGGGCGTTGGAGTGCTTCATCTTCCTTGATGAACTCACTTGTGCGTGCATAGTCGGCAGGGGAGTAGAGCGCATTCTTCATCATCGAAATGCGGTTGAGTACTGCTGAAGCCTTATATTGCTTCTCATCAAGTTCTTTCTCTTTGATAATGTGCTTGATGAGTGATGTGGAATCGTAGGTGTCGTAGATGGTGAAGTCGCTTTTGAAACCGATATGCGACGCATTGAATCTCAAAATTCTTGCAAAAATGGAGTGGAAAGTTCCCATCCACAATTTCGCCGCCACTTCATCGCCCACGAGCAGTGAGATGCGCTCACGCATTTCTTTAGCCGCTTTGTTGGTGAATGTGAGCGCCAATATCTGGTGTGGCTTGTAGCCGTTGTTGAGCAGGTGTATGATTTTATAAGTAAGGACGCGTGTCTTACCCGAACCGGCACCAGCAATTACGAGTTGTGGGCCGTCGCAGTATGTGACAGCATCTCTCTGTTGTGGGTTAAGTTTTGACAAATAATTATCCAAAATGAGTGTCAGTTTTTATATTTCAGAATAATTTGGAATATCTCTAAGGAATGAATATGAATTGTTTTCATAGTCGATTTTGCAACAGTAATGCTGCAAGCCGTTCGACACGATAAGGCATTTCGCTTTCATCACCATGTTGTATCTCACAATCTGGTCAAACACGCTTTGTGTGATTGGAATCGACGGAGCTTTATACTCCACTATCACGAAAGGGTTTCCCTCAATGTCGGCAACGAGGGTGTCGCATCGGCGCTTGATGCCGTTTTGCAAGAGCGACACTTCATTTCCCATCAGTGCCGTGGGGAATTGTTTTTCTTCAATCAGAAAGCGCACAAAATTCTGACGCACCCACTCTTCGGGAGTGAGCGTGATGAATCGTTGGCGAAGATGGTCGAAAATCACCAACGCACCTTTGTCATTCTTTTTTATATTAAATTGATAATGAGGAAGGTTGAGTTTCATCGTCAAATTTGATTTGCACATATCGTAAATTGATTGTAAATTTAACAAAAAATCGGGTAATATCAGTTATACAATGCCTCCAAAAAAAGAAGAAATCACATATTTTTCGCTCAAAAGAGAAATCGAGCAGAAGCAGTTTCGCCCTATCTATGTGCTCCAGGGTGGAGAGCCATATTATATCGATAAGCTGTGTGGCTTGATTGTGGATAATGCGCTCACCGAAGATGAGAAGGCTTTTAACCTCACATTATGCTACGGTGTGGACGTGGAAATGCGCAATGTGATTGCCGCATGTAAGCAATATCCTGCCATGTCGCAATATCAGGTGGTGGTGCTGAGGGAAGCGCAGAATGTGGGCAAAGCGGGCAACAAGCACGCCTCCGAAATCAATATGCTCCAGTTCTATGCTCAAAAGCCATTGGATAGCACCATTCTTGTGATTTGCTATAAAGGAGGCTCCATCAAAGCCAATGATTTCACAAAGGAACTGAAAAAGACAAAGGGTGTGGTATATACGTCGAACAAGGTGCGGGACTACGAAGTGCCAAAACTTGTGCGTGAATATTGTCGCTCAATCAATGTGAATATTGATGAAAAATCGGTGTCGATGCTCGCTGAGCACATTGGCTCTGATTTGTCGCGCCTTTTCGGCGAAATCGACAAACTGAAATTGCTGACCGATGCCAAAAACACGATTACGCCCGATTTGATTGAAAGAAACATTGGCTACAGTAAAGAGTTTAATATTTTTGAATTGGAAGATGCCATTGTTAGTAGAAACCAACTGAAGGCATTCCGCATTGTGGATTATTTTCAGAAAAATCCGAAAAACAATCCGCTTATTCCTGTGCTGGGCAGTTTGTTTAATTTCTTTACCAATATTCTGCTGATTCAAACGGCTAAGGACCGTTCAGAGGCTGGCTTGATGGAGCAAGTGAATATTCGTTCTCCATTCCGTGTTAAGAAACTCGCCGAGGCGGCATCATCATTCAGCAAACGCTCATGCGTGAACATCATCTCGTATATTCGCGAGTGTGATGTAAAAAGTAAAGGTCAAGGCTCACGCCAAGACCCTTATGATTTGTTTAAAGAATTGATTTTTAAAATCCTTCACAGCTAAACCCAAATCGGTCATTTATTTTATGCGGTAGTAGTAACCGAGTGTCAGCATAATCGACATGGAATTTGAACCCGAAAATGGGTCTGTCTTTTTGCTGGAGAACACGTTGTTCAATCCGTAATAGAATCTGCCTTCCAAGTTGAAAGAGTGCTTCCTGTTCATTATCCACTCAACACCTGCGCCAGCCGAAATGCCATAATCGAATTTGTTCTTTATGGGTAATGTGAGCTGGTCGTTATACCTGTTTTGTGTGGGGAAGTCAGGCACATTCGCAATGTTATTGTAATCAAAATTGGAGTTGGTTTTGGTTGCAATCATATATCCAATTTCTGGACCTGCATTGAAAAATCCCTTGAAATGATTGCTGCTGAAGTAGATGTGCGTGAGCACAGGGATTTGAATGTAGGTGAGTTGCTTGTTGAACTGAAATGATGTGCCTTCATACTTCTCTTTCCAACCGCGCTGCTCAATGTTGAATTCGGCAATCAATCCGAAATTCTTCTCCTCTGCATATCGGAATGTGGCACCTATCATCAATCCACCTTGCATATTCTGTGGCACAGATGGATTAAATGCCAATTTCGACATGGTGTAGCCACCTTTCGCGCCAATCGCAATGTTTGGTTCATAATGGTTTTGTGCCGAAATTGCGATTGGTGCGAAAAGTGCTGAAATCAATAATATGATTTTATTTGTCATTCGCATTATTTAATGATACTTTCTGTGGCTTTACTGCCATTAAAATGTACGAGTTCAACGCATTTGTTGATATATCCGCTCCAGTTGCTGCTGCGTTGCAATTCAATGTCCATCTGCACGCCGTCGAAGTATTTCTGTGAGGTGGCAAATGAGCCCTCGTTTGCTAATGTGGAGATGATATATGAGCCAAGGTCGAAGCCAAGTATGCCCAGTGATGGAGTAGTGGGAATCATGTATTCTCCGTAGGTAGCCTTAAACTTATTCTTGATGTCGGCACCTCTTTTATCGTTCGCGATGAAGAATCGCGAATAAACATAGCTGTCAATTTTTTGTAAAGAGGCTTTCATGCCCTTTGAAGCAAGGTATTCAGGGTGTCCGAGCAAACTGATTTCACAGTCAAAGCGTTTTTCCTTTGCCTCAACAAGAGCATTGGAGATTTTGGTGAAGAACTGCTTTGTTGAAGATGTAGGGATAAACAAATAGTTTGTGCCTGGATCCATGAATGAGGAAACGGTTTCAAAATCCAATGGATTGATGATGTCGATAGTGTGCGACTTGATGTTGTGCGATTTAAGATGCTGCTTTATATCTGAAATGATTTCTGCATCTTCACCGCTGGTGTCTCTCAAGAACACCACCTCGTAGTCTTTGAATTTAGTTGAAATCATTTCGTTCACTGCCGATGCCAAAAACGATGCTGGCATATTCAGCTGGATAATCATTGGGTTCGACGCATAGTCCTCGTTCTTTGAAGAGAAGCAGTTGATGATGCACACATTGTTTTTCTTGCCAAATTCGTTGCATCTTTCAAGTTGCTTGGGTTCGGATGGAGCGATAATCACGTCCATTTTTTTCATCACGTCTAATGCAAGAATGCTGTCGGTGACATTCAAATTGTTCTGAGTGTCGTAAACGTTGATATTTAATTTCTTGTTAGCGTTTTTGCCGATTGAGTCCACTGCCAATAAGAATCCGTTGTAGAAATCGGCGTAAAGGAAGGCTTGGCGTGGTGGGTTTTGCTTTTGAAGTTGGAATGGCAGAATGATGGTGATGTTGATTACTCCGTCAACTTTAGCCTTGTATGCCTTTTGGAAAATGTCGCCAAGCTGGTTGGCGTAGGTGCGCTCCAGTTGCTTCTCTGTTGCATCGGTGCTATTCACAGTTCTGGTAGTGATACATTCTTTTGGAATATACACAGTCTTGCCTTTTTTCACTTTCTTCATGTCAGGGTTAGCGGCTTTCAGTTCTTCAACGCTTACGTTGTTCGCCTTAGCGATTGATTCGTAAGTGTCGTTCTTCGCAGCCACATAACTCATCATCTGTTTCACATCTTTTTGGATAGTGATGTTGGTGGGTGTGTTGGGGATAATCTTGATTACATCACCCTCGATAAAGTTGTTTGGATAAATACCGGGATTGATGGCAAGCAGGTTTTCAATAGTGGTGTTGTACTGCTTAGCCACGCTATACATTGATTCTCCCTTTTGGATAGTGTGGAAAACTGCATTGCCTGTGGTACGAGTGCCCGCTGTGGTAGTTGCTGTTGTGGCGCTTCCTTGTTGGTTTACAGGGATGATGATGTCGTCGCCTTCTTTTAGGTTGTTATAGCAGTTTGGGTTGGCAGCCACGATGTCGTCAACCGTCACGTTATAAATTCGGGCAATGCCGTAAAGGCTTTGTCCTTTTTTTACTTGATGCACCACTTTCTGTTTAGCGACTGTGACAGCGCCTTTCTTGTTGTCGGTGAAATCAGCAACAGGGAAAAACAGCAATTGTTTTTTAGTTACGCCTTGCGCCGCAGAAGGGTTGTAAAGAATAATGTCTTCAACAGGGATTCCGAGTTTGTGCGAAATGCCGTTAAGAGTTTCTTTACCTTTTACTTTATATAAATAATAAGATTCACCTCCCAGCACCTTTGTTGGAAGATTCAATTTTACTTTTGCTGATAGCGATGCGCACAAAAGAATGCACATAAAAGTGAGTACATAACGTAACCTTTTCATTTTATCAGTAATTATAGTTTGTAAGTCAATATTATGCAAAGATAAGAAAAATATTGATAGTTTTCTATTAATTCAAATTTTTAGGATTGACAACGCGCTCGCCTGTCAATTTTGCCAGCTCTTTTCTGTATGTTGTTAATTCTTGTATCTTTTTGAGAATCTCAAATTGTCGATCGATTGTTGCTGATTTCAGCTCGGTTTCCAATTGTGAAATCTTTATTTCAATGATGGTTAGCTTCCAGTTGAAGAGCGATGCAGAAACCAATGCCAACAGCCTTTGCGAATCCATGTGCTGAGAGAACATCTCTGCGTGGATTTTGCTGAGGCTGTGCTTTGGAAGGCAAATCTCATTCACAATCTCGCGAACATCGTCGTCGGGGTGTGAACTCAAATGCTTGAAAATGAAATCCTGACGATATTCCGAAATCTCATTTTCAAATTTGACGTCGATGGCTTGCTTAGCTTCTTCTTCCATTCTCTCTATATCTTCCACGTTCCCAACAAATGATGAGCGGATTTTCTCCATCTCTTGCATGTATAAGGGTTGCTTCCTTTCCTCCACCGATTGCATATAATTGCTGAACGCTACGGCGAAATCGCTTAACAGTTCTTGGCAGAGTTTGAATAGCTTTTGATATACCGGAACAGTGAAGTGGTGATTGTCGTCGGTGATCTCTTTTGTGAGCCATTCAATAACCGTGAGTTGCTCATATTCAAAAATGAATGAGCAGCCATATTTTACCATATATTGTATCACCTCATATTCGCATTTCTGCAAAGCGCTTTCGTGCGCGGATGGTTGTTGCTGAAATGATGGCGCAGGTTGAGGCACAGGTGGTTGCGTAGCAGAACCCTCTTGTGGATAACTTGCTGGAGGTATATTTACATCGAAGGGAGGCGGTGGAAGTGGAGCACCTTGCCCAGAAACTTCCACAGCAGTTGTAGCAGCTTCAGCCTTTCTTTTTGCATCAAGTTCTCGTTGTTTACGTTCTCTTTCTTCGTTTTTCCATTCTTCCTCTTTGATTTGCGCCCTGTATCTTTCTATTTGGTTGACAATCACACTTTCTGAAAGGTGGAACTTGTTCACACACACTTGGGCGTAAACGTTGCGAGTGATTTGGTTTGGAATGTTTGCCACAGAGCGTAACACTGATTCAATTGCCTTTGCTCTTGCAATCGGGTCGCGTTCACAGTCTTTCAGAAGCACATCGGTTTTGAAATCTATGAAGTCTTGCTCGTTTTGATTGATGTATTCAGTGATTTCTGATGCGCTGTGGTTTTGTGCGAAGCTGTCGGGGTCTTCGGGTGAGGGCAGTACCAAAACTTTAATGTTTAGGTCTTGCTTGAGCAACATGTCCACGCCCTTAATTGCCGCCTTGATGCCGGCCTCATCACCGTCAAACAGTTCAGTCACGTTGTTCGTGAGATTACGAATGGCGTAAATGTGCTCTTTGGTGAGTGCCGTGCCAGAGGTGGCAATCACATTCTTGAATCCTGCTTGATGCATTGAAATCACATCGGCATAACCTTCCACAATAAAGCATTTGTCAAGTTTGGCGATTTCACGTTTTGCTTGCGCCAAGCCATAGATGGTTTTGCGCTTGTGGTAGATGGCTGATTCTGGGGAGTTGATATATTTAGCGTGGTGATTATGTAGCGTTCTTCCGCCAAATGCCACCACTTTTCCCGACTTGGTGAAGATGGGGAAAATCACCCTGCCACGAAATTTGTCGTACCAGCGTCCTCTTTCGTCTTTGCCGCAAAGTCCCACTTTAATGAGAAGTTCCTCATTATAGCCGGCTTTCACCGCCGCATCATGCAAAGCGGTGGACTTGTCGGGGCTATATCCTAAATGGAAATTGTGGATTGATTCGTCGCTGAAACCTCTTTCTCGGAAGTAGCTAAGTCCGACGTCCACACCTTCTTGTGTTTCGTGGAGTTGCTTTTCAAAGAAACCCATGGCAAACTCATTGATAACGAACATACTTTCCTGCTCGGATTGCTGTTGTCGTTCTTCATCGGTGATTTCTTTTTCTTGAATTTCGATGTGGTATTTTTTAGCAAGGTATCGTAGCGCTTCGGGATAACTCATGTTCTCTATCTTCATGATAAAATTTACAGGGCTACCACCTTCGCCACAACTAAAACACTTGCAGAAACCTTTAGTGCGTGTAACATAAAATGATGGCTTACGGTCGTTGTGAAATGGGCATAAACCTACCCAGTTGGCTCCTCTTTTTTTGAGGGCAACGTAATCACTTACCACATCAACAATATCTGCGGCATCAAGAATTTTCTCAACAGTTTGGCGATCAATCATGTTTTTCAAATTGTCACTATAGTATTACAAAGTTACTAATTTTTCAAGGATTAATTAGTAAATAGGAATGAAAAAAGTCCGCACAGCGTTGTGCGGACTTTTTAAAGAATGATATGACGTGAGTATTATTCTTCGTTAAGAAGGATTTCCATCATGTTGATAGCCGACTTCATCACTGAAGTACCAGGGCCGTAGATAGCAGCCACACCAGCCTTGTAGAGGAAGTCGTAGTCCTGTACTGGAATTACACCACCAGCGGTTACCATGATGTCTTCACGACCAAGTTTCTTCAATTCTGCAATTACAGCAGGAATCAAAGTCTTGTGACCAGCAGCAAGTGAAGAAACGCCGAGGATGTTAACGTCGTTTTCAACTGCTTGCTTAGCTGATTCTTCTGGAGTTTGGAACAAAGGTCCCATATCCACGTCGTAACCACAGTCGGCATAACCAGTAGCACAAACCTTTGCACCACGGTCGTGGCCGTCTTGACCCATTTTAGCAATCATAATACGTGGTTGACGACCATATTTCTGTGCAAACTTAGTGGTAAGTTCGCGAGCTTTTTCGAGGTCAGAGTTGTTGTTTGCTTCTGTAGAGTACACGCCTGAAATCACATTAACTTTTGCTTTATAACGGCCTACGATTTTTTCGCAAGCATCAGAAATTTCACCGAGTGAAGCACGATCCTTAGCAGCTTGTACAGCGAGAGCAAGGAGGTTGCCTTCACCAGTCTTTACGCAGTTAGTAAGAGCGTCGAGGTCGGCCTTAACCTTGTCGTTGTCACGCTCTTTGTAGAGCTTTTGAAGACCAGCAACTTGTTCGTTGCGCACTTCAGTGTTGTCAATTTCAAGAATATCGATTGGAGCTTCTTTTTCAAGTACGTATTTGTTAACGCCGATAATGGTTTGACGACCAGAGTCGATACGAGCTTGAGTACGAGCTGCAGCTTCTTCAATACGCATTTTTGGCACACCGGTTTCAATAGCCTTTGCCATACCACCGAGCTTTTCGATTTCTTCGATGTGTGCCCATGCCTTGTGCACGAGTTCATCGGTGAGCTTTTCTACATAGTAAGAACCAGCCCATGGGTCGATAGCCTTGGTGATGAATGTTTCTTGTTGGATAAAGATCTGGGTGTTACGTGCAATACGAGCAGAGAAGTCGGTTGGAAGTGCGATAGCCTCATCAAGTGCGTTGGTGTGGAGTGATTGAGTGTGGCCTTGAGCAGCAGCCATAGCTTCAATACAAGTACGACCTACGTTGTTGAATGGGTCTTGTGCAGTAAGTGACCAACCTGAAGTTTGGCTGTGTGTACGGAGCGACATTGATTTTGGGTTTTGAGCACCGAAGCTCTTTACAATCTTTGCCCAAAGCAGACGACCAGCACGCATCTTGGCTACTTCAGTGAAGAAGTTCATTGAGATACCCCAGAAGAATGACAAACGTGGAGCGAAAGCGTCAACAGAAAGACCTGCGTTCACACCTGTGCGGATGTAGTCCATACCGTCGGCAAGAGTGTAAGCGAGCTCAATATCAGCGGTTGCACCAGCTTCTTGGATGTGGTAACCAGAGATAGAGATACTGTTGAACTTAGGCATATTTTGTGAGGTGTACTCGAAAATGCTTGCGATGATGTCCATAGAGAATTTTGGAGGATAGATGTAGGTGTTACGCACCATGAATTCCTTCAAAATGTCGTTTTGGATAGTACCTGCCATTTCTTCGAGCTTAGCACCTTGTTCCAAACCTGCTACGATGTAGAATGCGAGAATTGGAAGCACTGCACCGTTCATGGTCATAGACACTGACATCTTGTTCAATGGAATACCATCGAAAAGCACCTTCATGTCTTCAACTGAGCAGATAGACACACCAGCCTTACCCACGTCACCAACCACGCGTTGGTTGTCGGCGTTGTAACCGCGGTGGGTTGGAAGGTCGAATGCTACTGACAGACCTTTCTGACCAGAAGCCAAGTTACGGCGGTAGAATGCGTTAGATTCAGCTGCGGTAGAGAAACCAGCGTACTGACGTACAGTCCAAGGGCGGAATGGGTACATCAAGCTGTAAGGGCCACCAAGGAATGGAGGAATACCAGCAACGAAATCAAGGTGTTCCAGACCTTCAAGGTCTTGGCGAGTATATACTGGCTTAATATCGAGCAACTCGGCGTTTTTCCAAGGCTCAGCCAGTTTGAGAGGCTTGTGTTCTACATTGAAAGCCTCATTTGCGATATCTATATTTTTAAAATTTGGTCTCATTGTTGTGATTATTTTAAAAGTTTAGCATTGAAAGCCTTCAATGTTGAAAGAACATTGGTGCGAACGTTAATAAAGTTGGTTACACCCATAGCCTTAAATTCGTCGGTTTCAGGACCAGCGAGAACGAATTCTGCGCGACCATCGAGAGCCTTAAGAGCGCCAGGGATTAATTCAGGATACTCAGCGTCGCTTGAGCAGAGAACTACAACATCAGCCTTAGCAGCCATAGCAGCTTCTACGCCTTCTTCTACGGTCTTGAAGCCGTTGTTGTCGATCAACTTGTAACCAGCGCAGCCGAAGAAGTTGTCGCTGAATTGAGCGCGAGCCAGACGCATTGCCAAGTTACCGATAGTGAGCATGAACACAACTGGAGTGTTGGCTGCATCTTCGGTAGATTGACGGAGGTCTTCGAATTGGCTTGCCAAACGCTTGCTGTTAAGTACAGGAGCACCTTCTTCAGGAGCGCAGCTGCAACCGCAGCAGCAAGTGAGAGCCTTCTTGCCATCAGATACTTCGGTGAAGTTAGGGAATTGGTTGGTACCGAGAAGCTGTTCACGACGTTTAGCCACCTTGTCGAAACGAGCGTTAGCAGATTCGTTGATAGCGTTTGTCACATCATAGCTTTCAACAGCAGCCTTGAAACCACCCTTATCTTCTGTTTCGAGGAACAACTTCCAAGCCACTTGTGCGAGCGACATGGTGAGTTCTTCGACATAGTATGAACCACCAGCAGGGTCAACCACCTTGTCGAGGTGACTTTCTTCCTTGAGGAGGAGTTGCTGGTTGCGTGCGATACGTTCGCTAAATTCGTCAGACTTCTTGTAAGGAGCGTCGAATGGAGTGACGGTGATTTCGTCAACTGATGCGAGAGCTGCCGACATAGCCTGAGTTTGTGAACGGAGCATGTTTACGTATGAGTCAAACAAAGTTTGGCTGTAACGTGAAGTGGTTGCGTTCACTACCATCTTGCAAGCGCAGTCGCAAGCAGGGTTGTATTGCTTCACGATTTGAGCCCAAAGCATACGTGCTGCACGGAATTTTGCCAATTCCATGAAATATACTGTTGAAACGCCCATGTTGAACTTGATGCGGTTTGCCACTTCATCAGCGGTGAAACCTGCTTCGGTCAACTGTGCCATCCATTCGTTACCCCAAGAGAGTGCGTAACCGAGTTCTTGGTAAATGTATGCACCAGCGTTGCAAAGCATTTCGCTATCTACAGAGAGAACACGAAGTCCCTTAACTGGAGCCACAACCTTGAGAAGTTCAGCAGCCACCTGAGTCATGTCGTCAGAGAGCTTCTTGCCTTTCTTGAATGCAGCCTTGTAAGGGTTGAAGTCGATAGAACCAACAAACTTGTCGGCAGTACCCTTCTTTTCGAGGTATGCTACGAGAGCCTTAGCAAATTCTACAACGTGCTTAGGGCAAACGATGAAGTTTACTTGGGCATATTCGGTGTAAACACCTTCAAGAAGAGTGTCGAGATCGAGATTTTCACCCATTTTGAAACCTAAAGAGGTAATACCCTTGTTGAGAACGTCGAGTGCCTTAGCATTTGCTTCTTTCACGTCGGTAGCATCGATGTTTTGGCGGGTTTGCCAATCGTTGTCAGTACGTGTACCACGAACATAAGGATACTCACTTGGGAGTGAATCAATTGTTTTGAAGTCCTTGATGTCCACTCCACGGTAAAGGGGCTGAACATTGAAACCTTCATTAGTTCGCCAAACCATTTTCTTATCGAAGTCAGCGCCTTTCAGGTCAACTTCGGCCTTTGCTCTCCATTCTTCAGGAGACACAGGAGAAAACATGTCGAACAATTTTTCTCTTTTTTCTGCCATAGCTTTAAAAATAAATTATATAGTAACTTAATAGTTGTTTTACTTCATCAGAAGATTATCGTCTTTAAAAACATACAAAGTTATAAAGAATTATTGAATTAATTCCATAATAAGCGATGTTTTTATAGTATAAATTCCGTTAATTGTGGTAATTGTGGGAGGGCTAAACCAATAAATAAGGTAAAAAGAAAGCAGCACCGCGATTTTTTCGCAGTGCTGCTCCATAATTATATTTAATGAACTAATTATTCACCTTTGATAGCTGCCACACCTGGAAGCACTTTGCCTTCGATAGCTTCGAGAAGAGCACCACCACCAGTTGATACGTAAGAAACTTGGTCGGCATAACCAAACTTGTTGACGCAAGCCACTGAGTCGCCACCACCTACGAGTGAGAAAGCACCATTCTTGGTTGCTTCTACTATTGCGTCGGCGATAGCCTTTGAACCTACAGCGAAGTTGTCGAATTCAAACACGCCAGCAGGACCGTTCCAAAGGATAGTCTTTGCGTCCTTGATTGCGTCAGCAAACTTAACGCGGGACTTAGGGCCGATGTCAAGACCTTCCCAACCAGCAGGGATTTCCTTAGCCGAGCAAACTTGAGTGTTAGCGTCGTTGCTGAAACTGTCAGCGCAAATGCAATCTTCAGCAAGCACGAGGTTCACGCCTTTAGCCTTAGCCTTGTCGATGATGTCGAGAGCGAGTTGTAACTTGTCGTTTTCGCAGATTGAATCACCTACGGTGCCACCGAGAGCCTTCATGAAAGTGTAAGTCATACCACCGCAAAGAATGAGGTTGTCAACTTTTTCCATCAAGTTTTCGATAATACCAATCTTGGTTGATACCTTAGAACCACCCATGATAGCGGTGAATGGACGCTTGATGTTGTTGAGAATGTTGTCAACAGCGTTGAGTTCCTTTTCCATCAAGAAACCTACCATCTTGTTGTCGGCATCGAAGTAGTCAGCGATAACAGCGGTAGAAGCGTGCTTGCGGTGAGCGGTACCGAATGCGTCGTTTACATATACGTCGGCATAGCTTGCGAGGGTCTTTGCAAATTCTTTTTGCTTAGCCTTTATTTCCTTCTTTGCTTCGTCGTAAGCAGGATCTGCTTTATCGATTCCTACAGGCTTGCCTTCTTCTTCTGGGTAGAAACGAAGGTTTTCGAGAAGCAGGGCTTCGCCTGGCTTGAGAGCTGCAGCGGCTTCAGAAGCCTTAGCGCAGTCGGGAACGAAAGCAACCTTTACACCGAGAGCGGCAGAAACCGCATCTACGATTTGACCGAGAGAAAGTTCTGGCTTCACTTTGCCCTTTGGCTTGCCCATGTGCGACATGAGGATAAGGCTACCGCCGTCAGCCAAGATTTTCTTGAGAGTAGGGAGGGCACCGCGGATACGGGTGTCGTCGGTGATTTCGCCTTTTTCATTCAAAGGCACATTGAAGTCAACACGAACAATCGCTTTTTTACCAGCGAAATTGTAATCATTAATGTTTGCCATTTTTTTACTATTGTATGTTTAAAATTAATAAGTTTGCTTTTTGGTTATCAACTCTGCTGTGTGATATTTGTTGCAAAATTATAAAAAAGTTGGGTAATAAGATATTAATTACTGAAAAAAATCTTTAATGTTGTAGATTAAAGAATACTTTCAAGTAATTCCGACATTTGAGATTGAAGCTCTTGGGCTTTCTGCGCTGCCACTTGAGCGTAATCATCGTCATGTGAAGCGTGGATAATGCCGCGTGATGAATTCACCAGCAATCCACATTGCTTGTTCATACCGTATTTTGCCACATTCTCAAGGCTGCCACCTTGTGCGCCAACGCCTGGCACGAGCAAGAAGTTGTCGGGAGCAATCTCGCGAATCTGTGTAAACATTTCAGCCTGTGTGGCACCGCACACATACATCATGTTGTCGGCATTTCCCCACTTTCGTGTTGTGGCAAGCACACGCTTAAACAAAGGAGTGCCTTCCTCGTCTTTGATGTGCTGGAAGTCTAATGAACCTTTGTTGGAAGTAAGCGCCAAAACCACTACCCATTTGCCCTCATAGGTAAGGAATGGGGTAACGCTGTCTTCGCCCATGTAAGGAGCCACTGTGAGCGCGTCCACATTCATCGTCTCGAAGAAACTTTTGGCATACATCTTGCTGGTGTTGCCAATATCGCCACGCTTGGCATCGGCGATAATCATGATTTCTGGATAGCGTTCACGAATGTACTTTACGGTGTCTTCAAATGCTTGCAGACCTTTCACGCCTTGCACTTCGTAGAATGCCAAATTTGGCTTGAAGGCTACGGCATATTGGGCAGTGGCATCGATAATTGCTTTGTTGAAAGCGAACAAATCGCCGTTCAGCGACTTTGGCATTTTATCCAAGTCGGGGTCCAAACCTACGCACAGAAAGCTGTGTTTGTCTTTAATCTGGTTAAATAGTTCTTGTCTGTTCATATCTTATAATTCGGCTTCTTTAAGTTTTTCTGCGTTTTCTGCCACAATCAGGTGGTCGATACAGTCTTGAATATCACCGTCCATGAAAGCAGGGAGATTATATATAGTGTAACCGATACGGTGGTCGGTGATACGTCCTTGTGGATAATTATATGTGCGGATTTTCGCAGAGCGGTCGCCGGTTGACACGAGGGTTTTGCGACGGCTTGCTATGTCGTCCATATATTTTTTATGTTCGTTGTCGTAGATAAATGTACGCAAGCGTGCAAGCGCGCGTTCCTTATTCTTTGGTTGATCGCGTGTTTCGGTACACTCAATCAGAATTTCCTGTTGCTCATTAGTGTTGGGGTTGGTCCACATATAGCGCAGACGCACACCGGAGTTCACCTTGTTCACGTTCTGACCACCTGCACCACCGCTTCGGAAAGTGTCCCATTTGATTTCGCCCTCGTTGATTTGCACATCGAAAGGCTCAGCCTCAGGCAATACAGCCACTGATGCCGCACTGGTGTGAACGCGTCCTTGAGTTTCGGTAGCAGGCACACGTTGTACACGGTGCACGCCCGATTCGTATTTCAGGGTGCCGTACACATTATCGCCCTTAATACTCATCACTATTTCCTTGAAGCCTCCTGCTGCGCCTTCGCTGCTGCTCGACACTTGCACCGACCAGCCTTTCTGTTCGCAGTAGCGGGTGTACATGCGTGCCAAATCGCCAGCGAAAATGGCGGCTTCATCGCCACCGGTTCCGCCACGAAGTTCGAGCACCACATTTTTAGAGTCTTCTGGGTCTTCTGGAATTAAAAGCAACTTGATTTCCTCTTCCATTTTCGGAATTTGAGGTTCGTTGGCATCAAGTTCTTCTTTTGCCATTTCACGAATGTCGGGATCCGATTCGTTTGCTATTAAAAACTTAGCATCTTCGATATCCGCCAATAATTTCTTGTACTTATTAGCGGCATTCAAAAGGTCTTCGAGATGCTTGTATTCCTTAGTTAATTTCACATAGCGTCTCTGGTCGGCAATCACTGAAGGGTCGGTGATAAGGGTTCCTATTTCTTCATAGCGAGCGTCAAGCCCTTCGAGACGGTTGAGTAATGTAGAATCTGACATGTATAATTATATCATCAAAATTTTTTACAAAGTTACGAAAAGATTATAAATTAATGATTATCACTTTTGCTCTAAAGAAAAAAGTTTGCAGAAAATATATCATTTTATTGCGCAAATCTTACGTTTTGAGTAATTTTGCATGGTTTTCTGGCTTTTTTATGAAAACCGTCAATAAATATAAACCGTATTAAATTGATGACAACACTAAAAAAGGCCACTCTTATCCTTGAGGATGGCACCAAATTTGAAGGATTTTCGTTTGGAGCTACTAAATCTTGCTCCGGCGAAGTAGTGTTTAACACTGGTATGACAGGCTACCCCGAAAGCCTTACCGACCCGTCTTATTTAGGTCAGATTCTTGTTTCCACATTCCCCCTTATTGGTAATTATGGCGTACCTTCTCGTAAAGAGGAGCTTGATGGCATGAGTGCATATCTCGAAAGTGAGAGTATTCACCCGCAAGCCATTGTCTGCCAAGATTACTCCACTGAGTATAGTCACTGGCAATCTGTTTCCAGTCTGAGTGATTGGCTGATTGAAGAAAATGTGGTTGGCATTTGTGGTATCGACACAAGAGCGTTGACTAAAATTTTGAGGGATAAAGGTTCGATGTTGGGGAAGATCATTGTTGATGGCTGCTCCAACATTGATTTTTATGACCCTAACAAAGAGAATCTGGTTGGGAAGGCAAGTTGCAAAGAGGTGATTGAATACGGCATTGGCAACACTAAAAATGTGGTGCTGGTGGATTGCGGTGTGAAAAACAATATTATCCGCTGCTTGCTCCGCCGTGGTGCACATGTGATAAGAGTTCCGTGGGATTACGATTTCACCACAATTGATTACGATGGACTGTTTATATCAAATGGTCCTGGTGATCCTGATTTTGCAGAAGCTACCGTCGCAAACATTAAAAAAGCATTTGAGATAGGAAAACCTATATGTGGTATTTGCATGGGCAACCAATTATTGTCGAAAGCGGCAGGTGCTAAGGTCTATAAGTTGAAATATGGCCACCGTGGTCAAAACCAACCAGTGCGTGAAGTGGGCACCAATCATTGCTTCGTGTCGTCGCAAAATCATGGTTTCGCAGTTGACGCCACTTCGCTCAGCGCAGATTGGGAACCATATTTTGTGAACATGAACGATGGCACTAACGAAGGCATTAAGCACAAGACCAAACCATTCTTCTCCACCCAGTTCCACCCCGAAGCATGTGGTGGTCCTACCGACACGGAATTTGTATTCGACATTTTTATGGATTTATTAAAATAAGGACTTGAGTTATGGAACAGAATAATATTAAAAAAGTATTGATTTTGGGTTCTGGTGCCTTGAAAATTGGCGAGGCTGGCGAATTCGACTATTCAGGCTCGCAAGCGCTTAAAGCCCTCAAAGAAGAAAAAATAACCACAGTTCTTATTAACCCAAATATTGCTACCGTACAGACCAGCGATGAATTTGCCGATAAGATTTATTTCCTTCCAGTCACACCATATTTTGTGGAAAAGGTGATTGAAAAGGAACGCCCCGACGGCATTCTTCTTTCGTTTGGCGGTCAAACTGCATTGAATTGCGGTGTTCAACTTTTCCAAAACAAGGTATTAGAAAAATATAATGTGAAGGTTCTCGGCACTCCAGTAGAAGCGATTATGAATACTGAAGACCGAGAATTATTTATACAGCAGCTCGACGAGATAGATGTGAAAACCATCAAGAGCGAGGCTGTGGATAACATCGATGATGCTATTCGTGCTGCTCGCGAGGTGGGCTATCCTGTGATTGTTCGTGCTGCTTACGCTCTTGGCGGTCTTGGTAGCGGTTTTTGCGACAACGAGGAAGAACTCACCAGCTTGGTGGAAAAAGCACTGTCGTTTTCACCACAAGTGCTTGTAGAAAAGTCGCTCAAAGGCTGGAAAGAGATAGAATATGAAGTGGTTCGCGACCGCTATGACAACTGTATTACTGTATGTAATATGGAGAATTTCGACCCTCTTGGTATTCACACAGGCGAAAGTATCGTGGTTGCGCCATCGCAGACATTAAACAATGCCGACTATCACAAACTCCGTGCGCTTGCCATCAAAATTATTCGCCATATTGGAATTGTGGGTGAATGTAATGTGCAATACGCCTACGACCCATCATCGATGGACTATCGCGTGATTGAAGTGAATGCCCGATTGAGTCGCTCGTCGGCTTTGGCATCAAAAGCCACAGGTTATCCACTTGCTTTTGTGGCAGCAAAACTTGGATTGGGCTACGGCTTGTTTGACTTGAAAAATTCGGTCACTAAAGTTACGAGTGCCTTCTTTGAACCAGCGCTTGATTATATAGTGTGTAAAATTCCTCGTTGGGATTTGGGTAAGTTCCACGGAGTGAAGCGTGAGATTGGTTCATCAATGAAATCGGTGGGCGAAGTGATGGCTATCGGTCGCACATTTGAGGAAGTGATTCAAAAGGGTTTGCGCATGATTGGTCAAGGCAAACACGGCTTTATCGAAAACTCACCCATGCGCATTGCCAACATTGAAAATGCTTTGAAAGAACCTACCGACAGCCGTATTTTCGTGATTGAAAGCGCTTTCCGCAAAGGTTATGATGTGGACAAAATTCACGAACTTACCAAAATCGACAAGTGGTTCCTTTACAAACTCCGCAACTTGTATCAAACTGCCACTGAACTGGAGTCGCTCAACCATATTAAGGATATTCCACAAGATTTGCTCAAACTTGCAAAACAACAAGGATTCAGCGATTTCCAAATTGCCAAGGCTGTATTGAAGCAAGATTTTGGGAATGGCCACGAAGCCAACCTGAAAGTTCGTGCCTTGAGAAATGAATATGGCATCAAGCCTGTTGTTAAGCAAATCGACACCCTGGCGGCTGAATATCCTGCTCAAACCAACTATTTGTATATGACCTACAACGGCACAACACACGACATTGCTTATGAAAACGATGGCAAATCTGTGGTGGTGGTTGGTTCTGGCGCCTACCGCATTGGTAGTTCCGTGGAATTTGACTGGTGTAGTGTGAATGCGCTGCTCACTGTGAAGCGTGAGGGCTGGCGTTCGGTGATGATTAACTATAACCCCGAAACCGTTTCCACCGACTATGATATGTGCGATCGCCTGTATTTCGATGAACTCACTTTCGAAAGGGTGATGGACATCATCGATTTGGAAACGCCTCACGGCACAATTCTTTCCACTGGTGGTCAGATTCCCAACAATTTAGCAATGAAACTCGACGCTCAAAAAGTTAAGATTTTGGGCACACAAGCCATCGACATCGACCACGCAGAAGATCGCCACAAATTCTCTGCTATGCTCGATGAATTGGGTATCGACCAGCCAGCATGGCGTGAATTGACTTCAATGGACGACATTCACAGTTTTATTGAAGATGTGGGTTATCCTGTGCTTGTGCGTCCTTCCTATGTCCTTTCTGGTGCGGCAATGAATGTGTGCTCAAACGATGAAGAACTCGAACGTTTCTTGCAACTTGCCGCCAACGTGTCGAAGGAACACCCTGTGGTGGTGAGCGCATTCATTCAAAATGCAAAGGAAATAGAGTGGGATAGTGTGGCGCAAGATGGTGAAATAAAGTTGTATGCTATCAGTGAGCATATCGAGTTTGCTGGTGTTCACTCAGGCGATGCCACAATTCAATTCCCTCCACAAAAACTATATGTGGAAACGATTCGCCGTATCAAGAAAATAAGTAGCAAGATTGCCAAGGCACTTCACATCAGCGGACCGTTTAACATTCAATATCTCGCCAAAAATAATGAGATTAAGGTGATTGAATGTAATTTGCGCGCTTCACGTAGTTTCCCATTCGTGTCGAAAGTTTCTAAAATCAACTTTATCGACTTAGCAACAAAGGTGATGCTCGGTATTCCTGTGGAGAAGCCAAACAGCAATGTGTTTGACCTCGATTATGTGGGTATTAAAGCTTCGCAATTCTCATTCTCACGTCTGCAAGGAGCCGACCCGGTATTGGGTGTGGATATGTCGTCAACTGGCGAGGTTGGTTGCTTGGGCGAAAGCACTTCTGAGGCACTGATGACTTCTATGCTTTCAGTTGGCCATCGTATTCCTAAAAAAGGCGTGCTGCTGAGCACTGGTTCAGCAAAACAAAAAGCCGACTTGTTGGAATCTGCACACAGACTCCATAAAAAAGGCTATCAATTATATGCCACTGCCGGCACGCACCGTTATTTGAATGATAATGGCATACCTGCAATTTTGGTGCATTGGCCAAGCGAGGCTGATAAAGAGCCACAAGCACTCGACTTGCTACATAGAAAGCAGATTGATTTTGTGGTGAATATTCCTAAGAACCTCACCAGCAATGAACTGACAAATGGCTATAAGATTCGCCGTGCAGCAGTTGATTTAAATGTGCCACTCATCACCAATGCCCGACTTGCAAGTGCGTATATCCGCGCATTCTGCGACCTTACTGTTGATGACATTGAGATCAAGTCGTGGGATGAATATTAATATTTAATAGTGATTTATGACAAGAGAGAATACTTTTCGCTTCAAGCAATTCGCTGTTTTAAACGACAAAACCGCCATGAAAGTGGGTACCGATGGAGTTCTGCTTGGGGCGTGGTGCGATGTGAGCGAGGCGAAAAGCGTTCTTGATGTCGGAACTGGTTGTGGGCTGATTGCTTTAATGATAGCCCAGCGAAATGCTGATTGCAATATAGATTGCATTGATATTGACGAGGGCGCTATTGAAGAAGCAAGAATTAATGCTGACAACTCCCCGTGGAGCAATAGGATTTATCCTTTCATGTCCGATTTCAAGCAATTCATTTGCGATAAAAAATATGACTTGATTGTGTCGAACCCACCATTTTTCAACAATGGCGTGCTTGCTCCCGATAAGAGCAGGCAAAATGCGCGTCACACGGTGGAGCTGAGTTTCGAGCAATTAGTTTGTAATGCGATTTCTTTACTTTCTGATAATGGTAAACTCTGTTTGATTTCGCCCACTGATGCAGAGGAAGAAATTACAAAATCTTGTGCCGAATTCGGGGCGTATGTCCATCAAAAAGTTGTGATATACACAAAGCCTGGCAAAGAACCGAAAAGGTGTTTGTGGGAGATTTCGAAGCATAATTCCGATAAGCGATGCTCTGAATTATTTGTTCAAAATAGCGATGGACAATATTCAGAGCAATATATCGGTTTGTGTAAAGATTTCTATATGAACATGTGATACCTTTACTTGAAGTCACTACTCCTAAATATCAGATTTACAGCCTCGTTATATTTAGTTAAATTATTACTTTTCTTAATCAACTTTCGAGCCTTCTTGTCGGCTTCTGGCAACAGATACTCCCATAAAGTTTTCATTTTTGAGAGTATTTGATGTTCGCCACCAGTAAGTTTTTTGCTATATCGTTCCAATAGCAAATCATGGAAGTGCCTGATATTCTCTGCTGATTTCTCTGTTTTAAATAAATCGGGCGTCGCAAGCAGTTTTCTGCCAATCATCACCCCCGATAAATTCGGGCATTTTTCTTTTATGGCATGAATTTGCTCAATGGATTGAATGTCGCCATTGTAGATAAGTGGATATCGACAACTTTGTGCAAATTCCATGAATTGTTCAAAATTGATGTCACCTTTATATAATTGTTTCCCGATTCGTGGGTGAAGCACTATTTCTTTTGGATTAATGCTTTCGAATAGCGACAATATTGATTTCCATTGCTGCGCATTGTCGTAGCCCAACCGCATTTTAATGGAATATTCCATATTTGGAATTTGGGCTAACGCAGTAAGCGTTTGTTTACATTCATCAGGGAAAGCAAGAATCCCCGAACCTTTTTCTTCAGCGCGATGGGAGGGTGAGGGCACCCCATATTAATGTCGATACAATGATAGCCCATCTCTTTCACTTTCGTTGCCATCAGCACGGCATCGGTTGGCGCACAGGTTATTATCTGTGGGCGAATGGGTGCGGTGTTGTTTTCTGGCAAAATGTCATGAATGTCACGTCTCGGAATTTCTCCATTCACCATTCGCATAAAAGGTGTGTAGTATATGTCGATGCCTCCAAACATTTCCGCATGGGTATTTCGCCAAATATAATCGGTAAATCCCTGTAACGGAGCGCAATATATTTTCAAATCTTCAAACATATTGCAAAGATAATGATTTAAAGCCAACGGTCGCTTCTTTTAATGAATTTAAATGTGAACTTATCGGCTTTGTTGCATCAAAATTTTGTATCTTTGCATTTATGATTTCCGTACAGAATTTAAAAGTGGAGTTTAGCAGCCAGGTGTTGTTCGACAATGTGAGTTTTGTTCTCAATAAAAAAGACAAAATTGCGTTGGTGGGAAAGAATGGCGCGGGTAAATCCACATTGCTAAAAATATTTGCAGGCATTCAAAAACCCACTTCTGGACAAGTGTCGAGGTCGTCGGATATTACGATTGGTTATCTTCCACAAACCATGAATTTATCTGACTGCTGCACGGCTAAGGAAGAGGTGCAAAAGGCCTTCAGCCACATTGATGAACTGGATAAGCAAATTGATGAACTGAATGTTCAGTTGGCAGAGCGAACCGATTACGAGTCAGAAAGTTATCAAGATTTGATTGATACACTGACGCACAAAAACGACTTGCGCGCCATGTATCAGAGCGAGAATTATGAAGCCGAGATAGAGAAAACCTTGATTGGTTTGGGCTTTGAGCGCACCGACTTCGACCGTCCCACCTCTGAGTTTAGCGGAGGGTGGAGAATGCGTATTGAATTGGCTAAGATTTTGCTCCAGCGTCCCGATGTGTTGCTGCTCGATGAACCGACCAACCATTTGGACATTGAGTCTATTCAATGGCTTGAGAATTTCTTGAAAACTCAAGCCAATATGCTGGTGCTCGTTTCGCACGATAAGGCGTTTATTGATAATGTCACGAATCGCACCATCGAAATCTCGTGTGGGAAAATTTACGATTACAGCGTGAATTATTCTCACTTCATCGAACTGCGCAAAGAGCGAATCGAACAACAAAAGCGCGCTTATGAGAATCAACAAAAAATGATTCACGACACAGAGGAATTTATTGAGAAATTCAGATATAAGCCCACAAAGTCGGTACAAGTGCAGAGCCGAATCAAGCAACTTGAAAAAATAGAGCGCATCGAGATTGACGAAGTTGACAATTCGCATTTGCGATTAAAATTTCCACCAGCGCCACGTTCGGGCGACTATCCGGTTATTGCCAATGATTTGTCGAAATCGTATGGCGACCACAATGTGTTTCACGATTGCACTTTCACCATTAAGCGTGGTGAGAAGGTGGCATTCGTGGGTAAAAACGGTGCTGGTAAATCTACGCTCGTGAAGTGTATTATGCACGAAATCCCATTCGATGGCGAACTCAAAATCGGCCATAATGTGGAAATCGGATATTTTGCACAAAATCAGGCGATGCTGCTTGATGAGAATTTAACGGTGCACGACACGATTGATTATGCCGCCACAGGCGAGATTCGCACCCGAATCAACGACATACTTGGTGCTTTTATGTTTGGCGGTGCTGCCAGTGAGAAAAAAGTTAAAGTGCTTTCAGGTGGCGAGAGAAGCCGCTTGGCTATGATTCAATTGCTGTTGCAACCTGTGAACCTCCTGATTCTCGACGAACCTACCAACCATTTGGATATCCGCACCAAGGATATTCTTAAAGAGGCGATTAAAGAATTCGATGGAACGATGATTGTGGTATCGCACGACCGTGACTTCCTCGATGGGCTTGTGGATAAGGTGTATGAGTTTGGCAACGGCTTGGTGAAAGAGCACCTGTGTGGCATTTACGAATTTCTTGAATACAAGAAACTGAGTTCGCTGCAAGAACTTGAAAAAAACGACGCTCCACAAAAAGATTCTCCAGCAAAAACTGAAGAAGTGAGCCAATCCAAACTCTCATATCTTGAGCAAAAGGAGACGCAAAAGCGAATCCGACATGCTGAAAAGCGCATCAAGGAATTGGAAACTAAAATCAACACTTACGAATCAGAGATTAAAGAGATAGAAAATCTGTTGTCGTCGGGCACCAATACCGACCAAAGTATTTATACCAAACATCAAGAACTTAACGAGGCTCTTGAAAATGCGATGATGGAATGGGAGACGGCAAATGAAGAGTTTGAAACATTACAAAACAACGATTAATAACATATTATTATGAAAAAATCAATCATCTTATCAATGGCGTTAATGTCGGCATTAATGGTTAGTGCCGGTAGTTTAGACAAAGGTGTGGATCGCAACAATCTGGATTTGACCACTGCTCCTGGTACTGATTTTTACCAATATGCATGTGGCGGCTGGATGAAAGCAAACCCACTCGACCCACAGTATGCTCGCTTCGGCACATTCGACCAAATGGCAGAAAGCAGCCGTGAGCAACTGAAAGAACTCGTTCTTAATCTTAGCAAGCAGCAAAATGCTAAAGGAACGATGGCTCAAAAGGTGGGCGACATTTTCAATATGGGTATGGATAGCACCCGATTGAACAGTGAAGGCGCAAAACCACTTATGAAAGATATTGATTTTGTGAAGGGTGTGAAGAAGGCCACATTGCCTGAAATGGTTGCATTCATGCACATGGGTATTGCTTCGCCATTTTTTGACTCAGGCGTGATGGCTGACTTGAAAAACTCTGATGTCAATCTCATGTATATTCAGCAATCAGGCATGGGCTTGGGCGACAGAGATTATTATCTTGACGAAGATGCCAACACAAAGAAGGTGCGTGAGGCATACTTGACCTATGCCAACAAACTTTTCACTTTCATCGGTTACAAGAAAAACGATGCAAAGAAAGCAGCCGAGACAGTTCTTAAAATTGAAAAAGAATTGGCAAAAGCCGCTATGACTCGTGAAGAGCAACGCGACTATAGCAAGCAATACAATATTTTCACACTTGAAGAACTTCAAGCCAATTATCCAAACTTCAACTGGAAATCATATTTCTCTGGCCTTGGATTGGATAATGTGAATCGTGTATGTGTCAGTCAACTTGATTTCATGAAGAAAGTTGATGAATTGATTTCCACACTCAAAGAAAAGGAAATTAAGGAGTACATGATATTTAAGTATATGGATGCTGCTGCTCCATATCTGAGCGACGCTTTCAACGAAGCAAATTTCGATGTTTATTCAAGGGCGTTGTCGGGCAAGCAAGTGATGCAACCACGATGGAAAAGATCACTCAATGTGCCTAACACTCTCCTTGGCGAAGGCGTCGGACAATTATATGTGGAAAAATATTTCCCTGCAGAGTCGAAGAAGAAAATGAAACAGCTCGTTGATAATTTGCGCATTGCACTTGGCGAGCGTATTGCCTCACTCACATGGATGAGCCCTAAGACCAAGGTGAATGCTCTTGTGAAATTGAACAGCTTCACTGTGAAGATTGGTTATCCTGACAAATGGCGCGATTATAGTGCAGTAGCTGTAAAACCAGAATTAAGCTATTGGGAAAATGTGTTGGCATTGAAGAAGTTTGACGCTCAATTTAGCTATTCTCAATTAGGTCAGCCTGTGGATAAGGATAGATGGCAAATGACTCCACAAACAGTGAATGCTTACTACGACCCATCAACCAACGAGATTTGCTTCCCTGCAGGTATTCTCCAACGCCCATATTTTGATCCTGATGCCGACGATGCTTGCAACTATGGTGCAATCGGAGTGGTAATTGGTCACGAAATGACTCACGGATTTGACGACCAAGGCAGAAACTTTGACCAAAATGGTAATATGGTTGACTGGTGGACTGAAGAAGATGCAAAAGAGTTCCAAAAGTTGGCTGACAAACTTGGCGCACAATATAGCGCAGAAATCGTTGCCGACGATGTTCACGCTAATGGCACATTCACCATGGGTGAAAATATTGCTGACCACGGTGGATTGCGTGTGGCTTACGCTGCATTCAAGAAAACCGAGCAAGGTAAAGGCAATACTCTTATTGATGGATTCACTCCTGACCAACGCTTCTACTTGAGTTACGCCAATGTTTGGGCAGCAAATATCACTAAGGAAGAAATTTTGCGTCGCACAAAGGTTGACCCTCACTCACTTGGCAAAAACCGTGTGAATGTAGCACTTCGCAACTTGGAAACATTCTTCAACGCATTTGGCATCAAGGCAGGCGATGCAATGTTCAGAGCAGAAGAAGACCGAGTTTCTATTTGGTAATAAATTATTATTTAACCTAAAATTATGACATACACCTATAATGAGGCTTTCGAGGCTTCGAAAAAATACTTTGAGGGCGATGAACTCGCTGCGAGAGTATGGGCAACTAAGTATGCTCTGAAAGACTCTCAGGGCAACTATTTTGAGCTTACTCCCGACGATATGCACCGCAGAATCGCCCGTGAGATTGCTCGTATTGAGAGAAAATATAAAAACCCAATGGATGAGCAACTGCTGTTTGACTTGATGAGCCATTTCCGCTATTTGGTTCCTCAAGGCAGCCCAATGGCAGGTATTGGAAATAATCTGCAAGTGGGTTCACTGTCAAACTGCTTTGTGATTGGTTTGAATGGTGAGCCCGACAGTTATGGCGGCATCATCAAGATTGACGAAGAGCAAGTGCAACTGATGAAGCGCCGTGGTGGAGTGGGGCACGACTTGTCGCATCTTCGTCCAAAGGGTGCGGAAGTGAAAAATTCAGCACTCACTTCCACTGGTTTGGTGCCATTTATGGAGCGTTATTCCAATTCCACTCGTGAAGTGGCGCAAGATGGCCGCCGTGGCGCGTTGATGCTAACTGTGAGTGTGAAGCACCCTGACTCTGAAGCATTCGTTGATGCAAAAATGACAGAAGGTAAAATCACTGGTGCAAATGTGTCGCTGAAAATTGATGATGCATTCATGCAGGCTGCTATTGAGGGAAAGGAATACACCCAGCAATATCCTATCCACGCAGAGAAGCCTAAATATACTCAAAACATCGACGCCACCACATTTTGGAATAAAATCATTCACAATGCTTGGCAGAGCGCAGAGCCTGGCGTGCTTTTCTGGGATACGATTATTCGTGAATCATTGCCCGACTGCTATGCCGACCTTGGCTTCAAGACGGTTTCAACCAATCCTTGTGGCGAAATCCCATTGTGTCCTTACGACAGTTGCCGACTGTTGGCAATCAACCTCTATTCCTACGTTGAAAATCCATTCACGCCAAACGCTAAATTCAATTTCAGCAAGTTTAAGGAGCATGTGATGTATGCCCAGCGAATGATGGACGACATCATTGACCTCGAGATGGAGAAAATCGAAACCATCATCGCTAAAATTGAGACTGATCCTGAAACAGACGAAGTGAAGGCAACCGAACTTAATCTTTGGAAGAAAATCAAGGATAAAACTTCGCAGGGTCGTAGAACTGGCGTGGGCACCACCGCAGAGGGCGATATGATTGCCGCAATGGGACTTACCTATGGCACAGAGGAAGCCACTAAATTCTCTGTTGAAGTGCATAAGACATTGGCACTTGCTGCTTATAGAAGTTCGGTGATGCTGGCAAGTGAACGAGGTGCATTCCCGGTATTTGACTACAAGCGTGAAGTCAACAATCCTTTCATGAATCGCTTGAAAGAGGCTGATTCTGAACTTTATGACTTGATGGTGAAATACGGTCGTCGCAATATTGCTTGCTTGACCATTGCACCAACAGGCACAACAAGTATTCTCACCCAAACCACTTCAGGCATTGAACCGGTATTCTTGCCTGTTTACAAGCGCCGCCGTAAGGTGAATGCCAACGATAAGGAGGTGCGTGTAGATTTCGTGGATGAGTCGGGCGACGCATTTGAGGAATATGTAGTTTATCACCCTAAATTCATCACATGGATGAATATCAACGGTATTGAGGTGAAAGACAACTACACCCAAGAGCAGATTGATGAGATTGTTGCAAAATCACCTTATTATAAAGCCACTTCAAATGATGTGGATTGGCTCAATAAAGTGAAAATGCAAGGTGCTGTTCAGAAGTGGGTTGACCACTCTATCAGCGTCACCATTAATTTGCCTAACGATGTGTCGGAAGATATGGTGAACAAACTTTATGTCGAGGCATGGAAATCGGGCTGCAAGGGTTGCACCGTGTATCGCGATGGCTCTCGTTCCGGTGTGCTGATTTCTCTTAAAAATGAGAAAAAGAAAACTACCGAAAATGCAGCTCCAAGTCCAGCAGATGAAAACGGTTTCGTTACGCATAAGCGCCCAATCGAACTTGATGCTGATGTGGTGCGATTCCAAAACAATAAGGAGAAATGGATAGCATTCATTGGTTTGATTGATGGCAAGCCTTATGAAATCTTTACTGGTATTGCTGATGATGACGAAGGTATTTTCTGTCCAAAATCAGTGAGCAAGGGTAAGATTATTAAGGTGATTGACGAAAACGGTCAGAAACGCTACGACTTCCAGTTCGTGAATAAGCGTGGTTTCAAAACCACCATTGAAGGACTTTCTGAAAAGTTCAACCCTGAATTCTGGAACTATGCGAAGTTGATTTCGGGCGTGTTGAGATACCGTATGCCTATCGCACAGGTGCTCAAACTTGTAGGTAGTTTGGAACTTGACAATCAATCCATCAACACCTGGAAAGTGGGCGTGGAAAGAGCACTCAAAAAATATCTGCCCAATGGTGAGAAAGCAAGCGGTCAAACCTGCCCAAACTGCGGTCAGGAATCGCTCGTATATCAGGAAGGCTGCTTGATTTGCACTAATTGCGGAACATCAAGATGCGGTTAATTACCGTAAAATATACTGAAAATAAAAAACTGGGGTTTTTACAAGCCCCAGTTTTTTTTACCCGAATCGGTCATTAGGAATTCTTTTCGCTAAGTTCGAGCCATCGAAGTTCCATCTCATCGAGCAAGTCTTTCACTTCCTCAAATCTGCTGGCTTTCGTTGCCACATCATCGATTTGCTCACCGCTGTTAAAGAGGTTGAAAAGTTGTTCTTTCTCTTTAGTGAGCCTTTCGATGGATTCTGTGAGTTCTTCAAACTCTCTTTTCTCCTTAAAGGTGAGTTTTTGTGAATTGTCTCTATTGTTGTTTCGTGGCTTCGCTGGCTTTGACTCTGCTTTCTGTTTTTGCACTGTGGCTTCTTCTTTTTCGTGAGCCTCTTTCCACGCGCGATACTCGCTATAATTTCCAGGGAAATCCTTAATCACACCATCGCCCATAAACACGAATGTGTGGTCCACACATCTATCCATGAAAAAGCGGTCGTGGCTAATCACAATCAAGCAACCACTAAATTTGCTCAAATAGTCTTCAAGAATTTCCAGTGTTTGGATATCCAAGTCGTTGGTAGGCTCATCGAGAATCAGGAAATTTGGTTTGCTCATGAGCACCATTGCCAAATAGAGCCTTCTTTTTTCGCCACCGCTGAGTTTTTCTATCAATTTTTGCTGGTCGGTAGGGGAGAACAAGAAAAGTTGAAGAAATTGCGATGCTGAATAATGGTGCTTTTCATCAAAGTAGATGTGTTCAGCCACATCGCGAATGGCATCAATCACTTTTTTGCCCTCATCGAAATGAATGCCCTCTTGGCTGTAATAACCAAATTTTACCGTTTCGCCAATCTCAAAGTAGCCCGAATCGGGTTGTATCCTATCGAGCAGCAATTTGATAAAAGTGGATTTACCTACTCCATTATCACCCACGATGCCCAATTTCTCATATCTTGAGAATATGTAGTTGAAATCGTTAAGTATCACCTTGCCATCGAAAGATTTTGACACATGGTGTGCAACGAATATTTTCTTTCCGATATATCCTGCTTTCACGTTGAGTTCCACGTCGCCTTTGTCGTTGCGGCTTTGTGCGCGCTCTTTCAAGTCATAGAATGCGTCAATGCGATATTGCGCCTTATGGGCACGAGCCTGTGGCTGGCGGTGCATCCATTCAATTTCGGTGCGAAGTAAATTGCGTGCTTTCTCTACGGCCGCATTCTGTGCGTCAATTCGTTCTGCACGTTTTTCCAAATAATAATTGTAGTTACCATCGTAACCGTAAATGCTCTTTTGGTCAAGTTCAAGTATCTTTGAGCAGATTTTGTCGAGGAAGTAACGGTCATGTGTCACCATCAGAATGGTCATTCTGCTCCTTGATAAATACGCTTCAAGCCACTCAATCATATCTATGTCGAGGTGGTTGGTGGGCTCATCGAGTATTAAAAATTGTGGATTGCTGATAAGAATCTTCGCCAGTGCCACACGTTTGATTTGACCACCCGACAACTCAGATATGCGCTGTTTGAAGTTGTCAATCTTCAGTTGCGACAAAATCTGCTTAAATCGTTCTTCATAATCCCATGCCGATGCCAAATCCATCGCCTGAATGGCTTTGGTCATTTCCTCGTTGTTGCCATCGATTAAGGCATTCTCATATTGGCGAATGGCTTTTGATTGGTCGTCGTCGCCAATGAGACAGGTGTCCATCACCGACAAGTGTGGTTCAAATTGAGGTAACTGCTTCAGATAGCCAATGGTTACATCATTCTTGAAAATCAATTTGCCGTCGTCAGGTGTGTCGTCGCCAGCAATAATGGAAAGGAGTGTGGATTTACCTGTGCCATTTTTCGCAATCAAACCCACCTTGTCGCCTTCGTTAATGGTGAAATTTATATCATCGAATAGGGAGTTTACGCCAAATGATTTTGTGAGATTTTCAACTTGAAGAAGATTTGCCATATAATGTATCTGTAATTTTATGCAAAATTACGAAAAAGCAATAATTTTCGCAAAAATTTTGCAGTTTTGAGAATTTATACTAACTTTGCAACGCAAAACAAAATGGTGGTATCGTCTAACGGTTAGGACGCAAGATTCTCAATCTTGTAATCTGGGTTCGATTCCCAGTATCACTACCATTTCTAAAACGAGCTTGAAATTCTGATTTCAGATTTCAAGCTTTTTTATTTAATACAATATTTCGGCATGGATATTTTTAATAGAGTGAAATTGCTCGTCGGCAATCAAACGATGAATCAGATTCAAAGCAAGCGCGTGATTATTTTTGGCGTTGGTGGCGTGGGGTCATGGTGCGCTGAAAGTTTGGTGCGCTCTGGAATCAAGTACCTCACCATTGTGGATTGCGACAGAGTGGCAGAGTCGAATGTGAATAGACAACTAATGGCTACCACTAAAACGATTTCGATGGTGAAGGTGGATGTGCTGAAACAGCGTTTGTTGGACATTAATCCCGATGCGCAAATCACAGCCATGCAGGAAGTATATACCCAAGAAACCAATCATCTGTTCCATCTTGAGAACTACGATTATATTGTGGACTGCATCGACTCGCTTCGAGATAAATGCGCCCTTTTACTCAACGCCACAAATGGCTCATGGGGAAATAAAGATGGTGAAAAGCCACAGCAAGAGTTGCCTGTTGACGGAAAAGTTTTTTCCTCAATGGGTGCGGCTCTTAAAATCGACCCAACAGCCATTAAGGTGGCTGAGTTTTGGAAGGTGAGGGGTTGCCCATTAGGAGCGGTGCTTCGAAAAAAGATGAAGCGCGCCAAACAGAAGCCTGGCAAGAAAATTCAATGCGTGTATAGCGAAGAGGTTTTACCAAACCTTGGAGAAGACAATGAACAAACTTCCACTACATCTTATGTGAAAAATGATGCCGACATGGCAAGTGATGAACTAAACGCAAAAAAGAAACAAGTGAATGGCACACTCGCACACATAACTGCTATTTTCGGTTTCACTCTTGCAGGTTTAATTATACAAGACATTTATAAAAGGTAACTAAAAAAACGACCACCAAATCGGCGGTCGTTTTTTAGTTATGTGTCATTTTGACTTTTTACTTAACGAGGATGCGCTTAGCTTCAGTCTTGCCGTTGGTAACAACCTTCACTACATAAGCACCAGGTGCCAAGTTTGCAGTAGAGATTGTTGCGCTTGTTGCAGCAGGAGCAACATTAGCTACGGTTATACCATTCATTGCGTAAACGAATACCTTACCAATAGCTTCAGGAGCATTGATGTTGATAGCGTTGCCGTCGTTAGAAATAGTGATGTTGCTGGTTGCGATTTCGTCAACAGAAGTGATGATGATATCGTCAAGAGTAGCATGTTGTTCTTCAGTGTTGTAGTGAACGTATTTCAGTTCATCGAAGTAAACATCACCAGTCCATGCTTGTGAAGGTTGGTCTGGATCTTCATCAGCGAAGTCTTCAACATGACCACGCCAAATCCAGAATGCATCGTATTGCCAGAGACCAGCCACCAATGTCTTTTCACCAGAAACGATTTCGTTTTCTTCGTGGTTAACATCCCATGTAACCATTTCCCAACCACGATTCATTTGGTGCTTGGTGTGACGCTTAACAGATGCTGCATCTGAACGGTCGCGAACGCCATGACCTGCCCAGTTGCCAGAACCGTCGCCATATACATAGGCTTGAATGATTGCGTCTTTGCCATCGTTGTAGTATTTTGCACCATTCTTCTTGTAGCAGCGAAGTCCCCAGTATGGGTGTTGAGTGTCAGGATCGAATTGATAGTGAATCTTGAATGAAGAAGCTTGGCTTGGGTTGCTCACGAGGTTGCTTGTCACCATAGATTGGTCTTCCAATTGAGTGAAGCCCTTAGATGAACCTGAACCACCTGGAGAGAACCAGTCGTTAGGATTGTCAGTAGCGTCGATCACACCACTTGACTTCACTGTGCGGTATTCTGACAAGAATTTGAATACAATACCCTTGCTCACGTTACCTGAGAGGTCTTTGAAACCACCCTTAACAGCCACCTTGTAGCACTTGTCGAGTTCCAAATCGTTGTCGAGATAGAAGTGGAGAACTGATGCACCACCTACCACTGCGTGAGTGAGGCGACCTGTAAGAACTACACCTTCCTTGTTGGTCACTACGATTTCGTCACCAGTCACGTCGTCTTCGTTCCATTGAAGTGGTTCGTTGAATTCAACGCGGATAACTGGACGCATAGTGTAAAGCATAGTAGAGTTTTCAGCCGGAGTTGTGCTTGTGATGTATGGAGCTTCAACGTCGGCTGGTTTGGTGGTGAAGCTAAACACATAGTTGCCACCTTCTGCACCGTCCTTATCGCCATCAAGGAATTGGTTGGTTTGAGAGTTCTTAGCGATTGAACCATCAATAGTGATAGTGTAATCCATATCATCCAACAAATCTTTTGGTTTCACGCGGAGAGTGTAATCGTTGTCCCAAGAGAGAGCCACAACACCTGCATTGTTGATAGAGAATGCTCTTTCAACAGAAGTTCTGTCCATATTACGAGAGAATGTGAACACGATGTCTTCCAGAGTGCTTACAGCGGTTGGGTTAGTTACGCTAACGCCTGAAACTTGTGCAGGAGCATTTGATGTGAGAGAAATGTTAGCCCAAGTTACGTTGTCACCGGCCAGTCCTTGTGGGTCGCTCTTGAGAGTCACCTTTTGTGAAGCTTCTGGATAGCCGTTAGCCTTGTAAGTCACTTCAACTTCTTGACCAGGCACCAGGTCGTCTTCAAACAAGAAGAAACCGTTGTGAACGAGGTTAGGATTCTTTACGTATTTGTGGAAGATTGATTCGTATGAGTCAGTAACAATGGTTTTACCATTAACTGTTACTGAAACATTGTTGATAGGTTGACCATTTTCAGAGTTGGTAACAACACCGGCAAGCATAATCTTTTCAGGGCGTGCAAGACCACGGAATTCCATAATAGAACGTGCGGTAGCAAAGCCTTCCAAGCGCTTGTAGCTTTCATTGATGTTCAATGCCTGTTGCATAGGCAAAGTGTGATAACCACCTTCGCTCAAGATTGAAGCCATGTTGGTACGGCGGTTAACAGAAAGGTATGGGTATTGGTTTTCGTGAGTGTCAACATCTCCATTGTAGAACACGCGGTCGTAGTAGTTGCCACGAGTTTCGGTGTTGTACATCACGCCGGTGAGGTTCGGGCACATGATGTCGCCCATGCGCTTACCACCGTTAGGAGTTTTCTCTACATAGTTGCCATTAGATTTCCAACCACCAAAAAGGAATACTGTAGAGTTCTTAGATGGAGAGCCAGCATCAGAGTGAATAGAGTAGAAGAAGTCAGCACCCCATGCGTTAGCCATGTCTGAACGTTCGTCGAGGTCAACGTATGCATTATCGTTGTCACGGGTCATGCCGATGGTAGTTTCATCAGCAGTGGTGTATTTAAACAAGAATGCACGGGTAGCCAAACCTACGCGCAACACTTTTTCTGCCTCAGTATAGCCATAAAGACCAGAGTTTTCGCGACCAGAGTGTCCTGGGTCAATCCAAAGTTTGAATGTGCCCCAATCCTGCTTAGTGATTTCTTGAGCCTGGGCGCTGCCGCCAAATGCCATTGATGCCAAAGCGGCAATCATAATATTTTTCTTATAATTTTTCATGATTTACCTTATTTAATATCAATAACATAAATATTACCATCGGCATCGTTGTCGAACGCCACCTTTGTACCGTCAGGAGATACCGACAAGGTAACAGGAATCACATCACTATTAGGAGTGAGATTGTTTTCAACGCCAGTTTCAACATTCACTGAGTAAATGTTAGAAGCAGTGAAGCGTTCGCCATTGTCTTGCAAACGAGCAAACATCAAATCCTTGCTGTTGGGAGCCCATGAAGCATGTGAACCCTTGCCGAAAGACTTGAGGTTAGAACCGTCAACATCACAAACAAACAAACCGTTGCTTACGATTTGGAATGCGATTTTCTTGCCATCAGGCGACAAAGTTGGGTTAAGCACCATCTTGCCAGCGAACTTTTCAAGTGATGGAATCAACTTAGTTGCTTCAGCAGGTTGGTCAACCATGATTTTGAGAAGGTTTGTAGCCTTCATCACCTTTGATTGACGGAAATTTCTTTGACCAGCTGCCACTTCTTGAATTTTGCCGGTTTGTACATCTACATTTTCGATGCGAACCATGCGCATGTTGTCAACCACTGTGTAAGGGGTTGAAACGATTGTAGCTGCGTCAGCCCAATTCATTTTGTAACCAGCACCTAAAGCATCGGAAACTTGTTGGAGATTGGAACCATCAGCATTGGCAACCCAAATACCGATGTAGTTGTCGCCAGTAACAGCAATCTTACTGCCATCAGGTGACCAAACAGGAGCCATAAGGCTTTGAGAAGATTTGATAAACAATCTTGGCTCGCTAACGGCCTTAGATTGTGCCATCAAACTGCTCACACTCAGCATCATTGCTGAAACGAGTAGCAATTTTTTCTTCATGTTCAGAAAAATTAATTAGTTAGTTAAAAAATAAGTTTTCGGTTTTATTTCCTTCAAAATTAGTAATTTTTTTAAAACCCTACAATAAAGATTGTGTAAAAATAAAAAAACTTCTGCGTTTCGGCAGAAGTTTTTCGTTATGTGATTTAGTGTTATTTTGTCGCAAGTTCATCGAGCAATGCGAAATCCAACACATCTTTTATGCATTCCACATAATGGAAGGTGAGGCCTTTGAGATATTTTGGCTCAATGTCGTTGATGTCCTTTTTGTTTTGGTTACACAGTATAATATCTGTGATACCAGCACGCTTTGCGGCCAAAATTTTCTCCTTGATGCCACCCACAGGAAGCACCTTGCCACGCAATGTGATTTCGCCCGTCATAGCCAGTTTGCTGCGCACTTTCCTTTTGGTGAATGTGGAAACCAGTGAGGTGACCATTGTCACACCTGCAGATGGTCCGTCTTTTGGAATTGCTCCTTCTGGCACGTGGATGTGTACGCTGTTGTTGTCGAACACACTTTGCTCAATGCCCCATTCTGAAGCGTGTGCTTTAATGTATTGCATTGCAATGATAGCCGACTCCTTCATAACATCGCCCAAATTACCTGTTAATGTGAGTTTTTCGCCCGACTTACCAGCTGGCGAGAGTGAAGATTCCACAAAAAGTATCTCACCACCTACGGCAGTCCAAGCCAAGCCTGTCACCACACCTGCATAGTCGTTTCCTTCATATTCCTCACTATTAAATATAGGTGTACCGAGGTATTCCTCTACCATATTTGGAGTAACAGAAGTTGGGTATTCTGTTCCGCTGACTTTTTTGCAGGCAATCTTTCTGAGGATTTTGCCGATTTTCTTTTCCAAATCTCTCACGCCGCTTTCACGAGTGTAGTTTTGGATGATTTTAGCCAAAGTGGGTTTGGAAATACTTACCTCCTTTGGTTCGAATCCGTTCTCCTCCAGTTGCTTTGGCACAAGATGACGAGCAGCGATTTCCACTTTCTCCTCCATTGTGTAACTGTTTATTTCAATAATCTCCATTCTGTCAAGCAATGGGCGAGAAATGGTCTGGAGAGAGTTGGCTGTGGCAATGAAAAGCACTTTCGACAAATCGTAATCAATGTCGATGTAATTGTCGTGGAAGTGAGAGTTCTGCTCCGGGTCAAGTACCTCAAGTAATGCCGAAGAAGGGTCGCCCTTGAAGTCGCTTCCCACTTTATCTATTTCGTCAAGCACAATCACGGGATTGTTTGCGCCACACTTTGCCATGGCTTGGAGTATTCGGCCTGGCATAGCTCCGATGTATGTGCGTCGGTGACCACGGATTTCCGACTCGTCGTGAAGACCGCCAAGAGAAATTCGAGCATACTTTCGATTGATTGACTTGGCAATAGAGCGACCTAATGAGGTTTTACCCACACCAGGAGGACCGTAAAGGCAGAGGATAGGGGCTTTCAAGTCGCCTCTCAATTTCAGCACAGCAAGGTGCTCAAGTATTCTTTCCTTCACTTTTTCAAGTCCGAAGTGATCTTTATTAAGTTGTGCCGACACCTTTTTCAAACTGATGTTGTCTTTAGTGGTATCATCCCATGGGAGGTTGAGCAGATTGTCGAGGTAGCTGAACTGAACGGAGTAATCTGGTGATTGCGGATTGTAGCGTTCGAGTTTCTTCAGTTCCTTTTCAAATTGCATCTGCACATTCTCGTTCCAGTTCTTGCTCTTCGAGCGTTGATACAGTTGCTGGATATCGTCTTCGCCATTGCCCAGTTCTTCCTGAATGGTGCGAATTTGCTGTTGCAGGAAGTGCTCACGTTGCTGTTGCGACAAATCTTCTCTGGTTCGCGAAGTGATATTTGCCTTCAATTCCACCAGTTGCGCCTCTTTGCTCAATGCTGCAAAGAGGAGATAGGCACGCTTTTTGACATCTCTTTCCTCAAGCATTTCTTGCTTCTTGTGAGGCTCGAATGGCATGTTGGTGGTGAGGAAATTGATTAAATATTCGTTACTGTCGATGTTCTTGACAGCAAAAGCCAATTCATTGGCGCCTTCACCAAGTGTTTTGAGAATTTGGTGCGTAACATCCTTAATCGACGACATCAATACACGGAATTCCTTATCCTTTGCGATTGGTCGGATTTCTTCAAGCGTGGTGATACTGCCTTTGAGATATGGTTCGGTGGCGTGAATTGAGTTAAGCTTGAATGGTGAGCGGCCACGCAAAATCACGTTTGTGGTGTTGTCGGGCAATTCAAGCACTTTTATAATATCGGCCACGGTACCTACTTTGTAGAGGTCGTCGAATCCGGGATTGTCCACTTTGCTATCCATTTGGCAGACCACAGCAATTGGGCGGCTCAGTCGCTTCGCCTCATTAATCAGATTTAATGATTGTGGGCGACCAATAGCCACAGGCATGGTCATTTCTGGGAAAAGCACCATGTTTCTCAATGTGAGAATTGGCATATCCGTCATTTCTTCTGCTCCTACATTCGTGTTGCCGAGTGGATCAGCTTTGATTTCGGCGAATATTGTTCCAATCTGTGGAGCAGCTTCTGCTTGTATGTCGGTGTCTAAATCGTTAAAAAAATCTTTCATCCTTTTTTATTTTTATAAATCAAGTGGCAATTAAAGTGCCAATATAATATGTGAAATCATAAATATGACTATTTTGCGTTGTTTCTGCCAAAATGTCGCCTCTGCGAAATCAAAATAGGGTGGCACGAAAAATGCAAATTTGAATTTTCGAAAATAATTATAAACTTTAAAATACTACAAAAATGACAATTAAACCATTAGGCGACCGTGTTCTCATCGAACCCGCCAAAGCTGAAGAAGTCACTGCTGCTGGCATCATTATTCCAGACAGTGCAAAGGAAAAGCCTCTCAGAGGCACTGTGATTGCATGTGGCAATGGCACTAAAGATGAAGAAATGTACGTTAAGGTGAACGACATGGTTCTGTATGGCAAATATGCTGGTACAGAAATCGAAGTTGATGGAAAGAAAATGCTGATGATGCGTCAATCCGACATCTTGGCTGTAGTTGTTGACTAATTAAAATTTTAAAGACATGGCTAAATTAATTAAATTCGATATTAAGGCTCGCGAAGAACTTAAAAAAGGCGTTGACCAATTGAGCAACGCAGTAAAGGTGACACTTGGTCCAAAAGGCCGTAATGTGATTCTCGACAAGAAATTTGGTGCTCCTCACATCACTAAAGACGGTGTGAGTGTGGCTCGCGAAGTGGAACTTGAAGATGAATTCCAAAACATTGGCGCTCAACTCGTAAAAGAAGTGGCATCAAAGACCAACGACGATGCCGGTGACGGAACAACCACCGCTACAGTTCTGGCTCAAGCTATTGTGAACGAAGGACTGAAGAATGTGGCTGCTGGCGCTAACCCAATGGACTTGAAGCGCGGTATCGACAAAGCAGTTGCAAAAGTTGTGGAAGGCATCAAGGCTCAGGCTCAAGAAGTGGGCGACGAATTCGACAAAATTGAAAACGTGGCACGTATCAGTGCTAATAACGATTCTGTGATTGGCGAACTCATTGCAGAAGCTATGAAGAAGGTGAAACGCGATGGCGTTATCACAGTAGAAGATGCAAAGGGTACCGACACTTACGTTGATGTGGTAGAAGGTATGCAATTCGATCGCGGATATATTTCTCCATATTTCGTTACAAATGCAGAAAAAATGTCATGCGAAATGGAGCATCCCTACATTCTTCTTTTCGATAAGAAGATTTCCACATTGAAGGATATGCTTCCTATTTTGGAACAAACTGCTCAAAGCGGCCGTCCACTGCTCATCATTTCTGAAGATGTGGATAGTGAAGCATTGGCCACATTGGTGGTTAACCGTATGCGTGGTTCACTCAAGGTTTGCGCAGTTAAGGCTCCAGGCTTCGGCGACCGTCGTAAGGAAATGCTCGAAGATATTGCAATTCTTACTGGTGGCGTTGTTATCAGCGAAGATAAGGGTATGAACCTTGCAAGTGCCACTGTTGATATGCTCGGTACTGCTGAAAAGATTTCTGTGAACAAGGAAAACACCACTATCGTGAATGGTGCTGGCGACAAGGCTAAGATTGCTGACCGTGTTACTCAAATCCGTACCCAAATCGAGTCAACTAAGTCAACTTACGACAAGGAAAAACTCCAAGAACGTTTGGCTAAGCTTGCTGGCGGTGTAGCAGTGCTTTACATCGGCGCACCAAGTGAAGTGGAAATGAAGGAGAAGAAAGACCGTGTTGATGATGCTCTTAGCGCAACTCGTGCAGCTGTGGCAGAAGGTATCGTTCCTGGTGGTGGCGTGGCATACATTCGCTGCTTGGATTCTCTCGAAGGCTTTAAGGGCGACAACGACGATGAAACTACAGGTATTCGCATCGTTAAGCGTGCCATCGAAGAACCACTTCGCCAGATTGTGAACAACGCAGGTCTCGAAGGCGCAGTTGTGGTAAACGAGGTTAGAAACGGCAAGGGCGACTTTGGTTACAATGCACGCACCGACAAGTACGAAAACCTCTTTGAAACTGGTGTAATCGATCCAGCTAAGGTTACTCGTGTGGCATTGGAAAATGCAGCTTCTATCGCAGGCATGTTCTTGACCACAGAATGTGTAATCGCAGAAAAGAAGGAAGAAGTGCCAGCTGCTCCTGCAGCCCCAGGTATGGGTGGTATGATGTAATCTAAAAATCATATAATCATATTGTTAAAGGTCGTGAGAAATCACGGCCTTTTTTTATGTCAATACCTTAATGTCTATAAGGTTTTTCAATTATTTGTCAAACTCACATTTTTTTTATATTTTTGTTGTTTAAATGAAGGATAATGTACCCTGCCAAAGGGGAGTTGTCCCGAAATGCTGAATTTCTTATGAACGAAATCATTTGTATATCATTAATACTAAGTTGCATAATCTCTTATGTGGCTACCAATCTTGTGCTTAAATTTGCTCATAAGAAAAGGCTTTACGACTCTTTCGACGAACGCAAGATTCACAAAGGCAATATCCCCCGATTAGGTGGCGTGGCATTTTCATTAGCCACAATTTTGACAATCATTTTGGTGGGTATATATGTTCGATATTGGGGCAGCTTCAAGTTTGCATTGTATTTCGCCACACATTCCGAACTGATTATGTTTGCCGTTATTGCTTTGCTTCTTGTCACTATGACAGGTCTGCTCGACGACCTGATAGGCTTCAGGTATCGGACAAAATTCATCGCGCAAATATCGGCAGGCGTATTGGTGTGTTACAGCGGTTTTTGGATCAACAATTTTCACGGGTTGTTCGGTTTATACCACCTCAACATTTACCAAGGCTGGATTCTGACTATCTTTACTGTGGTACTGATTACTAATGCCATCAATTTTATCGACGGCATTGATGGATTGGCTGGCACGTTGAGTCTGTTTTTCTTTGTCTTTTATTTTATTGTGGCATACACCTATACGCAGTTGGCAATATTAATTATCACAATTCCTGTAATCGGAGCATTATTGCCATTCCTGTATTTCAACTTATTCGGCAAAGCTGAAAAGAAAAAGAAAATATTCATGGGTGATACTGGTTCCCTGTTTATTGGCTTTTTGGTCAGCGTGATTTGCATCGACATCACAAATGATTCTGAAAATATTTTAGGAGCCACACCTATTGCGGTGGCATATTGTCCACTAATCGTTCCATGCTTCGACTTGGCGAGAGTGGTAATCAGCCGATTGTACGAAAACCGCAATCCGTTTAAAGCCGACAAAACTCACCTTCATCACCTCATATTATCTATTGTGAAATCGCAAAAAGTGACATTGCTTTTGATAATGACACTTGCGTTATTTATCACTTCGGCATCAATCCTGTTGTCGTATGATTTCAATGTGAACCTTGTGTTTATGTTTGACGTGATGATTTGGATAATGGTAATGATGGTGATATATCGCAAACTTAAAAAGAATAACTAAAACCCAAGATAAATGAAAATCAAGACTTTACTTTGTTCTTTAGCTGTCGGGCTTCTACTCACAGGATGTAAAACGCCCCAGTTAGGCTATTTTCAAGACTTGAAAAATGGCGACAAGAAAGAACTTACATCAGAAAATATTATCAAGCTTCAGCCAGGCGACCGCCTTTCTATCTTGGTAAGTAGCAAAGACCCTAATTTGGCGTATCTCTACAATTTGCAGGTTGTGGGTCATTATCGTTCCACAACTTCGAACAACAACCTGTCAACATCTTCCATCGCAAGCTATACCGTAGATGAAGATGGCTGCATCGATTTCCCTTATTTGGGCAAATTGCACATTCAAGGTATGACTCGTAGTCAGGTTGCCGAATTTGTAAAGGCTTCGCTTATTAAAAACGATATGCTGAAAGACCCTACAGTTACGGTTGATTTCCGTGACATGTATTTCTCGGTAACTGGCGAAGTGAAGAATCCGGGGCGCTTTGTTATTGACCACGACAAGGTGACAATTCTTGACGCGCTCAGCCAAGCTGGCGACTTGACTATTTATGGCCGCCGCGACAATGTGTTGGTCATGCGTCAGGAGGGCAAAACCCAGAACGTGTATCGCATAGATTTGGCTAATGCCGATCAGCTTTACTCTTCCCCCGTGTTCTACTTGCAGCAAAACGATGTGATTTACGTAGAACCAAACACTCGTCGAGCAAAAGAGGCTACCGAGCTTGGCATTTCGTTCAGCAATCCATCTCTCTGGCTTTCAGCCGCTTCTTTGTTAACCACTATTAGTGTTCTTATCTTTAAAAATTAATGGAACAGAACAATACATATAATCAGAGCGATACAACACAGAATGAAGATTTTGTGAAATTGCAACAATGGCTTTCCCTGTGCATTAGCAAATGGCACTGGTTTCTAACCTCAATGATTGTGGTTGGTGGCTTGGCAGTGCTTTATGTGCTAACCACAACGCCTACCTACACTCGAAAAATGTCGATTCTCATCAAGGACGATGATGCGTCGAGCTCTCTTTCTAAAGAGTTTGGACAGTTTTCCGATATGGCGTTTGGTAAGTCGCGAACCAACATTCAGAACGAGATGATTACTTTGAAGTCAATCACCTACATGAAGGAGGTTGTTCAATCCCTGCATCTCGACATGAATTATACAATTGACGGCACTTTCCACGATAGGGTGATTTATGGTAAAGATCTTCCTGTGAATGTGGTACTTCCTGATATTGACCCTGATGCATACGTCGGATTCATTCTTAAAATCAATAACAACGGACTTGAGTTGTCGGGCTTTTCAAACAAAGCTGATGATGAAAAAGGAAAAGTCATACGTGGCAAACTCAATACGCCAATCCAAACACCTATTGGTAAGGTGATTGTTACGCCTACAAAGTCGTATGTGGGCAAATTTGATTATCCAATCCACGTTGCAAAGTACAGCACTGCTGACTGTACCAAAAATTATGCCAACAGCCTCAATGTGGAATTGAATCAGGAGCGTGCTTCTGTGGTTGATGTCACACTTAACGATGCATCGCCTGAAAGGGCAGAGGATATTTTGAACAAGCTCTTTGAGATTTACAATAAGAAATGGGTAGAAGACATCAACCAGCAAGCCATTAGCACATCGCAGTTTATTGATGAGGAATTGCGCTTGATTGAATCAGAGTTGGGCATTGTTGACCAAGATATTTCTTCGTTTAAGAGTGAGCATCTGGTACCTGACCTGCACGAAGCGTCAAGCATTTATATGAATAAAGTGGAAACCACCAATTCACAATTGCTTGAACTCGACAACCAACTCTTTATGGCGAAATATGTGAAACGACAGCTTAGCGATGGACATAAATTTAATGTTCTTCCTGCTAACTCAGGAATTGACAATGGCGTGATTTCACAACAAATTGCCAACTACAACGAGATGGTGCTTCAACGCAATAATTTGGCAGCTAACAGTAGCGAGAACAACCCTCTTGTTCAAGATATCGACAAGTCGTTGACTTCCACAAAACATGCCATTCGTGCAGCTATCGACAATGTGATTGCCACACTTACCGATAGAATTGCCGCATTGCAGTCAAGTGAAAGCAAAACCAAATCACAAATCGCTTCGAATCCTACTCAAGAGAAATATTTGTTGAGCGTTGAGCGTCAGCAAAAGGTGAAAGAGCAGTTATATGTGTTCTTGCTTCAGAAGCGAGAGGAAAACCAACTTTCGAAAGCGTTCACAGCATACAACACAAAGATGCTTAATCCTCCAACTGGTGGTAAAGCTCCTACAAAACCCGTGAAAACGAATGTAGCAATTATTGCTTTTGTGATAGCGTTGCTGATTCCAATGATTATCGTGTTCATTGTCAGCAATATGGATACTACTATTCGTTATCGAAAAGACGTGTCATCATTGTCACTTCCATTCCTCGGTGAATTGCCTCTTTCGTACAAGCGCAGGAAAGGCATATTTGGGTGGCTCCATAAGCAGAAGGACATTCGCACAATTGTGGTACAAGAAAAGAATGGCAACTCCATTAATGAGGCGTTCCGTGTACTTCGCACCAACTTGGAATTTATTACTGGTAAGGAAGGAAAGAACAAGCGAATCATGTTTACATCATCAAACGCAGGTTCAGGTAAGACCTTTATTTCCATGAACCTTGCCACATCTTTTGCTATTAAGGATAAGAAGATTTTGGTGATTGACCTCGACTTACGTAAGGCTTCGCTATCTTCATTTATCAGCACTCCACCAATTGGCATTTCTGACTATTTGAGCGGTAATATTGATGATTTTGAAAATATCATTGTAAAGGGCAAAACTCATCCTAACTTGGATGTGATTCCTGTGGGTACTATTCCTCCTAACCCTACCGAAATCCTCTTTAGCGAGAGATTGGCACAACTTCTTGATAGCGTTCAGGATCGTTACGACTATATATTTGTTGACTGTCCTCCATTGGAAATTGTGGCTGATGCCTCAATTATCAACAGCCATTGCGACATGACTATCTTTGTGATTCGTTCGGGGCACCTCGACAAGAGCATCTTGCCAAACATCGAGAAATTCTATGTAGAAAAACGCTACAAGAATATGATGATTGTGCTGAACGGTATCGACACCTCGTCGAATGGTTACGGCTACGGATATGGCTATGGTTACGGATATGGATACGGTTATGGTTATGGCTATGGCAACGACAAATAACGAAATTTTGATTTTTAAAAATTTTAAATGAAAGCATGTTTTATGGGGTTGGGCTATATAGGCCTCCCTACAGCAATTATATCTTCTCAACACGGCATCAGTGTTTGCGGTGTTGATATTAACCCTAAGGTAGTAGAGAAGACGAATAGGGGAGAACTACATATCGTTGAGCCCGGTCTTCAAGACTTGCTCAAAAAGGCCGTGGACAGCAAGAGCCTCGTGGCAAGCACCACGCCTTTTGAAAGCGATGTGTATCTCATCGTTGTGCCTACTCCTTTTAAGGCGAAGCACGAACCCGACATCAGTTATGTGGAATCTGCTACTAAGACTGTGATTCCACTTTTGAAAGAAGGTGATTTGTTCATTGTCGAATCTACCTCTCCAGTAGGCACTACTGAAAAAATGGCAGAACTCATTTTTGCAGAGCGTCCCGAATTAAAAGGACGCATCCATATCGCCTATTGCCCAGAGAGAGTTCTCCCAGGCAATGTGATTTTTGAACTTGTGAACAATGATCGTGTAATCGGTGGCATTGATGACGCCTCTGCTGATGCGGCAGCTCAATTCTATGGTAAATTTGTGAGTGGACAGCTCCACAAGACTAATTGCAGAACTGCGGAAATGTGCAAACTTGTGGAAAATTCCAGCCGCGATGTGCAAATCGCATTTGCCAATGAATTGTCGATGATTTGCGAAAAAGCTGGCATCAATGTTTGGGAACTCATTTCACTCGCAAATAAGCACCCTCGTGTGAACATTCTTCAGCCAGGATGTGGCGTGGGTGGACACTGCATTGCTGTAGACCCATATTTCATCAGCTCTGCTTTCCCTAATGAGGCTAAGATTATTGCTCAAGCCCGCAGCATCAACAATTATAAATCAGAATGGTGTGTGGAGAAAGCAAAAAATGCCATTCTTTCTTTTGAATTGGAGAATGGCAAAAAGCCTCAGGTAGCTCTGATGGGACTTGCGTTCAAGCCTAATATCGACGATTTAAGGGAATCTCCAGCAATGAAGATTGCCAAACATCTGTTTGCCGAAATGCCCGATGTAAAATTCAATATTGTTGAGCCAAATATCAGTTCACATCCCGATTTCGATATCGTGGACTTCCAAACTGCTTTTGAGCAATCTGATATTGTGGTGTATCTCACAGCTCACAAGCAATTTTTCATGCTTCCACAGGAGGCCAACGATAAGTTGATTCTCGATTTTTGCGGTGTGATTAAGAAGTAGTAGTATGATTCTCAGCATCACAGTATATACCCTTGTAGGTGTAATGCTTTTCTATTTTGGTTGGCATTACAATCAGCGTTTTGCTCTGCCCACAGAGCATCATACCGTCAAGGAGTTTATGCTAAGCTGGGAAATCATTGCTTCATTCGTTCTTTTCTCCCTCATCACAGGTCTGCGTTACCACACAGGTTGGGACCACGAATGTTATATTCAAGACTACGTTCAATATCAAAACGAGGGCACACTTTATCGGCCTGACTTTGAACCAGGATTCAGATTGGTTGAAACGATATTTGCAAAACTCGGTTTCCACTATTCTGTGTTTTTCGGATTCTTAGGTCTCGTTAATATTTTCTTTATCTACATAGCGCTTCGTAAAAATAGGGAAATCATTCCATGGGTTGGTCTATTAATCATGGTCGGTCCATATTTCCTCCACTTGGTCAATTCTTTGCGTCAAGGTATTGTGGAATGTATATTTGTCGCATTAATATTGCTGGTCAACAACCGGAGGTACCTGCTATTCATCCTATGCGCTTTATTATTGGTGTCGATACATAAAGTGGCTCTGCTGATTATCCCGGTTATTCTTTTAGCAAAGTACCTCTCTAAGTTTGAGAACAACAAGCACCTTTTCGTGGCATATTGCGTTTGTTTTATCATTGGCCAATTCCCTATACTGATTTCTTGGACCATCAACGGTTTTAGCGATGTTTTGGCACTGTTGGGGTATCACAAATATGTGCGTTTGTTTAATACTAACCCGCTGTATGCATTCCATAGATGCTCATTTGGCGTTATATCTATCTCACTGATAGTGACTCACTTATTTTTGATTTATTACTATCCAAAGTTGCGTGAGTATTATAATGGCAACAAGTTCTTCACGATTTGCAGCACACTTACATTAATTTATGTATGCTATTTTGTGCTTGTGATGAATACTTCATTTTATTTCAAACGCCCCTATGAATTGCTGTTGCCTTTTATAGTTATAGCATCTGCATACCTGATGGTATATTTGTTAAAAACTAAAAGATTTGCGCAACTCTCAGTATTTTGCACTGTTAATTTCTCTGTTGCAACAATCACAGTTTTTAAAGTTGCCTACTTCGGAATGGCAGACTCCACTGATTTCTATCACTTCATACCACTATAATGCTGATTTCTGTTGTCATACCGGTTTATAATACGTCAAGTTATCTGGCGAGATGTATTGATTCCATTTTTGAGCAAGACCTCAAAGATGTGGAATTGATATTCATCGACGATTGTTCAACCGACAACAGCTTCGAAGTGCTCAATAAATGCCTAAAAGGAAGGGTAAGTGAAAATCTCACAATCGTAAAGAATCCAAAAAATTTAGGTTCAGGTGAAACCCGTAACAAAGGAATTTCATTAGCAAAAGGAGATTATGTGATTTTTGTGGATTCAGACGACTATGTTACGTCTGACTACTTCCAGGTTTTGAAAAACGCAATTGAATCAAGACCAGACATAGTGGTTTTCGACATGACAGAAATTTGGAGCAATAAAACGGTGCTCAAGCACGTTGATTTGCCCCAGACACCTTTGGAAAGCGTTGAACACTTGCTGCTAAACAAGATGCACAATAGCTTGTGCAACAAGATGTTTAAGCGTTCAATGTTTCTTGAACAAGACATCCGTATCACAAAAGGGTTGAGCATGTTTGAGGACAAATCTATTTGCTTCAAGTTGTTTTACTACGCAAAGTCGCAGCTTTATATCGACAAAAGTTTATATTTCTACGACAGAAGTAGGGAGAACTCTTTAACAAAGGTGTTTAAAGAGAGTAATATTCAAGCATCGGTGATTGTCGCAAAAGTGATTGACGACTTTTTTAAAGATAAAGAAGCCCCTGATAATATTCACAATGCCATTCAAGCCAACAAAGTACATGTGTTAGGCTATATAGGATTGTATTGCGGAAGAACTACCCGAAGCAAATATGCTAAAGAATTAGGAAAGCTGTCATTATCCGCTTTCTTGCTAAAATGCAAAATGCCGATTCATTATAGAATCGCATCATTTGCTGTAAACTATAAGTTGTACCCAATTTTATTCGTGATCCGACGACTATATTTTTTGTGTAAATGATTCAAAAGATTAGAATAACAAATAATGGCTCGTATGCGTTGATGTTGGCAATATTGTATGCCATATCACCCATTCTGTCGTTGTGCGTCGCCCTCATGATGTACAAGAATTGGGTTTCTCAAACGTTCTTCATTCTGTTTGCATTTTATTTTGGTTTCCAATTGGGCCCAAACCTTGATTTGATGCAGCATTACCACAACTACTTAGATTTCTTTGGTAAATCATTCTTTGACCGATATTCCGATTTCGCTACCTTGTATTTGGGTAAAGAGCCGTTCCACATCGCATTTAAATATATCCTCTCTCGTGTTGAACTAAGTTCACGAGTATTTTGTGGCTGTGCTGCTGCGATTTATGCTACTACATTTATTTATTTCATACGCCAATTTAAGGACTTTTACACGCAGAAAATGGGGTGGTTAAGAACCTTAGTTCTACTCACATTAGCTGTTACGGTTGAGTTTTATTGGTATTTCGGACTTCGATTCTGGACAGGTGGATTTGTATTTATGATATTCTATTGCAAATACATCATCACCACCCAAAAGAAATATTTGTTCTTAACGCTCACTGCACTGCTGTTCCACTTTGCTCTGTTCGCAGTGATCGCAGTAGCAATCTTGGCTGAATTTTTAAAGAATTACAAGTTGTTGCTTTATATCATTGTTGGCATCAGCACACTCTATAGGGAGGTGGAATGGAATTTGATTAATTTCTTGTCGTCATTTTCTATTTTTAGAACCCTATTTAAGAGCAGCTATCAAAGTTCGAGCGTTCAGCGTGCTATTGCCAATCGTGCAAAAGAATACTATGAGAAGGGTAACATTGTTTACCAAAGTAGAATACCTTTGCTGATGATATTCTTCTTCTCGATTATAATCTTATTGTGGACAAAAAACAAGAATGTCACGAAGTCGTATCCCAAAATGTATGCCTGTATATTGATACTTTTGGCGATTGCGAATTTCGGTCATGCCGACTTCGTGTTTTATGAGCGATATTTGAAATTCAGCTGTTTGCTGTCGTATTCTTATTTATTCTTGATCTTATTCGACAAGGCAAACGACTGGATTAACCACACCATTTTCACAAAATTGGTGTTGGCTGGCATCTTCTTAATAGCATTCAGTATACCTCTGTATCAGCAACGACAACTGATCTCAGAAATGGCATTATGGTTTGGCAACTTCTTTACATTAATTCCACTAAAAGAACTGGGTAATACATGAAAAAAGTTTTAATCATAGGGCCATATATCACCAATATTGGAGGAGTGTCAATTCATATATCACGATTGATGCATCTGCTTAAGGGTGACTTTGAATTTGATTTCATAGATGAAAGTCGCCAAAGGAGCGAAGGGGTGTATAACATTCGTTCGCTTAACCCCTTTCCCTACATCAAAAAATTGATTTCAACCGACATTGTTCATGTTCATTCCGGAATTAGCATTTTAAGGCTGTTTCATATTATTGTATGTTTGCTGCTGTTTAAGAAAACAATCGTAACAGTGCATCGCGACATCAATATCGAGAAGCGAAAGAAGTTAACTCGTTTCTTTTTACGTCGCTGCTCAAAAATCATTTTGGTGAATCAGGTTTCTTATGATTTCGTTACTGAGAACTATAAGAAATCTAATTGCTTTCTTATACCAGCATTTCTGCCTCCAATTTTGGAAAACGAGCCAGAATTACCATCAGAAGTGAAGATGTGGATTGGTAATTGTAGAAACCAACGCGGTTTTTTATTGTCTACCAATGCCAGCTACCTCGCAATCAACAATGGGCAAGACCTCTATGGGCTCGATATGTGTATCGACGCAGTTGAAAAGCTTAATGATAAAGGCAATGCTCAAATATTTTTGATTTTTGTGGTGGCTGACACTTTAAAGAATGCTCCTTTACTTCAAAAGTATAAAAAAGAGATTGAAGCAAGGAATTTGCAAACCCGCATTTTGATTTGGGAAGGAGGGCTTTCTTTTATACGCCTTATACATCAATCAGATGTCGTGTTGAGAACCACAAACACTGATGGTGATGCCTTAACAATTCGCGAAAGTTTGTTTTTTAACAAACCTGTTATCGCAAGCGATGTGGTTTCCCGACCAGAAGGAACGATTGTTTTTAAAACGCGTAATCTTGATTCGTTGGTGGAAGCTATTGCGAAAACCCTCAAGGGCAATACTCAAGGCAAATCCACAATCACTGTTCCAAACTACAAGCAAATTTATACCGATATATATAATTCTTAGTTTATATATAGATGCAGCAATCCGACACAAATAAGAGTAGAAAATCGAAATTCCTGAAGGACTTTGGAATTTACACGATTGGCGTGTTTGGAACGAGAGTTATCACGTTCCTCATGATTCCTCTCTACACTTATTTTGTGGAGAATCCAAGCAATTATGGCGTGTGGGATTTGTGCCTGCAAGCCACTATTTTTTTACTCCCACTTTCCACTCTGCAAATGCGTGAGGCTGCATTCCGTTTTTTGTACGACGAGGACGAGAATGCTCAAAAAACAAAAATCATATCTTTCATATTTAGAACTTTAATTTCAAACTTGGTGATAATTGCGTTATCAGTAGCCGCTTTATCTATTGTTTGGGATTTCAAATATCTGTGGCTGACCTTCCTGCTGCTTTTCTCATCATCGTTTCACGATGTGATGTGTCAGGTTTCGCGAGGCTTAAAGAGGAATGATATATATGTGTCATGCAACATTCTGAATGCTTTTCTTGTGGCATTGCTGAGCGTTCTGTTTGTGGCATTGCTAAAGATGGATGTGGAGGGCATATTTTGGGCAAACATCATTTCTCGTTTATGTATATGCGTGTATCTCCAGTTCCGACTTCATATTTTATCTCGATATGTGAAAATCAGCATTAATTGTAGAGAAATTGGCAAGGAGATTATCAAATACTCTTTACCGTTAATCCCGACGTCGATGTGCTGGCTGGCCACAACAGTATCTGATCGTTTTTTCATCAGGATTTTCGTGTCAGATGAAATGAATGGCATATATGCGGCAGCCATTCGCTACACAATGATTCTCCATTCATTGGCACTTGTGTTTTATCAAACTTGGCAAGAAACGGCCATTCGCCAATACAACACTCCCGATAAAAACCTGTTTTTCAGTAAGGTTTTCAACTTCTATTTCTATGGCTTAGGAGTATTGCTTATCATATATTCCTACACCCTTAAATTTTGTTACACATGGTTGGTAGGACCAAATTATCAAGAAGGTGCGAACTATTTGTTTATGATGGGCTTTGTGTTCTTGCTTGGCGCAATGTCATCGTCATTCTTTGATTTGGGTTATCAGTGTGCAAAAGATACAAAAAGGGCTATTCCTGCCATCATATTAGTGGCTATCATCAATGTTGCATCAAACCTTGTTATCACACCACTACTCGGTGTGCATGGCGTGATTATTTCTAATTTTATCTCATATTTGATTCTTGGTATATATAGATTTATCGACACTAAACGATATTTCAAAATCTCTATATCGGCAAACACTTTCGCCATGATGCTTATGCTTGTATTGGGCACAGCCTTATACTCATTGGGTGTTGCAAATATGGCACATTTTATAGTTTTTGCAATTCTGGTAATTATATCAATATGCATTGCCCCAAAAGAGCTCAAATATATGGTGATAAACAAATTGAATAAACGAAATTAATGATTATATACGATTCGTTATATAGGCTTAAAAAATATTGCGAGAAGGAGCAATTTATGGGGTGGGACCCTTATGATGGGTTAAACTCTAAATTGTTTCATGCCATTCCATTTTTGGATAAAATTCCGTTTTGCAGATTGGTGATGATTCAGGCTTTTAAAAGGAATCCATTCAATTTGCGAAGGCTTGCGCTTATCCCAAAACAACACAACGCTAAGGGGATTGGATTATTTTTGCAAGGCTACTGCAATCTTTATAAAGCAGTGCAAAAAGACCATAAACTTGTAGAACTTTTTGGCTCGGTACAGGATATAGTCATACAAATACATAACTTGGCTGATTTGCTTATCGAAATGCGATCTGCTGGCGATTATCATGGTGCTTGCTGGGGGTATAATTTTGATTGGCAAGCGAGATTGTATTTCTTGTTCCCCAAAAACACGCCCACAGTAGTAGCCACCAACTTTTGTGCAACGGCATTGATGGAGGCATACGAAATCACCAAAGAGCAGAAATATTTGGATATTGCTCTCTCTTCTGCTCGTTTTGTAATTGAGGATTTGCATCGCTCGAAGCAGCAAGAAGGTTTCCTGTTTTCATACAGTCCACTTCCGGGCAACGACACCGTGTATAACGCTTCGCTGCTTGGATCTCGATTATTGAGTTTTTGCTTCAAATACACTGGCGATGAGGAATACAAACGCCTCGCAAAAGAGTCGATTCTCGCTTGCTGCAAAGGTCAACAAGAGAGCGGCGCATGGGTTTACGGCTTAATGCCTTTCCAAAATTGGGTGGATAGTTTCCACACGGGCTACAACTTAGACGCTCTGATTGCTTATCAAGAGTATACAGGTGACAAGTCGTTCAATCATTACATAGAAAAAGGTTTTGATTACTATATTCGTCACCATTTCGATGAGAATAACGAGCCAAAATATTACGACACAAAGAAATATCCAGTAGATATTCATTGTCCAGGACAATTATTTGTCACACTGTCGCGTCTGCATAAGTTTTCAGAGTATAAGAAATTAGCTTCTGATGTGCTGCGATGGACAGTTGAACACATGCAGGATAAAAAAGGGTATTTTTATTATCAACTCAAAAAGGGCATTAGTTCAAAAATTTCTTACATGCGATGGAGTAATGCGTTTATGTTTTGCGCGCTCTCGTATTATTTATTAAGTGAAATTGAAAATGAAGAGAATAAAACTAAATAGGGTAGAGGCTTTTCCATTCACATCGGCTGATGATTTGATGGAGTATGTGGATAAGCATAAGGGAATTTTAGTGGCTGTGAATGCTGAAAAGATTCTCCATTCTACTCCCGAAACAGAAAGCATCATCAACGGCAATATCGGTTACTGCGATGGTGTAGGTGCAGTGAAAGCAATGCACCAAAAAGGGTTTAAAGAAGTTAAGAAAATTGCAGGTTGCGAACTGTGGCTTAAAATCATCGCTAAATATTACACAACCAAGTCTTTCTATCTCGTGGGTGGAAAGCAAGACGTGATTGATGAAACAGTAACTAAACTCCAAAAAGAGTTTAAAGGCATCAATATCGTTGGCTACCGTAACGGATACATCAAAACTGACGAAGAGCGCACAAGTCTAATCAGCGACATTGCGCGATTAAAGCCCGATGTGGTGTTTGTGGCAATGGGGTCACCCAAACAGGAGTTGCTGATGGGCGATATGTTACGAGTTCATCCTGCCATTTATCAAGGCTTAGGGGGAAGTTTTGATGTATATACAGGTCATGTGCAGCGTGCTCCCAAATGGTGGGTAGATCACAATATAGAATTTGCATACCGTCTGTTTAAAGAGCCGTCGAGAATCAAGCGCCAAATTCATCTGGTAAAGTTTTTCTGGTGGCTGTTAATTGGCAAATTCAAGAAATAGTAAAAAGAGAGGAACGAATCAGAATTTCGCTCCTCTCTTAAAATATTAGAGTGTAGATTTTTACATTTTATTGGTGATTGGGTGCCAGTCGCGCTCTTTGATGTCGCCATTGCGATAAGCAAGAAGCAGTTCCTTCAAATCGTTGATTTGTGCTTGGAGTTCCGCACCCTTGTCGGTGTCCTTAACCATCATTCTATGGTTTGCCATTTCCACCATTTCCACTGTGGATTTGATGTCTTGACCTTCTTCCACAGCTTTTGTGATTGAAGTGAAAGGTTCATGCTGCACGAGCTGGAAACCACGGCTGTGATATACTAATGTGTAGCCCGCAATGCCGGTCTTTGGCTGATACGCTTTAGAGAAACCACCATCAATCACCATAAGTTTGCCTCCTGCTTTCACAGGATTTTCGCCTTCAATCGTAAGCACTGGCACGTGACCATTGATAATGTGACGGAAATTACCCTCTATGCCAAACTCATCTAAAATCATGTCGCAAATCTCTGGCTTGTCGCGCAAGGTGTAGTAGTGACCTTTAATCTCCTTGTGCGTGCATTTGTCCTCAATGAAATAGCGTTCAAAAGTTGCCATCTTGTCTTTGTCAAACACTGGCGAATCCTTTCCGCACCACAAATACCAAATATAGTCTAAGGCGAAGTTGTAAACTTCAGGATCGGCATCGCCAAAGTATGCAGAGCGAATGAGCGCGCCCACTTTTTTCAGCAACGCTTTGCCGTGGTACAATTCTCCTTGAATATTGATGTCCTTCAAAGTGCCGTCGGCATTAAGAGGCATTGAAGCATGGTAAAGCAAGTTGCCATTTGCTACTGCATATACGCAACCGTTAGCAAACAAGCATTTCATGTGCTTCTTGAGTTTTTCACTACCCTTAAACGACTTGTGCAATTTATCAACCACAATCTGTTCTTCTTCTGTAAGTTGATAAGGATTTGAAGGATCAACAGTCGGGAAGTTAGAGTCGGTGAGTTTGTAATCCACGCCATCAATCTTGATTACATTCTTTTCAAAATCTATCTTGTCGAGCAAAAGGCGGCTTTCCATTTCAAATTCCTTGCGGCGCATGATAGTGGCATCCTCAAGTTTGAATTGAATGATACTGATAGCCTTGTGCATTTTCGCAATCAGCAGATTGGCACGACGCTTCGCTTCAGATGTGGTGTCAACTTTTGGCATAAACGGCACACATTCGTCGTCGCCATACACATCAAGTGCAAAGGTGGCGAGAGGCAGCATATTGATGCCATAGCCATCTTCAAGCACGCTTTGGTTGCCATAACGGAGTTGACCACGCACCACATTTGCTATACAGCAATCGTTGCCGGCTGCCGCACCCATCCACAAAATATCGTGGTTGCCCCACTGAATATCAAAGTTGTGATAGTTGCACAATATATCCATTATCTTATGTGGGAAAGGTCCACGGTCGAACACATCACCGAGAATGTGAAGCACATCGATAGTAAGCTGCTGAATCAGGTTACACATCGCCACGATGAAATCGTCGGCTTGCTTCGTTGAAATGATAGTGCGCACAATCACATCTACATACGCCTGTTTGTTCAGGTCGTTTGAGTTCTCGTGCAAAAGTTCTTGGATAATATATGAGAAGTCTGCTGGCAGTGCCTTGTGTACTTTCGAGCGAGTGTATTTCGACGAAACGCTACGACACACTTTCACCAAGCGATTGATGGTGATAAAATACCAGTCTTCCAGTACCGATGGGTCGGTATATTCCGATTTCACCAAATGTAGTTTTTTGCCTGGATAATAAATAAGTGTGCAAATTTCTTTCTGCTCACGGTTACTCAATGTCTCGTTAAAGATTTCCTTCACTTTACGCTTAATCGTACCCGATGCATTGCGTAGCACGTGCTGGAACGCCTCATATTCACCATGCAGGTCGGCAAGAAAGTGCTCAGTGCCTTTTGGCAAGTTGAGAATTGCCTCAAGGTTGATGATTTCCGTGCTGGCAGTTGCCGCATTAGGGAAGTTGCGAGATAGTAGTTTTAAGTAATTAAACTTGTTATAATTTTGGTCCATTTCTATTCTTAATCTTGTGGATATTCGAGGTTCTCATCTTTAATATTTTCGAGAACTTCGATTAAATATTTGCGTGCTTCCCATTTAGCCATTGGCAGATTATTGAGTTTATAGTTACCACAATCGCGCGCAGTGGCACCAGGAATTGAGCCCTCGTATTCTGCAATGAAACGGAAAGTGTCTTGCATTAGTGGCAGAATGTCTTTTGAGGTGAGTTTGCCCGACATCAGCAAGTAATTGCCTGTGCAGCAGCCCATAGGTCCCCAATAAATCACCTTGTCCTTCCATTCAGGCTGATTGCGAAGATATGTAGCTGCCAAATGCTCGATGGTGTGCAATGCCGACTGGCTCACAGCTGGCTCACGGTTTGGTTGCTTCATTCTAATGTCGAAAGTGGTGATTACATCGCCATTGGGCAAAGTATCAACTCTTGAAACGTAAATGCCACGAAGGAGTTTCAAATGGTTGATTGTAAAACTTGCAATTTTCTCCATAAAATCAAAGATTATTTAATAAAGTTTCTACAATTTCAAACGTGTGCTTGGGAGCATCTTCCCAGAAATCATTGTATTGACAAGTGCTGTTGCGGCTTGCTCCTGGTGAATCGCTAATCACACGAAGCGAGAGGAATGGCACATTCATCACTTCACACACATGTGCAATAGCCCCCGATTCCATATCCACAGCCAAAGCTTCAGGATAATTTTCTTTTATCTTATTCACCTTTTCAATGGATTCTACAAATTGGTCACCTGACACAATCAGTCCGTATTTGAGCAGTTGTGACTGTGGCAATTTAGAGATAATGCTCTTGCTTCCCTCAAAATAGTTGGGCAAACCTTGCACCACACCCATCTTGCATTCCGGGCCGCACCACACATCGTGATACGACACTCTTTCGCCAACCACAATATCCATCACATTAATGGACTTGTCGGCGCCACCAGCCACACCGGTGTTGATAATCATATCTGGTGAATATTGAAATATCATAGTCATTGTGCCAATGGCTGCGTTCACTTTGCCTATGCCACATTGCAGAGCCACAACGGTGTTGTTTGCCACTTCGCCTTTAATAAAATTGATCCCTTTCACAGTTTCTGCGGTGGGCGACTTCAGTAAAGGTTTGAGCAAAGCCAATTCTTTACCCATTGCAACAATAATTCCTATTTTCATAAATATACTTTAAATGTTTTTATCATACAAAGTTACAAAAAATATTTGTCATAGTGTGTGTTTCGCGTGCTGTAAAGATTGAAGTCATAAAATCGTAACAAAACGCCAATTCCAAACGCCAATTCCAAATAATAAAAAATTATAATATGGCAAAAATACTTTGTGGAATGAAAAAACGTTTGTAACTTTCGCAAAATTTGGAAATTTACAATTATGAAATCATTACTCTATACAGCTATATTATTATTCATTTTTGGTGCATTCTCTTGTTCAAAAGACAAAAACGCACAAAAAGATTCACACAAACTTTCTGATGAAATTGTGATGGACTCTATTTCTATCGACGATTTTAAGACCCTGATGGATAAGGCTGTTAGCGAGAATGACACATCGGATATTCAAAAACTTTTAGGCTTAGCGCAAAGCACTTATCAAAAGATTTCTTTACGCAACGATGCCGAGGCAGAAAACTTTGCACAGCAGGTGAAAGCAGTGATCTTAGGCGAGCCTTATTTAGACAACCTCATTACGAACAAAGACAATTTCTTCTTCAAATTCAACAACAACGCTTTTGAAGAACGGCCAGACACAGACAGGGAAGAACAAGAATTGCGTGAGCAAAACTTGGAAGACTATGAGAAAGTCTTGACTGATGAAGAACTTAAGGAAATCAACGAGGGTAAAATCCCTACTCAAAGTGAGTCAGAAAAGAAGCCTGCTGAAACTAAAAAGGCAGACGATAAAAAGACTACTTCCGAAGCAACTGCGACTCAACCAAAGGATAGAGTGAAGAACTCATTCGAAAAGACAACTACTAAAAACAATTAATAAAAAATCACTACTCAATTTCTCTTTTTTAATACAAACTTAGAACAACCTTGTGAAGAGTTGTTCTCAATGAATTTATTATTTAGACTAAATTTTAATTTTATGGTGAAATACAATCTATTATTTGCATTACTAATCACTCCATTAGTATGCTTTGGTCAGAATGCTTATGACTATTATGGTGAAAAAGTGCAACTTGAAGCACATTATTTTCAAAGTCAAAATGCTGGCAAACTTCAAGGCAACAAAAAGTTGTCGTATCAAGGTATGGACATCAGCAATGGTTACGCCGTGAGTGCCCAATCCACAGGTGTAATCACAGTATATGATTTGAATGGTGGCGATATGAGCAAGGAAAAACAACTCAAACTTTCCACTTTCTCAAAAACCGCCAACGCCTATAATGTATCGTTTGGCACAAAAAAGATGACAGAAGAAGACGTTCTGCCTTTGCTATATGTGAGTGGCAACAATGGCGTGTTGAATGTTGAGCAAATTGAAAAGAAATTCAAAAACGTAAATGCTGTTCAAACCATCACCCTTCATGCAAAATTCAGCAAAATTGATTGGGCTGTAGATGCCGACAACGGCTTCTTGTATGCATTCTGCACTAATAAGAATGGCACTCACCAAATCATGCGTTTCAATGTGCCAGAGGTGAAAGAAGGGGAAGTGAGCACTGTGAAACTGAAGACCAGCGACGCTTTAGACAATTATCTCGTAGAGAAATACTACCAAGGCAGACCCATGACATCGACTAACGGTGTTTATGTTCACGACGGCCAACTCTATATCACTTCTGGGAAAGGCACTCCTAACGACGCATCTCGCCTCTATGTTTGGGACTTATGTGGAAAAATGATGCGCAATGTGATTGATCTGTCCACAGCCACTCGCGACGAGTTGAAGGCTTGCAGTGTACATAATGGCGCACTGTATGTTCAAACCCAAAGCAGCATGTATAAACTGATTTTCTAAGTCCACATCATGAAACGTATTGTATTATTCGGAATGGCTCTGCTGTGCATTGTCGGAATGAATGCACAAGACAGATTTTATTATAGTGGCCCGCAGTTATGTATTGCTAAAAATCAGTTCACTTGCGTGTCGGTAGGTAAATTAGATGGCGCAGCCGACTTGAACTACCAAGGCATGGACTGCTGGAATGAATATATCGTTAGCCTCCAAAATGAGGGTATGGCTACCACATATAAATACGACGGCATGACTGTCGCAAAAATCGCCACATTCAAACTTGGCAGTTATGGCGACAAAAACACCGCTAAAGCAGCAAGTTTTAGCAACCAGTTTTTCTCAAGAGAGGATAAAATGCCGCTTTTGTTTGTTAGCCAATCGCATAATGAAGCAGTCGGAGGACAGAAAGACGTGATTTTTGTGGAGCGAATCAGCACTAACATGAAATCATCAAAATTGGTGGCAAAAATCCAATTCAAGGAAGCAAACAAACTTTTTGGCAACACTCTTCAGTGGGTGGTGGATAAGGAAAACAAATTCCTGTATGGCTTTGGCAATACCATCGACGACTCAAATGCGAGCAACAAGCATCGTCTGGTGAAATTCAAGTTGCCAACTATCGCAGTCAAGGCTAAAGGTAAAAACATCCCAACCATCAATCTGAGTGAAAAAGATTTGCTCGAAAATTATTTGATAGAAGATTATTGCCCACTGTTCAAGAGCATGGCAAGTCATGGATTGATGGTGAAGTACGGACTGCTATATATGCCAGTAGGTAAGGGCACAAGTTCACAGCCATCTACCATGTATGTATGGAATTTGGCTAAAAGAAAATTGCAAAATGCAATTGACATGGGCACTTCCACAACTGGCGAATTGACCGACTGTGCAGAATGTATGGGCGAACTTCTTATCCAATCACAAGATAGTATCTACAAACTAAGATTTGAATAATTAATAATGAAGGAGCAAGAGATTTTATCATTAATCAATGAGCGTTTGGGAATTAGCGACCTGAACGATTTGCAAAAGTCTGTTTTGAAGAATCTAAAGATTTCTTCAAGCGCTATTATATATTCTCCAACGGGCAGTGGTAAAACTCTTGCTTTTTCTGTTACTTTGCTGAAGGCTCTAAAAAACTTCGACACGGAGAAACTACAAGCCGTAATCATTGCACCATCGCGCGAATTGGTGATTCAAATTTCCGACGTGATTCGCCCAATTGCTCCTGACTATAAAGTGACTTCGCTTTATGGTGGCCATAATGTGGCTGACGAGAAAAATTCACTGCAAAATGTGCCAAGCATTATTGTTGGCACTCCAGGCCGACTGCTTGACCACGCCAACAGAGGAAACATTGACTTGACCAATGTTCGCCAACTGATTCTCGATGAGTTTGACAAATGCTTGGAATTGGGTTTTGAGGAAGAAATGCGCAAACTGCTGAAGAAAATGCCAAATCTATCGAGAAAAATCCTCACTTCGGCTACCATTATCAACGAAATACCCGATTTTGTAAATCTTACCGATTATGTGACTCTTGATTTTCTTGAGAGTGCAGAAAATCCAAGCGAAAGAACCACGGTTTGGCAAGTGAAGAGCGAGGAAAAAGACAAATTGGCAGCACTCCGCACTTTGCTTTACAGCATTCCGCAAGGCAAAACCATCATATTTGCCAACTATCGTGATGCCGTATCAAGAATCTACAAGAATCTGAAAGACAATCAAATTTCTGCCGGCATTTACCACGGTGCGTTGGAGCAGATGGATAGGGAAAAGGCGATTGCGATGTTTAATAATGAGTCTTATCCGATTCTTGTATCTACCGATTTGGGATCGCGTGGTTTGGACATCAAAGAGGTGAAAAACATCATTCATTATCATCTGCCAGTGTCGCAAGAATCGTACACCCATCGTAATGGGCGCACCGCGCGTGTTGACAAAACTGGCGATGTGTATATTCTTACTCACCAAGATGAGCAACTGCCCGATTTTGTGACGATTGACGAAACATTCAACTTGCCTGAAAAATGCGAGCAAAAATCTATTGTCAATAGGAACAGCACACTGTACTTCAAAGCAGGCAAAAAGGAGAAAATCTCAAAAGCCGACATCGTGGGCTTTATCGCCAACAATAGCCAAATCGCGCCCAATGAAATTGGTGTGATTAATGTATACGACCATTATGCTTTGGTGGCAATCCCAAAACAGAAAGCGAAAACCGCTGTTTCGCAATTGCTGAAAGCGAAAATCAAAGGAAAGAAAATCAGAATTGAAATCGCATCAGCAGAAGTGAGAATTAGCCGCCCCAACAACAAAAAGTAGAGCAAGGGGACTACAATTCAAATTCGCCTTTTCCTTCTCTTAACACTTCAAAGTCGCCTGATGTGCAATCTATTACTGTTGAAGGAATTGTGCCGCCTCTGCCTGAGTCAATCACAATATCTACATCGTTTTTGTGGCGTTCGGCCATCAACTCCGGTTCGCACATATAATCGTCAGACGGCGCATTAACCGATGTTGAAAGAATTGGTCTTCCCAAAGCCTCTACAATCCTACACGCCACAGAATTTGAGGGTATTCTGACACCCACAGTTCTTCTGCCTTTAAACGCTTTGGGGAGTTTTGACAAGGCTGGTAAAATGAATGTGTAAGGACCTGGTAAATATTGCTTCATTACCTTAAATTCCATGTTTCCAAACTTAGCATACTCCGTAACCTGTGAAATATCGTGACAAATGATAGTCAAGTTGGTTTTTGCCGACTTCATCGCCTTGATGGCACACACTTTCTCAATAGCCGAATTATTCAGCGCGTTGCACCCGATGGCATAAAGCGTGTCGGTGGGGTAGATGATGATACCGCCTTTTTCAAGCGTATCAACCACCATGTCGATATAGCGATCGTTGATATTATCTTCTAAGATGTTAAGGATTTTCATTTTGTGATATGTGAAGGTAGTTGTTTAATCAAAATTAGAAACGATAGATGTTTGAATATTTGTGGCTTTAGCATACCTTTTCAGCAAGTCAACCATCAGATTTACGGTTTCCTCCATGTCCATTTCCGGCCCATAACCGTTGATGTTGATTTGCACGGTAGTGGTTTCTGGGGTGAATTTCGTTCGTTCTTCGTCGCTTGTTGGAGTAGCCACACCTCCAATCGCATCACGATAAACGGGCATATTTTCAATATTTAAAGCACCTCTGCCTATGCCGTTATACACTTCGCCTGCTTCACCAACCCCTAACGTGAGCGTGTCGCCCTCGATTTTGTCAAAATCCAAGCCGCTGATAGCATAACCGCTCTTAATTGATACCAAGTTCACCACATCAATCAGCGTGGTTAGGCGATATAAGCCAAGCCCTCTGATAATGCGTCGGCACAGTGCCTCGCTCGCCACTCTGTATCGGCCAGGATCTTTCCCCAGAGCCTTATACACCTTTCGAGTCGCAGCCACAGCGGGGCGATTATTGATAGCGAGTAGTTCATAGGAGTTTTTAATGTTGTCGGCCTCCTTCAACAACTCGTTCCAAAGTTCGTCGCAAGTGTCTCCATTCACAACATCGGCTTGTATCAAGCCAATTTTCATTTGAGGACAAATATCAAGTATTCTTTTATCTACGTTAACTTTAAGCATAATGGCAAAATTACAAATATAATCTTAAGAAAACAACTCTCTGCCCAGCAAATGCGCAAAATGAAGCGGTCACTAATTTGTTATTGCAGCAACTTTGCAGTAACTTTGCATGAAATTTAAAATTTAAAGGCAAAATGGCACAGAAACCATCAATACCCAAGGGTACACGCGACTTTTCGCCCATTGAAATGGCAAAACGAAATTATATTTTCAACACTATTAAAGAAGTGTTTTTGCTCTACGGATTCCAGCAAATCGAAACTCCTGCAATGGAGAACCTGTCAACTTTGATGGGCAAGTATGGCGAAGAGGGCGATAAACTTCTTTTCAAAATGCTCAACAGCGGTGATTATTTGAAAAATGCTCCCGCAGAAATGCTTGAGCAACACGATTATATACATTTAATTCCAAAAATCAGTGAAAAAGGACTTCGTTACGACTTGACCGTGCCTTTTGCTCGCTATGTGGTGATGCATCGTAACGATATCCAATTTCCATTCAAGCGCTATCAAATCCAGCCAGTATGGCGTGCCGACCGTCCACAGAAGGGCCGTTATCGCGAATTTTACCAGTGCGATGCCGATGTGGTGGGCAGCGATTCGCTGATGAACGAGATTGAACTCGTGGGCATGATCGACGAGGTGTTTAAACGCTTCGGAATCAATGTGATTATCAAAATCAACAACCGTAAAGTGCTTAGCGGTATAGCAGAAGTGATTGGTGCTCCTGATAAAATCGTCGACATTACCGTGGCTATCGATAAAATCGACAAGATTGGTCTTGAAAATGTGAATGCTGAATTACTTGAGAAAGGTCTTTCACAAGATGCCATTGATGCACTTCAGCCTCTCTTGACACTCAGCGGAAGCAACGAGGAAAAACTCGCAACACTTTCCACCCTATTGGCTTCAAGCGAAGTGGGCATGAAGGGTGTGGAGGAATTGCGATATGTTCTCACCAATTCTGAAGCACAACAGCCTAAGGGCGTAGTTGAACTTGATGTGTCGCTCGCTCGTGGTTTGAACTATTACACAGGCACCATTATCGAGGTGAAGGCAAAAGATGTGACTATTGGCAGTATCACTGGTGGTGGCCGATACGACAACCTTACAGGAGTGTTTGGTATGCCTGGCACTTCGGGCGTGGGTATTAGTTTTGGTGCTGACCGCATTTACGATGTGCTCAACACTTTGGAACTCTATCCTAAAGACACCCTCGCATCAACCAAAGTGCTGTTCGTGAACTTCGGCGAAAAGGAAGGCGCACAGTCGCTCCAATATGTGATGAAATTGAGAGCAAACGGTATTCCTGCCGAAATCTATCCCGATTCCACTAAAATGAAAAAGCAAATGAGCTACGCCAACGATAAAAATGTAGCTTATGTTGCCATGGTGGGTGAAACCGAAATGGCAAATGGCACCATCGCTCTCAAATGTATGGAAACTGGTGAACAAGAAAACCTCACAATTGACGAAGTGATTTCTAAACTGAAGTAATTCAACACATATACATCATATTTGGTCCTGTTCTATTTAGAATGGGACTATTTTTTGTTAAAACCAATTCGTTTTTAACATTTCGGTGAAAGAAATTTTATAACTTTGCAAAATAAATCACCATTCTTATAAAAAGTATGTTTGATAAATTATTGACTCTTCCTCTATTCCAAGGCATCAGTAAGCAGTCACTGTCGCAATTGGTTGAAAAATATCCTTTTCATTTTTTGAAATATAAGAAAGGGGACACGATTATAGAACAAGGAGATGTTTGCACACACAAGAGATTTGTGGTTTCTGGTAGTGTGAACGTCGTAATAGAAAGTTCTAAAACCAAAGTGGAACTTAGCCAAACATTAGATGCTCCAGAAGTAATCGCTCCTGATTATTTGTTTGGAAGAACCACAGAATATCCTTGCAATGTAATTGCCAACGAGGATTGCGGTGTGCTTCAAATTCAGAAAACCGACTATATTGAAATGCTGCAATCCGAAAAAATCCTGCTTTTCAATATTCTCAATTACCTTTCAAGAAATTCGCAAAACAGAATATGGTCGTTTACTACCAACGCGGGCGGCAATTTCAATACTCGATTCGCGCTTTTGGTATATGAGTTGACTACAAGAAATTCAAAAAACATAAAAATCACCTATAAGCAAAAAGACCTATGCTTGTTGTTGGGTGTGCGGCATACAACATTGGTGATGGCACTGGAAGAACTGCATCTACACAAAATAATCACATTTACTCAAAACGAAATTCAAATTCTTAATCGTAGAGCATTAGTAGAATTAATACACCCATAAATTATGGCAAATCTAACATACTACACTAAAGGCACTTGTTCGACACAGATCGACATTGTGACAAACGGCGACATCATCGAAAACGTCACCTTTTACGGTGGCTGTAACGGTAACTTACAAGGAATTTCCATCCTCGTTAAAGGAATGAAAATCGACGACGCAATTAAAAAACTGGAGGGTATCAGATGCGGTTTCAAATCCACATCGTGCCCCGACCAGCTTGCGCAAGCGCTTAAACAAATCAAACGCGACTAAACGTTAAAAGAAAAATTCATAATCAAAAAAAGGGTCTCGAAGTTAATTTCTTCGAGACCCTAAATTTATGTATGTTTACGAATATTATTCGTTAGGTTCTACACCCCATTGTTGCAATGCAAGACGGCGGTAGTTGTTGTAACGCCATTGAGCATTGTCCTTAGCAGCACGGAAGAGTTCTTCTGCTTCGTCTGGGTATTGCTTCATTACAGATGCGTAACGAACTTCGCCCTTCAAGAAGTCGATGAAGTTGTCCCAGTTTGGAGCCTTGCTGTCGAGGGTGAATGGATTCTTGCCTTCTGCTTCGAGAGCAGGGTTGTAGCGCCAGAGGTGCCAGTAACCGCATGCCACAGCCTTCGCTTCTTCTGCTTGGCTCTTACCCATACCAGCCTTCAAACCGTGGTTGATACATGGAGCGTAAGCGATGATGAGTGATGGTCCATCGTATGCTTCTGCTTCACGAATTGCCTTGAGTGCTTGGGCATTGTCGGCACCCATAGCGATTTGAGCCACATATACATAACCGTAAGTAGAAGCAATCAAACCGATGTCTTTCTTGCGAACACGTTTACCAGCAGCGGCAAACTTAGCGATAGCACCAATAGGAGTAGCCTTAGATGCTTGACCACCAGTGTTAGAATAAACCTCGGTATCAAGTACGAGGATATTCACATTCTTACCAGAAGCGATAACGTGGTCAAGACCACCGAAACCGATATCGTAAGAAGCACCGTCGCCACCCACAATCCATTGTGAACGCTTAACCAAGTACTTAGCCAAGCTCTTCACCTTTTGGTTACAAGGCACATCGCTGTCGGCGATAGCTTCTTGAATCTTGTCGCTCAATTCACGGCTCTTAGGTCCGTCTTCGTAGTTGTCAAGCCATTCTTGGTAGAGAGCCTTAACATCGTCAGAAACGCTGTCGCAAGCAAGTGCTTCCTGTACAAAGCCTTTCACGCGAGTGCGAAGCTTTTCGTCACCAATAAACATACCGAAACCAAACTCACAGAAGTCTTCGAAAAGTGAGTTAGCCCATGCAGGACCATGACCCTTTTCGTTGGTGGTAAGTGGGGTAGAAGGAACGGCTGCAGTGTAGATTGAAGAGCAACCAGTTGCATTAGCTACCATTTCACGGTCACCGAAGAGTTGAGAAATGAGTTTGAGGTATGGAGTTTCACCACAGCCAGAGCAAGCACCGTTGAATTCAAAGAGTGGAGTTGCAAATTGTGAGTTCTTCACATTGAGCTTGGTGTCGATGAGATGTTGCTTTGAAGTAACATTCTTGATGCAGTAATCCCAAAGTTTTTGGTCTTGTTCGTGTTCCATAAGTGGAGCCATTTCAAGAGCCTTAGCACCCTTCTTGCCAGGACATACGTCAACACAGTTGCCGCAACTCAAGCAGTCGAGCACGTCAACAACCTGAACGAACTTGAGGCCTTCCAAGCCCTTGCCGATAGCTTTGAGCTTTTCTTCTTCCTTGAATGGAGAAGCGGCTGATTCGTTTTCGTCGAGAAGGAATGGACGGATTGCAGCGTGAGGACAAACGTAAGCACACTTGTTACATTGGATACAGTTTTCTGCATTCCATACAGGAACGAAGTTGCCCACACCACGCTTTTCGTAAGCAGCGGTACCGTTTTGCCAAGTACCATCTTCAATACCCTTGAATGCGCTTACTGGGAGCAAGTCGCCATCTTGTGCATTGATTGGACGAACGAGGTTGCGAACGAACTCAGGAGCGTCGTCTTCAACAGAGTTTTCGATTGGGAGATTTGACCAAGCAGGATCAACTTCAAGTTTCTTGTATTCGCCACCACGGTCAACTGCCTGATAGTTCTTGTTCACCACATCTTCACCCTTTCGTCCGTAAGACTTAACGATGAATGCCTTCATTTGCTCAACAGCAAGGTCAACAGGAATTACGCCAGTGATGCGGAAGAATGCTGATTGGAGAATGGTGTTGGTGCGGTTGCCCAAGCCAATTTCCATCGCAATCTTTGTTGCGTTGATATAGTAAACAGTGATGTTGTTGTCAGCGAAATATTTCTTCACACGGTTAGGAAGATTGTTTGCGAGTGTTTCGCCTTCCCATACGGTGTTAAGAAGGAATGTGCCATTCTTTTGCAAACCACGAGTCACATCATACATATGCAGGTAAGCCTGTACGTGACATGCCACGAAGTTTGGAGTGGTCACCAAGTAAGTTGAGCGAATTGGTTCGTCACCGAAACGGAGGTGTGAGCAAGTGAAACCGCCCGACTTCTTAGAGTCGTAAGAGAAATATGCTTGGCAATACTTGTTGGTGTTGTCACCGATAATCTTTACAGAGTTCTTGTTAGCACCCACTGTACCATCAGCACCAAGACCGTAGAATTTAGCCTGGAACAAACCCTTGCCACCTACTGCGATTTCTTCTTTCTGAGGAAGTGAAGTGAATGTAACATCGTCAACGATACCTACGGTGAATTGATTCTTTGGCATTGGCAAAGCAAGATTCTCATACACAGCAGTGATTTGTGCAGGAGTAGTGTCTTTTGAACCAAGACCGTAACGGCCACCTACGATAAGAGGTGCGTTTTCTGTGCCATAGAAGCAGTCCTTAACATCGAGGTACAGTGGATCGCCATTTGCACCAGGTTCTTTTGTGCGGTCGAGTACAGCGATACGCTTTGCTGTGCTTGGAACTGCAGAGAGGAAGTGCTTAGCAGAGAATGGACGATACAAGTGAACTGATACAAGACCCACCTTTTCACCTTGTTCGGTCATGTGGTCGATAGCCTCGCGGATAGCCTCGGTTACAGAACCCATTGCGATAATCACGCGGTCGGCATCTTTTGCACCATAGTAGTCGAACAATCCGTATTGACGGCCCGTGATAGCGTTGATTTTGTTGATGTAGTCTTCTACGATAGCAGGAATTGCGTTGTAGTATTCGTTGCAAGATTCACGGTGCTGGAAGAATACGTCAGGGTTTTCGTTAGTACCACGAGTCACAGGGCTATCTGGATTCATAGCGCGCTTGCGGAAGTTGGCAAGTGCTTCACGGTCCAAGAGTGGTTCCAAATCTTCTTGTTCGAGGGCCTCAATCTTCTGGATTTCGTGAGAAGTACGGAAACCGTCGAAGAAGTTCAAGAAAGGAACGCTGCACTTGATAGCCGCAAGGTGAGCAACTGCTGAAAGGTCCATTACTTCTTGTACCGAACCTTCGCAAAGCATTGCAAAACCTGTTTGGCGAGTTGCCATCACGTCTTGATGGTCACCGAAGATACAGAGAGTGTGTGATGCCAATGTGCGAGCAGTAACATGGAAAACGCCAGGAAGAAGTTCACCAGCAATCTTATACATGTTTGGAATCATCAGCAACAAACCTTGTGATGCTGTGTAAGTAGTAGTGAGAGCGCCAGCCTGGAGTGAACCGTGGAGCGCACCAGCAGCACCTGCTTCGCTTTGCATTTCCTGAACTGTTACAGTTTCGCCGAAAATGTTTTTGCGACCAGCAGCCGCCCATTCATCGACATGCTCCGCCATTGGCGAAGATGGTGTGATAGGGTAGATTGCAGCCACTTCAGTAAACATATAACTGATGTGAGCAGCAGCGGTGTTACCATCACACGTCATGAATTTTTTTTCTTTACTCATGAGTTTGAGATTATGATTAATTGAATTAGTTATTGTAGATTCAAATTTATGCAAAATTACAAAAAAAATGCCTTTTGGTCAACTTTTAGTTGCCCTTACAACATTATTTAATAATAAAATTTAATAAAGCACATTTTGATGCTTGCACAGCATTAAATAATGATTATTTTTTAGTAATTTTGTCGTCTGTAAATAAACTATGCTTTTTCGCGATGAAATTTGATTTAGACATTTATAATCACAAGGGAATGAGTGATTATTCTATTTTACCATCGGAGGAAAATAGAAACTACATATATGTATTATCTAACAACCAAACACTTGCAAGCGAAGTCTACAACGAAATCATCACTTCGTATAATCTGAACAAACATTTCACTACTGATGATTTCAACGAGGTAATCGACCAGTTGAGTGGCGATTGTAGAGCAGAATTTAAAAAATCAGATTTTCTGCTCGTTGTATATAATGCAGGAGGTTGTTTTATTGCACAAACTGGCAAGACAAGAGCTATTCAAGTTCGCCCCGACGACCAGGAAATCGTGTTCGACTCGCGCAACTTGGTTTTAGACATCTACAATTCCAAAGCAAGGGTTAGCCAACTGACCGACTACAAGCAAGGCGACCTTCTGTTGCTCTGCTCACAAGAGGATATTGACGCAAAAACGATTCGTCGCATTCTCTCCAATCCCGAACTTTCTACTCAAGCGAAAAACGATCAGCTCAAGCAGATGAAAGAACTCGCAAACGCTTGCCATGTGCTGATTAACGCCACAAATGTTAAGGCGTCATTTTCGCTCAGTCTGCTGAAGAAAATCAGATTTAAATATGTGGCCTACGCGTTGCTGATTTGCGCAATAGCCGGTGTGGTGGCGTGGATGGTTACCTGCAACCCGTTCAAAGGAGGCGACGACGCTACTGTTGTTGACGAGGACACGTTGGTGAGCGTTAATTCGCCCCATAATGCCGACACCACAGTTAAGGTGATTACCGAAACTCCGACAATAGCACCTAAAGACTCCATCAAAGCGGCTCTTGTAGCAAAAGGCGTAAAAAAGGAGAAGAAAGAGGTGACTGAAAAAATTGAGGAGACTCCTATAACAGAAGTCAGCAATGCTGATTCCAAAAAGAGTGTTGATGCAGAAAAGGCTCCAGCCGTTAAATCTGAGCCCAAGCATGAAGCACCAGCAGCGCCAACACCTGCGCCAGCAGCTCCAGCAGGAGAATAATATAATTTGAAAATAACTTTGACGTTACCACACAATCCACCGGTTTTCGGATTGAGTGGTAGTGTTTAACCCAAATCGGTCATTAGGGCTTGTGGTATTTCGGAGTTTTAGAAGAATGAATTTTGTTTGTCTTTTAATGAGTGATAGCGAGCTATTACGAATTAAAAACAAGCAAAAGGCATCTTATAAAAGCCGAAAGAACGCAAGAAGTAATCAAATATCCTTACACGGCCTAATGACCGATTTGGGTTAAATCTGAATAAATCTCTATCTTATTATAATGATTATTACAAACAACTTAGGTATTCAATTCGGGAAAAAAGTTTTGTTCCAAGATGTGAATTTGAAGTTCACAGCTGGTAACTGTTATGGTATTATTGGTGCTAACGGCGCAGGTAAGAGTACGCTCATGCGTATGCTCAGCGGCCAACTTACACCAACACACGGTACCGTGACGCAAGGTCCCGGTGAGCGCATGAGTGTGCTTGCCCAAGACCACTTTGCATTCGACGACTTCTCCGTTATCGACACTGTGCTCCAAGGTCACTCTGAACTTTGGGCTGTGATGAAGGAAAAAGATGCTATTTATGCCAAAGAGGATTTCTCTGATGCCGACGGCGTAAGAGCAAGCGAACTTGAAGAAAAATTCGCTGAAATGAATGGTTGGAACGCTGAAAGCGATGCGGCAGCCTTGCTTAGCGGTCTTGGCGTGAAGGAGGAATTTCACTACACTATGATGAAAGACATGCCAGCTAAAGCAAAGGTGCGTGTGCTGCTGGCTCAAGCGCTTTTCGGCAACCCTGACAACTTGTTACTTGATGAGCCTACCAACGACCTTGACCTCGACACCGTGACATGGCTCGAAAACTATTTGAGCAACTGCGAAAACACTGTGCTTGTGGTGAGTCACGACCGTCACTTCCTCGACGCTATTTCCACCCACACTTTGGATATCGACTATCACAAAATCACTCTTTACGCTGGTAACTACAGTTTCTGGTATCAGAGTAGCCAGTTGGCTTTGCGTCAACAGCAGCAACAGAATAAGCGTGCTGAAGAAAAGAAGAAGGAACTTCTTGAATTCATTCGCCGATTCAGCGCCAACGTGGCTAAATCTAAGCAAACCACAAGCCGCAAAAAGATGTTGGAAAAACTCAATATTGAAGAAATCCAACCATCTTCACGCCGCTATCCAGGCATTATTTTCACTCCTGAACGTGAACCAGGCAACAAGATTCTTGAAGTGAACGGACTTACAGCAAGCATCGATGGCGAAATCTTGTTCAAGGACTTGACTTTCAACGTGGAGAAGGGCGACAAGATTGTGTTCTTGAGCCGCGACCCTCGTGCCATGACCGCTTTCTTCGAAATCATCACTGGCAACAGAAAGGCTGACGCTGGTACATATGAATGGGGACAAACCATCACATATTCATATCTGCCACTTGAAAGCGATAAGTTCTTCGACAACGACTACAACCTCGTTGACTGGCTGGCACAATACAGCGACGACACAAGCGAAATTTACCTCAAAGGTTTCTTGGGCAAAATGCTCTTCGCTGGCGAAGATGTGTTGAAGAAAGCGAAGGTGCTCTCTGGTGGTGAAAAGCGCAGATGTATGATTTCTAAGATGATGATGACCAATGCCAACACCATTATTCTCGACACCCCAACCAACCACCTCGACTTGGAATCAATTCAGGCGTTCAACAACACGCTTCAAGCCTTCAAGGGCATTGTGCTGATGTCGAGTCACGACCACGAATTTATCCAAACCGTTTGCAACCGTGAAATTGAACTCACTCCAAACGGTATCATCGATAAGATGATGGACTACGACGACTACATCACCGACGAAAAAGTATTGGCTCTCCGCGAACAATACTACCAAAAATAATTCCTCACAAGACACCCAAAACAAAAGGCGGCTGAATCCGAATCAGTCGCCTTTTCTGTTACCTTTTGTGGAGATGGAGGGGATTGAACCCTCGTCCAAACGTGGAACTAATAAGCTTTCTACATGCTTAGTCTTGGCTTGGTTTTCGTCGATAGGCAGGATCAAGACCACCAACCTAAAGCTTATTCTCTAAATTTCGCCAAATCCGCGAGACTCGAATCCAGCTATTCCCGAAATTCCTGCACCGCCATATCGATACGCCTCGGAAAAAGGGCAATCGGGCGATGTCTCGTTACTACCTCCTTGGGTAGTAATAAAACCAACTTACTGTACTTCGGTTAGGCAGCGAGAGCGTAGTTGTTTTCGCCATTTAAATTTGTCAATGACTGAGATTATAGAGCCTTGCCATTATCGCTCTGCATGCTTACTTACCACCTCTACACGCTGTCAAAGCCATGTCATCCCCAGGTAGTTTGATAAGTGGTGCAAAATTACACCATAATTCCGAAATAGAAAAATTGAAATGCAGTTTTTTTGTGGAAAGTTCTACAAAAAGCACTAATTTTGCATTATGAACATTCGAAACCTCATTATATTTTCATCAATAGCACTTGGTCTGTTTAGCAGTTGCGACAGAGGATCCGATATTGGCAACTATAAACTGAAGATTAAATCTGAAATTGCCGACTCCGATAGTGTGAAAGTGCTGGTGTATGATTCCGACTACAATCACCTGCGCACACTGAATGCTGGCAAACTCAAAAACGGAACGCTCACACTTTCTGGAGAAATGCAGCAGCAAACCATCGCCATGCTCGACTATGGCAAGAAGGAACCAATCACTTTCATTCTCGAAAAGTGCGAAACAAAAATCACAATCGGAAAGGACAATGTGATTATCTGGGGTGGCAAAGCCAACCACGAATACCTTTCAAGGAGCAAAAACATTTACACGCTCGACAAGCAGCTCAAGAAAATCGAGAACGACTATCGCAAAGCGTTAGCCGACTCGTCGCTCAACTCTGCAAAGGAGAAGAAACTATTGCAAATTCACAAAACCCTTTCCGACTCGCTGCAGCACACCATTCTACATGCCATTAACGGCAACGATGAAGTAGGGCAACTCATTAAGGAGAAATTCTTTAATCGCTTAGACACCATAAGTTTGAAGCAAATCAAGTAACCCAAGCATCAGCATCATATATATAATAATTAAAGCCACCCTAATGGATGGCTTTAATTTATTGCGAATATATTTTGTTAAATATTATTCAGCTGGAGTTGCTTCAACTTCTGCTTCTGGTTCAGCTTCTGCTACAACTTCGAAAGGAATTACAGCAGACACTTCCTTGTGGAGCTTAACGATAGCTTCATACTTGCCGAGTTCTTTAACTTGGTTCTTCACAACGATAATCTTGCGATCGATGTTGTGACCGAGCTTTTCAAGAGCTTCAGCAATTTGAATGTTGGTGATTGAACCATAGATGGTGCCCTTGTTGCTCACCTTAGCGGTAAGAGTAAGAGCTACATCCTTCAGGCTTTCAGCCACAGCTTCAGCATCAGCTTTGATCTTAGCGAGCTTGTGAGCGCGTTGACGTTGGTTTTCAGCCAACACCTTAAGTGCAGATTCAGAAGCGATAACTGCCTTGCCTTGTGGAATAAGGTAGTTACGACCGTAACCACTCTTTACTTCAACTACATCATCCTTGTATCCAAGGTTGTTGATATCTTCTTTTAAAATAATCTTCATAAAAACTTTCCTCCATTTTTAAATTATTTCATCAAATCGGTAACGTAAGGAAGCAAAGCCAAGTGACGAGCACGCTTAACGGCTTTAGCAACTCTTCTTTGGAACTTCAGAGAAGTACCGGTGATGCGACGAGGAAGAATCTTACCCTGCTCGTTCAAGAATTTCTTCAAGAATTCAGGATCCTTATAGTCGATGTACTTGATACCGCTACGTTTGAAACGGCAATATTTTTTCTTCTTGGTGTCCACTGAAAGTGGAGTGAGATAACGGATTTCTGATTGTTGTGCCATAGTTTAAAACCTCCTAAAATTAAGCATTGTTTGATTCTTCAGCTGGAGTTTCTTCAGCCTTTACTTCTTTAGCACTCTTCTTCAAGCCACGACGCTTTACAGCATATTCGTGAGCAAACTTGTCGAGGTGGAAAGTGAGGAAGCGGAGTACGCGTTCGTCACGACGATAAGCAGTTTCGAGCTTTGCAACTACGGTTGGCTCTGCATCGAATTCCAACAAAGTGTAAAATCCGGTAGTTTTCTTTTGGATTGGATAAGCGAGCTTGCGCAAACCCCAATTTTCTTCGTTAGCAATTTCTGCACCATGTTTGGTGAGAACTGCTTTGAATTTCTCTACCGCTTCCTTCATCTGAGGCTCAGACAAAACGGGAGTTAAAATGAAAACGGTTTCGTAATGATTCATATTACTTTAAATGATTAAAAATTAATAATTTGCCTCTTGTTGTCCAAAAAGCGGTGCAAAGTTAGTAATTTTTTGACAAAGTACAAACAAAAAACACCTGAAAATTCGGAGATTATCTTCAATTTCAGGTGTTTTTTCATGTCAATATCAAAATTTCGCTTATTTTCCAAGCAGAATTTCATTGATTTTCTTGGCAATCACTTCCTTGGGGTAGAGCCCAGTTAAAGTTTTGGGCGTTCCTTTTTTAGGGAAAAACACCAAGAATGGCACGCTGCGCACTTGCAGGGCTTGAGCAAGCGGTTTGTTTTTATCCACATCCACGCTGTAGAAGTCCACCTTGCCCTTGAATTGCTTCGCCAATTCGTCGAGAATAGGGGCGAGCTTCCGACATGGGCCGCACCAAGTGGCGTTGAAATCAACCACGGCAGGTCGATTGCCTTTGAAATGAAATGATGAGTCCTGCTCCAAGATGAAGCCAATCTTCTCGGCAAACTGCTCCATGTCTATTTCTTGAACCTTTCCCTTAATCTGGGCACTGGCGCAAAGCACGGCAACGCTTGCAATTAATGTTAAAATGATTCTTTTCATAACCTATAATTGTTATTGTTTATTGATGCTCTGGACGCAGGAGGTCGTTCACCGTCTTTACCGGGTTGAAGGTTTCGATTGGCACTTCCACAAACACGGTAATCCAATCGCTCATCGAGCCGTTCCACAATCCTGGCAACTCAAGTGCTTTGATGTCAACGCCATTTTTCGACTTCATGCTAATCAAGCCAGTGTCAGGGTCAACAAATTCCTTCAAATTGAATTTCTCGCCCTTAAAGTCTTTCAAATAGCACACCAAATCCACAGGATTGAAGTGTGTGCCGCTGTTCATTAATGCCACTGCGTCGGGATTTGACGAGTCAATTTGTGCCGATTCGAGGATTTGTGGCGAATAAGTACCGTCAGGGTTATATACCAAATATGGACCACCGCCGGGTTCGCCTTCGTTTTTCACCACGCCGCACACACGAATTGGGCGGTTGAGTTTCGCCTTGATGTATGCGCATAGTTGCTCTTTATCCATTTCTGCAGTCTTGTCGGAATGAATCGAGAGTTCATTTTCCAAGTATGCGAGCATCGACTTCAGTTCATCCTCTGTGCATTCGCCAACCTCAAACTTTTGGAGCATGGATGCTACCTTGGCTTGAATTTCCACCAGATAGCCGGCAATCACACGTTTATATTTTGTGGTTGTGGCACGGAACTTCGATGGCACCACATTGTCGATATTCTTGATGAACACAACAGCTGCGTCTCGTTCATTCAAGTTCTCAATCAGCGCGCCATGGCCAGCAGGGCGGAACAACAGTTCGCCATTTGGCTCACGATATGGCGTGTTATCCATATTCACAGCTATAGTGTCGGTCGATGATTTTTGCTCCGACATGGTCACATTATATTTCACGCCCCACACTTGCTCATAAATTGGCAATTTAGCCGCCAACAGTTTTTCAAATTCCGCTTTATGCTCTGGCGAAACAGTGAAGTGCAAATTCACCTTGCGGTTTTTGTCAGTGGCATATTGCGCACCTTCCTCCAAATGCTCTTCAAGTGGGGTGTGAGCATTGCCGCCAGCGGTTTTATGAAATTTGAGCAAAGCCTTTGGCAAGAAACCATAGTTCAAACCTTCAGGTTCAAGCATCGCTTTCACCACGTCCACATACCTTCCTGCCGACATCAGTTCTTGCACATTTGAGCGATAGAGTTTTCTGCAAGCGTTGTTCAAGTCGGCATAGAATGCAAATTTTGTGATGTTTTCAAAATACTCCTTTTCAAAATCAGTGGTAGGCGCATCTTCTCCCGACGAAGCGAAAGCAAACATATTCTTAAACATGCGGCTTGCTGCACCAGAGGCTGGCACAAATTTCTCAATAGCCTTGCCTGTCTGTTGGAAATCCGACCATGCTTTCACACAAGCGGCTGTTTCTTCGGGCGAGAAAGCCTTGATTCCATTGCCGATGGTAGCAACAGCGTTGATTTTCAAAAATGGAAAACCCACTTCAAAGCGCTTCAGTTGAGCGTCAATCATTTCGGCTGTGATACCTTTCTTCTCAATGAATGTCAAATCAGAGGTAGATAACATAGCAATAATTCAATAATTTATAAAGTTTTTCGTTTAATTTAATATTCCGTAATGGCAACTTAATTAGTTTGTCATTTGTAAAGTTAAGCATTTTATTTTAATTTTGGGGTGAAATTTAGACAATAATACGTGCAAAATGAACACAGACCTCAAATATTTCAACGAAGAAGAAAAGAAAAACGTCGCAGCCCATGTAGAGGCTTTGCGCTCAATGCTTGGTAGCGAGCTTGGTGAGTCTGATTTTCAGAATGTGTACCGGGTGATTGCCGAGGGCATTGACGCTGGACACATCAAGCGCGACAAATACGGCATTAATCCAGTGGAGCGCAGCCTATGCACGGCTTGCCTTGTGAACGAACTCATCGCTCCCGACCGCAACATCACCATCGCCACGTTGCTCTACAATCTCTCTCGCGAGGGCTTCGTGACGGAAGAACTGATCAAAGATATGTTCGGCTCGGATGTGTCAAAGCTGGTTCATGGATTGATTAATGTGTCATCACTATATAAAAGACAGGCTGCTGTGGAGAACGACAATTTCCACAAGTTGCTCATGACTTTTGCCGAAGATATTCGTGTGATTATCATCATGATTGTCGATCGCTTGGGGTTGATGCGCAGAATCAATCACCACCCCGACGAGAAGTTTGTACGCGACATATCGTCCGAGGCACGCTACTTGTATGCACCACTGGCTCACCGCTTGGGTCTTTATACCATCAAGTCGGAGCTGGAAGACCTTTCATTGAAATATCTCAACAGAAAGATATACACCCAAATCGCTCAAAAGTTGAACGAGACGAAGCGTCAACGCGATGCCTACGTCACCAACTTTATCGAGCCTATCCGCCAAGGACTCGAAAAATCGGGGTTGAAATACGAAATCAAGGGCCGCACCAAGTCAATCAACAGCATTTGGAACAAGATGCGCAAGAAGGACGTGGACTTGAAGGACATGTACGACCTGTTTGCCATTCGCATCATTCTCGACTCGCCAAAGGAGCAGGAGAAGCGTGATTGCTGGACGGCGTATTCTATCGTCACCGACATCTACACCGCCAACGTATCGCGCCTAAAGGACTGGATTTCGATGCCGAAGTCTAACGGCTACGAGTCGCTCCACATCACCGTGCGAGGACAGGAAGATAAGTGGGTGGAGGTGCAGGTGCGCACGAAGCGAATGGACGAGATTGCAGAGCGTGGACTTGCCGCACACTGGAAGTACAAGGGCATCAAGAGTGAGGGCGATGTGGACATGTGGATGAACAATGTGCGCGAAGTGCTTGAAGCTGGCAGCGATGGTCAAATGGGGCTGATTCGCGAAATGAACATGAACCTTTATGATAAAGAGGTGTTTGTGTTCACTCCGAAAGGCGACCTCTTTAAGTTGCCACTGGGCTCAACCGTGCTCGACTTCGCTTTCCACATTCACTCGAAAGTGGGTTGTACCTGCATCGGCGCAAAGGTCGATGGCAAAAACCAGAAGTTCAACTACAAGCTGAAAAGCGGCGACACCATCGAGATTCTCACTTCCACTAACCAATCGCCACGACAAGACTGGCTCAACTTCGTGGTTACCTCTAAGGCACGCAACAAAATCAAACAAGCCGTCAACGAGGAAAAAATGAAGAAGGCTGAAATGGTGCGAGAAATGCTCGAACGCCGTTTCAAGAACCGTAAAATCGATGTTGACGAAGCCTCGTTCTCTAAATATGTGAAAAAGAGGGGCTACAAGTCGATTATCGACTTTTATGTAGAAATTGAGTTGGGCAATATCGATGCCAACGAGGTGATAGACGGTTACGCAGAGTTCATCAAGCCTGTTGAGCAAGTGCTTACCCACGAGACCGCCGATAAGTTTGTGCTCCAAAGCAAGGTGCAAGACACCGACGACACCGACTCCGATATCCTGATTATCGGCAACGATGTGAAAGGCATCAACTACAAGTTCTCAAAGTGCTGCAATCCAATCTATGGCGACAAGATTATGGGTTTCATATCCAGTTCCGGAGCCATTAAAATCCACCGCATGGACTGTGGCAACGTGAAGAACTTGATGGAGAAATACCCTTACCGCGTCATCAAGTCGCAATGGTCGGGCAAACTCGGCAACCAATTCGCCGCCACGCTGAAAGTAGTAGGACAGGACGACATCGGCATCGTTACCAACATCACTTCGCTCATCAACAAGGAGGGCGACACCGTGCTGCGCAACATTTCCATCAACTCTAACGACGGGCTTTTTGAAGGGCACCTCGTGATCGGCATCAATAGTCTCGATCACCTCTCCACCTTAATCCAAAAAATCCAAAATCTCCGAGGCGTAAAAGAGGTCACCCGCCTCTCCCATTAAAACACCGATACAAAATGCACCATCTTGGTTAATAACCATTTACAGCGGACGCAAAATTATTGCGTCCGCTTCCTTTTTAACACAAAACCTAAACCTAATTTAACCACAAAACCACAGAATTTTAAAAAAAATTCTCCAATTAATAGAAGTTAAGTATTTGCGGCACTTCAAATACCAATTTTTAGGTATTGCCAAAACACATAAGCCCTCGTAATTTTGCAACCGAAAACAATGATAATCAAAAGATTGATACTTCAATTGAAATATAATAACAAAAAAAAGAATAACATGAAGAAAATTTTTACTCTTGCTTTAGCCACTCTGATGGCAGGTAATATGATGGCTCAAATGCATGGCGTGTTGAACTTCGCAGGCGCATCTACCGCCAAAGTTCTGAACCAGAATGTAGAAAACCCAAGCGACACCGTGAAGTTTGAAATGGTGAACGCTGCTTCTGGTAATATCACTCTTCCAAATATCACGAATGACAATTTAGTGATTTCCTCATTCACTATCGCAAATGTTGCATTCACGATGGGTGCCAACCATGTGGTAACTATGCCCGACCAGACATTCGCAACCAAAGTTACTGTTGGCGGCGAAGAAAAGAATATTACAGGTTCTTCGCTCAAAGGTACATACAACATGGCAGACAACTCCTTGACACTGAATCTCACATTCAAATATGGAGCAATGCCATTCGACATGACCTACAGCATCAAGGCATACTATATTAAGCCAGTGGCAAGCGCGATCACTATCAACGTTGGCGGTGCATTCAATTACACCAATGAAAACGTCAGCTACAGCGTGCGCAAGTATATCGACAAAAATGTGGAAAAAGTGGATGTGGAAATTCCCACCTACACACTCGACAACACCGTGATGGGCAACCTCACACTCGGAACCTATACAGTGAAAGGTTTGACCTACGACGAGGAGAAGGGTGGATTCTACCGCGACTACAAGAATGACGGACTTAAATTCCACTTCACAGCCGAAACAGGCGGAAAAAAGACTATGGACGGCGACTATTCGTTCAACCCTGAGAAGAACAACAATATTCTTGTGAAATACAACGGTAACAAGGTGGAAGACATCGTCAACACTTTCCAAATGGGAGCCATGCCATTTTCTATTGTTACCAAATTCGACACAAATCCCTCTGGTATCACATCTGTTACAAACGATGAGAAAAGCAACAAGATAAACGATGGCAAAATCTACAACATCTATGGACAGGTAGTAGGTGAGGACTATAAGGGAATTGTAATTATTAACGGAAAGAAGTATCTTAAGAGATAAGGTATTATTGATGAAAAATATTTTTATACTATTCGTTGCTGCGGTGAGTGTTTCGGCACTCACCGCTTGCAACAATCTTTTTGACGATATTTACGACAAGCCTCAAGAAATTGTTCCTGCAAAAGGACAGGTCATAATCGACGCAACAAGTTGGACAAATTGGTATTATGTGGACCTAAATCGCTTACATCAACTCACCCTTGAAGGCAACGAGGAAGCACTAATTAAAGCACAAACAGAGTTTGAAGCCTATCCTATTCCGATGGAGGCAACAGGCGATAGGGTTGACACACCGACTCCTGGAGAAGAAAACTCCACCATAACACAAGGCAAAAAACCAGGGCAATACATGTATTGGTTCGATGTGTCTGGCGCGGGTATAAAGAATAACACATTTTCCCACTTCACACCCACAGCCGAACAGGCAGCACCTGATGATTGGACCTTTGCTGTACATCGCAACAACGTTAGGACCAACGGTGGTGCTGTATTTGAAACCACATACACCTCAATGGCACAATTACCAGAGAGTAGCGAAGCATTCAAAAACATGAAGTTCGTCGAGGACGAATGGACTGAGAACGAAGTGTGGGACAGCCAAGAGCAGATGCTCCTTGGTTATGTTCCCTCGCAAGGCATCGCCATAAATCGCGTGCTTTCATCGTGGTTAAGCATGGAAATTCCGCCTATGCCTCCGGCCTTCAGCCTGAACAACCATGTGTTTATATTGCGACTAAAGGACGGCACATATGCAGCTTTGCAACTTGAAAATTATCTCGCACCTAACGGCACAAAATGTTATCTTACAATCAATTATAAGTACCCCTATTAAGTTAGGTGACGCTTCAGAAAAGAATTATGCAGAAACAAATATTTTTCTCAATACTGATGGCAGGAGTCGCATGCCTATCGTCATCAGCACAGGATGCATACACTGACACAATCTACCGAAAGTTCGACCTCGACGAGGTGGTGGTGACAGGCACACGCACTCCTAAGTTTTTAAAAGACACCCCCATACAGACTCGTGTAATCAACGCAAAAGAAATAGCCCGACTCGATGCAACGAATGTGCAGAATCTCCTGCAGCAAGAACTGCCTGGGGTAGAATTCACTTATGCTATGAACCAACAGACTCACCTTAATTTCTCTGGTTTTGGCGGACAAGGAGTGCTCTTTCTCGTCGATGGCGAACGTCTTGCTGGTGAGACTATGGACGATGTGGATTTCACCCGATTGAGCATGGACAACGTGGAACGAATTGAAATAGTGAAGGGCGCGGCATCGGCTCTCTATGGAAGCAATGCCACAGGTGGCGTGATAAACATCATCACGAAGAAAAGCCAAAAACCTGTAACACTCAACGTGAACGCACGATATGCCAAGCACAATGAGCAGCGCTATGGTGGAACCTTCGGGCTGAATGGTAAGCACTTGAACAATATGTTCACAGTGAATTTCAACCGAATGGACAACTATGACGTGCACAGTGCGTCCAACCCGATGACGCGCATTATCTCAACTGTGTATGGCGATAAGACCATCAATTTCAAGGACCAACTGGTGTGGAGTCCCAACAAGAACTTTCATCTTTCAGGACGAGCAGGATATTTCTTTCGCGAAACTGTGAGGTCAGCCGACCAGCCTGAGCGATACCGTGACTTCTCTGGCGGTCTTGGTATGCAATGGAACATTTCCGAACACGACGATTTTCAGGCGAGCTACGCGTTTGACCAATACGACAAATCGGACTATCAACGCATCACCAAGCTCGACATTCGCGACTACAGCAATGTGCAAAACTCTCTACGACTGCTCTACAACCACAGGTTCGATAGGGGAGATGTGCTCACCATCGGTTCCGACTTTATGCACGACTATCTCTACAACACTAACTTGGAGAACGAAACGCGTAACCAAAACACTTGGGACTTGTTTGGACAATACGACTGGCGTATTTCCGACCAATGGGAGGCTGTGGGTGCCGTGCGTTATGACTATTTCTCAGATGGTAAGGAGTCGCACGTTACGCCAAAACTCAATGTTTGTTACAAACCTATCTACAATCTCTCAATACGTGCGGGATATGGTATGGGATTCAGAGCACCAACTCTGAAAGAGAAGTACTACAACTTTGATATGGCGGGCATCTGGATTGTGGAGGGCAATGCTAATCTAAAATCGGAAGTGAGTCACAATTTTAATCTCTCTGCTGAATACACTAAAGGGCACTACAACCTCACAGGTTCGGTATATTATAATAAGGTAAAGAATAAACTCGCAACTTCGGCTCCTTACTTCAAGACGCCCAACGACAAACTGCCATATTTGCCCTACGCCAACCTCGACGATTATAGCGTTTGTGGTGGTGAAATTGGAGCGCAGGCAAAGTGGAACAATGGTTTCGGAGCGCGACTGACTTATGCCTACACTAAGGAACAGCTTGCAAAGGACAAGGATGGGCACACCATCAACAACCAGTATATACCAGCACGTGAACATGCCCTAAACGCGCGCGTAGATTTCGACAAGCAGCTCAGTAAAAAATATGGGTTGAACATTGCGCTTCAGGGGCGTGTACTTTCTGGAGTGGAAAATGTGGAATACAAGGACTACTACGACGTGAGCAAGGGAACTATCACTGTGGAATATCCAGCCTACACTATTTGGAAACTCTCGGTCGTGCAGCGTGTGGGTAATGCGGTTAAGGTAACTGCGGCTCTCGATAATGTATTCGGATATAAACCAAAATATTATTATCTCAATAGTCCAATAACCGACGGTGTCAATTTTCAGATTGGTATGTCGATAGATATAGATAAATTATTTTAAACACTTTAATGTTATATACGATTATGAAATCAAATTGGTGGAAAGCAATAGCATCGTTTCTTTTGGTACTCTTTACAATGCCTTTAGGACATGCATTGATGATGATAATGGAAAAGACAATGACACCTGAGGCGTTGCACTATTCGGCGTTCTTTATGGGGTTGGCTGGTCTGTTAATTGTAATTGCTGGCGTGTTTGTTAAAGGAGACACTAAACAGACGCTATTCGGATTAATCGGTGGTCTGCTATTCTGGACTGGATGGGTGGAGTTCCTATTTCAATACTACGCCACACGATGGGGCACACAACCCGAAATTGAGAATGGCGAGATTGTGACAAAACCCGAATATCTCATCTTGCCTGCGACCTTTGGCATGTGGATGATGGTGATGACTCTTTACATTTTCTCTACTAAAAACGGTTGCAACTTCATTAACTGGTGTCAACGAACACTGTTTCGCTCACGCAAAAACGAAATTGCAGCACGCCCTATGACACACCACACGAGCATCGTTACATTCATGGAGATAAACATGATTTTGTGGTCAAGTTACTTGCTCCTGATGTTCTGCTACGACAAAAACTTCCTCGGCGATCACCATCCTGTTACAAGTATCGTGGCTGCGGCATGTCTGCTCGGTAGCATTTTCATTTTCAAGAAGCAACTGAAGCTATCAGCATGGGGTGCCAACATACGCATGGCTATAGCTACGGTTGTGGTTTTCTGGGTGCCAGTAGAAGTGCTTGGCCGTCTTGACTTCTTCCATGAATTTTGGGTTGAGCCTCAAGAATATGCCACTCAGATGATTTGCATTCTCGCATCATTCATTGTGCTGCTGGGATATATTGTAGTTTCTGCAAGAAAGAAAAAAACAAAAAAAGAATAATAGATGAAGAAAGGCACTTGGAGAAAGCACCATAAATGGCTGGGGCTCGGCATGACGTTTTTCTTGCTGATGTTTTGCGTGTCGGGCATTCTGCTTAATCACCGTCAACTTATCAAGGAGGTGAATGTGAGCAGGAAGTTTCTGCCCAGCCGTTATGAGTTCAAAAATTGGAATGGCGGACTGCTGAGAGGCACTCTCGACATTGGTAACACATCTACATTTGTTTCTCACCAAATTACTGACTCGAGTCACACCGTTCTGCTATATGGCAACGGCGGCATCTGGCTCACAGACTCCAAGGCCTCATTCTTCAAAGATTTCAACAAAGGACTGCCCACAGGTGCAGACTTACGCCAAATCAGGAATGTAGTGAATATTGAAAGTGACGGATATGGTAGCAACTTATTTGCCGTATCTCCGTTCGCCCTTTATCGCTACAGTAATCATGGGGCATGGAAAGAGATAAAGATGCCATTAGACGAAAACGAGAAGTTCACCGACATTACTTGTCATGGCGACACGCTTGTGGTGCTGAGCCGTTCGTTCATATATACATCTCTTCCTCCATACGATTCATTCTCGCGAATTGAAATTCACGCGCCAAGTGATTACGACGGTAAGGTGTCGGCGTTTCGCACGGTATGGTTGCTGCACAGCGGTGAATTGTTCGGTACGGTTGGAAAACTCGTTGTCGATGCCATAGCCGTTGTTCTTGTGTTGTTGTGCCTCACAGGAATTGTTTTTTGGATAAGACCAAAACATAAATTTTGGCTAAAAAATTCGCTCAGACTACACAACAGCATAGGGCGATACACCATTGTCCTTACACTACTGATAGCCATTACTGGTTGGTGCCTACGTCCGCCTGTGATGATACCATTAGCGTTAAACAAAATTCCTGCAATTCCAGGCACTTCCCTTAAAAGCCCAAATCCATGGAACGACAAACTGCGCATGGTTGCCTACGATGACACGTGCCACGACTGGCTTCTATCGACCTCAGAGGGTTTCTATTCCCTGAATTTGCAACAGGGGACAGCAAAGAAGATTGGCTCAGCCCCTCCGGTAAGCGTGATGGGGTTGAATGTATTGCAAAAAGATGATGCTGGCAAATGGCTTTGTGGCTCTTTCAGCGGATTGTTTGTGTGGGATAGACTGCACAATACTTCCACCGACTATTTCACTGGAAAGCCAGCTCCAAAGCGCCAAGGACCGCCCTTCGGCAAGAAAGCAATTGCTGGCATGAGTCAAGACTTCTCATCGCCCGTGATAGTGGAATATGATGAAGGCTCATCATTTGCCGCTCAACCAGCAGAAATGAACCAACTCCCCATGTCGCTTTGGAATGTGGCACTTGAAGTGCACAGTGGGAGAATATTCATCGGCTCCATTGCCACATATATTTTCATCTTCGTGATGGGCTTGCTCGCCATCTGGTGCCTATGGTCAGGCTATCACATCAGAATTAAGCGTCCTTGACACAACCACAAGCATTTTTCCAAAGAGATATTTTTTGCTTAGGAGCAAACCTAAACATAAAGCCTCCATCTCCCTTTTTAGCATTTACACATTACTTTTCAAGACTTATTTTTGCAAAGAGTTCATTGAAAGAATATTAGAGGCTTTTAGCATGTTTAGTGTTTCAGGTTTTTCAGGTTTTTCAGGTTTTTCAGGTTTTTCAGGTTTTTCAGGTTTTTCAGGTGTTTCAGGTGTTTCAGGTGTTTCAGGTGTTTCAGGTGTTTCAGGTGTTTCAGGTGCTCCCTTTTTGTGATAATTTGTGCTAATTTGTGGTATTTGAAGAGTTTGAATCTGTGGTTTCCGACAATATCATCTGCATCAATTCTTCGTTCGCTTTATTGTTCACCGATGCGCTCCTCACTTCCGACAGATAGTCGAGTGTTGCGGAACATTCGCCAGTAATATCCACCCCAATCACTTCCTCGTGAGCATAGATAATGCGAAGCACGGCTTGAAGTTGAAGCAGTGTCATATCACCATTGGTCCAGTCCGTAACGGCATCTTGCTTCCTAAGCACATCCTTGTCTATTGAAATGTAAACAGGTTCGTGAATCAGTTTACCCGCCTTTGATGGCCATACTTGATGGTGGTCAATTTCGGCTTGACTGTAAAACATCACCTTCTCTCTTAAGTGTGTAGGCAATTCATGTATTAACTTGTCAGACGCTCCAACAATGATGATATTTTTCACATAAGGATTATTCTCAAGCACATCAGTCACCCAGCCTCCACAAGAAACCATGCCCTCCCACTGCGGACGCTGCATATCGGGATGGTGGTCAAGAACGATCAAAGAAAACGGTTCTTGCAGCCTCGACACCCAATATTCCGTGAGATAATGATAATCTCCCGAATCAATAAAATGAAGAGCCTTGGCAGGGTAGGGCGCAAGTGTTTTTCGCAACGCATTCCTTCCATACGCATCACAATAGCAGTCCACGCCATTCAGTCCCCGGCAATTAACATGCACAATCTCCCTCCCCGATGCAAACGACTCAAAATCATACACACCCGAAAAATCGACCACAATAATATCCATCCCATTTTTCATACAGCAAAATTATAAAAATCGAATCAATTGTCAATAAAAAACCCACATTTCCACCCATAAAAACCCACCCCCCACTTTTGAAACCCAATCATTTCATTTCCCTGTGAATATCACCCCAACAAAAACAGTTTAGGCTGTAACCCTTGATTTTACAAGGAATTACAGCCTAACTGACTTATTTCTCTAATAATGGTTGAATAGCCTTATTATTCCTCCACGGCAGCCTGCGCCTCGGAGCAATGGTGGTGTGGGTGAGGGGGTTAGGTGGGATGCTCTAAACAAACTCTAAACATTTTCGGGGGCGTGCTATTTTCGGGTGTCGAGCAGGACGGTGATGAGTCGCTCCTTCTCGGCAAGCAGTGCTTCGAGAGAAGCCACCTTTTGCTGAAGCATGACATCGCCGGCATTGGTGGCGTTGGTGGGGATGTGGTGTGCAGTCGCTCCTCCAGCCACAGCCACAGCTCCATTGTCGGCAATGGCTGCGCCCGATTCATCGACAGCACAGAAACAAGTGAAAAAATTAAAATCTAATGCCTCACTGATAGCGACCAACTTATCGGTATCGATATTCGAACGCTCCAAAATGCGGTTCACATTTTGATTAGCTATTCCAATGCGCCTTGACAATTCCGATTTAGAGATATCGAGCTCATTCATTTTTTGCTCAATAGTCAATCCGATGTTAACCTTTTCAATCTTCATTTTCAATCAGTATTATTGAATAAATGTTAAAAACATAAATTTAATCAATCGTTATTGATTGATTTCAATACAATTTGATTACCTTTGCATCATAAAGTTACTAAATAGTTACTTAAATACAAGAATAATGGAACTTAAAAAGTTAAAAACAGCATCCCTCAGTGATGCACTAATAGGAATGAAGGTGGGAGAGAGCGCAATCGCACCAGATGGCTACGCTCGCCGCTCCGTTACGAAAACGTGCTGTGACTTGAAAAAGCAAGGCTACATTTTCACAACAACAACGAAGACTGGCGAGCAGGTGATCACTCGCATTCAATGAGGCGATGAAGACAAAAGAGCCGCCCTGCAAAGGATGCGAAAAGGTGAGGAATCAAATCAACGGCGTGTACTGCACAAGCCTCAAAAGATATGTGCAGCACGTGAAGGAAAAACCCTGTAAAATTGAGAAAAAATGACTACAAGGAAACAAAACTACAACGAGGAATTCGAGGATGTGGACGAATTCAAAATCGCCATCGACGGAATAAAGGACGATATCAAAAACAGCGACTGGAAAGGAAAGGCACTGATGGCGTACTTCGCGCTGAGCTGCGTGGCCACGTTCCTCGTGTGCTGCTCGGCAAGCCCGCTGGCAATGACGCTCGGCATCGCAAACATGGTGGTGGCGACAAGGGCGTGCCGCCGTAGGTTCAACTGCTTCCGCAACTGAAGGAAAGGAGGAGGAAAGTGGTGCTGATGAAGTTTGCCGACAGGCTGGTGAGCTACGAGCAGTTTATCAACGACCTTGCCGCACGACTGGTGTATCTGCTCAAGTGCGACGCCGACGACCCCGAATTCGTCTGCCAGCGCAAGGCGTTCGCCATGTTCGGACGAAGGAACGTGGAGCGGTGGCGACAGCAGGGGCTGGCGAGCGCGCACAAGCGAGTGGGCAAGGTGGAGTATCTCACCGCAGAACTGCGACTGCTACAGCGCAGGGAGCAGGACTATTTCAAGAACAACAATAACAAACAAAAATAACAAAACTACATGATGACAACAGAAATTTTCAACGACCTGCTGATGGTGGCCTACATCATCGGCTGTGTGGCAAACGCCGTGGTGATGGCGTGCTTCTATCTCAGCCTCGAACGCGACAGCTCACTGCTGCGTATGCCCAAGTGGTTCCACGCCGTGGCAGTGGCAGTGTGCGTGGCATTCTCTTTCGTGGCGTGGATCCTGGTGATAGTGGCACGACTGGCAGACAAACTGGTGAAGAAATACGAGAGAAAGGAGGACAAAAGCAATGAGAAATAAGATGTGCGCAAAATGCCGTGTGAGAAAAGGATGCGTGAGGAAATGCAACGCGGCATTTTATTACGAGAAAGGATGGACTGAAGCACTTGAAGCCGTCGAAAAGTGGGTGGAAGAGAACGCCAGCCGCTACTTTTTCCCCGAAGAGAAAACAGACGGTGCGCCTTTCACCAAAAAAATATTGGAGAGCAGAATGGCTTTTGACATGAAATCGGAAATGAGAATCGACAAAAAAAATTACGGAGAAAATGAAGCAGAAGAATAGGTTTTGGGTGGCGCGCGACGAGGACGGCGCGCTTTGGCTATACAAGGATAAGCCTGAGAGAAGCGAGAAGGCTGGAGTGTTCATCGCAAGGAAAAACGGCATCGTGAGCCTGGGGATGGAACTGCTCGACGAGAGAATGTTCGGGGGACTCGAATGGGAGGACGAGCCCATGGAGGTGGAAATGAAGCCAACAAAACGGAAGAAATGACTGAGAGCGTCCCAAAGTGCGACCCTCTGGGCGTGTACAGCGTGAAGCGTACATGCGCCGTGCTGGAGGTGTGCAAGAAAACACTTCAGAAATACAGACGGCAGGGAATTATCGCACCCATTAACAACAACCCAAAAAGATACAAATACACAGGACAGTCAATAATCGACTGCTGGGAAAAGGTGAAACACTTATGATAGCCAATGTGACAATAGACAAGGTGAGGGAACTCCCTATCGTGGAAGTGCTCTCACACTTCGTGCAAGTGAAGAGGCAGGGCGCAAGCTATGTGTGCTGCTGCCCTTTCCACGGCGAGAAAACGCCGTCGCTCAACATTTCGCCGGCAAAGAACCTGTGGCACTGCTTCGGCTGTGGCAAGGGCGGCGACGCTATCGCTTTCGTGATGGAGCTTCAGGGCATCGACTTCCAGGAGGCAGTGACGGAGATTGCGAAGCGGAGCGGCGTGCCAGTGGAATACGTGAAATCGGAAAAGAGCGAGGTACAACAGCAAGAGGATAAACGCCGGGAGGCAATGCTTGTGGCGCTCGCGCAGGTGCAGGAGTTCTTCATCGCACAGATGGAGGGCGACACGGAGGAAGGCGAGAGGGCGAGGGCTTACGCTTACGGACGGTGGCCACTCTCCTTCTGCCAGAAGGTGGGCATCGGCTACGCGCCGAAAAACGGCAGAACGCTGATGCAGTACTGCCAGCAGAAGGCAATCCCCGCCGATGCGCTGATGGAGGTGGGTCTGCTGAAGACAGGCGAGGACGGACACGCATACGCACTGCTGCGAGAGCGTGTGACAATCCCTATCTACAGCAGAACGAACAAGATAATAGGCTTCACTGCAAGAGCAATAGGAGAGAGCAAGGTGAAGTATCTCAACCTGCCGAACTCTCCAGTGTTCAACAAGAGCGCGGCGGTGTTCGGCATCAATGTGGCGGCACGCAAGGCAAGGGAAATGGGATTTCTCATTCTCGTGGAGGGCGCGCCAGATGTGCTGCGCCTCCAGTCGTTGGGACTGGGCAACGCTGTGGCAACGCTCGGCACGGCATGGACGGCGGAACATTTCGACACGCTGGAGCGTATCACAAAATCGCTCTGCTTCGTCCCCGACAGCGACCCGCCGAAGAATGGCGACACGTTCGGGGCTGGCTTCCTCGCCGTGATGAGAAACGGAGCGGAAGCCATGCGCAGAGGATTCGACGTGACGGTGCGTGAACTGCCGATGGGGAGTGACGCTGAAGGCAACGCCACAAAGAACGATGCCGACAGCTATATCAACACGCCCGACACGTTCTATCAGCTGGAGGAACGGCACTTTGCGGTGTGGCTGGCGGAGAAGCGCTTCGCCAGCGCATCGACGCTCCTTCAGAAGAGGGAGGCGGTGAACGAGGTGGCACAACTGCTCTCGCACATCGAGGACAGGCTGCTGCTCGACGAGTGCACGGAACAGCTGGCGAAGGTGTACGGCAAGCCGAGGATGTGGCGCGACGCCGCCATGAACGCCAAAGCGGAGAGAGAGGGAAAGGACAGGCAGGTGGCGCAGGTGGAGAATGTGGAGCCTACGCTGAAGGAACTGCTGAAGAAGTTCAACCTGTATATCCGCGACAACATGTATTTCTCGGCAGCCGAGGAACAGCCCACAAGGCTCTCGAACTTTATTCTCGAACCGATGTACCATATCAAGGACGACTGCAACGGCACTCGTATTTTCAAGATTCGCAACGAGTACAACGTGGAGGAGGTGGTGGAGTTCCGTGAGGCGGAACTGGTGTCGCTCACCAACTTCCAGCAGAAGGTGGGCAGCCTCGGCAACTTCATCTGGAAAGCGAAAATCGACAAGCTGAACGTGGTGAAAGAACTGCTCTACACGCTCACCGACACGGCGGAACTGGTGAAGCAGATGGGATGGGACGCGGTGAACGGTTTCTACACGTTCGGCAACGGAATCCTTAAAGACGGTGAGTTTATGAAGGTGGACAACCTCGGCATCGTGCGCATCGACGCGGCACACAAATACTACATCCCAGCCACTTCAGTGATGTACCGACACAATCCAGCCATCTTCCAGTTTGAGCGGCTGTTCACACACGAGAACCGTAGCGCAATCACGCTTTACGACTTCGCACAGAAGGTGGTGGACGTGTTCGGCGACAACGGGAAAATCGGACTGTGCTTCCTTTTCGCATCGCTGTTCCGCGACATCATCTATCCCATCAAGAACTGCTTCCCGATTCTCAACCTTTTCGGTCTGAAGGGCACTGGCAAGACTTCTCTCGCCACTACATTGCAATCTTTCTTTATACACGGTATCGACCCGCCGAGCATCGCCGTGACTTCAATCCCCTCGATGAACGACCGAGTGTCGCAGGTCACTAACGCAATGGTGGTGTTCGACGAGTACAAGAATGACATCGATGAACGCAAAATCGCATACCTGAAAGCGCTGTGGGGCGGCACTGGGCAAGTGAAGAAGAATATGAACGGCGACGGAAAGGCGGCGCACACGGTGGTGACCGCCGCCGTGTGCATCTGCGGACAGGACTTGCCCACGCGCGACATCGCTCTCTACAGCCGTGTGATTCACCTCACTTTCTCGCGCCCTTCGTTCACGCAGGAGGAAAGGCGAAGATACGACGAACTGAAGGACATCGGCAACAGAGGTAACACACACCTCGCCATCGAGGTGCTCAACCAGCGAAAGGTGATGGAGAACGGCTTCAAAGCGAACTACTCGCTGGTGAGAAAGGAACTGTCCAACGAACTGGAGAACGAGGAGATAGAGGACCGCGTGCTGGACAACTGGGTGGTGCCCCTCGCCACGTTCCGAACGCTGGAATCGGCACTCCGTCTGCCATTCTCCTACACGGAACTGTTCGACATCACTCTCGCAGGCATTCGCTATCAGAACGAGGGATGCAAGAAGAACACGGAAATGGCGGAGTTCTGGGAGGTCATCGACTCGCTCCACTCGCAAGGACGAATCATCGAGAAGGCGCACTTCAGAATCAAGTATCTGAACGAGTTCAGAGCCATCGGAAGAAGCGAGGCGGTGAGGTTCGCAAAGGCGAAGCCGGTGCTCTTCCTGAACGCGCCAGCGGTGTCGTCGCTGTATTCAGGTCGAATCCCCGGAGGCGTGACCGCGGGAAGAACAAACAACTGGAGCACGGTGATGACTTATCTGAAGGTGCAGCCGTCGTTCCTCGGACTGAAGCAGGACCGCTTCAACCTGCTGCTGCCTAACGGCACGTTCGACTACAGCATCGAGAACGAGCAAGGAAATTCGGTGAGGAAGATGAAGGTCAATCGTCCAAAGGCGCTTTGCTTCGACTACGAGATGCTGAAGGAGAAATATTCACTCAACCTCGAGACTTCTTCAATGCGGGAGAGCGAGATGGACGACGAGGACGCGACGACGGAAGTGGAACAGCAGACAGCGCAACAACAGGAGGAAATACCATTCTGACAATATCCACACTATATATGTATATATGACTTCGGGCGAACAACCCGAAGTTTTTTTTAGAGAAAAAACACCAAAAATATGAAGTCGACTATTTTGCGTTGACAGCGTTGACAGCGTTGACATTGTTCATTGTCAGAATCTTATGCGAAAAATGGGCGTTGACAAACGTTGACAAAGGTTGACACTTTTGCCGAAAATCGGAAAATCCAAAGCCAAAGGTTGACACTTGACTATATATCTATTTTTTAATAAAAAAGATAAGTAATTGTATATCAAAGGCTCATACACGCCATTCTGGCAAGTGTCAACGTGTCAACGCTGTCAACCCTTTTTTATATGGCTTCCTCAGACTGCACATTTTTTTCTTGGCGCTTTTTTCGGGCATCGCACAGCCGTGTCGCCCATTATCGCCCTACAAAAACAGACAAAACCACTCATTTTCAGTAACTTTGTACAATAAACCACTCTTCGATGAACGTATATATTGACCTTGACCCTTACCTCGCACAATGGTTCGTGCACGAACAGGGCGGATGCTCGCCAGTGCATCTGCTCCGTGGCAGTATCGAAAGGTGCGTGCTTGAACAGTTCCTGCAACGCCAGCCAGAGGGCGAGCCGGTGCAGACATATCACGAGGGATGCGTGCCTATCGTAATCCCGCAGTTCAAGCACCGTCCGCCTGAAACTTACTGCTATCTGCCGCCGAAAGCGCACGAACTGATGGTGAGAGTCATCCGTGGACGCTTCGACATCGATATGTGGACTTCGCTCAATCGCTTCGTCTCGGTGGTGGGAAGAATCGACGAGATGATATACGCTTTCATGGAGGCGCACGGCATCGAACCTACCGACACGAACTGGAACGCAATCGCTAAACGCTATCAACGGAAGCGCAACAGCTACAAGGCGTATGAAAGAGTGAAAAAAAACCGCAAAAATCAACAGGAGTTCAAGGCCTGAAAATATCGGTGATACGATTAATGCGATTGATACGGTTGATACGATTGATACGATAAAACAACACGATATGAGAACTTGTGTACACTTGATTCCGGGTATCGCTTTCGTCGGCTGGGTGGATGCCGACAAGCTCACGCCCGACATCACTCTCCGTGGCATCGCGCACATGCCCGTGCCGGTGCTTACGGAAATCACGGAGATTACTGTTTTCGATGACGCGAAATGCGAGTGCGTCACTAATGTCGAGGGCGCTTCCACGGTAGACACGGCTTCGCTGAAGTTCACCTCCGACGACTCCGTGCCGAAGGACAGGCACATCGCGTTCGTGGTCACCGGCCACAACGGCAAATCCTACATCATCGGGGCGCGTGAGGCTCCTTATCCTATCGTGAAGCGTACTCGGATGATGGGCGTGAGGGGCGGCGACAGCGCAGTGACGGAGTACGACATATCGCACACCGCCATACGCTCGCTCATCGAATGCGACATTTAGTTGAACTTTTCTGGTTATAATAATAAGTTAATTAGTTTTCTTAGTAGTTTTTTTAAGTTAGTGACAAATTAAAAATAAAACTCCAAATCTCATAATTGATTTAAGTTTGAAGGTTATGTCGGGTCGCCAGTTCGGGAGGAATAGGCGACCTTTTTTCACCAATGAAGGATGAGGGCTGCCGCCAGCGTCGGAGCCTCTTTGCCGATTTCGCTGATGTGGCGGAAAACAATTTCCAGCACTAAGTGACCGCCCATGGGAACGAGGGCTTCAGCCTGCAAAGTGGCAGCTCGCCCATCATAGCGTCTTGGACAAATCTTGAGCATTCTTGGACATTCCTCGCTTGGCTGAACGTATTCGCCCTTTTATTCGCCCTTTCGGTTTACGAGAGAGGAAATCACGCCATCGATGTAGTGTGAGAGAACGGTCACAGCACCCATCGAATTCTTCTCGCAGCTCAATATCAGCGGTGAAGTCTCCTGCGTCGGCTCGCTCTCCGAATACGGAAGGTGGCTCCCTCTGTGTCCCTGAACGTTCGGGAAGCTCATCGCTGTTGCCTCACAGAAGCTTATCCTCGTGTGTGTCGAATGTTTCATCAATCCTCCAGATGAAAAGTGAAGCCCTCTTTGTGTTTTGCTGGTGCCACAAGGTCGGCTCTGTTGCGGTGGGTGCCAGGCCACGGCCTCGCTCCGCTACACTGTAGCCAGAATTTGGGTGGTTTCGCCTCGCCGTCTTGTCAGTTTCCGTGCTTTCCATTCCATAACAATTTTGAGATGGTTCAAGGTCAGCGACAGTTTCCTTTTACGCCGCAAAGTTATGGCTGGACGCTTCACTGCAAGGGCAGGTGTGCACGCTGTGTTCCTCCGTCCTTCACTGCGTTGCAGAACGGCAATCACCCTTGCCTCAGTGCGCTTTCCCAGCCATCTTGTGGCAGTGTAAAAGAAAATCTTTTGCGCTGACTTTATTAACTCTCAAAATTATATGTTATGGAATTACAATTCGGAAAACTGATTATCAAAGACAACGAGGCAAAGCGACTTGAGAATTTGGGCTTTACAGTGGATTCGCTACGCAAGGCAGTGGCACAGCACAGAAGCAATCACAATGGTGAGCCGAGCATCTACTGTGGCACTTACGCAAAATACAACGAGGGCTCTATCTGTGGACTGTGGATTGATTTGACTACTTTCGACACACACAGGGATTTTATCAACTTCTGCAAGGCAATTCACGCCGATGAGCAAGATCCCGAACTGATGTTCCAGGACTTTGAGGGATTCCCCTCCTGCCTGTATTCGGAGTGCGGCCTGTGCGACGAGGACACGTTCAACAAAATCGCCGAATATTGGGAGCTCTGCGAGAAGTATTCAAGGGAGTCTGTGGACACTTTTATGGACTACAGCGATGGCAAGATTGAAAATTTCGAGGACGCATTTATGGGCGAATACGACAGCAAGGTGGCTTTCGCCGAAGAAATGGCGCAGGATTTGGATATTGACGCTATGATGGGCGCATTCGCTGCCTACTTTGACTATGAGGCTTACGCCCGCGATCTGTTCATGGGCGACTACTATTATGCGGAAAATTTCGTTTTCTGCCACTGCTGAAGCACAGCGAAATCTGTAGCAAAGAGCCGCCGGCGCTGGCGGCTCTCTATTTTTTTTCACGTCTTTTCCTGCACATATATATGGTGCTAAATTCGTGCAAATCTTTTTTTTTCGATATGGCAAAAAACAAATATCATCTACATCTGAAGGGATTCGTGGGAGGCGATGACTTCAATTGCGACTATGTGGAATACATACTCGACAAGTACAGCTCCACACAGGTGAACGTGCTCATCAACTCGCTCGGCGGAAGTCTCGCCAGCGCGCTCTCCATCGCATCGGCGTTCGCGCGACACGGCAATGTGAGCGTGCACTTCACCGGCATGAACGCTTCGGCGGCTACTATCGCATCGCTCGGCGCGGCGCACATCTCTATCGACAAGTGCGCCATGTATCTTGCACACAAGTGCTCGACGGAATTCTTTGAGTGGGGCTCGCTAAACGCCGACCAGTTCCGCACGCTTGTCAGCAACTGCTCTAAACTCGCCGACAACCTCGACAATATGGACGCGAACATCGCTTCTATGTATGCGGACAAGTGCAAGAAGAATACGCAACAACTGCTCGACCTGATGAAGGTGGGCGGATGGCTGACAGCACAGGAGGCTCTGGAATGGGGATTCGTGGACGAGGTGACGGAAATGGACGGTGAAAGCGCACCACGCCTCACTAACGCCGTGGCTTCGGCTATGGCATCGGTGGGTATGCCGGTGCCTAATCTGCCTGTGGTGGAGAAGGAATCGGTGCTATCGGTGTTCTTCGACCGTCTGAACGATTTTTTCGCAAGCAAAAACAAAAAAATAAATGAAATGAAAAAGACATTTAAGACGATTTGCGCTCTGCTCGCCGTGGACGCTCTCACGCTCAACGACGGCAACGCACAACTCAATGACGCGCAGCTCTCGACTATCGAGGATGCTCTATCGCAGAAGGACAGCAATATCGCAGAGCTTGAGGCTCAAATCGGTGAACTGAAGATGGCTCCGGCCGCCACCACGCAAAAGGTGGTCGACGAGGGCAAACAAAACGCTCCATCAGCCGGGAAGAGCGGATTCGAACTGTACTGCGAGAACTACAACGCCGCGAGAAAACTCTACAACGAAGTGTAATTAATCCATTTATTCATCTTTACAAATATGGCTGGAAAATTAAAATTCTCTCCTGAAGACTTTCAGAACGCGGCTATCAAGTACCGCTCTGAATTGCTGATGCTCCCTATCATCGGCTGTCAAGACACGTTGCAGTACATGACTGCACGCCTGGGCATCCGATACAAGGAACGCGTGGGAACCGTGAGCGGCGACGCACAGTTCGCTCCTTACAAGCCCACAAGAGCCACAGACTTCAATCTCAACGTTGACTACCGTGAACTCGAAACTTTCTTCGGCTCGGTGGTGTCTGACTTCGAACCTAACTCCGCTGTCTCTACGCTGCTTGGAACTGGAGCAACCAAGGGCGACGGACAGATCGCTACGCCAACTGCGAAAAGCGTGCTCGCGCTTATCGCAAAAAGTCTCTCGGAACATCTTAACGATGCTATCTGGAACGGTGTGCGCAACGCTACTGGCGACACTTCGAAGGACCTTTTCAACGGCTTCGACACTATCACGCAGTCGGAAATCACTGCGCAGAATATCTCCGCGGAAAAGGGCAACTACTTGAAGCTCACCGAGGACATCACCGCCGCCAACGCCGTTGACGTGGCGAAGAAAATCCTCTTCTCGCTCGACCCTCGCTTGCGCTCGCAAGAACTCTTCCTCTACTGCTCGCAGGACTTCGTGGACAAGTACAACGAGGGATATCTGCTCTCGCACGGTGGAATCCCATACAACAATGAATACGGACAGTCCGCCGTGGAGGGCTCGAACGGCAAGCTGAAGCTTGTGCCGCTATACAACAAGGCGGACTCTAAGTTTATGCACGTCACCACGAAGAGCAACATGCTCGTCGGTTTCGACCAGATGGGCGACATCGAGAATGTGATGGTGAAGGAATACAAGCCTTTCATCCTCTCATACATCGCCACTATGTTCTTCGGCGTGCAGTTCGAGAGCATCGACAAGCGTCGATTAAAGGTTATCGAATTGAAAACTGAATAATATCTATCGTAATGGCTACTAATTGTACATCAATTCAAAAATCGCTCGCGTGGTGCCAGGGAACGCCTGAACTGCCAGGCGTGAAGCGTAGAATCTACTACATCGCTAAAAGCGCAATCGTGCAGTACCCTAGGCTCCCACGCGACGAGAATGGCCGCCCAACTGCGGCTGTGCTCACCGGCTCGTTCACGCTGCTCACTGAGCAGAAGTGGAAATACATCGACATTCTCCCTGAGAAGTCACAGCTCACAAGCGAGGCGCAGGGCGAACTCCCAAGCCAGACACAACTGAACAAGCTCACGGCTGTTCACCCTGGAGTGGGGAGCGACGCTTCGGCGGCCGCCGCTTACATCAATAACTCTGATAACGTGTTTATCGTGGAGGACATGAAGGGCAACTTCCGTGTGCTGGGCAACGACAAGTGGCAAACCAAGTCTACTGTCGCGCAAGACCTCGGACAGGGTGCGACAGGCACTACTTCCACAACTATCAGCGTGGAGGCTACTGACGAGGTGCCTACCCCTTTCTATGTGGGGACTATCGACACAGAGGACGGCGAAATCGACTGCTCGAACAAACCTGCTGCTAAAGCGTAATAATTCCTGAGTTTCCGATGCGAAGGAGTGCTGCCAAAGGGGAATGCAAGGATTTGGAGGCGTTGCTGGATGACATCAACGTGCCAAATCTTGAGGTCCCCGACTTTGGCGACACTCCTTCTATACATAAGGACATTTTCGAGGAACGGAAGTTCAAGGCGTGGAAACAGGCCGACACGGCGGAGGCGAGGCGCGACTTCGCTCCACACAAACTTAAAATCGCCAACCGTGGAGGTGTGCTCTCCATCACGCTATGGAAGAAGTCGGTCTATGGGCGCACGCTGTCGGATATCAAGGCGGACGACAAGATGGTGCCGTTTTTCGCCGACAGCATCACGCCGGTGATCCGCTCGGTGCTGGGGCAGTTCCTCTCGCCCGTACACTGGGCGGTGGTGACTACGCCGAAGCGACGGCACAAGGTGAGGAACTTCGGCACAATGATAGCACAGAGCATCGCACGGCAAATGGGACTGCCGTTCTACGAGGACTGCGCAATCGCGCACTCGAGACATCGGGTGGGCGCGGTGTTCTCGCCGAACAACATCCCAACACAAAGCCACATTATCGTGATCGACGATTTCGTGACGACTGGGCAAACGCTGGTGTCGATGCAGAATCTGCTCGTTCCTCTCGGCAAGAACTGCGTGTTCTTCGCCGGCATCAACAATAAACTATAAAAATATGGACAACAAATTTACTGAACTGATGAAGCACTGGCTGGAGTCGCCGGCTGAGGAACGCGACTACGCGGTGGGTGCTCTCTATCTGCTTAGACTCACAGGCAATCAGATTATGTACCGTAATCTGGTGGCCAACCCGAAATCCAAGGCGGAGTTCATCGAGTACCAGCTTCAGAAATACTACAATTTCAGGGTGCAGAACCTGACACACGAGCAGGTGGAGATGATGCAGCGGCAGGTGGACGATATCGTGCAAAACGATATCCCGCTCGCTGCACAGGCCGATGAGCACAAGCGGGGAAAACGTGACGACCACGAGTGCCTGCCTGACAATATCAAGGCTAAATATGTGGAAAATCTCTCTATCTTGCAACGGATGCGTGAGGTGCACTTGCAACTGCGCTCGCTGTCGCTGGATTCCTCGCCATGCCCCGACTCGGAGCGTTATCCGTTCCTGAAGGAACTGATTGCACTCGACAAGAAGCTTCACCGCAACTGGGAGGAATACGACCATTTCGTGCCTGTCGACGACAGCACAAAGGATAAGGCTGCCAAATGAAACGCTCGACGGACATCAACGATCTGCTGAAGCCTCTTAAAAATACCCCCCCACCATCAACCAGGCGTACCTCTCCAGCGCTCTCCAGGTGGCGGATGTGCTGGAGTGGATTCTTGAACAGGTGGGCGTGGCGGAGATTTGGCAGACTTCGTTCTCTATCTCGGAGGAGTTCCTCAGAAGGCTCTATTTCATCTGCCGAGACAAGAGGGTGAGCCGTATCAGTCTTGTGCTCGACCACAAGGCGACTAACAAGACGCTGAAACTCTGGGCTTTCATATCGCAGGTGATCGAGAACACTTACCTCGCCGACAATCACAGCAAAATCCTACTGGTGCGCTCACAAGGCGGTGACACGGTGTCGGTGGTGACTTCACAGAACCTGACGCGGGGAAATCGGGCGGAATGCGCGTTCATCAGCACCGACCCGAATATTTTCAACACTTTATATGATCAGGTGAACGACCTGATTGTTAATCACTCAGTCCCTTTAAATGAACTATTCAGACAAAGAATTACAGCAGATTGAGAAGTTCGCTTCGATATATCTGACCATATCGGATATGGCGGTGCTGCTCAATATGCACGCCGAGGTGCTCCGAGATGACATCGCCGACCGCTCAACAGAGGTGTCCAAGGCGTATCACCGAGGTAAGGCGCTGTCGAAGGTGAAACTGCACTCGCAGGAGATGATGCTGGCTTCGGTGGGCTCGCCTCTCGCTATCGAGAACGCGCACCGTAATCTGCTTGACATGGAGGACGACGAATAAGCATGGCTAATCCTTCTGCTTTGGAAGTGTGCCGCACCGACCTCTTTACACGTGAGGCGGAACTGCGGGAGCGGTATCCACAATCCGTTGTGGATAAGGTGCTGCGTGTACGGGGAATGTACAACTGGTTTATCGCGAACCCTGACGGAACTGACCGGGAATTTGTCAACGAGCTCGTGCAAAGGCATGATGTGTCGAAGGTGACGGCGTACTCTGATCTCGCTGTGGTGAAGGCGATGCTGCCTCTGCTGGCGGCGACGAGCCGCGACTTTCACCGATGGCGGTTCAACGAGATGATAATGAACACGTACAAGATGGCGCAGAAACGCAAGGACACGAAGACAATGGAGCGTGCCGCCGCATCATACGCGAAATACAACCGGGTGGACTTGGAGGACGAGCAGGTGATGCCATACGAGATGATTGTGGTGCAACCGTTCACGGCCACTTCCGACCCTTCCGTGCTGGGCATTAAACCTATCCCGAACATCCAACGCAAAATCTCGGACATGATTAAGAAGTACAGGGCCGAGACTATCGACATCGAGGATGTGGAGTTTGAGGAGCCCGACCTTGAACTTGATTCTCTCTTCCCTTTAAATAACAACACGCAAAACAATGACGGAGAAGAGGATTTACTTTAACAACCCACAACGGCTGACGCAGTTAATCGGGGCTAACACTTCGGTCATCGTGGCGGGGCGACGGACGGGGAAAACGGACAGTATCGCCGCTCCGTTCGCTCTGCGAAACATGCAGCGTATGCAGGGCTCCACTGGCGGTATCGTGGTGCCTACGTTCAAGCACGGTCTGACAAACACGCTTCCCGGTCTGCTCGCCGCATGGAAGCGGTGGGGATTCCTGAACGGTGTGCACTATGTGGTGGGGCGACGGCCGCCGAAGTCGTTCAAGCGTCCGATTATCGAGCCGAACGACTATGAGCATGTCATCTCGTTCTACAACGGTTCGTGCGCCGTCATCATCTCACAGGACCGCCCAGGCTCGTCAAACTCGCTGACACTCTCGTGGCTGCTGGTGGACGAGGCTAAATTCATCGACTATCAGAAGCTGAAGGACGAGACGCTCCCTGCCAACGGCGGTATCAAGAGTTTCTTCGGGCGGCACTCGTTCAATCACGCAATGATGGTGCTCTCGGATATGCCGCAGACGCAAAAGGGGTCGTGGTTCCTGCACTATAAGGAGAAGATGGACCCGGATCTCATCCGAACTATCGAGGGCACGGTGTTCGAAATCTGGAAAACGAAGCAGCGGGTTCGCTCGCTGAACGAGAAGGGGGCGGAGGTTCCGCCGTATCTGAAGGGGTATCTCCGAAGGCTTGACCGCAGTCTCAACCAGCTGCGCTCGGTGGCTGTCTACTACAAGGAATACTCGTCTATCGAGAATCTGCAACTGCTGGGCGAGAACTACATCAAGCAGATGAAGCGCGACCTTACACCGCTGACTTTCCAAACCTCTATACTCTGTCAACGCATCGGTATCAGTAAGGACGGTTTCTATTCGTCAATGCGAGAGGCACACAAGTATGACGCATCTTCGTTCACGCATCTCGACGAATACATGCAAAACTCGCTCTTCACTCCTGATGGAGAGGTGTGCAAAAACTTTAAGATGGATTCCGCCGTCGATGCCGACGTGAAGCCTGATATGCCTATATGCATCGGTATGGACTACAACGCGAACATCAACTGGATTGTGGCTGGTCAACCCGACGGCCGACGGCTGAACATCATCAAGTCGTTCTATGTGAAGTTTGAAAGGAAAATTCCCGCTCTCATCGACGATTTTTGCACGTATTACAACGCTCACAGGAACAAGACGGTGGTTTTCTACTACGATGCTACGGCTCTCGGCTCTAACTATGCCGTCAATGAGCAGGATTTCCGCTGGGTGGTGGTGCATGAGTTCGAGCGTCACGGATGGAGGGTGGAGGCTGTCTATATCGGTAACCCTATGCGTCACGATGAGAAGTATCTGCTCATCAACCAGGGGTTCAGCGGTAAGCAGCGGCTGATGCCGTTCTTCAACCGGCAGAACAACGATGATTTGATTCTCGCCATTCAGGCGGCCGGGGTGAGCCATGGACTAAATGGCTTCCGGAAGGACAAGGGTGGGGAGAAACTCGCCGAGAGCGAGGAGGATCTGCTGGAGCACCGAACCGACGGAACAGACGCTTTCGATACGCTATACATCGGTTGCGAGAAGTTCCCTTTCCACGATACGATATCTTTCAATGTGTCGGGGGTGACGTGAGGGTGGGTGCCCTGCGGCTACGCCGCCCCTCGCTTTCGTGAACAGAGCCCCTCCCGGGGTCTCTGCCGTTCGGCTTCAATCACTAACGCATTTCTTTTTTTTGTCTTTTCCCTCGCCCGAAAGTAGTGCTATTTTTCGGCATGATTAAGATTTCTACAATTCCATCACTCGTGCTTTCCGCTTCCATCGGGGAGGTGGTCATACAGTCCGACAAAGATTATGTCGACCTCCAGTTCGGCACGGCTTTGAATCCCGAACTGCTCGTCGGCAGGTTCTACACATACAAGGGTGCGGTGACAGTGGACAACCTCCGCGATGTCGTCGAACTCGCCATCAGGGAGGCTGGCACTGCGATGATGGAGTTCGCCTTGGTCGCCACTAACGGTGACGAGGAGGCGACTGTGCAATTTAACGCTCTGCATTTTGACCGCCATATCGCTCTCGCAGAACCCGAAGACCTGCAACAGATGTTGAAGAGTCATTTCCTTACCGTCGCATCGGCGCGGCGCATCGCTCCGAAAAGCACGGTGCTCCTGTCGTGGGTGGTACAGCCCATGGAGGATATGGCATACAGCGCACACTGCGACTATATCGCCGACGGTGTGAATGGGCACTGCACGCTGACGCTGGGCCACGAGAATGTGACATCCTCCGCCCTCGATGTGGTGACTGTGGCGGTGGACAGCACGCAACTGGAGGCTATGGTTGCCAGCATGGTGGGGAAAAAGGTGCAGCTGACCATGTTCACGGTGACGTGCGGAGGCAGGGCGGCGACTTTCTTTATCGCTACGCAGATGCCGCAAAAGGCTTGCTTCTATTTCCGTAACGCGTTCAATGTGCCGGACCTTGTGGCAGTCCCTGCCGAAACAGTCGCGAAAACAACAGTCGAACGCTCGGTGGCGGTGCTGAACGAACGCTCGCAGTTCTATGACAGCACATGCAAGCAGTCGTTCGAGGTGCAGTCGGCGGCTCTGACACATGGGGAGTGCGCTCTGGCACAGCAACTCTTTACGGCCGACGACGCAAGGGTGCTATACGGATGCCAGGACGATGAGTCGGACTTCGACGCAATGCAGAAGATTCTGATCACCGACTCTACTTGCGAAATCTCGGACTTCCCAGAAAAACCGAACGCGGTAAAGTTCACGTGGCGCTTCGATGTGCGACGTATCGCTCTGCCTAACCCTGAGCAGGGCGGTATCTTCACCGAACCTTACAACTATGTATTCACATAACTCTGCATTATGGCTAAATCTATTCACATAACTACAGCTCGCGCAATACTGAACAGCGGCGACCCGGTGGACATCTCCCTCTGGAAGGCGAACGGGGAAATCATTCTCTTGCGGAACTGCATCTCCCTGCGATACGACTTCTATTCGGGAACTCGGAATATGAAGATTCTCACCAATGGACAAATACGCAAGGTTCGCGACTGCTGCATCTTTGCCGTCAATGGGTGCGAGGTGTTTTTGTAAACAACAACTGAAATGAAAAATATTCTGAATTACAACTCCGTGGAGAATTTGCCTGCAATGAAGGCAAGGGCGGTCTTTCAGGTGAACTCGGCTTCCGTGTTCAAGGAAGATATCGACATTCTGCCTGTCTCTATCAGCGACAATCTCAAATACATGCCGTGGGGCGGTGACAACAATATGCCATACGACATCCTACAGCTTATCGAGGACGATGAGACGCTCTCCACTTGCCAAATCTTCAACGCGGAGGTTTGCTATGGCAGCGGTCTGGTGTACAACTGCGATGACGCTGACAACGTGACAAGGGAGCAGGTGCAGGAGTTCTTGATGGACAACGACCTCGCGTCATACTTCCTGGGCGTATGCCAGGACCTGAAGCACTTCGGCTTCGCGGTCAGCGTGGTCATTCTCTCTAACGACGCTACGAAAATCGTGCGTGTCGTGCGGAAGGAAGCGTGCTACTGCCGTTTCGCACCTGCCGACAAGTACGGCAGAATTCCGCAGGTGCTGTACGCGAACTGGCGCAAGTGCGTCACCGACGAGAAACAGGTGGAGGCAATCGAACTGCTGGATATGGCCGCGCCGTGGCACGACCTGCAAGTAAGGCTCGCCAGTCGGACGAAATGCCGAAAGTTCGCCGTCCTGAGCCGGGTGCCTACGCCCGACTCGACTTATTATCCCATTCCGCACTACGCTTCGCTGTTCCGTGGAAAATGGTACAATATCAAGCAGCTTATCGGTATCGCTAAGGAATCGAAACTGAAGAACTCGGCCCCTATCAAGTACCAAATCGAAATCTCGCAGAAATACTGGGAGTCAATCTTCCGCTCGGAAGGTATCACCGACCGACGAAAGCAACAGAAGCGTATCGTGGAGGAGAAACAGTCCATTCTCGACTTCCTCACTGGCGCGGAAAACAGCGGAAAGGCGTGGTTCTCTACGTTCTATATCACGCCCGACGGTAAGGAACAGCACGATGTGGTGATACATAAGATTGAGGACAGCAAGGAGGGGGGCGACTGGAGCACGGATATTCAGGAGGCGGTGAACATGATTTGCTTCACAATGCGTGTGCACTCTAATCTCGTGGGGTCGGTGCCGGGAAAGGCGCAAACCAACAACAGTGGCTCTGACAAGCGGGAACTGTACACTATCGCACACGCGCTGCAAAAGCCATATCACGACCTGCTTTTTAACGTGCATCGTATCATCATTCGGTTCAATGGCTGGCGCGGCGTGCGCCCGGACAGCCCGTTTATACAACTCACTACGCTCGATGAACACGCCGACGCTAAAAAAGTGACTACACTATGATTATTGACTATGAACAGCAATTGCGAGAACTCGTGCCTAACGTGTTCGCAACGGTGAAGGGGGAAACGCCTCTTTCAACAAAAATCGCTCCGTTCGTCTCTTCGGCGGAGCAGTGGATAATCAGCACGTTCACCTCGATGGAGGTGATGCGGCAAATATGCCACCTTGAGGACGGCACGCCTATCAAGGTGACGGTGGAGCGTGCAGTGGTCTGCGAGGCGATGCGAACGGCGATTCCGTCGCTCGACATCGTGCTCACGCCTAACGGCTTCGGGGTGGTGAGCAATCAGAATATCGCTCCGGCAAGCAAGGAGAGGGTGGAGAGGCTTATCGCTTCGCTTACCACACAGCGCGACGATCTGCTTGACTCGCTGCTCTCTGAACTGCAAGGCATCCAAGGGTGGAAAGGAACAAAGCAATATCAGTTCTTCGCCGCTACGCTTTTCCCAACGCTCGAACTTTCCGCTCTGTGCGGCTTCAAATCCGAACGATGGGAGAAATATCTGGAACTGAGACAAAGGGCTATCGAGGCGGAGGAATCGCTGGCGGAGGAATATTTCTCGGCACAACTGATGAAGGAGTTCCGGCTGGCGGTGGTTAGCGGTGAAATCTCGGATGAGTTCGCTCCAGTCATCCGGGGCGTAAGGGCGCAGGTGGTGGCGATGATTGGCGGAGAACCAATCAGCACTCGGCGTATGGTGGACTTGGTGAACTTTATCCGCAACCGCCCTGAATCATTCTCGGCATGGCACAACTCCAGCACAGCGGAACTTTTCACGCCGCCTGTGTTCAAGAACAAGAAAAAGTCGGGCGGGTATTTCTTCTGATATGGAATCTGTCAATATAAATATCAATCTGCCTTCCTCGTGGGAGGAACTCGACGATAAGATGCTGCGCTATGTGTACGCGCTTATCGCAAAGGACTTCTCTATCGACGAGGTGAAGGTGTTGGCTCTGGTGAAATGGGGAGGGTGCCGTGTGCTCGGACGCGACAAGGGGCAGAGGTTCCTGCTCTCTTTCGGTAAGGAGGTGGCTGTGGTTCAATGCGTGCAGCTGGCACAGGTGATGACGTTCCTGGACTGGCTGGAGAATATCCCTGCAACTCCCGTGAGGCTGGCGAAAATCAGACGGCACCGACCAGTGGCGGGGGATTTCCAAGGGGTGCCGTTCGAGAAGCTTATCATCGCCGAAAACCTTTATCAGGGGTTCCTCGCCACTCGCAACGATGAGATGCTCGATGAACTCGCCGCTGTGCTTTATCCCGGTCTGTCGGGAAAGCTTGCGCCGGAGGAAAGGATTAGCGTTTTCTACTGGGTGGCGGCACTGAAAAATATGCTGGCAATGAGGTTCCCGGATTTCTATCAGCCGACTTCCGATGACACGCAGAATCTGCTCGGCTCTGAACGGGCCATCGGAACTGTCCTTCAGGAGGCGATGGACGCGCAAATCCGTGCGCTCACAAAAGGCGACATCACTAAGGAGAGTGAAATCCTCGCGATGGACACGTGGCGCGCGCTGACGGAACTGAATGCGCAAGCAAAGGAATATAAACAGATTAACGAGAAAATCAATGACAAAAAGTGACTGGAACGCCACAGGGTTTTTTGAAGCACTGATGGCGAAAAACAAACTGGCCATCGCAGAGGGTTTCTCTTTCTGCAAGGTGTCGGGGCTGGAGGGTTTCGAGGAGGCTCTGCACGCTATGCAGTACGCCTCGGCGTTCTGCTGCGTGTCGGACATCGCCGACGGATACACGGAACTGAATAACACGCCGCGAACTCGCAGGGTGAAGACGGTCTTTCTCGCCATGCGCCACGCGGTCGACGATATGCAGGCTTGGAACGAGTGCATGGAGGCGATGCGGGAACTGTTCCGGCAAATGATGTCGGTGCTGACGCTGGAACGAGTGAAGCTGGAGCAGAACTGCATCTACCTCGATTCTCGAATCTCGTTCAACGAGATCGACAGATTCTTTTTCTCGGGGTGCGCGTGCGCTTACTTCCAAATCGCCGTGGATGTATATACCGACTTGAGATACAATGAGGATGAGTGGCAGTGACAAGCAACTGGAGGAAAGACGGAAGTACGTTACGGCTTTCAACTCTACGATGATTAAGATTTGGCGAGAGCGGATCACTCTGCTCGGTGTGATTGACACAGGGGCTCTCTACCGCTCAACTATCGCCGTGGCCATGAACGCTGACGGAAAGTTTACGCAAATCTCGCTGGAGCAGTCGTTCAACACTTACGGCATCTTCCAGGACTACGGTACCGGCAGGGAGGTGCCAAGGGGGAACAGCGGTGACATCGGACGGGACAAGGTGAGAAAACGACGACGTTGGTTCTCGACAAAATATTTCGCCTCGGTGATGAACATTCAGGAGTTCTTCGCCGACAATCTCGGCAGACAGTTCTGCAACGCTGTGTCGAACGCGCTCAACCCCGACCTGATGCGCAAATCCGTAACTCGGCAATGAATATAATGTGAGGTGTCTTTTAAGATGCCTCTTTTTCCTGTTTATTTTGATGTAAAAAGATAATTGTATGGCTATTGACACTACCGCTCTTAACAAACTCATCACACACTTCCGCGCGCTCTCGCAGAAGGACAGCGTGTCGCCCGAATCGCTCGGCTCGCTTCTGCAAAAACTCGCCGACCTGCTCGCATCGTGCCCAGCCGACAGCGAGGTGAGCAATGCGCTGAATTCCGTTAACCGCACAATCACATCTCTGCAATCGGACTTGCAGAATATCGCAAGGTCGGCTGTCACCACCGACGAACTCAGTAAGGCCCTCAAAGGTAAGGCTGACGACTTCGCTTATTATGTGGACAAGGACACAATCGAGTTCCGCCCCGGTACGCTGAAAGTGGCTTCACAGCAAATCGCTATGGCAATCGCCGACATTGTCAACAGCAATAAGCTGCGTGACAAGAATATCGAAGCCAAGGCGGACACGGCGGAACTGCATGTGGTGCTGGCGTCAATGGGAGTTACTCTCGACAATCTGGACAGCACTGGCGACTCCGCGATTATGTATGTGGGAAGCGTGGGCGATATCTACTACAGTGAGGGGAAAGAACATCTTTTCTTTAAAAAGTCAGAAACGGAAACAATCGACCTCGGAGAGCCGAACGACAAAAAAATCTACGCCAACGCCATGACTAAACGCCTGTATATATGGAGAGGCGGCAAATGGCAGCAGTGCGGCGGAGGTGCAACACAGATTGACGCATATATGATAGCCAAACAAAACGGCTACGAGGGTACGGCAGAGGAATTTTACCAAGGATTCAACAATAATGAGCGAGGTGTTATCTATTTGGATATTAACGACTCTACAAAATTGCGTGTGCTTGGCGCCGAACGCTACCTCAATGACGAATATGTGCCGTTCATCTTCCGTAAGACCAGAAAGGCGAACACATACAAGGTAAAGAAAAATGGGGAATTAACGCGTTACCACGAGAAAACCCGTAAAGGCTGGCATCCAATGGGGCAAATCGGTCAATGCGCCGTGGATAAAAATGGCGTGGTGAGCGTAAGAAAAGATGTCTTTAAAAACGGAGAAAGCAAAGAAATGAGCACACTCCCAGAATATTTCGTGCAAGAGGGGTGGCTTGTGTGCGGAGCGGGTCAAGAAGGAGGGCCTAAAACTACGGTCCCCTATGGGAGATCCAGGATAGATCTGGAGAAAGAATGTGTACAAGATGAAACGACTGGAATGATGCGTACAAAATGGCGCAGAGTGAGGCTTTTGTACGGAATCGCATTCATCAAAAAGAAATATGTGGACAAGGTCAAGAGGCTCGACCTGAGCCAGCTCGCTACGAATATCGCCACTTTCCACCTGTGCTGGGACGGCACGCAATACGTTCCAGAAGGCAATCTTGAAGAATGGTCAGACAATTTCCATTGGATTTTCAACAAATAAAAAAAACGTGGCACAAAACCACGCCTTCAAATCCCGGTGTGGCACAAAGCCAACATGGGTTCTTAATTCCGCGAGCGCAAAGCCGCACGGACAACAGTGCAAATATAATGATTTTTTACGATTTTACAGAATATGAGCGAGAAAAAAGATACATCACATAAAGTGCAGCTGATTTGCGCCGTGGTGCTGATAACACTCGGCGCAGGACTGCTGGTGGCAGGATTCAGCGTGCCGCCAACTGGGGTCATCGACGGCTCTGTGCTGGTGGCGTTCGGGGAAATACTGACGTTCGTTGGCTCGCTTTTCGGAATAGATTATCACTATAAATACAAAAACAAATGAGACAGATTAACGAAATTATCATCCATTGCGCCGCAACCCCGGAGGGAAGAAACTTCACCGTGGCGGACATCGACCAATGGCACAAGCAGCGAGGATGGCGCGGCATCGGCTATCACTTCGTGATTTACATCGACGGCTCTGTGCACAAGGGCCGTCCGGTTGATGAGGTGGGGGCGCACTGCCTGGACCACAACGCCCACTCTATAGGGGTGTGCTACATCGGGGGATGCACCGCTGACGGCAAGCGGCCGAAGGACACGCGCACGCCAGCGCAGAAGGCCGCCCTCAGGAGGCTTGTCGGAGAACTGCGAAAGCAATACCCACAAGCAAGTGTGCACGGTCACTGCGAGTTCGCCAACAAGGCGTGCCCTGCATTCGACGTGAAAAAAGATGGCCTATGCGACTTGTGACAATCTGCACACTCGCACTCGTGCTTTCGGTCGCCTCGTGCTCGTCGCACCGAAAGATCCAGGCGACTGCATCGCTGAACACTGTAAGGCATGACTCGGTGAAGTCTGTGCAAACAGACAGCGCAGCAGTGAATCTGATGAGCTCGTTGGCCATGAGCTTCGACGGCCTGGAGGTCTATTACATTCCGTCGGATAGCGGACTGCCCGAAATACTGCCGATGATGGGGAAAGGGCTGCTGAAGTATCGCGAAAAGGATTCAAAATCGCAACTGACAGCAAACGGCATCATCGCACTGAAAGCAAGAAGGGCATCGGTAGGAGCAAAACAAGATGTGAAAGCCGAAAAAAAGGCTCTCGCCGCCTCGGAAAGTTCACAGCACCTATCACACAACGAAGCGAGCGAAAGCAAGGAGCAGGAGGAGAAAACAAAGGTGTACGAACCGCCCGACAGCAAGGTGACAGCCGTGGTGGTCGTGCTGGTGCTTATCGTGGTGGCCACTACGGTGGCTATAAGGATATATGTGAGATTCCATAAACAAGAAGTTGTTAAGTGAAAGGCGAGCCGTCCGTGATGGACAGCTCGCTTTTTATATGTATTGAACAAAAATATTACTGTGATATGATACAATAGTCTAACAAATGAGTTACATTTGTATATGGAATGTCAGAAAAGGCTGTGAAGGAGTTCTCGAAAGAACTTGCAGAAGCAGAATTTTAGGACATACCATTTTTCCGCATTACACACAACAGACCACATGAGGCTGCGCCCAAAATAGGCGCAGCCTCTTTTTTTATTTCTTTTTTTTGTTTTTTTTCTTGATTTTATTTGATTAATGCTTGCACAATTCAAACAAAAGCAGTATCTTTGTAACGTAATCAATGAGGGATTACAAAGGAGAATTAACCTGCCTGCAAGTGGTTAAAATAAACCCCCAAAAACTTAAAAAGATGAAAGTGCGAATTTATCTTAAAGTTTGGAAAGTAAGGATTAGCTTTGAAATAGCAATCTAAAATTCCAAAGGGGGAGCGGAAGCTCCCCCGATTTGGGGGTTTGTTTTTTTTCTTCTACAAAATTATAAAAAATATGGTGAACGAAAAAACTCCATGGGGAGGAAAACGTGAGAATGCAGGGCGGAAGCCCACGCACGGAAAAAGGATAACGCTGTCGGTGAGAGTGAGCGAGGAAGCGAAAGCAAGGCTCGACGCTTTCTGCGCCGCAAATGCATGCAGCCAGTCAGACGGCATCGAGAAAATACTGAGGTCGTTATAGGTATTATCGGGGGAGTGCATTTGCTCTCCCCTTTTTTTGGAAGCCGTTACTAAACCTTTGGCGGTTGTCTGCGACGGTGGCGAGTGCCACATTGTCCGTCCCGCCCTCCCGAAGCCGACAAGGCTTCAAGCCGAACTTGCTGCGCTACATCGCCGCGGCGGCTAAACAGGGCTGCGCAAGCAAGAGTGACAACCAGTCGCCCATAAGCGTAACTGGAGAATGTGGACACATTACACACGGACACAGCACGCCCACGCTCGCACAAAAGCTCGTTGGAGGCGTAACGTGGCCGTGCTCCATTTTGCCCACATACTCCATCGGCTGCGCCGTCCGCAGGACAACTTGCACTCACGCCCCCTCCGCCCTGTATCGCTCGATCCGGCATTCGCTCACAGCATCGGCACAAAGCCCCGTCTGCTTCTTTTCCCAAAAGCGGAGGCACTCGCTGTAACGCCCCGTAAAGGGGCAGAGAGGTGGCGGCAGCCACAGCGCACGGCGGCTCACTCCGAAGCTGCGGCTTCCACGGACTGCTCACCAGGCACGGCAGTACGAGCAAATCACGGTCGGCGGTCGGGGCGGGTCATAGCCCTATGTGGAGGAAACTACGTTCCTGCACAAAAGGCTATCACCCTCTGTGAACAGCCCGACCGCCAACCTATGCTCCAACTGCCGTGCCTGCCACGCAGCCGCTTCAGCACAACGCTTCGGGCAGAGCCACCGCACACACAGGCCTCACACTCTGTTATCCCGCCCACAAGCCCCGATGCACGGTGAAATCGAGTGCACAGACTGCATTTCGAGCCGAAGGCTTGCCGCTCCACTGCTTCAGAGCCTGTCGGGCTGTCTGTCCGTGGCGGTGCCGCACAGCAAGTCACACGGCTACACGCCACAACACGCTTCTACGCCATTCGGCTTCGGCGGAGCCGCCACTGCCAGCCCAACGCTCAAAAGCCGCTACGCTACGCCTTCAACACTACATTCGCGCGCACTCCGATTTCAACGTGCATCGCCATCACCTCGGCTAAAGCCGAGAGAGCGGTAGCCCACACGCACACAAAATCGGCAATGCGACTTTGTGATGCGCATGGGGAGAGTTCACCGCACAATGGGGGAGAGGGGGGCGAACAACACGGCGGTGGCATATTCCGAGATGCTCGGCAACAAGGAAAAGGGAGGCTCTCGGCAGGGCGGTGGGGGGTCTTTACAGACAGTAGTTAAGGGAAATCCCTTAACAATCCCTCTAAACGGCTGAATAACAGCCGTCGGAAAGTTTCAACACTTTACGAATTGAAACTTTCGGGAATTTCTGCGACTTTATCACACTATATACACGCTGTGAATGTGTGATTTAAGGCGCAGAAATTCCGCCACTGCGTGAAGGTCACTGTATAAATACTGGCGAAAGGACAACAGACCGTTTCGCCAGCCTGCGCCGTGTTTGCCGTGTCCTTTTCTTTGTGGATTTTTCGGCTCAAATTTGTAGCAAACAGCAACAAATTTGAGCATTTATAATTTATGGCAAATTACAACACTACGGCTAAAGTCACACTTTCGGTGAACGGCAGACAGGCGCAACAGGTGCTCTCCACTCTTCAGGCGGAGGCACAATCGCTGGAACGAAAAATCGCCAAGGCCGCCACCGCAGGCGACAAGGCGACAATGAAGAAACTACAGCGTGAACTGACTTCGACCAACCGTCTTATATCACAACTACAAGGCTCTGCCAACACTGCCGAGCAGGTGCTGCGACGACTGGACAAGGCGACACCGAAGGAGTTGCAGAGAACACTGCGCACACTGAACGCACAACTGAACAGCATCGAGCGTGGAAGCGCGGCGTGGAATGAGCATATCAACAAGATTAGGCGTGTGAAGGAGGAACTGGCGGCGGTCAACCGCCAACTGTCGGTGCAGCAGTCAAGATGGGAGAAACTCAACAACTGGCTAAACAATACGCAGACGGCGTTGATGGGTATTGCCGCCGCCTTCGCCGGCTTGGTAATGGCAGGAAGAAAGGCGGTGAACACTTACGCAGAAATGGAGGAACAGCTGGCTGGCACGAGAAAATACACCGGATTGAGTGAGGAGTCGGTGCTGAAACTGAACGAGGCGTTCCAGAATATGGACACGCGCACATCAAGGCAACAGCTGAATGAGCTTGCGCAAGAGGCTGGTCGCCTCGGCAAGAATACGCTTGAGTCGGTTCAGGGATATGTGGAGGCGGCAGACATCATACACGTGGCTCTCGATGACCTCGGCGAAGGTGCTACACAGACCATCGCAAAACTCACGAACATCTTTGGAGTGGACAAGATGCTCGGCACGAAAGAAGCGATGCTGGCGGTAGGCTCGACGGTGAACGAGCTTTCGCAGAACTGCACCGCCTCAAGTTCCTACCTCGTGGAGTTCGCACAGAGAATGGCGGGTATCGGTGCGTCGGCAGGGCTCACCATTCCGTGGGTGTGGGACAAGAGAAACTTCGCTTCGCCACTGCCTCACTGGACACTGACGGAGTTTTTCGAGAAACTGGAGCTGTTCCTTGATGCGGAGTTCGACATCGACCACCGAGACAAGCACATCCATTTCGCCTACACACAGACGATGCTTGCAACACAGCCGCCCGTGAAAGTGGAGAATGTGCTTGAAGAGCATTCCGTGTCCGTAACGATGGAGGACGAGAACTGCGACTACCGCGAGGCTAACAATCTCGCATACTCGGAATGCGAGCACAACATGTGGAAGTTCTATTCATGCGACTGGTTCATCAAGGCTTGGAAAGACAATGTCGTTAAATATGCCACGCTCTCCGCGCTGTTGACGGCGAACAAGGGGCTGGCTGTCGATGGCTCTACAGGAAGAGGCTCGAACATTCACAAAGTGTTTTACGCCGCAGACGTTGACACTTATTTTGTGGTAAGGGCTATCGAAAAAACGCTCATCAAGGAGGACAAGGTCATGCCTAACAGCTACTCATATAGATATGTGCTCCAACCTGTCAACACGTTCGGCACAAGAATCGTCGACGAGAGCGACGATGCGGACTGCAATGAGATAGATTTCGTACCGGCATGGATAGACTACACGGAGAAGAAATACGGCAACTGCCTGTGTCTTCCATTCACAGGAAACGAGGGAGCGACAGAAAGCACAACAGCAGGAAGTACCGGAAGCATTTTACAAGACTATAAGGCGAAAGTTGACGGAACATTCTATCAACCGTTTTCCGTGCAGTCGTTAGAGGCTGGCGACAGCGAGAAGAAAAGCGAGTATTACAATAAGATATACTTGGGATGGTGGAATGGGGAAACGGACTTCAAGGGGAAACTGCCTTATCCATTCGTCGATGATGTGGTAATCAACGAGGACTGGAGCGGATATTTCCGAACGAAAGCCGCTTTTCGACTGAACAGCAAAAAGGCAATCGAGAGCAGAATCGTGTACAAGATAGACACGAAGAGGAAATACACGTTCAAGTTCCTGGCCGACACACTGCCGAGCCCTCGCGCAATCTTCCATATCCGTGGGAAAAGGTATGTGTGCGAGAAACTGACAGCGACTTTCTCCAGGGAAGGAATGTCACAACTGGTGAAGGGCGATTTTTGGCAGGTCATCGACTAAAAGCCCTTTCCCTTGGTGCGTGTGTAGATTCCCTCCATATCTGTGTCAATGTCCTTGATGCGGAAGGTCACCTCACAGCGTGGAGGTATCGTCTCGGGCAACTGGGGCACTAAGCGGTCTATCACTGAATCAACATTGCTGAAACCAATATCGCACAGCTCCGCCACTACCTCGCCCTTGAAGTAGGCCCTGCCGCTTACCATTCGCTTGGGCGAGAGGCGGAACTGCTTCGAAAGCGGATTGTCGATGTCGTCGGCTTCTCCCTGCTTGCTCCTTTTGGTGCTGAACAAGACAAAGTCTATCACTTTCGCGTTCAGCTCCCAGGCCGGGGTGAAGTCGAACTTGATATAGCCCCGTGTCACAGCGTGGCCGTGGCTGTGGTTCATCGCAAAACCGACCTCGGCGATATTAGCTCCGCAGTCGTTCTGCGCCACAGTCGCCCAAGAGTGGCGAAAGGTATAGACACAGTACCATCGGTCTTTACGCAATCCCATCGACTTGCAAATGCGCTTGATGCCGTGGTTCACGTTGGCATTGAAGGAGTCGGAATCGCGATAGCGCAAGTGGAAATTGAAAAGATAGGGGTCGTCGGGTTCTGTCTTGTATTTCTCCAACAACGGCCGTATCACTGGCTCGACACGCATTTCAATATATGCCTCGTCACGACGGCTGTTGCGGGTCTTGGCGCGCTTGTAGCAGATGAGTCCTTTGCGGTAGTCGGACTTCTGCAAGTTGTAAAGGTCAACGGAGTTGATGCCGGCAAGGCAAAACACGAGCTTCGCGACATCGTGCCCAAGTTCCGGAAGTGGGTCGCAAAGCCTGCTCTCAGGAAAGGGAGCGGCGAAGAACTTGCGCAAGTTCTCTGGCGAGATGGCACGCTTGGTCGTGCGGTCGCTTTGGGGAATGACAACTTTCGGCCATGGATTGGATGCAATCTGAATCAAGCCAGTGTCGTAGTCGTTGTATTCCAAAACCGCCGCACGGAAAATCTGCCTGACACAGACAGGGTACATCTCTTTGGCTCGATGAGTTTTCGCCAAACTCTCGATCCAAAAATTGACAGCCATTGAAGTCAGTTGAGAGAACTTGACATCCGTGGTGCCCAAGTAACGCTCAAGATGAGCCACGGCAAGCCTGTAGTTCCTGGCACTCCGAAGCCGCCCGTCCTCAATCAACTTCGATACATACTTACGAGCGTAAGAACTGAAACTGATGGAACGCTCATCGATCGTGAGGAAGTCAATAACTTCCCTCAAAGTCCAGGCAGAAAGATTCTGCTTGTTCAACTTTTTGGTGAACTCCAAAATCTTACGAGTGCAGTAATTCAACACGTAATTGTCGAGGATTTCTTTGTTTTTCGAAACGTCGGCACGGTGAACAACCTTATCGGTTTTTATATAACCCACTTTTCTACAATGGGTTACGCGTATGTAAACTGGGTAAAAACCATCTACGCGCATCTTCTGAACAACAGTCTTAAAAGTAGCCATAATTAATTAAATAACAGTTAGTTAGAAACAATTTTAAACGCTCTAAACACTCTAAACAAAGCCCAAAACACTCTCAACAATCTCTAAACACGTCCGTTCATTTGGCACAAAAAGTGTGTCCAAATGAACGAGCCGTATAAGAACAGTTTAGGCTGTAACCCCTGTTTGTTCAGAGAATTACAGCCTAACTTTACCTTTAAAGGAAAATCCCTTTATTCTTCTACCGCAGCCTGCGCCGCTGCTACGCGAGCGATGGGGACGCGGTATGGAGAGCATGATACGTAGTCGAGGTTGAGTTTTGCGCAGAACTTCACTGATGAAGGTTCGCCACCGTGCTCACCGCAAATACCTACGTTCAAGTCGGCCTTAGTTGAGCGACCACGTTCGGTACCCATCTTCACGAGTTGGCCAACACCTGATTGGTCAAGGATTTCGAATGGGTCGTTTTTGAGGATGCCAAGTTGCTTGTATTGACCGAGGAACTTAGGAGCATCGTCGCGAGAGTAACCGAAGGTCATCTGAGTAAGGTCGTTGGTACCGAATGAGAAGAAGTCGGCGATTTCAGCGATTTCGTTAGCCACGAGAGCCGCACGAGGCACTTCAATCATTGTACCTACCTTATAGGCAACAGTCGCGCCACGTTCTTCAAACACTTGCTTAGCAGTGTTGTTGATGATGTCGGCTTGACGCTTGATTTCTTCCTTGACGCCCACCAGTGGCACCATAATCTTTGGATGCACATCGATGCCGCGAGCCTTCACGTTGAGAGCAGCCTCAATGATAGCGCGAGCTTGCATTTCGGTGATTTCTGGATATGTGTTGCCCAAGCGGCAGCCACGGTGACCGAGCATTGGGTTGAATTCTTCGAGTGAAGAGCAGATTTGCTTAATCTGGTCGAGAGCCATGCCAGTTTCGTTAGCGAGTTCACGCATAGTTTCGAGCTGATGAGGAACGAATTCGTGCAATGGTGGGTCGAGCAGACGGATAGTCACATCGTAGCCGTCCATAGCCTCAAACATACCCTCGAAGTCGCCACGTTGGAGAGGGAGGAGCTTAGCAAGAGCCATTCTGCGGCGTTCCACAGTATCTGCGATAATCATTTCGCGCATAGCCTTGATGCGTTCGCCTTCAAAGAACATGTGTTCGGTACGGCAAAGGCCAATACCCACTGCACCAAACTTGCGAGCCACCTTAGCATCACGAGGGCTATCGGCGTTGGTGTAAACCTTCATCTTGGTGTACTTTTCTGCGAGGTTCATGATTGCAGAGAAGTCGCCGCTGATGTCGGCATCTACAGTTGATACGAGACCATCATAAACTTCACCGGTAGAGCCATTGATTGAAATCCAATCACCTTCTTGATAGGTCTTACCACCCATCACCACGGTTTTAGCCTTGTAGTCAACCTTGATTTCGCCAGCACCTGACACGCAGCACTTACCCATACCACGAGCCACAACAGCAGCGTGAGAGGTCATACCACCACGAGCGGTGAGAATACCTTGAGCCACGGTCATACCACGAAGGTCTTCAGGTGAGGTTTCGATACGAACCATAATCACCTTTTCGTTACGTTGTGCCCATTCTTCTGCATCATCAGCGAAGAACACAATCTTACCAGTGGCAGCACCTGGAGATGCAGGCAGACCCTTAGCCATCACCTGTGCATGTGCCATAGCGCTCTTGTCGAACACTGGGTGGAGAAGTTCGTCGAGTTTACCTGGCTCCATACGCTTGAGCACGGTCTTTTCGTCGATTTCGCCTTCACGAAGAAGATCCATTGCGATCTTCACCATAGCAGCACCGGTGCGCTTGCCGTTACGGGTTTGGAGAAGCCAAAGCTTGCCATCTTGAATGGTGAACTCCATATCTTGCATATCCTTATAGTGGTCTTCAAGGCGAGCCTGAATTTCAACGAGTTGAGCAGCACACTCAGGCATTGTTTCTTCGAGTGAAGGATATTTTTCCTTACGTTCTTCTTCGCTAATGCCTTGGAGCTTAGCCCAACGACGACTGCCTTCGGTCATGATTTGTTGTGGGGTGCGCACACCAGACACCACGTCTTCACCTTGAGCATTGATGAGGTATTCACCGTTAAAGAGGTTTTCGCCTGTACCAGCGTCGCGAGAGAAGCAAACACCAGTTGCAGAAGAATTGCCCATATTACCATATACCATAGCTTGCACGTTCACTGCGGTGCCATAGCTTTCTGGAATTTGGTTCATCTGACGGTAGAGAATAGCACGTTCATTGTTCCAGCTGTCAAACACAGCGTAGATTGCGCCCCAAAGTTGATCCCAAGCGTCGGTAGGGAAGTCCTTACCAGTATTTTCCTTAACAGCCTTCTTAAAGAGTTTAACAAGTTGCTTCAAGTCGTCAACATCGAGTTCGGTATCAAACTTCACACCCTTAGCGGTCTTCACTGCTTCGATGATTTCTTCGAATGGGTCGATATCATTCTTGTTTTGTGGCTTCATGCCGAGCACCACGTCGCCGTACATCTGCACGAAACGGCGGTAGCTATCCCAAGCAAAACGCTCGTTACCCGATTTCTTAGCAAGAGTTTCAGCCACTTCGTCGTTGATACCCAAATTCAACACGGTATCCATCATACCTGGCATTGAAACTGGAGCGCCTGAGCGAACTGACACGAGCTGTGGATTTTGTGGGTCGTTGAATTTGTAACCTGTAAGGCTCTCGATATGATGCACAGATTTGATTACATCTTCTTTAATCAGATTCACAACTGCCTCACGGCCTTGTTCGTTATAGATTTTACATACATCACAAGTGATTGTAAAACCTGGAGGAACAGGAACACCGATAAGGTTCATTTCAGCCAAATTGGCACCTTTGCCGCCAAGAAGTTCCTTCATGTCGGCGCGTCCTTCGGCATTACCGTTGCCGAATGTGTAAATTGTCTTCATTAACCTTGTGGATTATTAATTAACTACTTATAATACAATCAAATATAATCAAATACCGCTACTAATAAATCATTCACAGTATTGCTATCTAATTATCTTTTACTTTTAGAGATGCAAATATACTTAATTTTTACGACATATCCATAAAAGTTGCACACATAATTGCATTGTGCGCAAAAAAATCATATCGCTTTACACACTAAATGGATATTTTTAGTACTATTCAGTTTTCATAAATAAATGTTATTCGTAACTTTGCAGAAAATTTAACAAAGTAAACAGACTGTTTTGAGTAGAAAAAGAAAAAATCTGCCCGTAGTAGAAGGGCTTGAGATAACTAAAGTGGCAGCCGAGGGTAAAAGCATCGCTCGTTGGAACAACTTGGTGGTGTTTATACCATTTGGTGCTCCTGGCGATGTTGCCGATGTGAAAATCGACCGCAAGAAACACAGCTTTTGCGAGGGTCACATTGTGAATTTGGTAAAGCCAAGCGAAATTCGCACAGAGCCAATGTGTGAGCATTTCGGTGTGTGTGGCGGTTGCAAATTCCAGCACATTCCTTACAGCTACCAGTTGCAATTCAAGCAACAACAAGTAACCGACGCGCTGGAGCGTATCGGCAAAATTGAATTGCCCAAAATCAACGACATTCTTGGTTCTGCAGAAACCACACACTATCGTAATAAATTGGAATTCACCTTCTCTAATAAAAGTTGGCTCACCTTTGAGCAACTGAACAGCGGGGAAGAGTTCTCCGACCGTGATGCCGTAGGTTTCCACATTCCTGGTGCATTCGACAAGGTGCTCAACATCAATAAATGTTGGCTCCAAGACGACATTTCAAACGAAATGCGCAACTTCATTCGCGACTACGCAAAGAGCAAAGGCTACACATTCTATGATATACGCAACAATGTGGGCTTGATGCGAATGATGATGGTGAGAATCACAAGCGGTGGCGAAATCATGCTCGTGGTGGTATTTGGCGAAAACGACGAATCTGCTGTAAAAGACATGATGAACGCTGTGGCAGAAAAGTTCCCACAAATCACCAGCTTGATGCATGTGGTGAACACCAAGCTGAACGACTCACTTGGCGACCAAGTTTTCGTACTCGATAAAGGCAAGGAATACATTGAGGAAGAAATGGAAGGACTCAAATTCCGCATCGGTCCTAAATCATTCTACCAAACCAACTCTCGCCAAGCCTACGAACTCTACAAAGTGACAAGAGGCATGGCAAAACTCACTGGCGAGGAACTTGTTTACGACCTTTACACAGGCACCGGCACCATCGCCAACTTTGTGGCACGCCAAGCAAAGAAAGTGATTGGCATAGAATATGTGCCAGAGGCGATTGAAGACGCAAAACTCAACTCAAAAGTGAACGGCATTGAAAACACACTGTTCTATGCTGGCGACATGAAAGACATTCTCACAGATGACTTTGTGAGCAAGCATGGCACCCCCGACGTGATGATCATTGACCCACCTCGCGCTGGTATGCACGAGGATGTAGTGGGCGTAATTATGAATGCAGAGCCCAAGCGAATCGTGTATGTAAGCTGCAATCCAGCCACCCAGGCACGAGATTTGGCAATGCTCGACGCTAAATATAAGGTGGTGGAAGTTCAGCCAGTTGACATGTTCCCACACACGCAGCATGTGGAAAACGTGGTAGGTTTAGAGCGCAGATTTTAAGAGAACTCGATTGGAAGTGCAACTTCTTCCATAGAAAACTATACAATTAGAGGTGTGGCCACATGGCTGCACCTCAATTTGTGATAAAACATTGCTGTTGTTGTGCTATATTTATCCATTTTCTTCAAATTTAGCACATTGGACCAAAAAATCAGTATTTTTAGCCATCTGTGAAATGATGAAATTGTCTAATTTTGCAAACTGAAATGATTTGTACACATAATTTATTATCAGACTTCCGAAAAGTGAATACATTACGCTATATCTCCATTTTAATTTTCAGTGTTTTTTCCATTGTTGCATCTGCCCAAACTTCCTACCTATTTAAAGGTGTGGTGAAGGATTCGATTGCCGATGAGCCAATTCCTTATGCCTCTATCTATGTGGTGGGTACTAAGACCGGCGTAGTGGCAAGCGTGAATGGTCAATTCTCATTCCATTCAAAATCAAAACACCCAGAAATCCGACTCCAAGCAGTGGGCTACGCCAACAAAGTGGTGAAACTGAAAGGTGGGAGCAATGCGGAAAACGTGGTTTACATGTCGTCATCGACAAAGACTCTTGACGAGGTGATTATTAAAAAGCACCGCGAAAAATACACCAAGAAAGGAAATCCCGCCGTTGAGTTCATCAACAAGGTGAGGGAAAGAATGCACGAAACCGATCCACGCAATCACCAGTATTTCGTATATGACAAATACGAAAGATTCACCTACGGTTTGAACGACCTTACTGCTTCCGACACAAAAGAACTGTCGAAGAAATACAACAAGATTAAGGAATTTATTGATTCTTCAGATGTGACCAACAAGAAGATTCTCACCATTTCCTTGAATGAAAAGTTCAGTACCGAATATTACAGAAAAAGTCCAAGCACACACAAAGAATACATTGAGGCACAGCAACATGTGGGACTTGACGAATCGTTCGACCCCGAGAATATCAAAAAGTTTATGGACGACGCTTTCCGTGAAATTGATGTTTTCCAAAACGACATCAAATTCATGCAAAACCGCTTCGTAAGCCCACTGTCGAACATCGGCACCACATTCTATAAATTCTATCTCAACGACACCACCATGGTTGACGGAGAAAAGTGCGTGGAAATCGACTTTGTGCCACATAACAGTGTATCGTTCGGTTTCATTGGTCGAATGTATTTCCCCGTCAACGACAGCACTTTGTTCTTGAAAAAATTGACAATGAACATTCCCCGTTCCATCAACGTGAACTATCTGAAACGCCTTTTCATCAACCAAGAGTTTAAGAAGGCGGAAGACGGATCACGCTTGAAGGTGATCGACGACCTTGTGATGGAATTTCAGGTGATTGGTCCAGAACTGTATGCCCGCCGCAGCACTTACTACAGCGGTCACAATTTCACAGAACCAAAGGATTTGACCATTTTCAATCACGATGCCGAACAAATCATTGCACCAGGAGCAAATAAATATGCCGATGAATATTTCAAAGCAAATCGTCCTGTGGCATTGGCGCAAGATGGCAATATGATGCGTGCGCTTTTAAAGAAGTTGAGAAGTTCAAAACTCTTTTACTGGACTGAAAAATTTGTTTCCACAATGGCAAAGGGCTATGTGGCAACTGGAAACCCCAGTAAATTCGACATTGGTCCGCTCAACACGCTCATCAGTTCCGACGAACTGGAGGGCGCACGATTCAGAATTGGTGGTATGACCACTGCAAACCTTCACCCACGACTGTTCAGCCGTTTTTTCTTAGCATACGGCACTAAGGACAAAAAACTCAAATATCAAGGCGAACTTGAATACTCGTTCCGCAACAAGAAATATCATAGTTATGAGTTCCCAATCCATTCAGTAAAACTCTACCACAGCTATGATGTGGACCAATTAGGTCAGCATTATCTCTACACCAGCAAGGATAACATTTTCTTGATGCTAAAACGCAAGAAAGATGACAAAATTCAATATCTGCGTCAATCAAAATTCGACTACAAACTTGAGTTGGAAAATGGTTTTAGCGTGGGCGCAGGATTTGAACACAACATCCACGAAGCCACCGATTTCCTCCCATTCGTTGACGCTTTGGGCAATCGACGCGCAAACTACAAAGAAGCTGGTTTCAATATCACACTACGATATGCACCAGGTGAAAAGTTTGTACAAACCAGGTCGTATCGCTTCCCAATCAATATCGATAATCCAATTATCACATTGAGCCACACCTATCTCCCCAAAGGATTCCTTGGTAGCCAATTCGAGGTGAACAAGACTGAAATTGGTGTGCAGAAACGCTTTTGGTTCTCGGCATGGGGCTATACCGATGTGATTGTGAAAGCGGCAAAGATTTGGAGTAAAGTGGCATACCCTGATTTGCTCATTCCAAACGCCAACCTCTCATACACTATCCAGCCTGAAAGTTACACGCTGATGAACGCAATGGAATTTGCCAACGACCAAAACATTTCATGGGACGTGACCTACTGGCTCAATGGCGCATTGCTCAATTATGTGCCTGTGCTTAAAAAACTCAAGCTCCGCGAGGTGGTGTCTTTTAGAGGTCTTTACGGTTCATTGAGCAAGAAAAACGACCCAACTAAAAACGAGGATTTATACCAATTCCCACTTGGCACGAATTGTAGAGGACTTGGCAAAAAGCCTTATATGGAAATTGGCGCAGGTCTTGACAACATCTTCACATTCCTCCGTGTGGACTATGTGTGGAGATTAACATACCGCGACACTCCTGGGGTCAACAAGAGTGGCGTGAGAATCCAACTCCACTTCACATTCTAACGAACAATCACAGATGCATTTATAACAATGGGCGATGTCGAAAACACGACACCGCCCATTGTTATATTTCATTCTATTAATCTAAAAAACGCTTTGTGATACCACTATAGTAATCAATACGGCGGTCGCGAAGGAATGGCCACCAGCGACGCACATTCTCGCTTCGCTTCATATCCACTTCCACAATGGTTTCCACTTCCTCATTATTTGAAGCACGGAACAGAAATTCGCCTTGTGGACCTGCCACGAAACTGCTTCCCCAGAACATAATGCCATTAGTCTGACCAGATGGGTCAGGCTCAAAACCCACACGGTTCACAGCCACCACAGGCAATCCATTTGCCACGGCATGACCACGCTGCACGGTGGTCCAAGCCTCTCTTTGGCGTTCCTGCTCGGCTTGAACATCGGTGCTCTCGTAGCCGATGGCAGTAGGATAGATGAGCATGTCTGCGCCCTTCAAAGCCATCAAGCGGGCAGCTTCAGGGTACCACTGGTCCCAACAAACCAACACACCCAATTTGCCCACCGAAGTTTGAATGGGTTCAAAACCAATATCACCGGGGCAAAAGTAGAATTTCTCGTAGTATGCAGGATCATCTGGAATGTGCATTTTGCGATATTTCCCAGCCATTGAACCATCTTTGTCAAACACCACAGCGGTGTTATGGTAAAGTCCAGTTGCTCGCTTTTCAAAAAGGGAAGTGACAAGCACCACATTGCACTTTTTTGCCAACTCCGAATAAAACTCCGTGATTTCACCAGGAATCTTCACTGCTAAATCAAAGAGCGACACATCTTCGGTTTGACAGAAATAAAGGGAGTCGTGAAGTTCTTGAAGCACCACCAGTTCTGCACCTTGTGCTGCCAAAGCAGTTACTTTCGATGCCAAACGATTACGGTTGTCATCAATATTGGCGTTATTGTGTTGTTGTATAATTCCTACTTTCATAAATTCAAAGTATTTTTGGGGAACTGCATCGTCACACAGTGCAGCGACCCATGTTGTTTAATCAAAGCATTGCAATCAATTCCCACCACCTCGTGTTCGGGGAAAGCAACCTCAATAATTCTCAAAGCCAAATCATCTGCCAAAGGCTGATTATAGATTGGCACAAGCACACGCTTGTTTGTAATCAGGAAATTTGCGTAAGTGGCTGGCAACTGATTGCCGTCTTCATCGTAAATCGGGGCAGGCACAGGCAGCTGTGTCAAGTGATATTTGCGTCCACTGGCATTCACGAAATCCTTGATTTCAGCCTCCATGGCATTTAATTGCTCGGCAAATGCTGGTGGAATTTCGCCATCAGGGCAAACTGCTCCATTGTAAAGAATCACATCATTTGGAGCAAAGCGTGCCAACGTATCGATATGACCGTCGGTATCGTCACCTGCCATTTCGCCATTATTTATCCACAGCACATTCGAAACGCCAAACACCTGTTTCAGATATGTAGTGATTTCGTCTTTCGACATCTCCGCATTGCGGTTTGGCGACAACAAACAACTCGATGTGGTCATCAAGGTTCCATTTCCATCGCTTTCAATCGAACCTCCTTCAAGCACAAAACCACGATGATTAATCGGCGTGTGCTTAAACAGCTCGTATAAATCAAGGCGAGAGGTTATCAAATTGTCTTTATCTGCGGCAAACTTCATGCCCCAAGCGTCGAACTTGAAGTCCAAAGGCACACATTCGCCATCTTTAACCACTGTAATAGCACCGAAGTCGCGAGCCCAAGTGTCGTTGGTTGGCACTCTATAATAATACACAGGATTTGGCGACGCAGATTCGATATTGCGCAAATCGGCTTTGGCACGTTCCACTTCAGGTGTGACCACGATTAATGGCTCTGTTGCCAAGATGGCTTCTGCTATGTGTTTATAGCATTCCACAACCTCATCAAGCATGTCGCGCCAATCCGTGTCGGCATGTGGCCACGCCAAAAGCACAGCGTCTTGCTCCGCCCATTCTGCCGGAAGAAAAGTATTCAAATTCATCTCAAAAGTTTTATTTTTCAAAATTACTAATTAATTACCACATTTCTACCATAGGACTTTAACATTTCACGATAAAAAAGACAAATAATATAGTAATAAATTTAAAGAAAATATATTAAATTTGTGTGATTATTCAAAGCTTGTTTGAAAAATACAAAAATGAAACGAATTAAAACTTTTGTAATGTTTATGCTGATGTTGAGCATGTTTTCATGCACCGACATCAACAAACAACTTGAAGAAATGATTCCTGCTGACAGTAGGGGAGTCGTTCGCATTGATGTGAAAAGTGTTATAGAAAAAGGACAATTAGCTGACGAAGATGGAAATGTCGTTTTCCCACAGTCGTTAAAAGACGTGATGAGCAAAAATGAATCTGCTCCCGTATCAGAAGCCATGACACTATTAAGAAAAATTGGTATCGACACCGATGCCAATATCTATTGTTTTGTGCCAAAAAACACTTTCAGTTACGCTACACTTATCGCCGTTAATGATGCCGATGAGGCTAAAAAGGCGATTGAAAAGCAATCCGGTCAAAAATTCCAAACTATCGAGAAAGTGGATTTTCTCAGAAATGGAGCAATAAGTTACGTAATTGACGACGACATTCTCTTTATCGGCAAAGAGGCAAAGGAAGATGCCGACTCAAAACTGGCACTGACAGCCAAAGGCTACCTCCACAAATCTAACGCAAGCATTGCTGAAGATGCAAGCATCACAGAAAGCCTGCACAAGGAAAATGATGTGAATGCCTACATCAACGTGAGTGGATTTCACAATATGATTGCTAATTCGGAATCGCTTACTGAAAACCTGAAGAAATTCCCAATTCTCACGCTATTTACCGACTCCGACATTAAAGCATTCACTCTGCACATGAATTTCGAGAAAGAGGGTGCAAAATTTGAGGCTTATGTAAAAGCCGACGATAATTGCGACTACTTTAAACTGTTAGACGTCACCATGGCTAAAGCCGATGCGTCGTTCTTGAAGGTGATTCCTATAAGCATGAATTATATTTTCTCGATGAGTGTGAACGGTGAAAACTTGATGAAACTCGACCAAATCAGGAAAAGCGTGAATTTAATCAGCAATCTGCCATCTACCGACATGCTGGATTTCAGAAGTATGGTAAATTCCATTGATGGCCCGATTGCCATAGGTTTGAGCGTAGGAAATGGCGTAAACATCTCATCGGTTGCCAACGACAACTGGAATATCGCTATTGCGGCAAAGTCGAAAGACGCAGCTGCTATTGTGGAAAGGATAGTAGCATTTGCCGCTAAAATGGGGCAACCCGACTATATTAAAGATGGCCGACACTTGTTCACTTACCAGGGAATGCCTGTGTATATGGGCAACCAAGACAGCATTGTGTATGCCATTAGGCTTGACCACGAATTGGAGGAAGACTTTTATTACGACATGCCCGACGTGAGAGAGCGTTTCGCCTCTTGTCCATTGGGCGTGTATGCTAAAATTTCAGAACCACAAGGTGAATCATACTTCAACTTTGGTTTTAAAAACAAAACCGACGGCGATGGTGTGTTCTACTCCATGCACGAAGGTAATCCAGTAATCACTTTCCTTGAGATTCTTTGTCAACTCAACAAAACCGAACAGACAACCCAACAACAATATTATTAAAATATTATTAACTCTAAAAACTAACAATTATGAGATTATTAAAACTATCATGTTTAGCAATTTTGCTTATTGCGATTACTTCGTGTAATAAAACGAATGAGAAAATGATGGAATTAATTCCAGAAAATTCCACATTCATTGCATCATTTAGTCCATCTAAAATCATTGATCACACAGGCATCACCGTAGATGACAACGGCAAACTCCAACTGCCCGGCGCATTAAAGGAACTGATGGAGTTCAACCAAAAAGATTTGGACGAAGGTATTGCCACATTAAAGAGTGCAGAAATCGACCCTTCTGCCAATGTGTATGTTTACAGCAGCATCACTGATGTGAATGATGCGTCTGCCGTTATGCTTGCCACAAGCAAAGACCCTGAAAAGACAAAGGCTGCGATTGAAAAGGAAATTAAGGAAAGTTTCAAGACAGTTGGTGATTTTGCTATAACTGCAAAAAGCGATATGTGCATCGCTATCAAAGACGACATCATTGCAATATTTGGCGGCAATAAAATAGAAAATGCCGAAGAATTTGCAAAAGAAGTGTTCACCAAGAAAGAAAAAAGTGTGCTTGACAACGACAATATCAAGAAAACACTCAATGCCGATGCCGACGTCAACTACTATATCAATCTTCAATCATACATGAAACTGATGGCAGGCATTAGCCCTCAAGTTTCGTTGCTTTCTGGATTTGTGGCTGGCATGGATGGATCAGGCATTAGCATTGACCTTTCCGACAACGAAATCAAAATCAACTCTGAACTCTTCGCCGATGAGAATTCCGACATCATGAAACTCATCAAAGACATTCAGGGCGAAACCTCAACCGACTTCTTGAAATATATGCCAGCAAAGGCTAAACTGATTTTTGCTACAGGAATTAAAGGCGAGAAATTAGCAGAATTCGAGCAAGTGAAGAATGTGCTTCAATTGATTTCCTCTAACCCATCATTTGGCAATGTGAACTGTGTGGAACTGGTGAAATCAATTAATGGTCCAGTCGCATTTGGTCTTGATGCCGACCTCAAATCGCCAATGACCACTTTGGCTGGCACATTTGTGATTACCACATCTAAAGCACAAGAATGGAAAAAATTGTTTGAAACATTGTTGAGCATTAGTGGCGGTATGCCTATGCAATTTGCCGTAGAGGCCAAGTCTGATGTCGTAATCGTGAAATTTGGCATGAACAACAGTTTTGCTCTCGACGCAAGCGCCAATGAAGACGCTAAAAAAGTGTTCGACGGCAGTTTCTATGGCTTCTGGGTGGGCTTGAATGTTGACGGCATGACAATGTATGTTGATACTCAAGTGAAAGACCTCAATAAAGGCACAGCCAAGTTCTATATCAACGGAAAAGATGGCAATAGAATGATTTTTGGCGACTATCCTCTTTTCCTCAAGGCATTAGATTCTTATATGAAACCAAAACCTGCAGCATCTGACAATTTTGAACCCGAACCTGATTACTACGGTGATGACATGGAGATAGAATAAATCTCATTAAAGTCATTTAGATAAAATTATCGCGGCTATGCTTTGACACATAGCCGCGATAACTATTTTATATATAAAATTGTTTACTTAAACATTTCTTCTGCTTGGGCTAATGTTTCGGGTTTGCCCACATCAAGCCATTTATAGTCGGAGAACTGCTGATAACCGTAGATTTTATACAGATCACACATCTCTGCATAGAAAGGTGCGATGGAGAACACTTTGCCTTTAGCCTCTGAATACTTTTCAAGAGCGTCGAAAATGCGTGGAGAGAGCACATGAACACAACCAAAAGCAAGCGAATCCACCTTTTGCGGGTCGTATTGATAACCTTCAGGTTTGGTTTCGCCAGTTTTCTTGTTAATCCAGCCTTTCAAACGGTGGTCGTGGTCAAAGAGGAAATATCTTTGTGTCTGACGGTCTTTTACCAAAATGGTTGACAAAGCGTCGTGCTCCACATGGAAGTCGTACATGGCTTTCAAATCCAAGTCGGTGAGGATATCAGCATTGTGCACGATAAACGGTTCATCGCCATCAAGGTATTTTCTTGCCTTCATCAAACCTCCACCCGTATCGAGAAGCAGGTCGCGCTCATCACTAATGTGAATATCAAGTCCGAAATTCTTTTTTTCTTCTAAAAACTCAATAATTTTTTCACCAAAGTGGTGAATATTCACAGTGATATCGGTCACGCCACAGTCTGCCAAGTGGGTAATCACACGCTCAAGCATAGTTTTTCCGCCCACTTCCACAAGGGCTTTTGGACGGTCGTTGGTAAGAGGGCGCAGGCGTGTGCCTAACCCTGCCGCAAAAACCATTGCTTTCATATCTGTTATTTTTGAACTGGAGTGAAAACTTGCTCAATGTTCTGCTCACGATGAACAAGTTCTACCTTCACATTAAACTTTTTGAAAATGTGCTCTGCCATGTGCTGTGCGCAATACACTGAGCGATGCTGACCTCCTGTGCAGCCAAAGCAAACCATCAAATTAGTGAAACCGCGCTCCACATAACGCTTAACCGAGGCATCTACCAATTCATAGGCATGGCTGAGGAACGTAAGGATTTCGCCATCATCTTCAAGATACTTAATTACTGGCGCATCGAGACCTGTATAAGGTTTGTAACGATCATATTTGCCAGGATTGTTTGATGCGCGACAGTCGAACACAAAGCCACCGCCATTGCCAGAATTGTCGTTTGGAATACCTTTCTTGTAGGCAAAACTCATCACTTTCACAGTGAGCATGTGCTTTTGCAAATCGTCGGTAAACTGCGACATATTCACAAGGTTTCTCAGCACTTTAGTGAGGTATGGATATTCAACGTATGGTTCATTGAGGAGCGAACGCAAGTTGTTGATGGCGAAAGGCACACTCTGCATAAAGTGGGGTTTCTTCTCGAAATAGCCACGGAAACCGTAAGCACCCAGCACTTGAAGCGTGCGGAAAAGCACGAAGTGACGAAGTTGAGAGTAGAAGTAATCCACATCAACATATTTGTACTTCTTCAATTCATCAATATATTCCTTCAAAAGTTCATGACGAAGGCTGTTAGGGAAATTGGCTTTTGCTTGCCACAAGAAAGATGCAACATCGTAGAAGAATGGACCTTTGCGACCTCCTTGGAAGTCGATAAACATTGGCTCGCCATCTTTAATCATCACATTGCGTGACTGGAAGTCGCGATACATGAAAGTGGCTGAACTGCTACGCAAAAGCACATCGGCAAGATGCTGGAAATCGTCTTCAAGTTGTCCTTCGTTAAATTCAAGGCCGGTAGCTTTCAAGAAGCAATACTTGAAATAGTTCAAATCCCAAAAGATGGAGCGCGCATTAAATTCCGACGCAGGGTAGCAGTATGAGAAATCCATACCATCTGCGCCTTTGAATTGAAATTCGCATAGACGACGGATAGTCTTCGACAACAATCTTTTTTCCTCTTCGCCAAATACGCGTGTCTTGCGAGCCTTTTCAATGGCGTTGAAAAGAATAGTGTCGCCCAAATCCTCTTGGATATAAGCCATCTTATCATCGCTCTCTGCAAACACCTTTGGCACAGGAAGTCCCTGCTCCAAGAAGTGCTTATCCATATAGAGGAAAGCCTTGTTTTCTTCAGGAAGTTCGCCAATCACACCAATAAGTGATTGCTCACCTGAAAGGCGGAAATAATGGCGATTTGAACCTGATGCTGGCAACTGAACAATTTCAGCAGGTTCAGAGCCAACATACTGTGTATATAGTTGTTTTAAAATTTCTGTATCCATAATATTAATCGCTAATTGAATTAACAAAGATAAAAGAAAAACGAATAAGAAGCAAATCAGCACCGATTAAAATTCGCTCGTGAAATGGAATTTGAGTTTGGGGAAATCTTGCTGCGCCATATCAAGCACATAGCCCGAATCAGCCAAAAACACATCTCTGCCTTCACGGTCCAACGCCATATATTGCTGCTTTCTACGCTTAAACGCTTCCAAAGCCTCCTTGTCGTCGCTCTCAATCCAGCAAGCCTTATACAGGTGAATGGGTTCCCATCTACAGCTTGCACCATATTCATGAAGCAAACGATATTGAATTACTTCAAACTGGAGCTGGCCTACGGTGCCAATAATCTTGCGATTGTTGAACTGATTGACAAAGAGCTGCGCCACACCTTCGTCCATAAGTTGCTCAATACCCTTGCTGAGTTGCTTAGTGCGCATTGGATCGGTATTCTCAATGTATTTAAACATTTCTGGCGAGAAACTTGGCAAGCCCTTGAAGTGGAGCAATTCTCCCTCGGTAAGTGTGTCGCCAATTTTGAATGTGCCGTTATCTGGCAAACCCACAATGTCGCCAGGATAAACATCGTCAATCACCTCCTTTTTCTGCGCCATAAAGGCTGTAGGAGCGGCAAATCGCACTTGCTTGTTGCTGCGCACATGGTGGTAATACTGATTACGGTGGAACACACCCGAACAAACCTTAACGAAAGCAATACAGCTGCGGTGGTTAGGGTCCATATTTGCATGTATCTTAAATACGAAGCCTGTGAACTTTTCTTCTGTAGGCACCACCTCACGCTCCACGGCTTGCACAGGGCGTGGCGATGGGGCGATGCGGATAAAGCAGTCGAGCAATTCCTTTACACCGAAAGTGTTCAAAGCCGAGCCAAAAAATACTGGAGCAACGAGTGCATCAAGGTAGTCCTGTTCCTCAAATTCGGGATAAACACCATCAATCAGTTCAATATCGCTACGCAACTTCTCGGCATCGTCAGCACCCACTGCTTCATCAATCACAGGGTCGTTGATGTCGGTAATGTCAACACGGTCAGACACACGTTGCTTATCAGCTGCGAAAAGGCTCAAATTGTGCTCATAGATATTGTAAACACCCTTAAAGTTGGCACCGCCATTGATTGGCCAACTCAAAGGGCGAACAGAGATCTTCAGTTCGCTTTCCAGTTCATCTAAAATATCGAAAGGGTCGCGACCTTCACGGTCCATCTTGTTCACGAAAATGATTACTGTGGTGTTGCGCATACGGCACACTTCCATCAAGCGACGTGTTTGTTGCTCCACACCTTTTGCCGAGTCAACCACAATGATTACGCTATCCACTGCGGTGAGCGTGCGGAAAGTGTCTTCAGCGAAGTCTTGGTGACCAGGGGTGTCGAGAATGTTGATTTTAAATCCCTCATACTCAAAACCCATCACGGAGGTAGCAACCGAGATACCGCGTTGCTTTTCAATCTCCATCCAGTCGCTGGTTGCAGTTTTCTTAATTTTATTCGACTTTACAGCACCTGCCACATGGATTGCTCCACCAAAAAGAAGTAATTTCTCAGTAAGGGTGGTCTTACCAGCATCAGGGTGTGAAATAATCGCGAACGTGCGTCTTTTTTTAATTTCTTCGGATAAATTTGCCACTATAGATAATGTTATTTATTTTCAATTCTGTTAATGCACTCTCTCAAGCTATCTTCCCAATATGGAATTAAAGCATTAAATGTGGTTTTATATTTCGACTTGTCGAGCACACTGAAGTGTGGGCGCTTTGCCTTAGTTGGATATTCAGCCGTGGTGCAGGGCTTCACATCGCAGGTGGTGATACCAGCAATTCGGTGTATAGCCTTAGTGAAATCGTACCATGAGATAGCTCCTTCATCGCTAAAATGATACACTCCCGAATGCCACTGCTCCGCTGTAAGCACATTCATGATAGCCAGAGCCAAATCCTTAGCATAGGTAGGAGTGCCCACTTGGTCGAAGATCACCGACAGTGTTTCTTTCGTTCTGCCCAAATTGAGCATCGTTTTCACAAAATTTTTGCCAAATGGCGAATAGAGCCAAGCTGTGCGGAAAATCACAGCATCGGGCAAGCATTGAAGCAATCGGTGCTCGCCGTCGAGTTTGGTTGAGCCATATACTGAGCATGGCGATGTCTCATCGTCTTCGCGATATGGTCTGAAGTTGGTTCCGTTGAACACATAGTCGGTAGAAATCTGTACCATCTTTGCACCGTGGTGTTTTGCGGCTTGAGCCAAATATTCCACTGCATCGGCATTTAGGCGTGAGCAAAGTTCTACATTGTCCTCCGCATTGTCCACGGCAGTGTAGGCTGCACAATTCACCACATAGTCGATATGATGATTTGCGAAAAATGGGTCAATCGCTTCCTTTGATGTAATATCCAATTCTTGAACATCGGTAAAAATAGGGGAGAACGCATCGTTGCCATCGAGCACCAAGCGCATTTCATTTCCCAACTGACCGTTTGCTCCTGTGATTAGAACAGTTTTTGCCATCGTATATCTCAATATCTAAATTATTCAACATCGTCCTCGAAAAGAGGTTTTTCTTCATCTTTTTTGAAATAAGCCGCAAGCATACCAATAAAATATGAAATTTGCGCCACAGCCTTTTGTGTGCCCTCTGATATTTCTTTGCCTTGCAATCGGAGCATCAATATGCCATACAGTGCATTGAAGCAAGTTTCCAACTCTCCCACCTGTTCCTCAGGCTTCGATTTAGAGCGAAGTTCCACTATGTAGGGGAGGGTTTGGTAGAATTGTGCGCCATATTGTGGAAATTTTGGCGATTTCAGAAGTTGGGCGTGAAGGTCGTTGAGACGGATAAGCACATTCTTGTTGATTTGCAAATGTCCTTTTTCCTTCACATGCTCCAGTTCCATCATTTTGATGAGCGACTCGTACCAGTCTTTCACTTCCGCTTTCCCTTTATCATCAATTGGGAGGCGAGAAATAATATTATCGTTGATTTTATCAATGTCGAGCTGGTTGGCACGAATCATATCTTCCACTTGCCACATATACAACAGGTATTCGGCAATGTTTTCTTTACGTTTTTGTTGAGCAATAATCATGAATTAACCAAATTTACTAATATTGCGTAAAGCCTCTGGATTGAGGATTTTAATTCTGCGTCCATCTACGGTGAGAATGTGCTCTTGACAGAACGACGAGAGAGTGCGAATCGCATTACTCGTGGTCATGTTCGACAAGTTAGCCAAATCTTCACGAGCCATGTATATCTTCAGCGTTTCGCCATCGTCTTCATAACCATAATTATCTACCAGTGCGATAATGGCATCAGCAAGACGCCCACGAATATGCTTTTGGGTGAGATTCACAATTTTAGCGTCACTACCACCCAGGTTTTTTGAAAGCTCATTGATAAAGAACCATGCCAATTTGCGATTTTGGTCGATTAATTCTTTCACCAAACTCATTGGAATTGCACCCAAAGTAGATGCCTCAAAAGCCGAAGCACTTGACACGTAGGGTTCATTAGCAAAAAAAGCCCTATATCCAAAATACTGTATAGGACGATACAGGCGCAAAATCTGCTGCCTTCCTCCCATTCCGTCTTTCGACAATTTCACTTTGCCTTTGAGCAGACACCACAAATAGCGTGGAGTATCCTTTTCGGCATAAATAATCTGATTTTTCTTAAAATTGTGGATATGGAAGTTATCAGCCACCAATCGCCTTTCGTCGGGGGTAAGAATAGCCCAAATAGCCGCTAAATCTTTGCTGATGATATCCTCAAGTGTACTCTTTTTTAACATCTGCTTTATAACACTGCTTTAAAACATACAAAATTACGCAATTCTTTGGAATTCAGCAAATAAAAAATTCACATCAAAAAAAGGGTCGCCCCATAAAAGGAGCGACCCTAAACATTTAAGATTCAGTTATTAGTATTTATTACTTGATAACTTTAGCAGAACTGTGAGTACCGTCGGTGTAAGTAGTCACTACGATGTTGATGCCTTCAAATGGAGTTGAAGAAGCCACCCCTAAAGTGTTGTAATACTTCACGCCAGCCACAGTCTTGTTAGCGTTCACGTCGTTAACACCAGTTGCTTGACTTGCGTCGAACACATACTTAGAAGGAGTTGCAACCGATTGTGCATCCTTTGGCAATGCGATACCTACTGCGCCCAACTTAGCGTCGGCGAAGAAGAGGTTACCTGCATAGTCGAAGTGGATTTGGTTAACGATTGAAGATTTGTTGGTATAACCTTCTATAACGTATTGGAGAGTGAATGAAGGAACGTTATTATTCCAATCGATGCTATATACATTGAGCTTAGGATAACCAGTAGCAACTACCATTGTGCTCAAATCTTGGCTGATAGCAAGACCAGCACCCCAGCTACCATCAAGGTCTTCGAGGTTACCAGAGTTGAAGAGAATGTTGTCTTCATAGTCTGTGTACATGAATGAAGGAACGCCAACGTTGTTGTTGCCTGTGCCACGGATTTGTGATACGAACATACCGTTTTCCAAAGGCACGATTTCAACATTTGTGTTGAGCAACTTAGCAGAAAGTGTTGGGAATGTCGCAGCAGGTGCCTTGTCGGTAGTAACATTAGTACCAATGTTGTAAACGCTCAATACATTACCTGCGTTGCCAGTTGGGTAGTCTTCTTGGAATGAGAGCAACTTGGTGTTTTCACCATTGCCTAAGAATGCTGCACTTGTACAGCCACCACCAATACCTTCACCAGCAGCGTTCTTGAACAAACCAGTTTCTTCGCGAGTGCCTTCAAAGAATTGAGTAGCAGTTGCAGGTTCGGCAGGGTTCATGATATGGATACCACTGTGAGCATCGCTCCAGTCAGCAATATAAACGTAACCATTGTTAGGATTAACGCCCATACGGAATGGAGAAGAAGTGTTACCAGTAGCAAATTCAGCGGTGAGATAAGGAGCACCGTCGTTAACCACGTTGAGTTCAGGACTTACTCTGTAGATACCCTTAGTTCCGTAAGGATTAGAGATGTAGATGCTCTGGAAGAAGTCGCTCATTGGGTTTTGGTCGATAGCAAGACCGCGGGTGCAGTAATTGCCATTGCCAGCAGGAGCGTAAGCGAAGATCTTAGCTACAGTTGGGATTGCAGGGTTGTTGAGTACCACTTCCCAGTTGTATTTACCAGTATATTCACCCTTGTTGAGATATACTTGATTACCACCCTTAACGATGTTGAAAAGCATTACTTCAACAGGTTCGCCACCTTCAACAGGAGTAAGAACTACCTTACCCGATTCTACATCACCAGTAGATTTAAACTTGATAATGTAGTTGTCGCTGTTTTCTTCATAGTTCAAGTCGTAAGCATATTCGCCACGGAATACAGGTTGTTCAACACCAGCGGTAGTGAACTTAACCACCTTAGCGTCGCCGAAGAGGAAGAGGTTCATGTCTTCGCCCTTAACATTTGCACCAGCAGCGGTGAACGCAGCACCCATAGCAGGAGCTTTCTTAGCAGCATTGATTACGGCTTGGAGTTGAGTACCAACAGTCTTCACCAATTTTGCATTTTGGAGACCTTCAGTAATGTCGTAAATCTTCACAGCAGAAACCAAGTTTCCGTTGTAAACAGGAGCTGCCATCAAAGCACGCTTTGCATATCTGAAGAATGCCAAGCCCTTAGAAGCGCGGCCAATTTCTACATCATTAAATGTACCAATCACACGGCTGTCAACATTGTTGGTTGCAGCAGGTTCGAATTCAAATGGAGCGCAGAGGCTACCATTGAGAATGTAGTAGTGGTCGTTGAGTGGAGATACGTTGAGTTGGATATCATCACCTTGTTTCACGAGTGTGAATGTACCATCAGCAGAAAGGGTTTGCTCAGTAAAGTGAGAAGAAACCACTTCATTGTCGTTGATATTGAGCACGAGGAAGCGAAGAGCGCGTGAGCTACCACTAGTAACACCAGTTGTCACCACTTCACAATCCTTAGCAGGGCCACTTACAGCGAGTGTAGCACCCATATCGGCATTGTAGAAGTTTGCAGAGCTTTTAGAAGTAGCCCAAACCACTGGGTCAGAATCAAAGTCTGCCCACTTGTAGAAGTAAATAGTACCACGCTTGTAGCCTTCATCAACCTGATCATCATTAAATTGGCAGCGAACATTGTTCACGCCCACGAGTTGACCATCAGCAGTCAAAGCGATGTCGCTCAAGCTCTTGTAAGAACCAGCGTTTTCTGGATCAACAGGATTGATACCGTTAAGGCTGAGTTGCTTAACAAGTGTCATAGTCTGGTTGTTGATGAGGTAGATAGCAGGAGCATCGGTCATCACCAAAGTGCTATCGCCGCGAACGATTGTACGCTTAACTGCGCCTTGCATTTCAAATGCAGTGCCGTCGTCTTGAGTGAAGTTGTATGAATCAGCAAGCTTCAAGTAGACAGGCTGTGCTGGAGTTGCATAGTTTTCGTAAACGATTTCTTCTGGCACGTATTCAAGGTTTTCGAGGTGAAGCTTAGCATAGCTGGTTTCGTTAGCCTTCACTGTGATAGCTTCTTCTTCGAAAATGTCCTTGTAGCCTTCGCAAGATGCGCTCAAAGTGTAGTCGCCAGGAACCACATTCTTGAATACGAACACACCGTTCCAGTTGTTGTCGCAAGTGTAGGTTGCCACAGCCTTACCACCTTTCTTCAAAGTCACAACAGCGCCATTGAGTGGGAGCCATTGGTCGTCGGTGCCAGCTGCATACTTGTACAAGTTGTTGACAATCTTTTCGTGGAGGTCCTTAACTGTACCCATGATGTAGCCAGTGGTTTCGGCATTGAGTCCGAAATAGTCGCACACGCCACGAGCATAGCCAACACCTTCCATTTGGCAATAATTCATATTCAAAGCACGGTGGCGAGCTGGTTGATAGGTGTGGAAATAACCTTCAACGAGGAAACCAGGAGTGCCATGACGAAGCACACCAAGATAGCCTTCAAAAGTACCCTTAGAAGTAGTGGTGGTGTATGATGAACCATAGAAAGAAATGTCACCACGAAGATTCATGTTGGTGCGGCTATAATATGATTGAGGGTTGATCTCATCCATATAGTGGCGTGGCCAAGAAGCGGCACACATGTCATAACTACCAGCATTGCCTTCGTTGTCCTTGCCGTCTCTACCACGATAGAGATAAAGTGGATAGTTGGTGGCAGTACCATCAGTTGCCGCATTTGAGTGAACAGACACGAACATATCCATATTGTTGGCATCTACTTCACGACAAATTTCAGAAAGGCTGCGGTTGTACAATTCTTCATCAGCTGCGCCTTTAACATAAGGGAATGGGCCATTCTTCACACGAGAGTACATAATGTTTTCGCGCTTTACACCCATCTTTTCGAGCGTAGCACCCATCTCCAGAATCTTCCAAAGGTTGGTGTTAGTTTCATAGAAACCACAAGTGTCGGGACGACCTGTTTCTGGGAGATTTGGATAAGGAATAGTAGCCATCGGACGGTCGTTAGGACCCCAGCTACCGTGACCAGGATTCAAATAGATGCGAACTTCATCAGCAGTTTTTGCCTGAATTGCACCCGCTGCCAAGATTGCAGCCGATGCGAGTAATAAAATCTTCTTCATAGCTGTAATCATTATTTAGCAACGTTAATAATATATGCTTCACCAGCTGGTGTAGAGAAAGCAATCTTGCCACTTGCAGCAGAAGCATAAGGATACATAGCGATAGTGTCGTCGCCAGTGAGGGTTTGCATAGTACCATCGAGAGTAACGGCTACAATCTTTGAAGAAAGAATGAATTCGCCATTGTCAACGTCTTGCATACCCACTACGGTGTTGTTGTCGTACCATTGTGGAGCACGAACCAAACCGAGCGATTTCACGTTATTGCCGTCGAGGTCGCAAACAAATGCGCCAACGCCGCAAACGAAGTAAAGAGCCTTTTTGCCGTCAGGAGAAACCGACTGCCAAATGTAGCTGAAATTCTGACCGTTTGGAGAGAACACTGAAGTCTTTCCATTACGAGTAATCATCAACTGACGGTTGCTGATTGAAAGAACTGGAGCAGCAGCTTTAGTTGCGTTGGCACCAATAGCCTTTGCAGAAAGCTTGCCCTTGTTCACAGCCAAAGCAGTAGCACCTTGCACTGCCACGCCTTGAAGGTCGCGAGTAGGAGCTACAAGATTAGCTACTTCACCTGATGTAAGGTTGATTGACTTTAATGCCACCTTGCGAAGGTGATTTGCGGTGTAAGAGTTTTCACGATACACAACAGTGTTGCCATCTTGTGAAACTTGCACATCAAAACCTGCGCCAGCAGCATCAGTGATTTTTGTGGCTTGATTAGTGTTCAAGTCAAATTTAGTAAGACCTTGGTTGCCACTTGTTGAGAGCAAAAGATAATCACCTTTTGGACTAATAGCAGCAACGGTGGCCATAGGATTAGCAGGTGTGTTGACCTTCTCTACAGAAGTCACTTTCAGCACCTGTGCAAATCCACTAAACGACGCACACAAAGCCAATGCTAAGAAAACTTTTTTCATAAAGCATTTGTTTTTAGTTAGTGAAATTGTTGTTAATTAATTAGTTAATATAAAATAAATAAAATAA